>Ga0316204_10005212_pt1 | contig 21896 bp, 18 predicted proteins | sample 6monrhotite_MG_2_FD_205661 | JGI IMG/M metagenome (GOLD analysis project Ga0316204, IMG submission 205661) | Microbial mat bacterial communities from mineral coupon in-situ incubated in ocean water Damariscotta River, Maine, United States -... | ecosystem: Environmental > Aquatic > Marine >... | reverse complement strand
GTGTAAACATCATTAAAATACATAGCCACAGGATCCACCGTTTTCTCTCCCTGCTTAAAGGCGACACTCGGCGTTGTTGGCGTAAGCACGGCATCCACTTGATTGAATGCCTGCATGAAATCATGACGCACAAGCGAACGCACCTTCTGGGCGCGCACATAATAGGCATCATAATACCCACTGCTAAGCACATGCGTCCCGAGAATAACCCGGCGCTTCACCTCTTGCCCGAACCCTTCTTCGCGGCTTTTACTAAAGAGGTTAATGGCATCACTTGCCTCAGCACTGCGGTGCGTATAACGCACACCATCATAACGAGCCAAATTGGAAGACGCTTCTGCTGGAGCAATGATGTAATAAACAGGAACCGAAAGGCCTGAGTGAGGAAGTGAAATATCAACAATCTCACAGCCCTCAGACTTATAATAAGTAATAGCCCTTTCAATAGGCTCACGCACGGCATCGCTCAAACCTTCAGCGAAAAACTCCTTAGGCACACCAATGCGCCATGCCTTCTTCTCCTTAAGTGCCTCACGATACTGAGGAACCGGACGATCCAAGGATGTCGAGTCATGACCATCATGACCTGCAATCGCCTGAAGCAAAATCGCTGCATCCTCAACGGAACGTGCAATCGGCCCGATTTGGTCAAGCGAAGAAGCAAAAGCAGCGAGCCCATAACGGCTCACCCGGCCATACGTAGGCTTAAGCCCAACGGCCCCACAAAACGATGCGGGTTGACGAATCGATCCACCAGTGTCCGTACCGAGAGCAAACGGCGCCTGCCCTGCTGCAACAGCTGCTGCACTTCCGCCAGAACTACCCCCAGGAATACGTTCGAGATCCCAAGGATTCATCGTCTTCTTAAATGCTGAATGCTCCGTTGAGGACCCCATGGCAAACTCGTCCATATTAAGGCGGCCCCAAAGAATCGCCCCAGCATCACGCAATTTAGTTATCGTTGTTGCATCATAAGGAGAAACAAAATCTTCCAAGATCTTACTTCCGCATGTGAGCTTCACGTCCTTGGTTGCCAAAATATCCTTAATGCCAACAGGAATACCATCCAGTACTCCACGAGACTCACCCGAGGCACGACGCTTGTCAGAAGCTTCAGCATCACGCAATGCGACTGCCTTATCGAAGCTGATAAATGCACCCACTTGTGGCTCTACAGCCTCCGTACGTTCAGCAATGGAATTCATGAGCTCAACCGAAGAAATCTCTTTTTTCTCCAAAAGGTCGCTTAGCTCAGTAACGGTTTTAAAATAAAGGGGATCTGACATGGCGTTTATTCTACAACTTTAGGGACAACAATTTGATTTTCACGAGTCTTAGATGCATTCGCCAAAACCGCCTCGACAGGCAAGGTCTCGCCAGGGATATCATCATCCCAAACATTAGACAAAGGAAATGCATGCGCCATAGGTTCTACACCTTCCACATCAACCTTGCTCAAGGCATCAAAGTGCTCAAGCGCTGAACTAAGCTGGCTGGCAAACTGCTTTTTTTCTTCGTCTGTCAACTCAAGCCGAGCGAGCTGAGCCACGTAGTTAATATCAAAATCGGTTTTCTCAGACATGTAATTTCCTTTTTAATTATCGCGAAGCGTATACGTTTCTTTTTCTGCGATTTTTTTACAAACAGCATCAAACACCTTGCTCACCTCATCGTCCTTAAGCGTACGATCTGAAGCACGGAATTTAAGTGAAAATCCAAAACTCTTCTTCCCCTCAGGAAGTCCTTTACCTGCATAAAGGTCAAACAGGTCAACACTCTCAACAGCAAAGGCTCCACTTGCAGCCTTTGTCGCAGCAGACTCTAAATCCCTGCGCACCGACTCTGCAGAACAAGATGCGTCCACAACGAGTGACACATCACGCGCCACAGGAGGGAATGCACTCATTGCCTCAAACTGCCCAGGCCCCTTGCCCTTACCTAAAAGTTTCGTGTTAAAACAAAGCTCTCCAGCAAAAACAAGATGCTTCATACCCCAGCGCTGCTTAAGCGTTGCAAGATTAACCAACCCTGCATTCACGCTGTACATAGGAGTCCCTCCTGTCGCAGCATGATCTGCCTGCCACAGTGAGTCTTGTCCATAAACGCTCCAGCGCTCAGCAAGCTTAATACCTGCAAACTGCGCGAGCTGCTCTGTGAAGTGCTTAGCGGTAAAGAAATCAACGACCTCATGCGCTTTCCACGCACGCTCCGTAGGTTCTGCCAAAAGAACAAAGGCAACGGAAGCAAGCTCCTCTGTGCCCTTCTTTCCATGACGAAATACATGGCCACACTCAAACAAACACCGAACATCATTGCTCCGGTGCACATTATACTGAAGCGCATCCAAAAGCCCTGGAATAAGTGAAGCACGAAGATGCCCCTGATCACTCGCCAGAGGATTTTTAAGCGCAACGGCGCCCATAGTCGCCTCTCCGAAAAGAGCATTCGCCTCTTCACCAGAACGCATTGAGTAATGATAGCATTCGTTCCCGCCTTGCCCTACTAAAAAGGCCGCCGCTTTCTGATTGAAAGTAACGAGCGGATCATCCCTCCTATGCACCGCATCAATGCGAACAGGAGAAGCTGGAATAGAATCTGTACCATGTAGGCGTATAAATTCCTCAACAAGATCAATCGGGCGAAGGACTTCACGCCGGCACGTAGGAACCGTAACTGTCCAAACATCCTTTCCAGAAACAACGCTAAAACCAAGTCGCTCCCATGTTGACTGGAGTAAAGCATCCGCAACCTCAAAACCAAGCACCCCACGCACATAACGCGGCTCGATCTCGATCACTGCAGGGCCGCCCACAGGAGCGCCCACGCATACCGCGGGCCCTGCGAGGACTCCGCCAGTTAATTCAACGAGAAGATCTACAGCACGACGCGCGGCATACTCCACACAAAACGGATCCACATCACGCTCATACCGGTATGAGCTATCAGAAGAAACCGTGAGCGCACGAGCCGTCCGGCGAATAGAAGCCGGATCAAAATAAGCACTCTCCAAAACAATATCCGTTGTAGCGTTATCGACCTCAGCATCAAGGCTTCCCATCACTCCGGCGACAACAAGCGGTTTTTCTCCATCCGCAATTACGAGCATGGAGTCATCAAGTGTACGCTCCTTTTCATCGAGCGTTGTAATTTTCTCACCAGCAGTTGCCTTACGAACGATGATGGACTTTCCACCAATCTTATTCGCATCAAAGGCATGCATGGGCTGTCCCGTCTCGAGCATCACCCAGTTCACCACATCAACCACCACATTAACAGGACGCAGTCCAACAGCTTCTAAATCCTTACGAAGCCATTCCGGGCTCTCCCCCATCTTTACGTCACGAATACTCCACGCAGTATAATGAGGACAATCTTCAGCTTCGACACGGAGCGTATCGATCAGGCTCTCTGCCGCAGACTTACCCGAAGAAGCATCACTTGCCTTTAGTTCTGGAGTTAAAAGTGGCTTTTCAAAGTAAGCAGCAAGCTCCCGGGCAACGCCCATATGACTCAGGCAATCACCACGATTTGCAGTAATTTCGAGGTCAAAGACAACATCCCCTCCTGGAAATACATCATTAACCGGCGTACCGATTTTAGGCGCATCCTCCAAGACAAGAATTGTTCCCGTGCGCTCTTCTCCGAGCCCCAGCTCACAGCTTGCACACATCATACCACTCGAAGCAACGCCGCGAATTTTTGATGGCTTAATCTTAAAATCCCCAGGAAGAACGGCCCCTATCTGTGCAACAAGTACGCGGCTACCCGCATCACAATTAGGCGCACCGCAAACAATCGTAAGCGGCTCAGCCTCACCCACATTGACCGTACACACGCTTAGCCTATCCGCATCTGGGTGAGAATCGCGCGTCAGGATTTCTCCCACGACAACATGTTCCATCTGAGCAAGCCCTGTATGCTCTACAGAGTCTACCTCAAGGCCTATAGCTGGGAATATATCGATAAGCGCCTCAGGCTTCACATCGAGATTCACATAACGTTGTAACCACTGAAAACTGATCTTCATGAAAATTGCCTCAAGAAACGTACGTCGTTTTGGTAAAAATTGCGAATATCATCCACACCATGGAGCAACATGGCAATGCGCTCAATGCCCATTCCCGCTGCATAACCTTGCCAAACGGAAGGATCATAGCCGGCCGATTTAAAGACCTCAGGATCCACCATACCGCAGCCCATAATTTCAATCCACTGATTACTCAGTTTCCCCATATTAGGGGACATAAAATCCATCTCAAAACTAGGCTCAGTGAACGGGAAAAAGCTTGGACGAAGACGCGTCTTTGCACCCTTACCAAAGAGCTCTTGTACAAAAAAGTCGAGAGCAGCCTTAAGGTCGCGCACGGTCACATCTTTATCGACACACAGCACTTCAAGCTGATGGAAATTTGCGCTATGCGTTGCATCCGCTGTATCCCTACGAAAACACCGCCCTGGAGCGATAATCCGAAGCGGAGGCTCTTCTGCAAGCATGGTGCGGATCTGAACCGTTGACGTATGCGTGCGCAAAAGAAGGCGCTCATCCCCCTTTTTCTTCAGCCCTGCAAATGATGCATCATCGGGCATATAATAGGTATCTTGCTCAGCGCGGGCCGGATGATTCTCGGGGTGGTTGAGTGCATCAAAGCAAAACCACTCACTCTCGACTTCCTGCCCCTCAGCTACGGAAAAACCGATCTTGCGGAACACTTCACACACCGTATGGCGCACCTGGCTAATCAGGTGACGCGTACCAACTGGACCGGCGGTTGTCGGCAGCGTTGGATCGATTGCTGGCCCGAGTTTTGCCTGCATCTCTTGTGCTTCAATGCGCTCAAGCGTCTGAGCAAAAATGGCCTCAAGCGACTGCTTCGCCTCATTAATCAAGCGACCCATCATAGGCTTCTCTTCCTTAGGAACAGAGCCCATCTGTTTCATCGCTGACGTAAGCGCCCCTTTGGGCCCGACAAACCGAGCCTTAAACGTGTCAAAATCGGGGCGTGAGAGCAGTGCATCCGCCCCCTGTTTCGCCTCGGAAACGATTGCTGTAAGTAAGTTTTGCATAGCTTCAAAGCGGAGCGGTTTTGGATGAAAGTGGCTTTGACCGAGAATCGTGGAAGTGTAAGCCTATCATAAATATAGGTGCAAGCCGCGAAAGTTGAGGGCGAAGCCACCTTCGCCAAAAGTGAACTTCTGCAGAGCTTACTGTAAGTTCTTCTTGCATAGAATATTAGCAGTAGAAAGTCGGTATAACAAAAAAAAGCCGCTACCGGGAGATCCTGGCAACGGCTTCTACAAGAGTAAAGTCTTATTTAAGCCTTCAGAGCTTCTTGAGCCTTAACGACCAAAGCTTTAAAAGCAACTGCGTCATGAATTGCGAGTTCACTGAGTGCCTTGCGGTCAAGCTCGACGCCTGCCTTAAGAAGGCCATTCATTAAGCGGCTGTATACAATCCCGTGAGGACGGCAAGCTGCGTTGATACGGATAATCCAAAGCTGGCGCATTTCCGTCTTCTTTTTGCGACGGTCACGATAAGCGAAACAACCTGCGCGCTGGACAGCGTCCTTAGCGTACCGGTATAGCTTGGATTTATTCCCGAAATAACCCTTCGCGCGCTTAAGCATGCGCTTGCGGCGATGTTTGGTTGCTACTGCATTTGTTGCTCTAGGCATGTTTTTCTCTTTCTATAATATATAAGTATGAAGCGCTTAGGTCGCCTTAAAGTGTCACCCAAGTCGCTTATTATTAAATAGTTCGCTTAAAGGAACGGTGTAGCTTTCTTGACTTGCTTGGAAAAACCTTCCGAAACAAGCTTATCCCCCTTGGATGTACTCAACTGTCGTGAAGACTTGTTGGACAAGAGGTGGCTACGACCAGGTGTACGGCGTAGAACCTTACCTGATGCGCTCACTTTGAAGCGTTTTGCAATGGATTTTTTTGTTTTTTGCATAACGAAGTTGTTGAGAAAAGCAGCCCAAGCCCCCCCTGTAAAGCCTATTCTGTGCTTATTTCGCCTAAAACCCCAAAGATCAACCAATAACCACGCAACCCTTTGGTAGTAAACAGAATAACAATAAAAAGGAACTATTAACCCTGTGCAGCTGTCTAAAATAAAGTAACCCCTAACAAAAACTCTTATGAAAATGAACAAAAACCTGCTAAAGACACTAATTATTATAGGGCTCACTTTTACTACGATAACAGCACTACAAGCAAAAGTGGCTGTCATCGGAGCCGGACTAGCCGGACTCACCGCAGCCTACAACCTTGATAATAAAGGATTTGACGTTGAACTATACGAAGCAAGAGAGCGCCCAGGAGGCAGGGTTCACAGTGCAATTCTCGAACATGCAGACGGAACAACAACCATTGCAGAACTTGGGGCTCAAAACATTGGTGACGGCGGCGATGCCGAATACTTACTAGCACTCGCTGCAATGCTAGGACTCGAAATCGAAACACAGTACATCTCAAGCGGTATAGAGTTCCACAACGAAGCAGAACATAGCGATCTCTATGACTCCGTTCGAGCAGAGCCCCTTAATACCGAGAGCCTACATCAACAAATCCAAGCCTTAAGAACCAACAGCGAACTCAACTCCCTACAGGATGCCATTGATATTATTTTCCCAGAAGACACTCCTTTCAAACAAATGGTCGAACTTCGCCTACGCTGCGACATTGGCTCAGACCTTTCAGACCTAGACCCATACTACAACCTTAATGCGCTTCACTATATGGCATGGCAACTCATGCACATGGCAGAACAAGAAACTGGCCCTATCCTAATTGAAAACACATCCATAAAAGGAGGCAATGCCATGCTCCCCCTCACCCTAGCTGAACATCTCAGGGAAAAAATCTATTACGGAAAAGTACTCAAATCAGTGCACGAATCAGGCGATCAAATCAAACTCACCTTCACTGATGGTTCTACCGTAGAGTGCGAAGAACTCATACTTGCAATTCCTGCTTCTGTTTACAAAAACATCGAATTCGACAACACGATTATTCCCGCTGAAAGACTGCAAAAAATAAACGCAATCAGTTATGGAACTTTAAGCAAGATCCTCGTCCCCATTGAGGAAACAGATGCCCTTAAGCACAATGATGCATCCAGGCAAAGTATTGCATTCACAACAAGTAATACACGCGTACTCAATCTCTTCTTCGGAGGAGAAACAGGGGCTAATGTAGCAAAAAACAAAGATGACCTCTTCAGGAACTCCATGGGAATGGTCAAATCCAGCCACGGTCCCGTTTTTGGAGAAACATCTCCCATTATTGCAGATGATAAAGCCTTCACTCATTATAAAGGATCCATCACTAAAAGCTGGAAAGATGACTCATTTACACAAGGCTCTTACAGCACTTACGGAAAAAACAACCCTGCTGAATTTGCTACGACTTCAGAATACGAAGGAGTGGAAATCAAAACACTATTTCTACCTATAGACAACCGGGTTTTCTTTGCAGGAGAACACCTATCAATCGAAAACAATGGAAGCATGGAAGGTGCTGTAGAATCAGGCTACCAAGTTTCCGAACTATTCTAAAGCAGCTTGCGCTCCTCGGGGAGCAAGGATCTGGGTGAAAGGCCGTCGACTATCTTGTTGGCGGCTTCATCGAGTTCGTTGGCTCTGAGCACGGCGACAAAGACTGCGCGCCAGCCGGGGCGTACTTCTCCCCAGGGGACTTTGAAGCCCTCAAAGAGCATAAGCGCTTTTTGGGGCTCATTAACCCGCATATAGCCCAAGGCCAATGTAATCCTGTATGCGAGTAAATTAGGGTCTGTCTTTTGGAGCTTAATAGCGCGCTCAAGTGAGGACTTAATATCTTTCTTAAGCAGGAAATTCGTATAGAGGAAATCATTCAGCACCGCGTCATCTTTAGCATAGTACTCGCTCATCCGCCTAAGAACCTCATTCATGCCAGCAACATTTCCTTGCCGCTGCTCAAGAACAAGCCACTTCTCATAAGCTTTACGCGTATCACCGGGAAGTTCAGTTAAGCGCTCCAGGGTCTCTTGGGCTTGAGGCACAAGGCCGAGTTTTTCAGCATAATCCACCAAAAACCAAAGTTTTTCCGGATCACTTCCAGAATTGAGCCTTACCTTATCCCACTCGATATCGGTGCGCCGAAAGTCCCCCTCTTCCGCATAAACGCGTGCCAAGAAAAGATGCCTTAAAAAGGAGTCCAGAGGAATACTAGAATCCTTCAAAATCTCCTTTAGTCTAGACCACTGATTAGTCACTGCCAAAGCATCTACCCAGATAAGGAAAAGGTCCCTGCGCTTTTCGGCAAGCTTTGGGTCAACCAAAAGTGCTGTCTCTTCATAAAGGCCATTTTGGTTTAACCAGCGACCAAGCTCCACCTCGTCCTCTGCATCTAAAAGGTCGTAAAGCTCTTTAGTCCCATTAATTAATGCCTCACGGTCACCTGTTTTTTGGTACTCAAGCGCCATCCCCAAAAGGCGGTCTTTGCGCGTTCCGCTTGGGTGGTCTTTAAGGCCCCCGATAATGGAGCCCCACTGCTGATCGGTATTATTGGGATTCCTCGAAAGCACACGAAGCGCCTCTAAGCCCAGATCATCCTGGCGCCCAGAAAGAGCCAAAAGGTAATCCACGCCCTCTTGTTGTACCGCTGGGTCCGGAGAAAGCTGAGTGAGCTGAACGTAAAGAAGCGGCACACCTTCGGGGGCGCGCTCTAAAGCAATTAACTCGCGAGCGATAGCGAGCGCTGAGGCATAATCCCTGCTCGCGGCAAGAACGCGTGCCTTGAGGTAGCGTGTCTGAATAGATCCGGGAGCCACGACCTCGAGCTGCGCGAGTGCCACTTGTGCGCTCTTGAGGTCTCCGACTAAAAGAGCTGTTTCAATCCACTGATGGTAATCCTCAAGGACACCTGCCTTTTTAACAACCTCCTCCCAAAAGGGCAAGGCACGTGCAGGATCAAGGCGCATGTAAAGGAATGCTGTCTCCCTGATAACCTCAGGATCATGGGGATAAAGCTGGTACGCCGCCTGAATACGCTCAATAGCGCCCATGTAGTCATCCTCATTCCAGGCTTCACGCGCTTCCTCCACCAAAGTGAGTGCACGCCAGCGCTTAACCTCCTTGTATAAAGGACGCGCAAAAAATGCGGCAGAGGCAATGAGGACCAACGCGAGAAATCCACTCACGAAGAACCACTTTTTCTTTTTAGTCACGAGTCACGCGGGGTATGGGTTAAAACATAGACTTGGAGTAAATGAAACTTGCCTGAGATGCGGATCCAAAGTCCTTAGAGTGAAGTGCCGTCACCTTTCCGGTTTCGGTGTCGAGGACGTGGAGCTGCTTATCGCGGCCCGTACGACGGGTAAAAAAGAGATGGCGCCCATCAGAAGCCCAGCAGGGCTCGACGCAGTCCACGGACTCATTCGTCAGAAATGTAGCCTTACGGGTTTTGAAATTGTAGAGCGCAATCTGGAAGGAGCGATTTACCGCAGCCGTGAAAGCGACTAGATTTGGGTGGCGCTGATTCCAGACAGCCTCATCACAGTAACGGCTAATGTTTGTCGGGACGCGTGTCTGCGCCTTTGTGCGCAAGTCGACCTTGAAAAGCTGAGGGCCTCCGAGCTGATCAGAGGTGAAAATTAAATTTTGGCCGTCAGGTGACCAGGTGGGTGATGCCTCCAAACTTTTGTTGCGGGTAATGCGCTTGGGACGGCGGCCGCGATTATCTGCGATGTAAACTTCAGCATTGCCGCTACTCGAGAGAATCATAGCAAGCTGCTCCCCTGAAGGACTGAAAACTCCACCGGTATTGGTGCCCTTATAAGTGGCAATGGGTTTGCGCTTCCCTGTATTTAAATCGACTAAGAAAAGGTCAGGGAATTCAGAAAGGTAATAGCCCGTATAAGTCAAATACTTGCCATCAGGAGACCAATGGGGAGAAATCGAATGACTCTTATCATTTGTAACCTTATGAAGATCAGAAAATAGTAAATCTCCCGTGTAAATCTCCTGGCTACCAGCACGCTCCCCTACAAAGGCAAGCTTACCCGCAAAGAAACCGGGAATGCCAAGGGTTTTCTCGACAGCGAGGTCGCACGCCTTAAGGAGGGCCTGCGTTGGGGTATTCCCCATAACCAATTGCTTAAAAAGGACTTTGGGTGGGTTCCCTGACTCAACGATCAGCTCTATAGAGCGATCTCCTTTAGGGACAAAGCGCAGCGTAAAAGCGGCCTCATTTGCCTTAACCAAAGTAATGCCTCCATGAAAGCGAAAAACCTTCTCGGCCTGGGCCTGAGCCTTACCGTCAGGTGACTCGACAAAAAGCTTCAGCCGCTGAACGGAACCCTGGTGACTGATTTCACCCAAATCTGTAATGGGCTGAGCCCAAACAATACCATGAACTAGAAAGGCAAAGACACAAAACAGCGAACGCATAGCTGAGCGTTCTAACACATTATTCCGCCAAGGAGCAATGCTATTTAATAAGAATACACCTGCTTTTCGCATGCACAGGACTGTGGCATGCCACACAGGAAGCAAGGGTACCGAAAGCTGGACAAGAAGGGTAAGGAATGTGGCATGCCACAACATCGACGCATGCATCTCACTCCCCTCCTGTGATTTATGAAAAACGCCACGCACCTCCGCCCTTGCGCTCTGAACGTGTTCTAACACAAACAAACACATTCTGCCTAGAGACTTCACACACATCCTCACCCTGTGCTCTAACACAATACACACACACCGCCCAAACAGAAGTACTGCCCTCAAAAGGGCAAAAAACAGTGGAGCAAAAATGAGACAAAACGTCCCACGCCTCCAAATCTGGAGCGATTTAATGGTCATCTAAAAAAGGAAGGTGTTTTGGAGAATGAGGTGGTCTAAGCGGGTGAAAATACTGTGATCTTCAGGCCGACTATTAATAAGTTTTTTTATAAATTTGTCAAGCTCAAAATAAGGCCCTCAACCCATTAATTGGAGACCAACGCCTCACCTACTATACCTGCTAAAACCAAAGCCAGTCGCAATGCACTGGGAACTGATTCCAAGATAGCTGGTTCAGTAAAAGCAGGCTCCCCCGAATCGTCGTCGCCCTCGAAACCCCTGTCATCCAAAAGAGGCTCAAGGCCAGCTTGCCTAAGGACCTCGAGGGCACGCTCATCACCTGCGTGCTCATAGGCCCACAAAAACGCTGCCCACTCCCTATCCCCTAGGTCATTATAAGGGTAAGCCAATATACGCTCTAAAGTATAAATATAAACCCGGCGCGCGGCACAGTGCCAGCCATAATGAGCCTCATCATCTTCAGGGTTAGCAAGCTCTCGAAGATCGTTGAGCAACAGAGTGCGCACTGCCCCACGCTCCATCCCGGCCGCGAAATGGTAAGGCGTCAAATTATCATTGTTAGCGATAGTAACATTAAGGGTTCCTTCATCAAGCAATCGCTGTACTACACCAGCGTGCCCTCCTCCAGCTGCAAGATGGAGGGCTGTATTTCCATTAAAGCCAGGAGTGTTGGCATCCCCTACGTGATTCCCCTCGAGAAACAGATTCACAACATCAGCCTGCCCCCAAAAGGCTGCAAAATGAAAAGCGTTATAACCCCGCTCATCGGGTGTATTAGGATTCATGCCATTATCCAAAAACGTCTGGACGAGGACGACATCCCCGGCTTTCACGGCCTGAAGGAAATCCTCAAAATCATCAGCCAAAGCAGCTTGAGTAAATGCAAGAAGAACTCCCAATAGCAGCAATCGAAATGATTTCATAATAACTTCTATAAAATACTCGGGCCCACCGGAAGCAATACTCATTTCTCAATCACAAAAAAACCCCCTCCATAATCAGAGAGGGCTCGATACGTTAGTAATCTAAATACAGCTGCTAGTCGTTGCAAGGCTGAGACCCATAATCCACAAACAGAGCAACCATCGCGTCGTTACCATTCCACTGTGCATAACAGATAGGATAATAATAATAGGTAGACAGTCCTTTGTACTGCGTACACTTAAGATTTGAATTAGCTCCATGCTCAAGCAGTGACTGCGTGATATTCATATTATCATTGTAACTCGAATAACAAAGCGGTGTCCCCACAATGGAGTCATACCCATACGCACAATCGCCTTCGACGTCGGCGCCAGCATCGATGTACTGAAGACTGATCAATGTCTGATTGTAAGCCGTAACCCAACATAATGCAGTAGCCAAAGAGCAAGTCGTATTCACTGTAGAATTAGCCCTAAGTAGCGCCGCCTCTGATAAGGGACTATTTACCTGACTCGCTAGACACAAAGCGTTCGTATCTTCATTGCCAACGAGATCATCACAGATCGTATTAACAGAAGATCCGTCCTTAATTAAGAACTGAACCATCTCAGGGTTTCCATTCTGAGCAGCGTAACACAGCGCCGTGTAACCATGACGACAGGAAAGCACCGGAGAACCTCCCCAGGCAGCGATTTCCTGAACCATCTCTGTATTGTTATTTTTCGCTGCACAACACAAAGGCGAATCGTTGCCATCATCATCGTCAGAGGCAGGAATATAATTCGTGTTCAAACTTGGGTAGTTATCGTGCCAGTAATTCAGCGATGCATCATTGTCGTTATGGGCCGAATTCCAAAACTGCTGACTTGCCATGACATTTCCGGCAGAACAAGTCGAATTGCTCGCTACCTGGCTTGGGTCGAGCACCATCATAAAGGCAACCGCATCACTGCCTGGAACCTTAAATGTAGCTGGGCCCGTATTATCCATGAGCACCTGCATGCCATCGATCTCTTTCCACTCGAGTTGGCGGTATTTAGCGGCGCCGAGAAGATCGATAAGCTTGTCCTCAAGCATCTCATAATCGGCCTTAAAGTCTTGATCCCTCTCCGCCGGAACTTCCGAACGAACAGACATTCTGTACTGATCCGCAAATACGGGTAGGCAGAATAAGTTAACAAGGCATAGCAAGCTTAGTATTTTACTCATAAGTATATATCTATAAACGGTTAAACAATTATCTACAGGCCTCGATTCAACAACTAAGGGTGAATCAAGGTAAAGCAAGCGAGAGCATTCACTCATTATCAACGCATTCAAGATAAAAATAATGCGGATCGTTGACATCCTGCTATCAATAAGGAAAGCAATACCCTCGAAACTGAAAGGGTCCTCGCTTATTAAACTTACTCGGTTGACAGCCTTCGAGAGAGATGCAACTTCATCAGACCTTGGTTGGTTTGGTCGCTGCGCAGGAGATTGCGCTGCACTAGGCCTGAAAATAAACATACATAAAATATTCCACAAATCATGAATATTCAACGCGTTTTGTCAGCGTGCATTTTAATCGCACTTTCTTTTTGCCTATCACAGATCACCTTTGCGGCAAAAACAACATCCGGAAGAGAGATTGCGGATCTTTCTTCACCAGAACTAAAACCGCCATCTCCGGGAAAGCTATTTAAGGCCATAGATCTAATAGCAACCCCAAGAGGCGAAGGGCTTAGGGTAAACATAGAGATAATCAATGACTTTCTCACCGAGGGAATATGGTCTGAGCACCACCAGAGAGCCCCTGGAGTGCGCATGCTCCTCTCAGGCAATGGTACTCCAGAAAGCATCAAAGTTGTTGAATACAATAGGACGCACAAGAATCAGACAAAGACACGCACTTTAGTTATTCAAAACACAAGAGACACCGACTCTAGCTGTACCACTACCGGGAGTGCTGAGGCAGCTCCATCTGAAACAAACGAAGAAGCGACATTAACGCTGACCATTATTGTGCCTTTTGGATTTCAAATCGATGCAAGGCAATTCAACCTAGCCGAAGGCTATACCGTAACCGATAGGCGGTTTAGCATTACCTATGAGGGCCTACTCAATGATCCGCTCATGCGCCAGCTAGGAGGACTTACAATAGAATATTGGGCAGACATGGCTCAACTTGAAGGAAAATACTGGGCAAAAATGGAAGAACTTCGACTCGCACAAGATAGAAGAAGGGAAGCAGGCAATGCGCTTGAGCAATTCAACAACCAAATGCGCGAAGCTCCAAGACCGGGAACCCCTAACGAGCAAGCAAATGCTAGAAACTCAAGGTACTTTTCTGATCGACTCCACCACGCCTGGAATCTCGCCCGTCAAGCCGAGGAGGAGGAGCAAAAGATGCTTGAAGAAGCCAGAATCGAATTAAACTACAGGCAGCTCGAGTGGTACGATCTCAAGACAGTCCTCAACCACCTAAGCATGGGGCGCGGCTCCTTCTTCGCAGATGAAGGGATGGAGATTCCCCCGACCCTCGAAGCACGCTTAGAACGGGAGATTGGGGGAGAAGGAGTCCTAGGGTGCACAATGATGTAAACAATGAAAATGCGAAGGAAGAAGGAGGCCCCACCCTCCTTTTTCCAGGATTAAGATTGATTTGAGCCAGGAAATGGAAAAACTCGCGGGATATTTATACGATTATGGTAGAGCAAAGCACGATTGAATCCGCACTCAAAACCATCAAGTATCCCGGGTTTAGCCGCGATATTATGTCCTTTGGCATCGTCCGGGCCATCGAAGTAGATGGACCCACGGTTCGCATTGGTGGAAGCCTGACAACTGGAGACCTAACCGTCCCCACACAGATCAAAAAGGCGATCGAAGAGACCATTGGCGCGATGGAAGGCATTGACTCAGTGGACGTCAACCTCGCCGTCAGCAAGCCCAAGTCCGGCCAAGCTGCTCAATCCTCAGGTGATGGACTCTCCAACAACCCGCTCCCGAATGTAAAATTCGCTATTGCTGTTGCCAGTGGTAAAGGCGGCGTAGGGAAATCGACCTTCTCCGTGAATCTCGCATGCGCCCTCCAAGCCCTCCTCAAGGAGCGTGGCCAAGGCGGTGTGGGAATCATGGACTGTGATATTTACGGACCCTCTGTTCCCGGAATGATCGGAATCCAGGATCGTCCTGAGATCGAAAATAACCGCGTTCGCCCACTTCAGAATTTTGGGGTTCAAGTAATGTCCATGGGCGTCCTCGTGGACGAAGACACGCCTGTTGTCTGGCGCGGACCCATGGTAACTAAGACCATCCAACAATTTGTCCAAAACGTGGACTGGGGCACACTCGACATTCTAGTGATCGACCTTCCCCCTGGCACCGGAGACGCACAACTCACGCTCACACAAACCCTTCCCCTTAGTGGAGCTGTCATCGTGACGACGCCCCAGGAAGCTGCAGCCTCCATCACACGCCGTGGAGCGAAAATGTTTGAGAAAGTGAATGTACCCATCCTCGGGGTTGCTGAAAACATGAGTTACCTAGAATCCGGCGATGAGAAAATAACTATTTTTGGTGAAGGCGGCGGTCAGCGCTCTGCAGACTTCCTCCGCACCGAGCTCTTGGGACAAGTTCCGCTCGATCCAGCTATTCGCATAGGCTGTGACCGAGGAATCCCTATTGTCATAGGTGAGCCTAGTAGCTCCTCCAGCGCAGCCTTCCGCGCAATTGCTGAACAAATCATCGAAAAGCTCGAGAAGAGCAAAAACTAAAAATTCTTTACATATTTATTACAACTCAACCCCCAGAATAACCGCTGGGGGTGAATTGTAACTTTTTGTAAAAAACAGAACTGCTCATTGAAAAAGCTTTCCAGGAGCGACTTAGGAGTTTATAATTCCATTCATTAAACGTTAATAGCATTCCTAACGAATACCATTAGTTTTTATATTCAACCCGGATACTCGCATGAAGGCCCAGCCTGAAATTCACCGAGATGAGGAAAGTGGAAATGCCCTTGTAAAGCGCTCTAGCCTTTACCAGGAATTCCTCGCTGAACGTGAAGAAATACTAAGGCACAAATGGGTCCAGTCTGAAAAGGCCGGGCACGATGTTGGATTTGAGCGCGCCCTACTCGACTGGATACGCTTTCACCGCGATGAATGGCGGACTAAGCGCCGAATACTCCGAACTGTCCCTTCTGAAGAGTAGTAGAATAAGTGAGGCTCGCGAAAGCCAAGCCCACCTGTATCAAAATCGAGGATTTATAGAAAAAGAGCCCACATGGAAACCATGCAGGCGCTTGTCATAAAAGTCTAAGTGAAATAGCCGAGGCTACTTCTTGATCTCACGGTGCAGTGTGTGACGACGAAGAAACTTATTGAATTTCTTCTTTTCGACACGCTCTGTTTGCAACTTCTTGTTGCGCGTGGTCATGTAACGGGAAGGGGGCTTACCCTCTCCGCGTGCTTCGGTACATTCTAAAATTACAATTTCTCGTGGCATAACACTAAATAAATCTAGTCGGAGTAAAAATGCTCCCAGATAAAATGCAACCTCAAAAGGCCTAAAATACATAAAATTAGACATCATTTGCGAAAATGAAGGTTTTGCCCTCAAAAAAAGAATCGGAAAAACGGACCAAAACACTACTCAACAATAACTTATGAACACACAACGGAACCCAAGGGCCCAAAAGTTGAGTTGCTCGATTAAACCGAAAAAAACAAACAACCACTAAGTATTGATTAGCAACAATATAAAAATTTCCGTTGCCAAAATGAAGCTTTCGGACTCAATGCATAGCCGTCGCTACTTTTAGTCTATGCACATACGCAAACTCTCTGGTTTCACTGATCCCTACCTTGTCCTCCAGTCACTCAGGGAGCACAAACATCCTTTCTTGCTCGAAAGTCGCCTGCTTAATTATGGCATCGGGCGCTACTCCTTCCTTGGCGCAGACCCATTCCTTATCCTTTCAGCTAAGGGAAATATGATCACCCAAGAAGGGCGCGGCATAATCAGGACCGAACGTGGGTGCCCGCTTCAGGCCCTCGATGGCCTACTCCAGAAATATGCACACCCTACTGACTCCCCCCTGCCTTTTGGCGGCGGTGCAGTGGGATATCTAGGGTATGAACTAAAGAAGCACATTGAGGTATTACCCGAAAGCACGACTGACGACCTCGAATTCCCAGACCTGTGGTTTGGTTTTTATGAAGGGGCTCTCGTTTTTGATCATGTCGAAAACGAGGTTTTTGCGGCTGCCTACGATATACATGGCAACAGCGAAAAGGTCCTGGAAAAGCTAAGTCGCTGGTACGCAGAAGCGAACTCAACAACTAAACCACAAACAAATGAGGACAGGAAAACTCAGACTGAAGCGATTTGCACGCTCGATGAAAGTGCTTACGTAAAAGCTGTACAGAAAACGCTGGATTATATTGGAAGCGGAGACATCTACCAAGCGAATATCAGCACGCGCTTTTCAACGAAGCTCTCCGACCCTCCTCTTGAAACCTATGGGCGCCTGCGCGAGCTCAACAAAGCACCCTTTGCGGCCTATTTAGATATCGGCGAGCGACAGGTACTTAGCAGCTCCCCCGAACGCTTTTTAAAAATCTCTGGAGATAGACTCGAAATGAGGCCGATTAAGGGTACGGCTCCGCGTGGGACGACCCCTGAAGAGGACGTAGCCAATCGAGATAAATTACTCGCCTCAACAAAGGATCAGGCTGAGCTACTCATGATCGTTGACCTCATCCGCAACGACCTTGGACGCGTCTCCAAAACAGGCAGCGTAAAGGTAAAAGGGATTTTTGACCTAGAAACCTACACAACCGTCCACCACCTGACATCAACGGTTGAAGGAATTCGCAAAGAAAACACCTCTATCAAAGACATACTAAAAGCTACATTCCCTGGAGGCTCCATAACGGGAGCGCCTAAAGTAAGATCCATGGAAGTCATTGATGAACTAGAACCTACACACAGGGGCGTCTATACCGGAGCTATCGGGTATTTTGGTTTTGACGGGCAGGCTGATCTTAACATTGCGATTCGCACCATTGTCACACACAAAGGAAATGCACACTTTCAGGTCGGGAGCGGCATCGTTGCTGACTCCTCACCAGAAGCGGAACACCGGGAGAGCCTAACTAAGGGGAAGGCACTCCTTCAAACACTGCTCAATAATTAAAATCAATGCAATACGCGTGGCTTAACGGAGAATGGGTTAGCTCAAGTGAGGAAAAAATCCCCTCACAAAGTGAAGGGCATGGGCTCTTTGAAACCGTCTGTGTGCGCAAAGGGAGCCTGCGATTCTGGGATAAGCATTGGAGCCGAATGACAAAAAGTGCTCAAACACTAGAAATGTCGTTGGGGCAGGACTCAAAAGACATCCTCCGGGCGTCCAAAGAATTAATCAGAAAAAATAGACTCCGTGACGGCGCAATAAAACTCATCTGCCACCATAAAGAGGCAGGCAACGAGTGGGCCATCATCACCCGCGAACAATGCTACTCGCCTGAACAGTATGAAAAGGGGTTTAGAATAAGAATCCACCCTAATGCACGCTGCCTCAATAAAGAAAAATATGGGCATAAAAGGATCGATCACACAGGACCTCGTGTTGCAAGAAAAGAAGCCTACTCTCTTGGATTCGACGAAACACTATTCATCAACAAATCTGGATATTTGTGTGAAGGCTCCTACAGCAATGTATTCTTCGTAAAAGAAGGAGAACTCTTCACCCCTGCGCCAAACTGCGGATTGCTCCCAGGGATCGCACGCGGAGAGGTGCTGCGCTGGGCTACCGAAAGGGGAATCCCTACTCATGAGGGGCAATACACCCTTGAAGACCTATCTCAATGCGACGAAGTGCTAATCACCAATGCCCTTGCCGGCGCCATGCCTGTAGCCTCAATAGAGCTTTCCTGCGAAGAAATTGCGTTTGACCTAAAGCGAGCATTTGTTACCATGGAACTAGTAAAACACTTCACATAACCCGCTTTCACCGCAAGACGTGTGAAAGCTTTCTTTTGCCTGCCCACTTTCACACTCAATGTCAGACTCAAACAAAAAAAACGCTGAGATCAAAGAGGTTCTTGAGCGCTTCACTACCTCTGCTTTCACGCTCGATAACGAAAAGCACTTTTACGAGCGCCCCATTTATGGGACAACACTGTATTTGGCGACTTGCGATGTTGAACTGAAATTTGGGTCCTGCAAAGCACATGTATTTCAGGACATCATTCATAAAGGCTACGTCATTGCACTCTCCTATGGAGACATCGAAGGCGCCGACCACCTGTATACACGTATCCACTCTTCATGTGTAACAAGCGAAACCCTCCAAGGGTGCGACTGTGACTGCGTACAACAACTTGAAGGCGCCCTTGAACGCATCTCAGAAAAGGGACGCGGAATCCTATTCTACCTCATGCAAGAAGGACGCGGTGTTGGCTATATTGCTAAATCGCGCGACCGCATGCTCGTCCAGGCAGCCCACGATAGCATTTCTACATTCGAAGCCTATGAGATGCTCGGGCTCAAGAAAGACTACCGCCAATACAGAAACATTGCTCCTATCTGCAAGTTACTCGGCATCGACCCCGAATTCACACTTCTAACAAACAACCCAGACAAGGCTAATGCCCTCGTTGATCAAGGCCTAAAGCTCAAAGAAACCGAAACCCTCGAATTCGACCCAGGCCCTTACAATTTAGCCTACCTCACCTCAAAAAAAGAGGCAGGGCACATTTTAGAAAAAACGCTCGATACACACGTGCGGCCCATGCAGCTGCCGGAGCAAGTCGTTCCATTTAAACCTTACGCGCTTCCCGATGCCCAGCGTTTCATCTACGTGGCAAGTTACTTTCTCCCCATTAAGCCCATTGACGACGAGGTTGTGATATCAGAGGAAGCGTTCCAGCAATACTTTGGAGAGACACCCATCAGGGAACTAATTGGTGGACCCAAACCTCTACTCATTGGCTATAAGATACTCAGAGACCAACGTTTCCTCATAAAGGTACACCCAAAAAACCTAAAAGAACACCTCGATGCTCATCCAGAGGACCCGATGGGTGATATCCTCACCACGCCCTACTGGTTTCGGGTGCATGTCTACACGGACATTGCAACAAACGAAGATTTTGTCGTGCTCACCTACGGACGCCCTCAAAGCTATGACATCCCCGTCGTTCGCCTACACAGTGAGTCTATATTTAACCGGTTCCCCGTAAAAGATATGCGTAACCGCCAGAAATATGAGGCCTCTGTTAAATCAATCGTAAAGTACGGGCACGGAGTTATCATTTTACTCTACAATGACGGTCGCGGATCCGGGTTTGGCGCCTGCGCTGAAGACACAATGCTCACACAACGTGGTTACAGTCAAAACACAGACGAGTCTTATGCAAAACTCGGCGTGGACTACGACAGCCGCGATTACGATGCAGCCATGATGCTCCTAAAACACCACTTACCACACAACTGCATCCAGATGGTAATGAACTCCCCTGACAGTCTCGTACGCAAAACAGATTATACTAAAGCGCTCAACCGCCATGCAATCGAAGTCGACAAATGGATCTTCCTAGAGAAAAAAGAAGTTTAGACCCACTCGGGCATGCGCTTTTCTCTGAACGCGTACAACTAGGCCTAGCCTATCTCGGCAAAGCGCTAGAAATCCCGAAGAAGGATTGTACCCTAAAGACAAAGCCCAATCACTGGGTCATCACAGGCGTTGGCAGTTCTGAGGCTCACGGAAAATTCCTAACATACCTTATCAATACCCACACAAACTATACGGCCGAGTTTTGGGTGCTATCACAATTCATCGAACAGCCTAAAATCGACAAAGGCGCAGGCCTCATTGTTTTCAGTCAGGGACTCTCCAGCAATGCCCAACTTGCGCTAAAGAAAAAAGATACCTTCAGTCAATGTGTTCTATTCTCTGCCGTCTCGCATACTACTGAAAACAAGGAAAAAAGAACGCTTCTGCTAAAATTAGGAGAAGAGGGCGTGCAACACGTCCAATGTACCCCTGACAATGAATACACCCTGCTCATTCGTGTCGCGGGACCGCTAACAGGCTACCTCACTTGCTTGCAGTGGGTCACACAAACACTAGAGGGCACAATGCCTGAACAGCCCCAATCTTTATTCGAAACACTTGCCGCGGCACGAAAGGTCGGCCGTGAGCTGGCCAACAAAGAACTTCTTACTCAAATAAACAAAGGCAGCGTCATTCTAACCCAAGGCCCTACCTCTTTATTTTCACAGAACCTTGGCTATAAACTAACAGAAGGGCTGTTCACTCAACAACCCCAGCTGTGTGACATCCTTAGTTTCAGTCACGGCCCTTTTCAGGCGCTCTGCAATCAGCTAACTCATGCCTTCGTGCTACTGGGAAGCAGCTCCCATGAAAGACTATTAGAAAAAAAAGCAATACCGCTTCTCGAGCACTGTACCTCCAGCTACTACTCCTACCAATCACAGCTTCCTGCCCCCTGGACAATTTTTGAATACGAAATGTTTTTCAATGGGCTTATCGAGGGGCTACTCCCATTAAGTAGCGCAGATCAAATCAATTGGCCAGGAAAAGGCGAAGACGGCTCACTCTATGACCTAAGCGACCTAGCCTAGAACTCGATTAAAAGCTTTAAAGAGAGCATAACCCTCTCTATATTAATGAAATGAAAATCATCATTGTTGGCGCAGGTGAAGTCGGCTCTTTTCTAAGTCAAACGCTTAGTGAAGAAGGTCACGACATCATCCTAATCGAGCAAGACCCCCATCTTTGCCAGGAAGTCAACGAAACACAAAACGTCAAAACCCTTGAAGGTAACGGAAGCTCGGCTCACACCCTCATGGATGCCGGTGTCACCGACTGCGACTTCCTCCTCGCGGTGACAAACGACGACCGAACAAACATCATGGCCTGCTCTCTAGCTAAAGTACTCGGGGCGAAAGCCACCGTTGCCAGAGCTCATGATCAAACCTACTCGGACACGACCCTCGTTAACTACCAATTACATTTTGACATCGACTATCTCGTAAGTGCAGAAGCCCTCTGCGCAATCGAACTAGCCAAGCTCATCCGCAACCCACAACGCGTTTCTGTAGAAAACTTTGGTCGAG
>Ga0316204_10005211_pt1 | contig 21898 bp, 23 predicted proteins | sample 6monrhotite_MG_2_FD_205661 | JGI IMG/M metagenome (GOLD analysis project Ga0316204, IMG submission 205661) | Microbial mat bacterial communities from mineral coupon in-situ incubated in ocean water Damariscotta River, Maine, United States -... | ecosystem: Environmental > Aquatic > Marine >... | reverse complement strand
ACTCGCTAAGCTCAAGCCGATGGGACCAGCCGCAGGGTGAAAGGCAGGCTGGTTACGAACAGCCAAATGAAATCAACGTAATCACCAGCATCAATCGGTCAAAAACAACGAGTTTTTCAACACTATCCGCCCAAGGCCAACCACCTTTGAATGTATTGGCATCTGTCGCAACGGTTTCAGCGCCGCCCTTGGAAGCAGCCCTGTGATCGGACCCAAAAACTGGTCCAGGGTTGCGACTAAGCCGCCGCCGCCCGCGCCCGCGCCCGGCCGATTGCCAGAGCCGCCTGCGCCGCCTCGCGCCCTTTCTCAACAAAATGTGCTTTATAGACGCCGATGTGATGCGGGGTCGGCTGGAAATGGTGCGGCGTCAGAGACACCGACAAGACCGGCACCCCGGTATCCAGCCCGGCACGCATCAAGCCGTCCACAACGGCCTGAGCCACGAAATCATGCCGGTAAATCCCGCCATCGACGACCAACGCCGCGCAGGCCACGGCGGCATACCGACCGGTGGCCGCCAGATCGCGTGCAAGCAAAGGCATCTCGAACGCGCCGGGCACGTCAAACACGTCTATCTGCGCAGGATTGATCAATTCGGAAAAACCGGCCAGCGCCTGATCGACGATCTCGGCGTGCCAGTTGGCTTTGACAAAAGCATAGCGGGTGGGTGTCATGGGTCTTCTCCTTTGGCAAACGACACGTCACCCAAGGCGCCCCAACAGGCCCCCGCCGATGGCAGCGGGCCTGTGTGGGTTCTCTTCCATCCGGACTTTGACCGTCGGCTCAGGAGTTTCACCTGATCTGCTGACCCGCCGGGCAAGCCCGTCGGCGCTCGCGGGCTTACGGCCGAAACCGCTTACCGCCGGTGGGGAATTTCACCCCGCCCTGAGAACGCCCCAGACTTGGGTCAGGGCGCGCCCGAACGCAAGCAAATAAATGTGACTTACAGACAAGGTTTTCACGCCCCCGCTCTCGCTTGAACTTGCCCAACCCCCCATATAGGGTGCGCGCCAACACTGAAATCGGGCCTTTGCCGCCCCACCTGCCCATCCGAGGAGTCTCATGTTCATCACCCCCGCTTACGCACAGGCCGCAGGTGGCGATGCCACCAGCCTTCTGTCATCCCTTGTCCCCTTTGTCCTGATCTTCGGGATCATGTGGGTGCTGCTGATCCGCCCGCAGCAAAAGAAAGCCAAAGAGCACCGCGAATTGGTCGAAAACCTGCGTCGCGGCGATCAGGTTGTCACCGCCGGCGGCGTGATTGGCAAGGTCGTCAAGGTCAAGGACGACGGCGAAGTCGAGTTGGAGATTGCCGAGGGTGTGAAGGTTCGCGCGATCCGCGCCACGATCACCACGGTGCTGTCAAAAACCACGCCGGCCGCAAACGACTGAACCCGTGCGCCCCCCGATCCGCTCGGGGGGCTGCTTTTTACCGCGCGCCCTGTGAGCCGGTGATCCCTGCCCCTACCCCATTCCGAGCAAGGCCCTTCCATGCTGCAAATATCCCTGTGGAAACGCGCACTGATCGTGCTGCTGTGTCTGGCCGCGCTGGTCTACGCCACGCCCAACCTGTTCTATGACCGTGTCGAACGGCACAATGACGCCGTTCTGGCGATGGAAGCCGGGCAAGACACGCCCGAACTCCAGGCCGAGCGCAGCCTGTGGCCAGATTGGGCGCCGTCATACCTGATCAACCTTGGGCTTGATCTGCGCGGCGGTGCGCATCTGTTGGCCGAGGTGCATGTGAGCGACGTCTATGCCGACCGCATTGATGCGCTCTGGCCTGAAGTGCGCGATCTGCTGTTGAATGAGCGCGCAATCGTCGGCGGTGTGCGCCGCATGCCATCTGACGATCCCGGCGTTCTGATCATCGCCGTGTCAAACGCGGATGGATTGGACCACGCGTTTGAAATCGTGCAAAGCCTGTCCCGCCCGATGCAAACCTTGACCGGCATTGGCCAGCAGGATCTGGAAATCACCCGGGATCAAAGCCAGATCCGCATCACATTGTCCGAAGCAGAGCGTCTGGCGACCGATGATCGCACCATGGCCCAATCGCTGGAAATCATCCGCCGACGGGTTGACGAAGTGGGCACACGCGAACCGACCATTCTGCGTCAGGGGACCGACCGCATCCTGATCCAGGTTCCGGGGATCGGCTCGGCGGATGAGTTGAAGGCACTGATCGGCACCACAGCACGCCTGACGTTTCATCCGGTCATAGGCACCACACGCGATCCGAACGAAACCGCGGGGCTGCGGCAGGTCATTCACCCGTCTGCGGATGACGAAGGGCAGTTCTACATCCTCGAACAGACCCCGGTTGTCACCGGCGAGCAGCTTGTCGATGCCCAACCCGACTTTGACCAGAACGGTCGCCCGGCCGTCAGCTTCCGGTTCAACCCGGCCGGTGCCCGCGCCTTTGGGCTTTACACGGCGGAAAACATCGGCAGCCCGTTTGCCATCGTGCTGGATGACAAAGTCATTTCCGCACCGGTGATCCAGTCGCATATTCCCGGCGGGTCCGGCATCATCACCGGGCGCTTCAGTGTTGAAGAAAGCACCAATCTGGCTGTGCTGCTGCGCGCAGGCGCCCTGCCCGCGCAAATGACATTCCTGGAAGAGCGCACCATCGGCCCAGAGCTGGGGCAAGACAGCATCGACGCCGGCAAGATCGCCGCCGTCGTCGCCATGTCGCTCGTGCTGGTCTATATGGTGCTCAGCTACGGCCTCTTTGGCATGTTTGCCAACATCGCGCTGTTGTTCAACGTTGCGATGATTTTTGCCATCCTGTCCCTCATCGGCGGCACTCTGACCTTGCCGGGCATTGCCGGGATTGTGTTGACCATTGGTATGGCGGTGGATGCCAACGTGCTGATCTTTGAGCGCATCCGTGAGGAATTACGCACGGCACGCGGCACGGCACGCGCCATTGAACTGGGCTATGAAAAGGCGATGTCAGCCATTGTTGATGCCAACATCACCACCTTCATCACCGCCGCCATCCTGTTCGCGCTGGGCTCTGGCCCGGTTCGCGGCTTTTCCATCACGCTTGGGTTGGGGATCATCACTTCGGTCTTCGCCGCGCTGTTCGTTGCCCGTCTGATCCTGGTGATCTGGTACCAACACCGCCGCCCCAAGACCATCACGATCTGAGGACACTGCATCATGCGGCTCAAACTCGTCCCCGACCAAACCAACATCAATTTCATGGGCCCCTGGCGCATCACCTTTGGCTTGTCCGCCCTGCTTATGGTGCTGTCGACTGTGGTGTTCTTTGCCGTCGGTCTGAACTTCGGCATCGATTTCCAAGGCGGCACTTCGATCCGCACGCAGGGCACACAAGCCATCGATGTCGGGTCCTACCGGGATGCCATCACCCCCCTGAACCTGGGGGATGTCTCCATCTCCGAAGTGTTCGATCCGACCTATGCCGCCGATCAGCATGTCGCCACGGTCCGCATTCAGTCGATTGGGGATGCAGAATCGGTCACGCCAGAGGTCTTGGCACAGGTCGAAGCCGCCCTCGTTGGGGTGGATCCAACGCTGACCTTCACCTCCGTGGAATCTGTCGGGCCAAAGGTCTCGGGCGAACTGGTGCAAGAGGCCATCATCGCCGTTATCGCCGCGCTATGCTCGGTGCTGATCTATATCTGGCTGCGTTTCGAATGGCAGTTCGCGCTGGGCGCGGTGGCGGCCCTGCTGCACGACATCATTCTGACCATTGGCGTCTTTTCGATCCTGCAAATCAAATTTGATCTGGCGATTATCGCCGCCTTGCTGACCATCGTCGGCTACTCGCTCAACGATACCGTGGTGGTGTTCGACCGGGTGCGCGAGAACCTGATCAAATTCAAGAAACGCACGCTGGAAGATGTTCTGAACCTGTCGTTGAATGAAACCCTGTCGCGGACCCTGATGACTTCGGTCACCACATTGATCGCCCTGATCGCACTCTTTGTGCTGGGCGGGGACGTGATCCGCGGGTTTGTATTCGCCATGATCTGGGGCGTGCTGGTCGGTACCTGGTCGTCGGTCTACGTGGCCGCCGTCATCGTCAAACGCCTGGGCGTTCGGCGTGACCTGGGCAAGGGCGGCGACAAACCCGGCACGCAATTCGCCACCGCGCCGTAACAATCCCAAAGGGGGGCGTCGATGAACCTGACCGAAGTGGATTTCGGCGCGGCCGAACCGATCGAGGGCTACGGTCCGGATTTCTACCGCGTTGCCGGTGTCGCGCATGATGCGCCGCTGCTTGTGGCACCGGGGTATATTCGGCCTTGGGCGGGGTACCAGGATGCAGACCTGCTTTTGGCCATCGCGGGCCAGATCGACGTCCTTTTGATCGGCACCGGCCCGCAAATCGCGCCGCTCCCCTCCCACCTCCGCACCCTGCTGGACGACGCGGGCATCGGTGTCGAAATCATGGCGTCGGCCACAGCCTGCCGCACTTACAATGTGCTGCTCTCCGAAGGCCGCCGCATCGCGGTGGCTCTGTTGCCCGCTGGCTGACCCTCAACACATCTTTGTGCTCTAAATATCCTGGGGGTGAGGCCGCAGGCCGAGGGGGCAACGCCCCCTGCGCGGTGCTCGCGGCGCGCGCGGACAGAGGGGCTCGATGCCCCGATGGCCGCGCTTACCAGCGCCCCCGGCCCAAACTTCTGCCCGAATGCCATGCCGGCCTGATTGTCGCGCCCACCCGCTTTTCTTTGCAGCGCCCCGGCAAAACCGATAAGGCAGGCGCATGGAACTGGTGGTTACAGATCTTGCGGTTTCGCGGGGCGGTTTGCCCTTGCTGGAAGCCCTTTCCTTCACGCTGGGGGCGGGCCGTGCACTGGTGTTGCGTGGCCCCAACGGCAGTGGCAAGACCACACTGCTGCGCACCCTCGCCGGGCTGCAACCGCCCCTGCATGGCACCATATCCTGCCCTCGGGATCAAATGACCTATGCGGCCCACGCGGATGGCTTGAAATCGACGCTGACGGTGGCGGAAAACCTTCAGTTCTGGGCAGCCATCCATGGTCAGACCGGGGTCGAGGACGCGCTGTCTGCGATGAACCTGTCCGATTTGGCCGATCGTCAGGCGCACAACCTGTCCGCAGGGCAGAAACGGCGGCTGGGCCTGGCCCGGCTGCTGGTCACTGGGCGCTGGCTCTGGGTGCTCGATGAACCCACCGTGTCTTTGGATGTGGCATCGGTCGCGCTGTTCGCCGACGTCGTGCGCGCGCATCTGTCGCGCGGGGGCGCGGCCCTTCTGGCCACCCATATCGACATGGGATTGCCCGAGGCCACGGTTCTGGACCTGACGCCCTACAAGGCCACCATGGCGTGCAACTTCGGATTTGACGGCGCCTTCGACGAGGCCTTCTTGTGATTGCCCTGTTGATCCGTGATCTCAGGCTGGCATTCCGGGCTGGTGGGGGCTTTGGTCTGGGCTTGGGATTCTTTCTGATTCTGGCGGTTCTGGTGCCGCTGGGTGTGGGCCCGGATCAGACGACGCTGGGCCTGATCGCGCCCGGCATCCTGTGGATCGGCGCGCTTCTGGCGTGCCTTTTGTCGCTGGACCGGCTGTTCGCGTTGGATTTCGAGGATGGCTCACTGGACCTGCTCGCGACCTCTCCTATCCCGCTTGAAGGTGTTGTGGCGATCAAGGCCCTGGCCCATTGGCTGACAACCTGCTTGCCGTTGGCGCTGGCAGCCCCGGTGCTGGGCATCTTGCTGAACTTGCCCGGCCCGGCCTATGGCGCGCTGATCTTGTCGCTGCTTGTCGGCACGCCGGCGCTCAGCATCATCGGCGCATTTGGCGCGGCCCTGACCGTCGGCCTCAAACGCGGCGGCTTGCTTTTGTCACTGTTGGTATTGCCGCTTTACGTGCCGACACTGGTTTTCGGCGCGCAAACTGTCACGCGCGCGGCGCAAGGGCTGGACCTGACGACGCCTTTGCTGTTGCTTGGCGGCCTCACTGCCGGGTCCGTTGCCCTGCTCCCCTTCGCTGCAGCCTTCGCGCTGCGCATCAATCTGCGATAAGCACCCGTGCCCGGGTTCACGCCCTCGTGGCTTGAGCCCCTGAATTCGAAAGACTAGGACACTGTTATGGCTTCGCTTTGGGAATACGCCAATCCGGTGAAATTCATGAAGGTCTCGGGCTGGCTGATGCCCGTCACGGCCGTGATTGCGGGTGCGATGATCGTCGTCGGCCTGATCTGGGGCTTTTTCTTTACCCCGGATGATTTCCGTCAGGGATCAACGGTCAAGATCATCTTCCTTCATGTGCCATCCGCGCTGATGGCGATCAACGCCTGGGCCATGATGTTTATTGCGTCGTTGATCTGGCTGATCCGCCGTCACCACGTCAGCGCGTTGGCCGCCAAGGCTGCTGGGCCTATTGGCGCCACGATGACCATGATCGCCCTGTTTACCGGCGCTGTCTGGGGTCAGCCCATGTGGGGCACGTGGTGGGTCTGGGATCCGCGCCTGACGTCGTTCCTGATCCTGTTCTTGTTCTACATCGGCTATATCGCCCTGTGGTCCGCCATCGAGGACCCGGACACCGCTGCGGACCTGACATCTGTTTTGTGCCTCGTTGGGTCAGTCTTTGCGGTCCTGTCGCGCTATGCCGCGATTTTCTGGAACCAAGGGCTACACCAGGGCGCGTCACTCAGTATGGCGCCCGGCACGCGGATGGACTGGTCCTATAAGGGGCCGCTGTATATCTGTATGATTGGCTTTGTCTTCTTGTTCCTGGCGTTGGTGCTGGCTGGCACCCGCACCGAAATCCGCAACCGGCGCATCAAGGCGCTGATGATCCGCGAAAGGGCAACCGCATGATGCCGGACCTGGGCGCGTATGCGACCGAAATTATCCTGGCGTATTCGCTGTCTCTGACCGCAATCGCGGTTATGATATTGTGGATCTGGGCCCGCTCCCGCCGGGTCAAGCGTGACCTGGCCGCTCTTGAAACCCGTATGAACCGGAAACCCCATGGCTAAGATCAACCCCCTTCTGGTCCTTCCGCCCGTCCTTCTGGCCGGCTTCGTGGCGTTCGTCGCAGTCGGCAATTTCCGCGAGGACCGCAACGACCTGCCGTCAGCCCGCGCAGGGCACCCGGCGCCACAGGTGACGCTGGAGGAAATGCCCGGCCGCACCCTGTTCACCGATGACATGATCCGTGCGGGTGATGTCACGCTGGTCAACTTCTTTGCGTCCTGGTGCCCGCCCTGCCGCGCCGAACACCCGCTGCTGGAAGTCCTGTCCGAAGAGGGCGTCACCGTATTGGGCGTCAATTACCGTGATGATCCCGCCCGCGCCGATGCCTTTCTTGAAGAACTGGGCGATCCCTACACCGCTATTGGTGCCGATCCACGGGCCCGTCTGGGCCTGGATTGGGGCGTCGTCGGCTTGCCGGAAACCTTTGTCATCGACGGCAACGCCAACGTCGTCATGCGCCATGCCGGCCCGCTGACCGCCGATATCATCGAAAGCCGCCTGCGGCCGGCCATGGACCGTGCGGCAGGTGGAAGTTGAGCACGCTTTTGCCGGACGACGCCCGCCTGACCGCCGAGGGGGTGGAGGCGCATGGCACCGGCAAAGTTCTGGCTTTGGCCTGTGGTGCACTGGCGCATGAAATCATTGCCCTCAAGGCAATGAACGGCTGGTCGCATCTGGATTTGCATTGTCTGCCCGCCAACTTGCACCTGCGCCCCGAAAAGATCCCGGACGCTGTCGAAGCTGCGGTGCACAAGTTCCGCCCGAACTACGACAGCATATTCATCGTCTACGCCGATTGCGGCACCGGCGGGTTGCTGCAAAGCCGCTGCGATGACCTTGGCGTTCAGATGATCGAGGGGCCGCATTGCTACGCCTTCTTTTCCGGCACCGATGACTTCATCGCAGCATCGGAGCACGAGATAACCTCATTCTACCTGACCGATTTCCTGGTCCGGCAATTTGAGTCTTTCATCTGGCGCCCGATGGGCTTTGACAAGCACCCCGAACTGATCGACATGATGTTCGGCAATTATGAAAAGATGGTCTATCTGGCGCAAACCGATAACGCCGATCTGGACCGCATCGCGCAAGGCTGGGCAGACCGGATGAACCTGGTCTACGAACGCCGGCTGACCGGCTACGGCGACCTTGCCGGCGCGTTGGCCCAGGCCGCAGGGCGCTGATGATCGCCCTGCCAGAACTTGTCACCGCCCCGTGCTGACCCTACTGTATAACCTGAACCTCAGGCACAGATGCCCATGACCCCGCATGATATCGAACATTCCGTCGCCCGCACGGGCCCACCCGACAACCTGTCCTTGGTTGAGCGGTACAGGCTGCAAACGTGGTTTCTGGGAATCATCGCCTTTTCAATGATCCTGTTCTTGCTGGTTCAGGCACGGTTCATCCTGATTTCTCTGGTCATCGCAATCATCCTGTTTTCGCTGACCGCCGATGCCATCACCGCGTTTTCCCGGCTGCGCATCGGGTCGTGGAAAATCACCAACTGGCTGGCCTCGATGGCCGCGTTTACCTTGATTGCCGTGGTTTTGCTGACCTTGTCGGCGATTGTCATCAGCCAGGTCAACGCCGTGGTCACCACCACTTTGACCTACACCGATCAGGCAATCGCTGCCATGGCCCGACTTGGGGCGCTGTTTTCACCTGAAGCCGAGGCAACGGTTGAGGCATCGATCCGATCAATCGAGGTGTCGGGGTATCTGAGCGCGTTGGCTGGTCAGGCCTCGAACCTGCTGTCAGCCACCACACTGGTGATCCTGTTCGTCGGCTTCATGTTCGCAGAACGCTTGTGGTTCAACACCAAGTTGGAAAACCTGATGCACGACCGCGCCAAGGCGGAACGAGTCGGGCGGATCATCCACTCCATTGTGCGCCGGGTGAACCACTACCTGCTGGTCAAAACAGGTGTCAGCGCGGCCACCGCCGCCGCCGTTTATGCGCTGATGACAGCCTTTGGCCTGGAATTCGCCGGGCCTATGGCGATCTTGACGTTCATTCTGAACTATATTCCGTCCGTTGGGTCGATTATCGCCACGATCCTTCTGGGCATCGTGACGCTGATCCAGGTGCCAGAACCCGCCACGGCGCTTTTGGTCTTCGTCATCGCAGGGATGGTTCAGTTCATGCTTGGCTCCGTTATTGACCCGATGCTGATGGGGCGTGCGCTGCGCGTGTCCAGCTTCGGCATCATCGTCTCGCTGTCCTTTTGGGGGGCGGTCTGGGGCATCGCGGGGATGTTCTTGGCGGTGCCGATCATGGTCGCCGCGATGATTGTTTGCTCTCACATTCCGTCTGCACGCCCTGTGGCAGTGCTTTTGTCGCGTGAGGGGCTGCCCGAGCATGAGGACGACACGTTCGAGGCCGATGCGATAGATCTGCCGCGCGCCGCGGAATAAGGGTGCGGTAGGGTGCGTGCTTTGCACGCACCACTTTTCGCAATGGTGCGTGCAAGCACGCACCCTACACGCGTTCACAATTTGTAAAGATAGATCTGATGATGTCGTCGGTATGTCAGACTACCGCCGCCCTCGCATTCCTGGTGCCAGCATCTACTTCACAGTGGCCCTGTCTCAACGTGGTTCCACACTGTTGGTTGATGAAGTTCAACGGCTTAGACACGCCGTAGCCACGACCAAACGGGAACGCCCATTTGTTATCGACGCGTTCGTCGTCTTGCCAGATCACCTGCATTGCATCTGGACACTGCCGGATCGTGATTGCGATTACAGCACCCGTTGGCGCTTGATCAAATCGCGGTTTTCGATGGGGCTGCCAGCGCCGCGCCGTCGCCGAAGCCATGTTTCCCGGTTCGAGCGCGCTATATGGCAAAGGCGGTTTTGGGAGCACCACCTCCGTGATGAAACCGATTTTCAAGCCCATATCCTCAGCTGTCTGTCAAACCCGGTTAAGCATGGGCTTGTCACGACTCCGCAGGAATGGCCTTTCTCCTCCATTCATCGTGACATGGCGAATGGCGTGCATATGTAGGGTGCGTGCTTGCACGCACCTCGACTCCGCGCCCAGGCAGTTGGGTACGGCTTCAGTTGTCCATTTTCAGCGCCGAGATAAACGCCGTCTGCGGAATTTCGACCTTGCCGAATTGGCGCATTTTCTTCTTGCCCGCTTTTTGCTTGTCCAGCAGCTTGCGTTTGCGGCTGGCGTCGCCGCCGTAGCATTTGGCGGTCACGTCCTTGCGCAGCGCGGCGATGGTCTCTCGGGCGATCACACGCCCGCCAATCGCTGCCTGAATCGGGATCTTGAACATATGCCGCGGGATCAGGTCCTTCAGCTTTTCGCACATCGCCCGGCCGCGTAAGTCGGCCCGGTCACGGTGGACCATCATCGACAACGCATCCACGGGTTCGTCGTTCACAAGGATCGACATCTTGACCAGATTGTCCTCGCGGTAGCCGGTGATCTGGTAGTCGAAGCTGGCGTACCCCTTCGTTATGGATTTCAAGCGATCATAAAAATCGAACACAACTTCATTGAGGGGCAGATCATAGATAACCATCGCCCTGCTGCCCGCGTAGGTTAACTCTTCTTGGATACCACGCCGATCCTGGCACAGCTTTAGCACATCGCCCAGATATTCATCGGGCACCATGATCGTCGCCTTGATGCGCGGCTCTTCGATGTGTTCGACATGTGTCAGGTCAGGCATGTCCGCCGGGTTGTGCAGATCCACGCGCGTGCCGTCGCGCATGTAGATGTGATAAACGACGGACGGTGCGGTGGTGATCAGATCAAGATCGTATTCACGTTCAAGACGGTCGCGGATCACCTCAAGATGCAAAAGACCCAAGAACCCGCAGCGGAACCCGAAGCCCAGCGCCGCCGAGGTTTCCATCTCGGAGCTGAAGCTGGCATCGTTCAGTTGGAGCTTTTCGATCGCATTGCGCAGATCATCGAAATCGTTGGCATCGACCGGGAAAAGACCGCAAAAAACCACCGGCTGCGCGGGTTTGAAACCCGGCAAGGGTGTCTCGCAGCCCTTTTTTTCAGTGGTAATCGTATCGCCAACCCGCGTGTCACGTACCTGTTTGATGGAGCCTGTCCAGATCCCGATCTCTCCGGGTCCAAGTTCGGCAATATCGACCATCTGCGGCTTGAGAACCGCCAGTTTGTCGACACCGTAAACCGCACCTGTTTGCATCATCTTGATGCGGTCGCCCTTGCGGATCACACCGTCGATGACGCGGATCAAAACGACAACGCCCAGATAGCTGTCGTACCAGCTGTCAACCAACATCGCCTTGAGCGGCGCGTCGCGGTTCCCTTTGGGGGCTGGCAGACGCTGCACAATGGCTTCGAGCACATCGGGAATGCCCAGACCGGATTTCGCCGAGATCGCAATCGCATCGGACGCGTCCAGTCCGATCACATCTTCGATCTGTTCTTTCACACGCTCTGGGTCGGCTGCCGGAAGATCGACCTTGTTGAGCACCGGGACAATTTCGTGATCGGCCTCGATTGCGTGATAGACATTCGCCAGCGTCTGCGCCTCGACCCCTTGTGAGGCATCAACCACCAACAGAGACCCTTCGACCGCACGCATCGAGCGGCTGACTTCGTAGGCAAAATCAACGTGGCCGGGCGTGTCGATCAGGTTCAGCACATAGGTATTCCCGTCTTTCGCCGGGTATTCGATGCGCACCGTGTTGGCCTTGATGGTGATCCCGCGTTCACGCTCGATATCCATGCTGTCGAGCATCTGCTCTTTCATGTCGCGTTCAGCGACTGTGCCGGTCAGCTGGATCAGCCGGTCGGCAAGCGTGGATTTACCGTGGTCAATATGCGCCACGATGGAAAAATTGCGGATTTTGTCGAGTTCGGTCATGAGCGGCATATGAGCAGGTTTTAAAGGGTCGTCAATGGCCTGTTGCGATGGGGCGGGTCGAATGGGGGGCGTGGTCCCCCTCTGCGCTTTGCGCATTCACCCCCCAGAGTATTTTCGGCAAGATGAAGCCGAAAAGAGGCAGGAGCACGGGCATGTCAAATCAAGGCGTGATGGGATCAGTGATTGACGCCATGGGGCAAACGCCTTTGGTGGCGCTGGACCGACTGGTTGCGGCACAGGGCGTTTCTGGACGGATCCTGTGCAAGCTCGATTACCTGTTGCCCGGGTTTTCCAAGAAAGACCGCGCGGCGCGGGCCATCATCGAAGACGCGCGCGCGTCAGGCGCCTTGGCGCCGGGACAGACGGTGGTGGAGCTGACCTCGGGCAATATGGGCACTGGGTTGGCCATCGTTTGCGGCATTCTGGGCCACCCGTTCGTTGCGGTGATGAGTGCCGGGAATTCTGTTGAACGCGCACGCATGATGGCCGCGCTGGGGGCCGACGTGGTGCTGGTGCCACAGACAGCTGACGGTCAGCCAGGGCAGGTTTCCGGCGCGGATCTGGCGCTGGTTGAAGCCCAGGCGCAAGAAATCACCAAGGCACGCGGCGCGTTTCGGGCCGATCAGTTCGGCCACCCGGGCAATCCAGCCGCGCATGAAACAGGCACGGCGGTTGAGCTTTGGGCGCAATCCGCAGGCAGCATTTCCGCGTTTTGTGACTTTGCCGGGTCCGGCGGAACCCTGGGCGGGGTGGCGCGGGCGTTGGTCCCCCGCGGCGTGCGGTGCTACGCGGTAGAACCCGAGGGGGCTGCGGTTTTGGCCGGGCACGCGGCGGATCACCCCGATCATCCGGTTCAGGGTGGCGGATATGGAATGCCCGGGCTTGCACATTTGTCGGGCGTATCCCTGGCGGGATGTCTTGCCGTGACCGGAGCGCAAGCGCGTGATGCGGCCCGGCTGGTGGCCAGAACCGAAGGGATCTTTGCCGGGTATTCCACGGGCGCCAATCTGGCCGCTGCGCTGGCGTTGTTGGGCGGCGCAGAGGCCGGCGGCACCGTGGCAATGATCGCGTGCGACAGTGGGCTCAAATATCTGTCCACCGACTTGTGGATTTGAGGCGCTAAAGCCCCTGTTCCATGGTCGCAGCATAAAGCGCGGCGTAGGCACTTGGTGCCGGCTCATCGACCGTGCTGGCGCGGTGGGTCGCACGGTCGAGCCAGCCTGAGTTGATGGTCATCCCCCACCCAGGCGCGTCAGTGACCGACAATGCACCGTCCGTCACGGCGAATGGGGTTCCAAGAAACAAATCACGTTGCCAAGGATAATAGCCCTCATCCTCGATGGAAAATTCGAGGTATTTCCCGGCATTCGGCACCGCCCGCAACACATGAAGCGCGCACAGCGTCACCAGCCCCAGATTGGCGGCATGCGGTGTGCAGGGCAATCCGGCCTCCTGCGCCATGCGCGCGACTTTCAGGGTGTTTGTCAGCCCACCCAGGTACATCACATCCGGCTGGACCACATCGACGGCGCGCATGTCGATCATGCGTTTCCAGGTGGCGCGATCAAAGTCCTGCTCGCCCCCGGTGACGTCAATGTCCAAGGCTTGGGTCACCGCCTGAGTGGCCTCCAGATCCCACCAGGGCACGGGTTCCTCATAGTGGCACACACCGTGGTCTTGCAGCATGTGGCCCACTGTTATCGCGCGATCCACCGAAAAGCCGGAATTCGCATCCACCAACGTTTCAATGCCGGGCAGCGCGCGGGTGACGGCGGGGATGATGGCCTCGGTGCGGCCGGGCCACTGATCAACATCGCGCCCGCATTCTGCGCCGATGCGGAATTTGGCGGCGCTGAACCCCTGCTCGGCGCAGATCCGTTTCAGGCGTTCGGCCTCATCCTCCGGCGTTATGTCGCGTTTCATCGAACTGGCATAGGCGCGGACCGGGCCAGCAGAGCCGCCAATCAACGCCGCCACGGGCTGCCCTGCGCGTTGGCCTGCCATGTCCCACAAGGCGGTGTCCAAACCCGCCAGCGCGCGGTTGCGGTAGGTACCGGGGAATTTATGCTCGGCCCGTTCGATGCGGTCTACAACGGCGGCGATATCGGCGCAGGGCTGGCCCAGCGCCCATGGTGCGATCTGCCGGTGAAACACCGCCGCCGTGATATCGGCGTTATAGGTTGAGGTCTGGCCCCAGCCGACCACGCCATCTGACGCGGTGGCTTTGACGAAACAGACGAATTCAGTGTGGAAACTGTCAAGGCGGGTGATCGTCGGCATGGGGACCCTCAGCACGGTTACCCGCCCATGCAACGGCGCTGAACCCGATTTGTCCAGCCCTAGAGACGCAGGGCAGACAGCGCCGCAAGGTGGTGGTCCCGCGCCTCATCCAGCAAACGTTGGCGCGACAGCGGGCTGGTGTCATCCGGCAGGGTTTCCACAACCTCGAACCGAAACGCGGTGCGCCCATGCGCCTTGAAAGCCGCCTGAAGTTCAGCATTCGGGTGGGTGCCCTGCCCCAGCGTGAACCAATGGCGGTTGGTGATCTTGTCCAGATCAGGTGACGCGCCAACCCAAACCTGCCCAGACCCGTCGCAAAACAGCGCATAGATCCCGGCGGGGGCCTTTCGGTCACGGTAGGCAGCTTGGGCCGCAGCTTTTTGGGCGGGGGTCATGGGGTGTCCTTTCTGTGCAGGTCCGGGATTTAGACGATTTCAGGAAGATTGGCAATATTACCCGGATAATATTGACTCAGGCACATTCCCCTGACATGAGGGCCCCAATACACAGGAGCACCACATGACCCATGATCCCCAAACCCCGGTCACCGCCTTTCGCGGCGTTGACCGAATCCAGTCCGGCACGTTGAAGGATATCGCCCTGCGCCATGCTGGTGCGGAGGGTGTGCTGGTTTTCGATGACCGAACGGGCCGTGTGATCGACCCGGATCCCCGTGGCTATCCTGAGCCTGCGAAACGTGGCCCCGGACGGCCCAAGTTGGGGGTGATCCCGCGCGAAGTGACCTTGCTGCAACGCCATTGGGATTGGCTGGCGCAACAAAAGGGCGGGGCTTCAGCGGCGGTGCGCCGGTTGGTCGATGATGCCCGTCGCGCGGACGCCGGAGAGACCGAGGCACGCGCGGCGCGCGATGCGACATACCGGTTCCTGCATGCCTTGGGTGGGGATCTTCCGGGGTATGAGGACGCGATGCGCGCCCTGTTCGCTGGCGAGACCGAGCGGTTCAACGAAGCCATGCACGCTTGGCCCCAAGATATCCGCGCCTTTGCGCTGTCGCTGCTGCGTGGTTCGCCGTAAGCGGCCCTGTCGGCGGGGCACTGTTTCAGCGGCAAAAAATGAAGGGCGCGCTTTCACAAGGCGCGCCCTTCTTGTGGCTTCGGCCTGTCCGGGGCCTGATCACTCGGCCGCATACAAGTCGCGGCTGAATACCTTTGCGCGGATAGCCCCTGACGGCTGGGGCGGCGAACATCGCCAACCACTGCAACATGGCGGGCGTTGAACTCGGTGACCCGCACATCCACCTGCGGCGAAGCGCGGTAGCGGCTCAGCCGGGTGACCAGATCGTCGCGGATTTGTGCCACGCTGCGGCCATCCACTGGCACGGCCCCCAGGTACGGGATCTGGATGGCCCCGTCTTCTGAAACGCGGTAGCCTGTGCTTTGGGTCAGCTCCGGCTCATCAACGACAAAAAGTTGAATGACGTCGCCAACACCCAGCCGATAGACCGAGGCGTTGTCGCCGGTGCTTGCACCCGCGCCATTGCTGGCGAACTGGGCAATATTGTCGGGCGTGATATTCAGCACCGACACCGGGCGACCGCCTTGTGCCAGCGGTGCGACATCCATCACCGAGCCGTCCCCAAGGGCCGGCCCACGCAGCATCGTTGCCGGGGCCATGGTGCTGGCACCACAACCGGCCAGGCCGATCGCCATCACCAACAGTGCGCTACGGGATCCCAGACGCAGGCGTGCGGCAGGCGTGGCAAGGACAGAGGGTGAGAACCGAGAGGACATTGCAAGATGCTCCTGACTGGATACGGGACGAAGGGGGAAATCAGCGGCCATGGATCAACTCCGCGACGATGTCGTCAGTGCGCAGATCAAAGCGCAGGCTGTCCGAAGTGACATTGCTGAGCAGCAGCACAACCGAGATGAAGGCGACGACCGACGCGGTCAGCATGATCTTCGATTCCGGCCGGGGCAGCGCGGGATCATTTGTCCGCTGGCGTGAGCCGGTGTTTTGGCGGGTCCACTTCTGGACGTTGGGATTGTGCGACACAAAGATCTTGATCGCCGCGCCCACCACCTGACCGTAATAGGTCAGCAGCGGAAAAACCGGGTGCCAGCGCCGCGCAATCAGGCCGACCAGAACCGAATGCACGGACCGTGTCATCGCAACCCAAAGCACGTAGATGGCAAAGAACGCAGGATCGTGCAGCAGACCAGCGGCGGTAAAGAACACCAGGCCAAACAGCGGCGTCCACATGGTGATCCGTTGATCCAGAAGGGCAATCCAGGTGAAGGTGCCCAGCGTCTCGCGGCCCAGCTTCAGGGCCTTCGACCCGCCACGCGCCATGTTGCCGAACCAGCGTTTTTGCAGGCCAATGGTGTCGCGTAGAAAGCCCTTTCCGGGCAGCGATTCCAGGCAATAAATCACCACGTCCGGGACATAGGACACATCCCAACCCTGCTCGATCACCCAGCGCCAGGTGGATTTATCATCCCCGGTCAGCATGACGATCGGGCCCAGCCGCGGATGATGCAGGGTGTCTTGCAGCAGGTTGGCGGCGAAGTTGGGATCCATCAGGATCTGGCTACGGAACATCGACCAGCGCCCGGTCAAGACCAACACCCGGCCCGACATGGCCATGCTCGACATGTAGACATGGCGCTGCGCCATGCGCAGGCGATACCATTCACGGTCCATGACTTTCCCCGCCACAAGCGGCGTGTTGTCCATGGTCAGCGCGCCGACACGCGATTGGTGCAGCAAGATCGGCGCAGTGCGGCGGATCGTGCCCGGTTCAACCAGCGTATCGCCATCCATCAGGATGCCGGGGCAATCGGGTGGCACGCCGATATCGCGCAGGCGGGCCAGCGCATCTGCCATGGCACTGCGCTTGCCGGTGCCATCTTGCATTGTGAACTCCAGCCGGATCCCGCCATGCGGGTCGGTCTGGCGATGGACATGAGAGATCATCGCGATGTCTTGCTCGGACGATACGGCGGCGACGACAGTGCCCCGGCCAGAATAGTCCAGAATATCGAGAAACAGGTTGGTGAAGACGGCGGCGTTCATCTGATCGCCCATCTTCCAGCTCAGCACCACCACCGCGACATGGCGGTTGTAGACCAGTGGATCAGCCTCGGCCCGGCGGCGGATCATCGGAAAGACCCGGCGCGTATAGGCATAAGCGCGCAGGATGTGAAACCCGCCCCACGACCAGCGCCAGATCCCGATCGTGCCGATCGAGACAAAGAACGCGGCGCTGCCGGTATCCAGCGCGCGGCTGGGCAACAGGCCGAACATGGTGATGACCAGCGCGGCCCACAACGCCCCGGCGACAAGCCAGCTGGACCAGTGTGAATTGCGCAGATGTTTGGTTTGATCTGACATCACCGCCCCCTTACAGCCCGACCAGCGAAGCAAGGCCGCTGAACAGGGCGTTGGTGTGCACGTTGACTTCAGCCACCATGCCAACCGGCGCACGGAAGGTGCCCTCGGGCGTGATTTCGATCCGCGCGTAACGGTCGGCGGCAAAGACGTTGTCCTGCAGGCCTGCAAAGCCGCGCCAATGCGGATCGTAGTTCAGGCGCGTGACGTGGCCAGAGACCGAGGTTCCGTCCGCCAGGCTGATCTGCGCCGTATCACCCAGATCCACGCTGCGCGCGTCTTCGGACATGATCAGCGCATGCACCGTCGGCGCTTCGTCGCCCACAAGAACAGCAAGTTGATCGCCAGGGGACGCCCATTCGCCACGGCGGCGGTCGATCTGCTGAACCGTGCAATCACACGGCGACAGGATCGGATCGCCCAGTTGAGCGCGCGATTCACGCCCTGCCAGAGCTGCGATTTCGGTGTCGATGTTTTCCAGCCGCATGTCGACGGTTTCGAACGTAGCCGCGTTGGTACGCCCACCTTGCAGGACACCCAGCGGTGCCAGAACATCCATGCGGGTCAGGTCTTCCAGGCGGCCTTGAATGTTGAGCACGTCGCCCTGCGCCGCCAACACAGCGGCTTCCTGACGTGCGCGTTCGCGCAGACGCGACGGCGTCGGCAAGCCGGAACTGCGCAAAGTGGCCAGTTGACCCTGCTCTACCGCCAGACGGCGTTCGGCGATCTGCAAGGATTGCTCGATGCGGTCACGTTCGGTGCCGTTGCCGGTAACCGCGATATCGGTCAGCTGGGTCATGGCACCCCGGCGCGCAAGCAGTTCGGCGCGTTCAATCTCAAGGCGATTGCGGCGTTCGATCACTGTGGCAATTCGATTGTCCTGATCAGCGGGCAGGACATAGCCCAAGACGTCACCCGTTCTGACCTGCGCCCCCGGCGCTGCCGAGATGTCGCTGATCCGTCCGGCGATTGGCACCGACAGGCTGGTCGCGCCGACGGTCACCGCCGCATAACGCGCCCGAACCGAGGCAAAGGACGACCAAGTCACCATGCCGGCCGCGGCCAGGACCAAGCCTGCCAGCGACAATTGGAACACCGTACGGAACCCGCGCATACGGTCGCCAGTTTCCTTGCGCGCGACACGGGTTTCTTCGGTTTCGTTCAGAAGTTTGGTCAGGCTCATGGCCTTGTTGGCCACCACCGAATCCACGATCCGGTGCAGCACCTCGGCTTGCGGGCGCCCAAGATCGACAAACGTAAAGCGCGTTGCCTGGTCGCCTTCACCGTTCAGCCTGGCCTGGACACGCATTTCGATGCGCGTGCCGCCCTGGCCAATCAAAAGCGTGACGTCAAAGACCCGGCCAAGACCCGGCGCAACCATGCGCGGCATCGCGGACTGCAAGGCAAAGCCATGCACATCCCAATTCTCAACCTCATATTCGACACCCTGCCACAGAACGGCCATCGGCTCTGGCACCCGAACGCTGGGGGCCGACTGACGGGCGGGCATGGTGGCCCCGACTGGCGGAAGATTGGTGGCGGGCCGGGGTTGGCTCAGTGTCGGCTGTGCCGGCTCGGGGCGGGCATGGCGGAAGACCGGCTGCGGATCGGCGGGCGTGGGATGCGCTGGCGCAGGATCAGCCGTCCAAACCTCGGACAGATCGATCCCAGAGCTTACCTGATTATCCGGCGCGGGTGGGGTATTCTGGGTGTCTGCGGGCAGCGCAGCGGGCGTGGCCAGGACACGCGACGGCACGCGCACAACGGGGGGCCCGGGGCGTTTCTCGTACACCGGCGGCGTGACAATCGGTGTTGGCTGAGCAGGTTGGGCAGGTGCTTCAACAACCGGGAAGGCTTCGACGTCGGGGACAGAAAACTCTCGCGGCGCGGTGCTGTCCGCAGCGGGCTCAGCATGCTGGCGCTGTGCAAACCGGGTCGGCTGCGGGCTGGGGCGTTGGTTGTAAACCGGCGGCTCGATGATCGGGGTCAAGGGAGTGCTGGCGCTGTCCGCCACGGGTGCAGACGGCGCGTTTGCAACCGGTTCTGCCCCGACATTCGACGCCACACCCGCATCAATCGGACCCTCGGCGGGCCGGGCCGGCACACGGATTACCGGCGGACCTGGCTTTTTTTCGTAAACAGGGGGCGTCACCAGTGGGGTCATGCCCGGTGCCGCTGGGGCAGCGGCCGCAGGTGGCGTGGGGGCGGCCGTGGTGGGCGCCGTCGCAGTTGGCAGGGCCTCGACAGGGGCCGCGTCTTTGGGGGCGCTCAAATACGACGGCGGCGGAAAGGCCGGCGGGTTATACGGAGCATCAAAGCCCAGCATATCTTCGGGCATTTCCTGACGTTGCTGGGACTGGGGCAATTCACTCATGACACATCTCCGCGACGGGCAAGGCGTGGCACAGCGGGATGTTCGCACGCACAAAACCCACCCAAAAACGGATGGCGCGCGTCGACTTGACCCCAATATCTGCCCATACCTGTCACTCACCTACTGCTGTGATCCGATGATCCTTCTCAAAACGGGACCACTGTTTCCATCCAACCATTAATCCCGCTGGATCATGGCTGGATTGGGGCAGTTCAGCGACAATCCAAGGGTTTTTCCGGATCATTGATGCAGCAAGCGAAACAACACATGTGCGCAGACACGGCGTTGGGCTGTGTGAAACGCCAAATTGTAGCGAATCTGGGGGCAGTGTTTGAATTGATGTTGGGTTGCGCCCAGAATCGGAAACAATTTCGTTTCCGCAGTCGCATCAATAAAGCAATCGGCGCCTGCAAATGGGTCAATGGTCAGCAAGCCTTCGCGCACCACTCGGGGCCAATGGGGCGCCGGCTGCTGACAGGTTCAAACGCCAGTCGCGGCAGATGGGCGGGCACTTCCAAAACCGCGCTGACCGTCGCCCCGTGCAGCCGGTCCGCCACGCCGCCTTAAAACAAGACCGCTGCGTTCGGTGCCCAAGCAATCTGCTGTCCGTGTTGGGGGGCACTTGATGGCCGTTTGGGCGATCACTTGATCTTGCTCCTGCCTTCATCATCAAAGGCGTGCAATTGGATGAACCGGGTGACAGACTGGCCACAGCCAAAGACGCTGTGGCCAGACGCCCGGGCCTGCAGGACAGGGGTTGCACCCGCAAGCGCAGCCCACGCCCCCTCAGACGCAGCCAGCTTGTGGCCCCGTGGATCAAGATCACCAATCGAAGGACCCAGCCATGGACACGCCAGACACGTTCCCCCCCCTGACGGATGATCAATGGCCCGAAACACTCATGGACATGCTGGGCGGGTTCGCCGGTGGGCTCAATGTCTACCGCACCCTGGCGCATCACCCCGCGCTGGTCCGGGCAATGTCCGATCTGAGGGGGCACATCGTCAACGACACCGCGCTGGGGCCGGAATTATCGGAAATCGTGATTCTTCGAACGGGCTACCGTCTGGGGTCCACTTATGAATGGTCACACCATATCGTTCGGGCCCGCAAACGGGGCGTCAGTGACGCGCGCATTGCGTCGATGACGGGCGCAACCCACGCCATGGATCCAACCGACGCCGCCATTGCCACCGCCGTGGACGAGCTGTTCGACCGACACGCATTGTCACCGCTTACGCGCGAAGTTCTGGCCCCGAAGATTGGGACCAGTGGGATTTTCGACCTGATCGCCACGGTGGGCTTTTATTCCATCCTTGGGTACACCCTCAATTCCTACGATACGCCGGTCGATACCGATATTGTCGAGGCTCTTGCGAAAAACCCACTTGCCGACTGATCCCATGCGCGTGGACAGATACGGAACGCGGCCCGCGCGCGCCCCGCGATGCGTCCAACTGTTCGCGCTGACGGCCACCAGCCGGGATTTTCGTCCTGGGCCTGTCCAGCATTATCGTTGTATCATCGAACATATGTCGTCACGATGGCACCAGATCCTGAAGGCCCCGCATGGCGTCGCAATCCGTCCGTCACAAAGAGCTTGCGCACCACCGATCTCGTTCACGCGATCCGTCTGGCTCGAATGTGGGAACGAAAGCTATTTGCCCTCATAGACGCTGGAGAGCCAGTCGCGGAACCACCGTTTGACGAAAGGGCTAGAAGTTTCTTAACGCGGGCATCAAATCGAACAAGATCGACGGCAAAGCGCATTGCTCTCCAACAGACAGGCGCGGCAGGTTCGGTTCAATCATCTTACGCCTCACTTGCCGGTCCAGGGTTTGAGCTTTCTGGCCAAACAATCGTTGGCGACGGCGCTCGCACGTTCTCTCGAACCGGTGGCGTTCGCGTGCTCAGCCCAAGATCTTGGCGTGCAGGTCTTTGACCTGTTCCTCATCGACTTCCGGCATCTTGCGACCGCCGCGCTCGACCACGCCCGATGCGCCCTCAAGCAACGCGCGTTTCCATTGGTGCATCATTGTTGGATG
>Ga0316204_10005210_pt1 | contig 21910 bp, 19 predicted proteins | sample 6monrhotite_MG_2_FD_205661 | JGI IMG/M metagenome (GOLD analysis project Ga0316204, IMG submission 205661) | Microbial mat bacterial communities from mineral coupon in-situ incubated in ocean water Damariscotta River, Maine, United States -... | ecosystem: Environmental > Aquatic > Marine >... | reverse complement strand
GTGTAAGACTGCTCATTCTTAACATAAAGACCATTTGTACGCATACTAGCAAGCAACCCGGCGGCTATTCCTTCGGCGCGTTCATTAATCTGTCTTCCGTACGGCTTCCCGTTTAACAAAAAATCCACGCCGGCTGAAAGGTCGACGGGAAAAGTCTTGGAGAGGTTTCGTATAATTAGTTGGTTAGGGTTGCAATAAATCTGGTGTTTCCGGTTCTTTTTTGGGGAAATGCAGGGCGTACTCCCCTTGCTCCACGGCTGACCCTGACCCTAGACAACGGAAAACGAACTGCGACCAGAAAGCGTTGGGTCGGGCCGCCGCGCTTTCGCTTGGCGGCGGCCTCCGGCGGGGATATTTTCGCCACAGAGAAGAGGGGCGCGGCCGCTTAGTTGCGGGCGTAGACGTCCTCGTAGCGGACAATATCGTCCTCGCCGAGATAGGTACCTGTTTGGACCTCGATCAGATGAAGATCAACCTTGCCGGGGTTTTCAAGCCGGTGGAGGTCGCCAACCGGGATGTAAACCGACTGGTTCTCGGTCACCAGGCTTACGGTGTCCCCAACGGTGACATGGGCCGTTCCGGCGACGACCACCCAGTGTTCCGAGCGGTGTACGTGGCTTTGCAGGCTTAGCGCGGCGCCGGGGTGAACCATGATCCGTTTGACCTGAAAACGCTCGCCCAGAGACAGAGTTTCAAACCAGCCCCAGGGGCGGTGGTCACGTGGAAATTGTTCGGCCTGTTTGACGCCCTTGGCTTTCAGGGCGGCAACGGCTTTCTTGACATCCTGCGCGCGCGACATGTCGGCCACCAGAACCGCGTCTGGCATAGCGACGGCTATGATGTTGTTAAGGCCAATACCGACCACTTCGAGGTTGTCGTGTTCTGAGCGCAGCAACGCGTTGGTGCAGTCAATCGAGACTGCGGCACCGGAGGTGACGACGCCGTTTTCGTCAGGCGCACTTTCACGCCAGACCGCATCCCAACCGCCGAGATCGGACCAACCACCGTCAAATGGGACCACCGACAGGTTTTCGGCGCGTTCCATGACGGCATAGTCGATAGAAATGTCTTCGATTTCGGCCCACGGTTCAGGCGCAAGGCGAAGAAACCCGAGATCCGCCTCTGCTTCGGCCACGGCGCGTTCGCAAGGGGCCATCATCGACGGCGCGTGCGCTTTGTACCCGGCGAGGATGTCTTTGACCGCGAACAGGAAAATACCTGCGTTCCAAAGGTAATTCCCCGCATCCAGCATTTTTGTGGCTTCGGTAGCGCTGGGCTTTTCCACAAAGCGCCTGAGTTTGTGTGGAACAGGAGAGAAATCCCCTCCCGCATCAGCCAGTTCGAGATATCCATACCCGGTTTCCGGGCGATCGGGTTTAATTCCGAAGGTTACGAGATCCCCTTGGGCGCTGGCGGATCTTCCACCTTCAACGGCCCTTTGAAAGGCTGCGGCATCCGGGACAACGTGGTCCGACGGAGCCACAAGCATCATGGCGTCCGGGTCCTTTTCAGACAGCCACAGGGCAGCTGCCAATACAGCGGGCGCGGTATTTCGGCCTTCGGGCTCTATCAGTACCGCAGCCGGATCAATTCCAATTTCGGTGAGTTGCTCGGCCACAATAAAACGGAAATCCGCGTTGGTCAGAATGACCGGGCGCGCGAAGCCCTCGCCTGAAAGCCGTTTGGCCGAGGCCTGAAACAGGCTTTCGTCACCCGTCAGTTTTGCGAATTGCTTTGGATAGCTTTTGCGTGACAGCGGCCACAGGCGGGTACCGGAACCGCCGCACAGAATAACTGGATAAATCATGAAACTTCGTTGTCCCTAATTATTATACTGTCGCCCCATTTCGGTTTTACTGGAATTCCCGGCAATAGAAAGTCAGAAAGTGGTTTGGTGGTCTGGAAGCGATCGCAAGTGACACTGACTGGCGCAGAAGAGGCCATTGCCTTTGGTCCTTAAGGCTTGTTTATTAGTACAGTTACAAATTGGGAAGGCTGGGAAATCATGTACGAATATACCATCATTTGGGAGTGGATGAGTTTTGCCGTCCGCTGGTTGCACGTGATTACGGCAATCGCGTGGATCGGGTCCTCGTTTTATTTCATTGCGCTTGATCTTGGATTGCGACAGCGCGAGGGGCTGCCGAAGGGCGCTCATGGTGAAGAGTGGCAAGTTCACGGAGGCGGCTTCTATCACGTGCAGAAATATCTGGTGGCGCCCGAGGCAATGCCCGAGCATCTGACGTGGTTCAAATGGGAAAGCTATTCGACCTGGCTGTCAGGTGCTGCCCTGATGATGGTGGTCTATTATGGTGGGGCTGAGCTTTATCTCGTTGATGTTAATGTATGGGATGTTCCTGTTTATGTTGCCGTGATCGCCTCGGCCGCGTCAATCGCGATTGGGTGGCTGGCCTATGACCTTGTCTGCAAAAGCAAGTTTGGCGATAATAATACGCGGCTGATGCTGTTCCTCTATGTGGTGCTGGTCGCGGCGGCTTGGGGGTATACGCAGTTGTTCACCGGACGGGCGGCTTTTTTGCATCTCGGGGCGTTTACCGCGACGATTATGACGGCGAATGTTTTCTTTATCATCATGCCGAACCAGCGGATCGTTGTTGAAGATCTTAAGGCTGGACGAGTGCCTGACCCAAAGTATGGCAAGATCGCAAAGCAACGATCAACGCATAATAATTACCTGACGCTACCTGTAATTTTTCTAATGCTTTCAAACCATTATCCGCTTGCCTTCGCGACAGAGTTTAACTGGATCATTGCAAGTTTGGTGTTTCTGATGGGCGTGACGATCCGGCACTACTTTAACTCGATCCACGCACGTAAGGGCGATCCGATGTGGACTTGGGCGGTGACGATTGTTCTGTTCATCGTGATTATGTGGCTGTCCACTGTTCCGAAGATTCTGACCGGGTCAACGGAGGAGGAGTCCGTGCGGCTATCGCCATTCGCCACGCGCCTGGCGAGTGCAGCCAATTTTGAAGACGTCAGCGATGTTGTGCTTGGACGATGCTCGATGTGCCACGCAGAAGAACCATTCTGGGACGGCATTCTGCATGCCCCGAAAGGTGTCTTACTTGAAACCGGTCAACAGATTGCAACGCGGGGACGCGAGATTTATTTGCAGGCAGGTCGGTCACATGCAATGCCTCCGGCCAACGTTTCTTTTATGGAGACGGAAGAACGGGCGATGATCGTGGCTTGGTATGAAGCGGCAGTTGAGGCAAAGTGAAAACACCGATCCATGAACAGCCGGACTTGTCGCGTTGAGATACCTGTCCAGCTTTATCCTTCAGTCTTCTGTCTTGCGGCCGGTTTGGGTTCTTTTGGTTCTGCTGCCACTGGCCGTCGCCTCGGTCTTTGGCGTTTTGCGGATCAACTATGAAGATGGGCTGCGGTCGGTCTTTTCCTCGGAAAGCCAGGTGTTTCAGGAATATGCCAGACACTCTGACGGATTTACCCAGAGTGAGGCGAATGTCGCGGTTCTGGTTTCTGCGCCCAGCGCCCTTGATGGGGATGATCTTGGGCATTTGCAGGAGTTCCTGTTGGATGTTCAGTTCCTGGATGGCATCGCAGGGATCTTGTCTGTTTTCAGCCTGCGCAGGGCCGACCAAGGTGGGGCGGCGTTTATTCCGCTGCTTCCTTCCGAGTTGGGGGATCAGGGCGCGCTGCACTTGGCCTTGAAATCTGCTGCGCGGATGAATTTGACCGGCGCTGCTTTGGTGTCCAGTGATTTGCGCGAAACTGTGGTCGTTCTGTCTATTGGCGGTGATCCGTCAGAAATGGTGAGCTCATCGAAAGTCCTGAGAAACCTGGACAAGCTGACAGCGAAGTTCGCGGAAGATAGCGGTCTTGAGGTTCAGGTCGCCGGTCTTTTGTCTGTGCGCGAGCATATCATTCAGGGGTTGCGGCTTGATCAGATGAAAATCAACTTGCTGGGGGCTTTGTTTGGGTTTGCTGTTTCCCTGGTGATGTTCCGCAGTTTTTGGGTGGCGGCGCTGAACACGATTACGCCCATTATCGCGCTTCTTTTCTGCCTTGGTGCCTTCGGCTGGTTTGGGCTTTCGATCAATGCGCTGACCAATGCCTTGCCCGTGCTGATACTGGTTCTTGCGAGTTCCGACAGTATCCACCTGACCTATGAAATCAGACTTCGGATGAGTGCTGGCGAAAAGCGGATAGCGGCTGTTCGTCAAGCCGTGATTGATATCGCCCCGCCATGTGTATTGACGTCGCTCACGACCATGCTTGCATTTGTGAGCCTGTTCTATTCTGAATCCCCGATCATTCGTGATCTGGCCCTTTCGGGTGTTGTCGGTGTCTTCATCGCGATGATTGCGGTGCTGTTTGTCCACCCGATGGTGTTTGTTTTGGCTGGCGGCCTGCCTTTGATTAAGCGTGCGTTGCCGATCAGGCATGCCGAGCAGGGTCAGGGGTTCACTGACCTTTTGGCAAAAGCAGTTACAAGCCGGTTTCGAGCGATTTCGGTGTTGGGAGTCGCTTTATGTGTTGCCGGGCTGTGGGTGCTGTTGCCGGTTCAGACCAACTATAGGTTTATGGAAAATATAGACGTCGACAATTCCGTTGCAGAGACGCTTTCGCGGGTGGAGCAGATTGCTGGCCCGGTGACGACAGTTGAAATACCCCTGCGGCTTAAAGATGGGATAGGTCCGTTTGATGCGGCTCTGTTGGTCGACATCGGTGTCCTCCACCAAGCTGTGAAGGATATTGCTGGCATCCACTCGGGATTTTCGCTGCACAGCTTGCGGGTGGTCTTGAGCGGAGATGGCGAATTGGTGTCCCCTGAGGTTTTGAAGGCGATGTTTGACAAGATGCCCGAGAGATTTCGAAACAGGTTGATCGGCACTGACGGGCGCACCCTTCAACTGACTCTGCTGGTGCCGGATATAGGATCGCAGGCCGTCGCGAGGTTTGCGTTGGATGTTGAGATCATCACGCGGAACCTTGGTTTAACGGCAGTTTCAGTTGGGCGTCCCACTGGATTTCTTGTGATGTCATCGGCGTTATCCGACGCGATGATCCGGCAATTGACGATCAGTTTCCTGTTGGCCGCCATTGCCTGTCCGCTGTTGATCGGCGTTTGGTACCGGCGTCTGGATTTTGCGCTGGCGGCAATCGTTCCGAACCTGCTGCCGATTGCTCTGATCGGCGCCGGGTTAACTCTGCTGGACTTTGACATCCAGCTGACAAGTGCGCTTGCCCTGACGATTGCGTTTGGGATTGCACTTGATGATTCAATCCACGTTTTTAATCGGCTTCATCTTCAGGCATGCGAGGATCCGAGCCAAGGAATGTCGCGGCAGGCGATTGACCTTGCGATGAAAAAGGTGTCGCCGGTTCTGGTAACCACGACTGTGATATTGTCGTCCGGAATTCTGGCGACGTTGGTCAGCGAGATGCCGATGATCCGTTTTTTTGGAGTTTTATGTATCGTGACATTTGTCTTGGCGCTGATTTGTGATTTACTTGTACTACCGGCCCTGATCGTCTCCTTTACACGGAAGATAAGGTGATGGATCACATTAGAAAAACACTCCTAAGTACTGTAATAACTATATTATTCATCATACCTAATGTAACATATGCAAAGGATATTGTGTCAGGTTTCGTAGGTGCTTGGATTGGTGAAGGTGTGGCCCGTCCGAACGGTTTTGGCCCACCAGAGCGCATCAAGTGCAAGGTTGAAGGGTCTCTTTCAAGCCCGACGCAAGTGGGATTTGGGGGCCGTTGTGCCACGGTCAGCGGCTCGGGCGAGTTTCGCTTGTTGATCGCTCAGGATGAAACCGGGCAAGCAATTGCTGCGACCGTGATATTGTCGACATCAAGCGAACGCACAGCATTCTCGGGGCGTGTTGAAGGCGGCATCATTCGGCTTTTTCAGAAACAGCCAGTGGTACAGGGTGAGCGCGTTATTACGTCTGTGATGACGCTGGAAGTCAGTTCTGACGACAGCTCGATCAACATGCAATCAGTGGTCACAGACACCAAAATGGGCGAGGATTCTCAGTCGCTTGTCATTCAGTTTCACAAAGAAGAGTGACCTGAGCTCAGGAAAACTCGTTCACATTCTAACAGTTAAAGGTCGGTTTACGCGCGTCTGTTAGACCTGAATTCGGAGTGGAAGTTCGGGGTGCAGAATGAGCGAGGCAAATGCAGTCGCGCCAATAATTATTAAGCGCAAAAAAGTTGTAGCTGCCGAAGGTCATCACGGTGGCGCATGGAAAGTCGCCTATGCCGATTTCGTGACCGCTATGATGGCGTTCTTCATGCTGATGTGGTTGCTGAACGCAACGACAGAAAAACAACGCAAGGGGATCGCGGACTATTTTAACCCGACAATTCCGGTCAATCGTATCTCGGGAGGTGGCGAAGGCGTGTTCGGTGGCCAAAGCGTGTTTTCCGAGGATGCATTGCCGCAAAACGGAACCGGGGGCAGTGACAAAGCGCCAACAGTTGAACGGCAGGCGCGAGGTAACACAGGCGCTGATCCGGCTGCGTCCGCTCAAGCCGAGGCTGAAGAGAAAAGCAAGTTGAAGGAAGTCGAGGCGGAGTTGAGCGGAAATAGCGGTGAAAGCTCCGTGGCCGACAAATTGCTGGAGCATATTCTGACCCGCGTGACAGACGAAGGTTTAATCGTTGAAATATTTGACCTGCCTGGCGAACGGCCGTGTTGCATGGATCACCTAGAGAAGAGAACGCGCCCTACCCGAGACGGATTTCAGGCGGTGCGTTCGAAACTGGGGCGGCCAAGTTCGGTCATCCGGTTGAGTATGCGGACGCCAATCTTTGCCTCTGTTTTCTGATTTTCGAAGCTCCGCGCCTTTAGCTTGGGCCCGATGACGGTCTTCCGGCGCCCCATTTGTGTCTCGACGTGGCTGCGTTGATTGTAGCCGGAGGTCTTCTGCCAGGCCATCCGCCCCCGAGCTGTGATGTCGGCAATATGGCGATCGCGGGCCGTCGGATACTGTGCTGCGTTTGGGCTGAAGCTCGCGTTTTTGGGAGGCGGGATCATGACCTCGATCGTCGATCCAAACCGAGCGGCAAGCAAATCAGATGTTGGTTCTCCGTCGTAAGCTCCATCTGCGAGGAACAGATCAACCGAACTGTCGACCTGATCCAAGATATCTGGCAGCGCCGTCGGATCACCAACGTCATCCTTAGTCAGGTCAGAGCAGACTATCTCGCCGCTGATAAGATCAAGACCGAGGTGCAGCTTACGCCAAGAGCGCCGTTTGCGTTTGGTTTTATGCTTCTCCTCAAGCCATTCACCTTCCCCAAATATTTTGAGGCCGGTACTATCAACTGCTAGATGGATCGCGGCTTGGGTGTTGGGCCGTGACCTTGCTTGCAATATCAAGCCGCTGCCTCGGCGCGATAGGGTCGAGAAATCCGGCACTACGAACTCAACCTCCAGCAGCCTCGCAATGGAGCGCATCAAGCCTTGGGTTTGGCGCAGCGGCTGCTTGAAAACCATGCCCAACGTCAGGCAAAGCTCGATCGCCAGATCCGAGTAGAGCGGTTGCCCACCACGCGTCGTACGGCGCGGAGCCGCCCACAAGGCTAACGCGTCATCGCTGATCCAGACCGTCAGATCACCGCGACAGCGTAGGCTCTCATTGTACTCAGCCCAGTTGGTCACTCGATGCTTTTGCTTCGGGATCTTGGCACGACGATCGGCGTTGAACTTGTGAGGCATTTACAACATCCTGAAGGGAACAGACCGCGTCGGTATCAGGAGATGGTCGATCTGTGCAACACCGCTCTATGGAACAGGTACTCCACGGAAGCGCCACGATCCGATTGAACGGTAATCGATGAGGAACCCAGGCTTCGGCCGCGGAATTGAGCCGAAGGTATCCTTACGTGATTGACGACAATATCCGAGGTAGAGAAATGCAAGACATTCAAGTTATTCTGGACGGCGTTAAGGCCCCCGTAGTCGTATTGAATACTGAATTATGTGTCGTCACGGCAAACAGGACTGCCAAACAGTGGTTTCCGGACCTGGCAGAAGGACTTCCTGCCGAAAAGGCCGTTTCGAAGAAACCAGGGTTTTTGAGATTGCTTCGCAAGACGTTGGAGACCTCCCACGAAACTTCGATGTCGATCCAATCAGAAAACGGTTTTAGGCGCGAATTCCTAGTCACTGTCAGAGCAGTTAGAGGGAAAGAAGACACCCCAACGCCCAATCTTGTTTTAACCTTTGAAGATCGGTCCTCTTTGAAAGATGCAAAATTGATGCGCAGCGATTTTGTGGCGAATGTAAGCCACGAAATTCGCTCCCCCCTTACCGCAATTTCAGGGTTTGTTGAAACACTACAAGGTTCGGCCAGCGATGATGCAGAGGCACGGGACATGTTTTTGAAACTTATGGCCAAAGAGGCCGCACGTATGACCAATCTGGTCACTGATCTCTTGTCACTTTCGCAGGTCGAAGTGAAAGAGCGTCGTAAACCAAAGAAAACCGTTGATCTGAACATGATCCTTGATCAAGCAACCGAGGCAGTCACCAGTATAGCCCAAAAACGGGGGAAAACTGTCGACATCCAAAGAGCAAACATTTTGCCTGATATTTTAGGCAAGCACGACGATCTGGTGCGGCTTTTTATCAACTTGTTGGAAAATGCGATAAACTACAGCGGCGCTGACAGCACGGTTACGCTTTCCGCCATAGTCGCCCCTAAAACCAACCCTCTGAGCCGGTCAGCCGTTTGCATCGCAATCAGGGATCAGAGCGAAGGTATTCCGGCTGCGGAAATTCCGCGCCTGACCGAACGATTTTACCGCGTCGACAAAAGCCGGTCGCGCAATGTCGGCGGCACCGGTTTGGGGTTGGCCATTGTGAAACACATTCTGGTGCGCCACCGCGGTAGGCTGGAGATCGAAAGCATGCTCGGAGAAGGCTCCACCTTTAACGTGTATCTGCCAATAGAAAACCCGACGCCCGGTTAGGCCCGCGCGGGTGAATATTCTGGCCCCGAAAAAAGCAAATGCTGTCATCAAACTGTTACATAAGCGTCGTAATCCTGAATCATTCATAGACGAATGAGGTGTCGTTCCCACCGGAACATCCATGACACTTAAGGAGACACTCAGAATGACCCGACGCCTGATGATGTCAGCAGCCGCCGCGCTGCTTGTTCTTACCGTCCCTGCCGTTGCGCGGGATCAAATCAACATTGTGGGCTCGTCCACAGTATTTCCCTTTTCGACGACCGTTGCCGAACGGTTTGGAAAGTCGACAGATTTCAAAACACCCGTGGTCGAAAGCACCGGTTCCGGGGGGGGGTTGAGGCTATTTTGCTCGGGTGTCGGCCTTGACACGCCGGACATTGCCAACGCTTCGCGCCGGATCAAGTCTTCCGAGGTTGAGCTTTGTGCCACAAACGGTGTGGCCGAGATCGTCGAAGCGATGATCGGGTTTGACGGAATTGTAATTGCCAATTCCATAGCTGCAACGCAGGCCGAGCTAACCCTGCGTGATATCTTTCTGGCGCTTGCAAAGCATGTCCCCGCCGAGGATGGCAGCACCCAACCCAATCCCTATGCGACGTGGAACCAGATCAACCCCGATCTGCCCGACATCAAGATCGAGGTTCTGGGGCCGCCGCCCACATCCGGCACGCGCGATGCGTTTGCAGAACTGGCGATGGAGGGTGGCTGCAAAACATTCGAATGGATCAGGGCGATGAAAAAAACGGACAAGGTGGCCTACAAATCGCTGTGCCACACGATCCGCGAGGATGGCGCCTATATCGAAGCCGGTGAAAACGACAACCTGATCGTGCAAAAACTCCAAACCAACCCCTCCGCTTTCGGCATCTTTGGTTACAGCTTTCTCGAACAGAACGGCGATGTGGTTCAAGGCGCGGTCGTCAACGGCGTCGCACCCGAGTTCGAGGAAATCGCCGGGGGAATCTACCCAATCTCCCGATCTCTCTACTTTTATATCAAGAAGGCGCATGTCGGCGAGGTTCCGGGGGTCGAAGAGTATCTGAAAGAATTCACATCCCAAGACGCTTGGGGTGAAGACGGATATCTGGCCGACAAGGGCATGATCCCACTGACCGAAACTGAGCGTAAAAACTGGGCAGACCGGATCAACAATCTGAAGCTGCTGGAAATGTAACCCTTGCTGCCCCGGATCTATGGTCCGGGGCAGAATTATTGGAAAGATCATGCCGATAGCAGATCACATAATGGTTTTGACAAATACGAACCGGCCTAAATGGCGTGACCGGCTCATTATTATGTCGCTGGCCAGCGCAGCCGGGGTGGCCATTCTGGTGACCGGCGGGATTGTTCTGTCGCTGGTCTTCGAAACGTTGCAGTTTTTCAAGAAAGTCCCTGTGATGGATTTTCTGTTCGGACTGGAATGGAGCCCACAAACCGCGATCCGGGCTGACCAGGTCGGTGCAGGTGGCAGTTTCGGCGCAATCCCCCTCATCAACGGGACGCTGCTGATCAGTGCAATCGCCATGGCTATCGCCACACCGCTTGGGCTGGCATCGGCCATTTACTTGTCCGAATACGCCTCAAAACGTACACGCGACTTGACCAAACCCGCACTTGAGATCCTGGCCGGTATTCCGACCGTTGTGTACGGCTTTTTTGCCGCCCTAACCGTGGCCCCGTTCATCCGGATGACGGGCGGGCAATTTGGGCTGGAAATCGCGTCTGAAAGCGCACTGGCCGCAGGGATCGTTATGGGAATCATGATCGTGCCTCTGATCTCGTCCCTGTCTGATGACGTGATCAATGCGGTGCCGCAATCGCTGCGTGACGCCTCGCTCGGGCTGGGGGCCACACAATCCGAAACCATTCGACGGGTTGTTCTGCCTGCGGCCTTGCCGGGTATTGCGGGTTCGTTACTGCTGGCCACATCGCGTGCCATCGGTGAAACAATGATTGTCCTGATGGCGGCAGGCATGGCGGCCAGACTGACGGTCAATCCGCTGGAAGCCGTCACCACAATCACCGTGCAGATTGTCGCCCTGCTGACAGGCGATCAGGAATTCGACAGTGCTAAAACCCTGTCCGCCTTTGCTCTGGGGTTGTTGCTGTTCGTCATCACGCTTTGCCTCAACGTCGTCGCCTTGGGCGTCGTCAAGAAATATCGGGAACAGTATGATTGATTTTACAAAACGTGCGGGGTTCAACCTCGTGGGGCGGCATCGTGCCGAGCATCGGTTTCAGTGGTCGGGGCGCTTTGCCATCATGACCTCGTTGGCGTTTCTTGCATTCATGGTCGGCTCGATCCTGATTGAGGGGTCAGGCGTAGTCCGCCAGTGGCAAATCGCCGTCACCGTTGATCTGGGACCGGAAGTCGTCGACCCCGACGATATTGATGCCGCCAGCTTTGGTCGAATCCTGAAGACGGGCCTGATGGGCCATTTCCCGGATGTTCAGACCCGTAGGGAAAAGAAGAAGCTCTTCAATTTGGTCAGCCCGGAAGGCAGTTTTGAAATTCGGGAACAGATTGCGGCCGATCCCTCGTTGTTGGGAGGCAGGCAAACCCTGTGGCTGACCGCCTCGGATGATCTTGATCTCTATCTGCGTGGCAAGGTCGACATCAACCTGCCGGAAAAGCAGCGGCGAATTTCAAATGTTGAAATCGAGTGGATCAAAGACCTGAAACAGGCCGGCCAAACCCGCCTTGTCTTCAATAGAAATTTTTTCACCAATGGGGACAGCCGTGAGCCTGAAATCGCAGGCATCCTCAGCGCGCTTGTTGGCTCACTTTTCTCGCTGGCGGTCTGTTTTGTATTGTCGTTTCCAATCGGTATCGGGGCAGCAGTCTATCTAGAGGAATTTGCAGGATCGAACTGGTTGACCGATCTTGTCGAGGTCAACATCAACAACCTCGCGGCTGTGCCGTCGATTGTGTTCGGGTTGCTCGGGTTGTCTGTGCTTCTGGGTTACATGGGGTTGCCGCGCTCATCCCCCTTGGTAGGTGGGATGGTTCTGGCGCTGATGACACTGCCAACGATTATCATTGCGGCGCGTGCTTCTCTAAAATCAGTGCCACCGTCTTTCAAAGAGGCTGCACTGGCGCTGGGTGCTACGCCTGTTCAGGCTGTCTTCCATCACATTCTGCCGGTGGCCTTACCTGGCATGCTGACGGGTACAATTGTCGGCATGGCGCAGGCGTTGGGTGAAACGGCCCCTTTGCTGATGATCGGGATGGTCGCGTTCATCGTGGATGTCCCCCAGTCGGTCCTTGAACCCGCAACCGCTTTGCCGGTTCAGATCTTCCTCTGGGCGGATGCTCCCGAACGGGCCTTCACTGAAAAAACCGCTGCGGCAATTCTTGTACTCTTGGTCTTTCTGGTTGCTATGAACCTGATCGCCATCCTTCTGCGCCGCAAATTTGAGCAAAGGTTCTGAGAATGGACAAATCCTATATTTCTGCCAAAGGGGTGAATGTGTTTTACGGCGACAAACAGGCGCTGTTCGACATTGATCTGAATATTGGTGCAAAAAAGGTCACGGCGCTGATCGGCCCGTCCGGGTGTGGCAAATCCACATTTCTTCGCTCAATCAACCGGATGAATGACCTGATCCCGATCTGCCGCTTTGATGGTTCTCTGCAAATTGGCGGACAAGAGCTTTATGACCCCGAGGTCGATGTGGTGGCCCTGCGCGCGCAGGTCGGCATGGTGTTCCAAAAGCCGAACCCGTTTCCAAAATCCATCTTCGAGAATGTCGCCTATGGATTGAAAATTCATGGGTTGGCGTCTTCTAAACAGGAAATGCAGGATCGTGTGGAATGGAGCCTGAAAAGCGCGGGCCTCTGGGGCGAGGTTGCCGACCGCCTTGATGAACCCGGCAACAGCCTGTCAGGCGGTCAGCAACAACGCCTGTGCATTGCCCGTACAATTGCCGTTCAGCCCAAGGTCATCCTGATGGACGAGCCCTGCTCAGCCCTTGACCCGATTGCCACGGCGGTTGTGGAAGACCTGATCGACAGCCTGCGCAAAGACTACACCATCGTCATTGTGACCCACTCGATGCAACAGGCGGCCCGGATATCCCAAAGGACCGCGTTCTTTCATTTGGGCAAACTGATCGAGGTCGGAAACACCAAGGACGTGTTTACTACCCCTCGCGAAGAGCAAACCCAAAACTACATTACCGGACGCATTGGCTAGGAAAAGATCATGGAAAACGCGCATATTGTCGGCCGGTTCGACAGAGACCTAAACAATATCAAGGCCCGGATACTTGAGATGGGCGATCTGGTGATCTCGCAGATCAAAGACGCAACCGGGGCCTTGCAAAATACCGATACAGCAAAGGTGGATCGCCTTGTCGCCACAGACCGGCAGATCAACGGTATGAACAAAGATATTCACACCCGTGCCGAACGCTTGATCGCACTGCGCCAACCCATGGCGTTGGACCTCAGGCAGGCTTTGTCACCGATCAATATTGCGGCGGAACTGGAGCGCATCGGTGATCACGCCAAGTCCACCGCCAAGCGGTCGTACAAACTGGCAGATGCTCCCAAGGACCAAGAGACCCTGCAGATCGTGCGTCAGATGAGCGCCATGGTGCAGGCGATGCTGACCGACATATTGGTCGCCTACAACAACAGTGATATCGAATTGGCCGCAAAAGTCCGGGCGCTAGATCTTGAAGTGGACAAGTTGAACAAGGCGGCCTTTGCGGCGGCCCTGCGGGGTATTTTTGAAGACCCGCAAATGGCGGAAATATTTGTCCACCTGATCCTGCTGGCCCGAAATTTTGAACGCGTTGGGGATCACGTCGTCAATATCGCGCGACATGTCCACCAGATCGTCACCGGAGAGGATCTGAAAGCCTCGGACCAGAGGAATTGCCCAAAGCCAGCCGGACGTCTATCGTGAAATCAAACGCCCTGCGAAAGGATCTCAAGCGTGAGCCTCGCCAACCCGAAACTCCTTATCATCGAAGATGAGCCGTCACAGGTCGAGTTGTTGCGGTACAACTTCTCCCGTCAGGGGTTCGATGTACGTGTAGCCACCGACGGTGAAGAAGGTGTTCAGCAGGCACATGAGGATCCGCCTGATTTGATTTTGCTGGACTGGATGTTGCCATCCTTGCCGGGGATCGAGGTTTGCCGCCAGTTGCGCCGCGGCAAGGAGACCCGCCAAATTCCAATCATCATGCTGACCGCCAGATCCGAAGAACGCGACAAAATTCGCGGCTTGGACGTGGGCGCGGATGATTACCTCACAAAACCCTATTCGATCAAAGAACTGATCGCGCGCGCGCGCGCCGCACTGCGCCGTCCGACGGCCAGCGTTACAGAAAATCTGCTGACTGTCGCGACCGTGACAGTTGATCTGGAAAAGCACATGGTGCAGTGCAACGGCCAATTGGTCGAGACCAGCCCGACAGAGTTCCGCCTGCTGGTTGCGATGATGCAAAGCCCCGAACGAGTCTTCTCGCGCAACCAGTTGCTGGACATCGTGTGGGGGATGACTGCCGACGTCGACACGCGTACCGTCGACGTCCACATTGGCCGCCTGCGCCGCGCCTTAAAGGGTGCTGAAGGTCAGACCATCATCCGCACGGTTCGTGGGTTTGGGTATGCGATCGGCCCCAAATGACACACTAAGGTCCGCATCCACTGTTTTGGCCACATGTATTCGCCGGTAAAGAGAATGTGGGGGGAGCGGAAAACCCTGGGGGTCGTAATTTTGCGGATGTGCTTAGTCTGAGCGCTTTGGAGATGGCGTGTGGACGTTAGGATCACGATTGAAACAGTTTTCGCGGATGGAAAATCACGGAAGCACGCGTTGCGGCACAGGCACTTAACCGCATGACAGCGCACAGTTTGAACGCGCGGTCCAAACAAGTGGGAAAGGGCCAAACTCGTCAGAAGCCTGGCCTATGCAACAAGCCCATCCAACGGCGCTTTGAACGGTTTCATTTCCTACTCCACGGCGTAATAGGCAATTTCGACAGCAGACGCGCGGCGGATACCGGCACAGACGAAGATCATGTGATTGACCCACGCGTAACGCGCATCACCTGTTTCCAGCCGGGCTGCGGTGCGCATGTAATAACTGGCAGGATCGACATCTTCACCTGCTGCCAGTCGGGCCATGACATCCGCCGGCCCGTGGCGTGCGCCAACATTGATCACTTCAATCACGACACCATCATCCGTGCGCACGGCATAGCGCGTATCAAGATGTGCTGCCCCACCGGCAAAGATCGTCTGCCAATCCGCACCAAGGTTCATAACCTCGCCCGTAATATCCGGCCCTAAGGCCTTGCCGCCAACGATTGGGATAATCCGGCGCGCACCGGCGCGGCCCTGTCCCATCTCAATGGGGGCGCTGAGCTCCACCAACAGGGTAAAGCTGTGGCGAAGCGCCGGAACTGGGATCATTCCATCAACCCCAAAAGCCGCGCTGCATTGTTCTTGGTAATGTCCTCACGAAGGGTGTCCTTGATGTCGATCTTGTCAAAGTCGCTCAGCCAGCGCTCTGGTGTGATCATCGGCCAGTCCGAGCCAAACAGCACCTTCTTGCGCAGGATCGAGTTGCAGTAACGCACCAGGATCGGTGGGAAATACTTGGGCGACCAACCGGACAGATCAATATAGACATTCGGCTTGTGCTGGGCGACCGACAACGCCTCTTCCTGCCAAGGGAAGCTAGGGTGTGCCAAAACGATTTTGAGATCGGGAAAATCGACCGCCACATCATCCATATACATCGGGTTGGAATATTTCAGCCGCATCCCGTTGCCGCCGGGCATCCCCGACCCTACACCCGTTTGACCGGTGTGAAACAGGGCAACGCAACCTTCTTCCTGCAGCACTTCGTAAAACGGATAGGCCATGCGGTCATTGGCATAGAACCCCTGCATGGTCGGATGGAACTTGAAGCCTTTGACTTTGTAATCCCGGATGACACGCCGTGCTTCACGAACCGCCACCCTGCCCTTCCACGGGTCAATCGAGGCGAACTGGATCAGCACGTCACTGTTTTCCGCCACTTGTTCTGCTACCTCGTCGTTGGAATAGCGGCGATAACCGGTTTCCCGTTCGGCATCGACGGGAAAGATCACAGCGGCAATGTTCTGCGCGCGGTAATGTGCAGCGGTTTCAGGGATCGTTGGCGGGTGTTGCCACGGCGCCCCAAAATAGCTGGCCATTGTTGTTTGCAGATCGTCATAGCCGTCATCTGCATGACAGCCGCAGGGTTCTTCGGCATGGGTGTGAATGTCGATCGCCCGAACTTTGGAAATATCTACCATTATTCTAAGGTCCTTTGAGGGTTTGATTTTGAGTGGTCAGACGACAGTGCGCCAATAAGAATTTCGCGTGTTGCATCGTGGATACCAGCGAACGGCTGTGTTGCATAGATCAGTCCACGAATAGACAGCACCCTTTCCCGTGATTTTGGTCAAGCGACAGCTTCGAGCTTCGACGGCGATCCTGACCTTGGTCTTCTGGCTTTCTAAACTCCGTGCTTTCAGTTTTGACTCTATCAACCCTTTCCAACGACCTATCTGCGCCCCCAACCAGGCGGCAGAACAACCCCAATCCCTGCAACAACGCCGATTCACGGCCTCAGGGCCATGAATTACCATCATTTCGGCCAATATCCGCGCCTGCGCGCTCATATCACGTTTGCAATTCGCTCCCAGAATACTAGCGTCCCTTTGCTCTGAGCGGGTTTAATACCCTCAAATTGTCATGTGTTTTCGACAATATGGCCATATTTGAGTGCGCATACTCCATTATCAGAAAGCATGAAAACCGGAGGGCAACATGCGTATCAACGAACGCATGGGACTGGTCTATACCGCATTATTCCTGACCGTATCGGTCGCGGTGATCACACAAAACTCGGACTCGCTGATGGCGAGCTTCCGGGGCGAAGCCAATGTGAAGGCCGTCGACGACATCTTTACCGTCAGCGCGGGCCGCACTCAGCGGCTGTTCGTGTTGCGGAACGATGTCACGGACAGTTCGGTAACTGCGGGGTCAATCAAGCTGATCTCGCTGCCGGGGTGTGGCAAGATCGTTCAGTCCGGCGGCAGCTTTCAATATTCAAACACGACAAGCTGTACCGGCAACCAGGCATTTTCCTATTGCCTGAGCACAGGTCGCATTTGCGAACCCGCAAGCGTTACTCTGCGTATGATCGAAGCACGCGATCCGATTGACTCTATCCTGGACGGCCCGGTGACGGACCTGTCAGGTTTTGAGACCCAAGTCGGGATCAATAGTATGGACCTGGAAATAACCAATGTTCGTCTGGGCAAAGTCGCCGCAGCCGAGACAACATCCCAGCCAGTAGCAGGCATGAAATTGGCAAAGGTTGCGGCCGAGGTTCCCTCGTCAATCCGCCGCCCTGCGCCGCTTGTTGGCCTTGGGAATGTCAGCGGCACGTTTGAGATGGATGCACCTGCAGATTTCGGGCGGGTGGAAACTCAGGTTCGCGAAGTGGCCGAAGTTTCCGCAACCGACACGACCATGACGGACGCAATTGACCCGGCCAGCGTTATCCTTCCCAGAGATCCACAGATAACCGGGTTGACCGCGCAGTTGCCGGAACTTGCCTTGCATCAATACGGGACCATTGATCTGGGGTTCAAAGCGCCCAAGACAATGTCTGATCTTGATCGCAGCCCCTTTGGAACCTCCTGCAAATCAGGTCTGACGGCGAAACCTGTCTCGGGCGCAATGGTTGAGCTGACCGTGAACGCCCCCTGCCTTCCGAATACCCGTGTTGAAATACGCCACGGAAGAATGGTTGTGACGCAGAAAACCAGCCATACTGGCGATATTGTCATAGTAATTCCGGCACTTGAAACCAAAGCCCGATTTGCTGTTGATTTCGGCAGCAACCGGGTTTTGCGAACAACGGTGACGGTTTCTGGACTGGATAAAATTGAGCGCACCGCCATCCAATGGCGCGGCGACATCGAGGTTGATCTTCATGCGCTGGAATTTGGGGCGGATATCGGCTCGACCGGGCATGTCTGGGAAGGTCAGGCCCGTGCCATTGATCAAGCAACGCGATTCGGGGGTGGATACACCACTCAACTTGGCGATGCTTCGGTCGACAATCCCATCAGGGCCGAGATTTACAGCATACCGCTTAGTCGCAAAACCAAAACGGGCGTTATTGAACTGGTGATTGCAGCGACAGGGACACCTGAAAGCTGCGCCAAGGGTCAGATACTGCAAAGTTACCGCTCAAAGGGTGGTAGATTGGTCGCAGCGTCAGGTCTGCAATTCAAACTGCCAGACTGTGGCAGCGAGACGCAAAGCATTGTCTTGAAAAATGCTGTCAGAGACATGATTATCGCCGGACGATAACAATCTCTTAGGGGCTGCATGAAACGGTTCTTCCGGCGCGCACTACCGGTTATGGCCAGCCTCTTGATATTAGGGGCGTCTTCGGCTGCGGCACAAAGCGTTACGCTTCAATCATCCAATGGATCCGTTCGTCTTTCAGGCGAATTGCTTGACTACGATGGTGAGTTTTATCGGATCAAAACTGTCTTTGGTGAAATGACGCTGAATGCCTTGGGCGTAACCTGCATTGGGCTTGGATGTCCGGACCCCGGCCAATACGCCGCCGACATCACAATCTCAGGTGCCCGCGGGGCTGTTCTGGACCTGTTGCCCGGATTGATTGAAAATTTTGGATTTTCAAGTGGGCTGAATACCGTGCGCAGCGATCAGGGAACCTGGGGATGGACCTATTTCATTTCCGATCCGGCGCGGGTCCCGGTCGCGCGCATTCAGGCGGTTTCAGGAAATTCAGCCAAAGCCTTTACAGACATGGTCGAGGATCATGTTGATCTTGCTGTGACCTCTCTGCCCGCAAGCACTGAACAGATCGCTGCTGCCAGATTAGAAGAGGTTGGCAATTTGGCCGAAACGCAGAGGCAACAGGTTCTGGCCATTGATGCGCTGGTTTTTCTTGTATCGCCTCTTAATCCGGTTTCGTCTTTGACACGCTCGGAAATCGCCAGAGTGTATTCTGGTCAGATCACAAACTGGGCCCAGCTTGGCGGTGTAAGCGCGCCGATAGAGCTGTTTCAGCGAAACCCGGATTCAGACGAAATGCGGGGCTTTCTGAAGGCTATATTTCCGCCAGATGAGCCCATCAGCCTGGCGAGAGCCACGGCTTTTAAGTCGGATAGTGAAATATCGGACGCGATCGCGGCAAATCCATTTGCCATTGGGTTCACAGGTTTTGCCGGCATTCGGAATGCAAAGCCGCTGGCAATCAAGGGCGCATGCGGCATTCGACTGTATCCAAGCAGCTTTAACCTGCGCACCGGGGATTACCCGCTAACATCCCTTATCAGAATGTATACTCCGGCCAGACGCCTGCCGGTTTTTGCACGCAATTTTCTGGCTTTTGCAGAAAGTGATTTGGCCCAGTTGGCGATTGCGGATCTGGGGTTTGTCGGGCAGCAGCAAGAGCGCCTGCACCTTGCTGACCAGCAGGAAAGAATGACAAATGCGATCAGGGAAGCCGGAGACGAAGTTGGTCTGCAGTCTCTTCAGGGTTTCGTGAAGGTCTTTTCCGGTGCCGAACGCCTGTCCGCCACGTTCAGATTTAACGACAACTCCATTCAGATGGATGCGCGTTCGAAGCGAAATATCACACAAATCGCCAGAATGATTGAAACTGGCGATTTCGATGGCCGCCAACTGATCTTTGCGGGGTTTTCGGATTCTCAAGGCAGCGCCAGTGGCAATCGGCGGATTGCGCGTCAGCGTGCAGAACAGGTTGCCAAGGCCGTCAAAGATGCTTCGCCTCGGGCAGATTTATCGAAACTTCGTATCCGGTCTGTTGGGATGGGTGAAGTCTCCCCCGTGGCGTGCAACGACACGCAAGAAGGACGGCACGTTAATCGCCGAGTCGAGGTTTGGCTGAAATAATCAAAGCAATCCGGCGGAGCGAAAGCTGAAGTCGGTTTCCTTGCCTATAATCAAGTGATCATGGATCACGATATCCAACGCCTGTGCTGCGTACCTGATCCGCGAAGTTACCTGAATGTCCGCATCAGACGGTGTCGGGTCACCCGACGGATGATTGTGAACAAGAATCAAGGCTGATGCGTTCAGTTCCAATGCTCGTTTTACCACTTCGCGTGGATAGACAGGAACGTGGTCTACAGTTCCTTTCTGTTGTTCCTCATCTGCGATCAGCACGTTTTTTCGATCCAGAAACAAAATGCGAAATTGCTCAAACGCCAGATGCGACATCGCCGTTTTGCAATAGTCCAGCAAAGCATCCCATGACGATAAAACGGCTTTGCCCATCACCTTGGCGCGGGCCATGCGGTGCGCTGCCGCCTCAACGATTTTTAACTCTTGTACGACGCTGGCACCGACGCCTTGCACCCTGGTAAGTCGATCAGTCGACGCGGCCAAAACATGATTAAAGTCGCCAAATTCCGTCATCAGTCGTTTCGCGAGCGGCTTAACGTCCTGACGGGGGATAGCCCGGAACAGGACCAGTTCCAGCAGTTCATAATCCGGAATTGCCGTGGCGCCACCTTCAGCGAACCGCTGACGCAAACGTGCGCGGTGGTTTTTGCGAAAATCCTCATCCAGTTTTTTGTGCGGCAAAGCAACGGGCTCAAAGATGAAACCCGACAAAGGGGCCTCGGCAAACTCGGATTTTTCAGGATCGACGGACATGCCACCAATTTCGGGCGATTCCGCTTAATGAAACCTTAAATCAGCCCCAAGTCGGGTGGAATTTATTTGCGGGCGACAAGGTGAAAACCTCAAATCCGTCCGCCGTAACCCCGATTGAATGCTCAAACTGGGCTGACAATGACTTGTCCTTGGTCACCGCGGTCCAGTCGTCGGCCAGCACCTTGGTATCAGCGCGCCCCAAATTGACCATCGGTTCAATCGTGAAGAACATACCCTCTTCCAGAACCGGCCCACTGCCCCAACGCCCATAATGCAGGACATTCGGCGCAGAATGAAACACCCGCCCCAAACCATGCCCGCAAAAATCCCGAACAACCGACATGCGCTGGGCCTCGACATATCGCTGAATGGCGGCGCCTATGTCCCCGAAGGTATTGCCAGGCTTCACCTGATCAATTCCCAGCATCAATGCATCATGGGTAACTTGAATCAGGCGCTCTGCCTTGCGGCTCATCCGGCCGGCGACAAACATCCGCGACGTATCCCCGAACCAGCCATCCAGAATACAGGTGACGTCAATATTGAGGATATCGCCGTCTTTCAGCTTTTTCTCGGATGGAATACCATGACACACAACATGGTTGATCGAGATGCACGAGGATTTCGGATATCCCTTGTACCCCAACGTTGCCGGGATCGACCCGTTCGAGGTCATAAAATCGTGGCAAAGCTTATCCAGATGTTCAGTCGTGACACCTGGCTGCACATGTTCCGCGATCATATCAAGCGTGCGCGCTGCCAGATCGCCAGCCTTGCGCATGCCTTCAAATTCATCAGCTGAGTGGATTTGGATGCCGTCTTTATTCAAGCGGCCCGGTGTTTGACCTTCCACGGGATACTCCGTCACTAATTATTTTCCGCCTAAATAGTCGCAAATTCCCGGCGATGCCAGTGTCAGGCGATAATTTGTTTCATGCCTCAAACGGGAGCGAGCCCGCAAGAGAAACTCCGTCAGGTGAGATTACGGTGCCATAGCACAGCATTTGGACCCCATCAGCACACGCCTGATCACAGGCTGACGCGTAATCAGGATCTATATCCGCAGCAATCGAGACTTTTGTGCAGTCGGTGCGATGCACAACGTAAAGCATGACTGCGCGATGTCCCAAGCGTACCATATTAGACAGTTCGTTCAGGTGTTTGGTACCACGTTTCGTGACCGAATCAGGAAACTCGGCCAAG
>Ga0316204_10005209_pt1 | contig 21911 bp, 18 predicted proteins | sample 6monrhotite_MG_2_FD_205661 | JGI IMG/M metagenome (GOLD analysis project Ga0316204, IMG submission 205661) | Microbial mat bacterial communities from mineral coupon in-situ incubated in ocean water Damariscotta River, Maine, United States -... | ecosystem: Environmental > Aquatic > Marine >... | reverse complement strand
CCCTCAAAAAGTATTGGAGTTTTGCCGAATCCGGGTAAGTCATAAAGTGTGTTTTGGCCATCGTTTTGAAAAAGAGCAGCGATGCGCTCAAACCCGCTACGGCTATAACCCCAGCCGTGCAGCCAAAGGAATGTTTCAGCGCCGCCCCCTGCTGTATCGCCTTGCCATATGTTTTTGCTGTTGGTCATTTGGTAAAGATGGTTGCGCCGCCCGAACCGGTGTCGGTTGCGCCGAGACGCTTGGCTGACAGGCGGAAGCCTTCCGCAATAACGGCGTCTGTTAGTGCGAGGAAGCTAAGTGATGGGTCGGCTGCCTCCCACAGAAAATAGGCAAAAGAACCGGGGATGGTGTTTACCTCATTAAGCCAAAGCTCACCGGTTTCACAGTCGCACAGAAAATCAACCCGTACACTGCCAGCCAATGAAAACAGATCAAAGATTTGTTCGCTGCTGCCGCGAATAAACGCTTCTTGGGTGTCGGTTAATTCTTCCGGATTTAAGATGCGACTAAGAGAAGCCATGCCTTCGCCGGGATCACTGTTGAGTTTTGGGTTGAGTTTTGGGTCACCATTTTTGCGGCCAGCAAGATATTTGTTTTTAAAGTCCAACAGTTCGGCGTCTCGCAAGGGCCGCTCTATGGCAGAAGTTTGTATGCTGCCATCACCGTCGCGGCGAACGGCTATATTATATTCGGTCAGGTTTGACACAAAGGGTTCAACCAACACTTCACTATCAAGCCTGAAAGCTGCCATGAGCGCGCCGATTAACGCATCCATATCATCTGCTTTGCCAACGCCTACACTGGAACCAAGGTTGCAGGGTTTAACAATCAAAGGATATTTTTCGCTACCAAAGGCAGCCTTAAGGCTTTGTTTCAGATGGTCGGGGTCAACAAACACTCCCTTTTGCGGGCGTTCCAGCAAAAGTTCGGGCAGCACCTTGATTTCGGCGGCGCGAGCGCTGCGTTTTGTGAAAACCTTGTTCATGGTTGCAGCAGCACCAAGCGAGCGACAGCCAGCATACGGAATGCCTGCAAACTCCAGCAAGCCCTGCAATGTGCCGTCCTCACCGTTTGAACCGTGAATGGCAGGTATGATTATATCAAATGGAATTTCCGAACGTTTTTCGCCGAGCATTCCTTTTTGAAAGGCCTGAAAACGAGGGTAGCCCGTAGCAGATGTTGCCAAATCAAGAGTTAACCGGGTCAGGCTTTTATTTACATTTGCATCCACAGGGTACTGGTTGCGGTTGGCAAGAGCATCGCCCGTCCACCACTGGCCGAGAGGGTCAACATAAACGGGCAATCCGGTGTATTTTCCGGGATCAAGGGCCTCCAAAAACTGAAGCCCTGTAAGCACACTTACGTCGTGCTCTACACTTCTGCCGCCAAACACCACGGCAATGACCTTTTTTGCGGCCATGGGTCCCCCTTAAAGCCTTCAAAACACTGTCTAGTTCATCATGTAACCAATATAGGCCAACAGGCAAAGGCAAATAAACAAAAAGGATGGCGGTTTAAGGGCAATTCAGCCACTTTTAAGCAGGATCGATGGAAAAGGCAGGGTGGAAACCCGCTTCACTTCTAATTTATTTGACCCCTTGTTGCTTGTTATTACTATGCTGCAGAATCTTATTTGATTGTGGCCTGATACCAGGTCAAATGTGGGAGGCCAATATGGCATTGAAGAAACTTTTACTCACGGCGGTTGCTGCTGTATCGTTGACAGGCGCTTTGAGCGCGCAAAATTTTGATAATGTAGAAATTAAAGCCGTATCTTTGCGCGGTAATATACATATGCTGTTTGGTGCTGGGGGCAATATTGGTGTTTCGGCAGGTGAAGACGGCGTCTTCATTATTGACGATCAATTCGCGCCGCTGACAGACCGTATCAAAGCGGCAATAGCTAAAATTTCTGATCAGCCAATCCGGTATGCCATCAACACCCATTTCCACGGTGATCATACGGGCGGTAATGAAAACCTGGGCAATAGTGGTACGGTGGTTGTTGCGCATGATAATGTGCGCCAGCGTCTTTCAGAAGGCGCTTTTATCAAAGCCTTCAATAACAAGATGGAACCACAGCCTAAAGCGGCTTTGCCTGTTATTACCTTCAATGATGAAATGTCGTTGTTTCTGAACGGCGAGGAAGCCCGCATCATTCATTCGGCAAATGGTCATACCGACGGTGATAGTTTTATCTACTTTAAAGGGGCAAATCTGATCCATATGGGCGACTTGTTTTTCAATGAATTGTTTCCCTTCATTGATGTGGACAGCGGCGGCTCAATCGACGGTATGATTATGGGTGTGAATAAAGCTTTGGCGATGGCTGACGGCGAAACCATTATTATTCCTGGGCATGGGCCGGTAACCGATAAAGCCGGTTTGACGGCCTACCGCGCCATGTTGCAAGAAACCCGGGATATTGTTGCTGGGCTTAAGGAAAAAGGTATGTCGCTTGAGGATATTCAAGCAGCCAAACCTATTGAGGCCTACAAGGAAAAGTGGAAATCGTTTGAGCCAACCTGGTCTGATAAATATTTGGGCTTTATTTATGCGAGCATAAAGTAACGCCGTTATATAGCCGGGTTAGATAAAAAGGGAGCTTGCAGCTCCTTTTTTTGTGCGCATTCGGCGCTGCGGGTTTTTTGTCGTGACACGGGCCGGGAAATTCTGACGATTTCTCTAGCTGTTGTTAAGGCCAATTGTTGCGGCTAGGCTTTCTACATATTCTTTAAAGGCAGCATCGCCGCTTTCACTGATGGCAATCAGTGTTTGGGGTTTTTTGTCTTTGAAGCTTTTGGACTGCACAACATAACCTGCATCTTCAAGCTTTTTAAGGTGTGTGCTTAAGTTACCGTCTGATACTTCCAGCTGCTTTTTCAATTCTGTAAAGTCGGCGCTGCGGGCTGCCGCCAGAAACGACATAATCATTAAACGCACGCGCGAGTGGATAATGTCATCAACATTTCTGTAATTGTAGCCAGCCATGGTTTTATTGTTCGCTCCCAGCAAGTCGGCGCAGGAAAAGGCCAGGAACCAATATCAAAGGACCACAGGCAAACCCCATCACCAGCAGAATTTCAGCATCAAAGTTTTTAAGTTGCACCATATAGACCATAATTGCCCACCAACCAACCGCAACAAAACGCAGGAGCTTAACGTTAAGAACATGGGAAATAACAAAAAATGCTGACCCGAAGGTGCCTGCGGAAAGCACGGTGATGGTACGGTTATCCGGTTGTCCGGAAAGGGTGGATGTTATAAAATATGCCGCCATTGTAATCCCAACAGCAAGCCATGCTGATGTATATCCTGTAAGGGCAATATTATGTTCACAGTGTGCCCGCGGTATTTTTCGGCCAAGATAGAAAGATCCGAGCCAGCCGATAATCATCATGCCACCCCAAAGCGCAGGCCCCATTTTGGGGATGTAGCCCACTACCGAGGAATATTGCATTAGAAAAGTGCCCATTAGCAGCGCTCCCCATAAAACCAGGTGCGCACCGTCTACCCCTGCCCGTTTGCGGCCTGCCATCATCATGTTGCGAATAAGAGCTATGTCCGCCTCTGGTTGGCGGTCGCCAGACTGTTCCTGGGTTTCAATCAATTTTATAACCTTTCACAAAGAACTTTGTTTTTCAAAGTATATATATTTGAATGTTATGTCAACAGGTTCCCGCGTTGCTTTTTCAAGTCCGCAGGTTTCAATTCATCAGGCAAAAACATAGTGCCGGATTGTCGAAAATTGGCTCAAACTCCAAGGGACTTCTCGCTTGGGTGATATATTTAGGAAATTTGTATCCCGGCGCTTATCGGGAAGGCATAAAAGGGAGCCTCACGGCTCCCTTTTATAAAACATTATAGTATTATTATAGCTTTACTTTGACGCGGGCTTTTCCCGTTCAATGACCACGCGCCGCGTTACACCATTTTCGCCCGGAAATGTTTCAAATAACGCTGCGGCAAGGTATGGCATAACCTTTGGCAGGTCTTTGTGGCGTGTTTCTATTTCTGCACGCCCCTCAAAAACCATTTCGCCATCAGGTTTACGAAGCTCAAGTGTTAAAACAGCGGTGTAGACTGTCCGTGCGACTACCCTGTTATCATCAAAAAACGGGTCGTGGTAAGTCGGGAATATTGGTGCCCAGTAATGGCCGTAAGACCAAAAGCCGCGCTGCCAATAGAAGCTTGAACGTAAAGATAGCCGGTTTTCCAGCTTCTCGCGGCCATCGTTAATAGTAACATCAAACCCGGCAATCAGTTGCGGTTCCATGTCTCCGGGCTGTTTGTAGCCGTAATTTTGGAGATGGCCCGCCAAAATATTGGCATATTGCTGAAACTCAAGGCTGTCAGCATTTTCTGCCAGTATTGGTGTGAGCATTACCCGTTCGCCGCCGGGCACTGTTATTTCATGAAATGTTGCCACATTGCTGCGAATACCCGTGGCACAAGCTGTGAGGGCGAGAAGGCCGGCTGCTAACAATAATCGACTGAACATGGTCTTCATTTTTGCATCTCCTAAAAATCCCGCCCTAAAATCCCGGTGTTTGAATGTTACCACTATAAGCGCCGTTGCACATGCTTCAACCGCTATAGTAATATTCACTATAGCAAATGATAGCTGAACCCATGCTGAACCAACTCAGGCTTTGGAGGTGTTATGCAAGGTACCCAACGGATTTTTTAACTTCCGCCAGAATAGGTTCGGCCAGTGCCTGTGCTCTTTCGCCGCCGTCCTTAAGGATAGCATCAATGTAAGCCGGATCTTTTTGCAGGCGCACCATCTCTTCCGTGATAGGCGCTACTTTATCTACCACCACTTCTGTAAGTGCTTTTTTAAAGTCGCCAAACCCCTTTCCTTCATACGCCGCGCACACTTGATCGCGTGACATATCCATCAGGGCAGCATAAATACCCACCAGATTTTGCGCTTCAGGCCGCCCTTCCAGCATAGAGGCCTTTGCAGGCAGTAATTCGGCATCCGTTTTGGCTTTGCGAATTTTGAGGGCTAAAGTATCGCGGTCATCGTTTAAATTTATACGACTATATTCAGAAGGATCAGATTTGGACATTTTTTTGGTACCGTCACGCAAACTCATCACGCGTGCGCCCTCACCCAAAATTAACGGTTCGGTTAACGGGAAAATATCAACACCGTAATCAGTGTTGAATTTCTGGGCGATATCACGTGTTAGTTCCAGATGCTGTTTTTGGTCTTCGCCGACCGGCACATGCGTTGCTTTGTAAAGCAGAATATCTGCCGCCATCAGGTTTGGATATACATACAGCCCGGTTGATACATTTTCCCGGTTTTTTCCTGCCTTATCCTTAAATTGGGTCATGCGGTTAAGCCAGCCAAGGCGCGCAACACAGTTGAAAATCCACGCAAGTTCAGCATGCCCGGGTACGCGGCTTTGGTTAAACAGAACAGAATTCTTTGGATCAACACCAGAGGCGATATAGGCTGCTGCTGCTTCGCGAGTTTGCGCTACCAGTTCTGCCGGGTCTTGCCACACGGTGATGGCGTGCATGTCTACAACACAATAAATGCATTCATAATCTTCTTGCAGCCGTACCCAATTTCTGAAGGCACCCAAATAATTTCCGAGGTGCATATTGCCAGACGGTTGGGCACCAGAAAAGACGCGGCCTTTATACTGTGTATCACTCACGGGGTTAGTCTCCAGAAAAACTGCTCAATCAGGCCTTATGGCAAGCTGCCCGCAGGCGGTCAAGCCGGATCAGCCGGTGCGGCGTATAAAGGCCTTTATCTCGGTTTTTGAAAGTGTGCGCATTAAACCGGCCATGACCAGATAAATCACGCCTCCGGTAAGCACCAAACCAGTGAGTGCAAAAATACGCATCCAGCCGTCGTTTATAAAATAAGGGGCTAATTCTGAAGCGAGCATCCACACGCCGTATCCCATCACAGCACTGGCAATGGCGCATTTCGCAATTCTAACTTTTGTTGCAGACAACAAGGTTAAGTGTCCGCGTTTGCGCAACCCAAAATATAACATGCCCGCATTGATCCATGCCGCTATAGCCGTGGCGGCGGCCAGCCCAACATGAGCAAAATACTGAATTAAAATAATATTGAGAACGGTGTTAATCACCAGCGCTACCACAGCGAACCGCACAGGTGTTTTGGTATCTTTGCGCGCAAAATAACCGGGTGTTAGTGCTTTTGCTATTACATACGCAGGCAACCCAAACGCATAAACGGAAAGGGCTGCTGCGGTCTCAGTAGTGTGTACAGCCAGAAATTCGCCGCGCTCAAACAGGGTCGCGAGAATAGGCCCCGCAATAACAGCAAGCGCAACCGCTGCCGGCAGGGTTAGAAACAGGGAAAACTCAAGCGCCCTGTTTTGCTGCATGTTGGCACCCTGTTGATCATCTGCGGCCAGCATTCGTGAAATGCTGGGCAATAAAACCGTACCAACGGCAATGCCAATTGCACCCAGAGGTAACTGGTTTAGGCGGTCCGCGTAAAATAGCCATGTTACTGACCCCTCGGGCAAAAACCGTGCAGCCAGTAAAACATCAATCAGCAGGTTTATTTGCATTACTCCTGCCCCAATGGCGGCAGGACCAATGATGACCAGTAGTTCTTTGACATCATTTGAAAGCCTGGGGCGCGGCAATTTCAAGCTAATACCAGCACGCCGCGCAGAGATATAAAGCAAGAGAAGCTGTGCAACGCCCGCAACAGAAACGCCAATAGCCAGTGCTCGAGCAGCTGCTATGTCGCTTTCCCCAAACAGAAACAGCGCAGCGATCATGGTGACATTCAAAAGCACCGGCGCAAAGGCCGCTGCGCTGTAACGGCCATAAGCGTTCAACATGCCGCCAAAAAACGAAACAAGTGAGATCAGCACAAGATAGGGGAAGGTATAACGGCCCAGTTCAATAGCGAGATTAAACTTGGCTTGGTCTCCGTCAAAACCGCCCGTTAATCCCAGCATTAAGGGCATCATGCCTATTTCCATAATGACCAGAAACGCCAGCAAAACGGGCAACAGCCAGCTTAGCACCCGGCCAGCGAATGCTTCAGCGTTTTGGCGGCTTTCAGGGGTGATATCTTTACCCAGCGCCCGCGCAAACAAGGGAACAAAGCCTACAGAGAAAGCCCCCTCGGCAAAAAGTCGTCTAAAGAAGTTGGGTAATTTAAAAGCAATAACAAAAGCGTCTGCCGCCATGCCTGCACCTAAATAGCGTGCTGTGGCTAAATCACGAACCAACCCAAAAACCCGGCTTAAAAGTGTAAAGCCACCCACGGTGGAAATGCTTTTGGCAAGGCTCATGTGGCATTTGATCCGTTAGAATTTTTCTTGGTAAAGGAGGTTTCTCCAATAGCCGCCAGCATCAATTTACTTTCGATATTTCTCAGTCGCACTTTGTTGCTCACCTTTTGTCCCACAAGGTCTCGTACGTAAAATACATCGATTGCCCGTTCGCCGAATGTAGCAATATGAGCTGAAAAAATGGATAGTTTAAGGCGGTAAAGAACATAAGTAAGGTCATACAGCAAACCGGGTCGGTCTTTGGCATTCACTTCAATCACAGTAGACCAGTTAGAGGCCCTGTTATCAATCAACACAACGGGTTCAATTTCAAAGGCATCGTCTTTGGTGCCATATAGGCGTTTGTGTTTTAACTGTTCTTTGGGGCGTACCTTACCTTGCAGCGTACTGAAGATTGTTTCTTCAAGCCTGTCCAGTTGTCGCCGGCTACCAAAAGCACGGCCTTCCAGGTCTTGCACAGTGAAGTTGTCCATTGCCATGCCGTCGCGCGATGTATGGATTTTGGCACCGGTAATGGCGGCACCCGCAATGCCCAGCGCACCAACCACCCGAGCAAATACACCTGGGTGGTCTTCACTGTAAACGGCCACATTGGTCATATCCTGAAATGTTTCGATACGCGCAGTAATACCCAGTGGCGCCCCCTTTTTGTCGGTGTGGTGCATCAGGCGAGCGTTTTGTATCAGTGTTTCTTTGTCTTCTGCTATCCAGTAGCTGTCATTCATACGTTTTTGGTGTGCGGCAATATCCCGTTTGTTCCATTCTTTAAGGAAGGAACCCAGTTCAGCTTTTTTGGCTTTTACTCTTTCTTCACGGCCTCGCCCTGCATGACCGGCGCTTAAAACTTCTTCGGCGGCACGGTATAAATCGCGCAGTAATTGACCTTTCCAGCCGTTCCAGGTGCCTGGGCCAACAGCGCGAATATCAACAACTGTTAGCACCAGCAACAACCTTAGGCGTTCCGGACTTTTAACAATTTCGCAGAAATCAAGGATGGTTTTATGGTCTGCCAGGTCACGTTTGAATGCTGTATTGCTCATTAGTAAATGCCACCGGACAAGCCATGCAACAGTTTCTGTCTCAGCTGGGGTAAGGCCAAGTCTGGGACACAGATTTTTGGCAACTTCCGCGCCGAGAACAGAATGATCACCGCCGCGCCCTTTAGCGATGTCATGCAGCAGAACCGCCACATATAAAACACGGCGTGAAATAACTTTACGGATTACTTCGGTAGATAGCGGGTGGTCTTCTTTTAATTCCTGAGATTCAATACGCGGCAGAAGGCCAATCGCCTGAATTGTATGCTCATCAACGGTATAGTGATGGTACATATCATACTGCATCTGGGCAACGACACGACCAAAATCAGGAATAAACCGCCCTAAAATTCCCGCCTCATTCATGCGTCTAAGATTAACCTCGGCAGCCCTTGTTGATGTCAGTACCGCAAGAAAATCTTCATTAGCTTCTGGCGCTCTGCGTACGTTTGCAGAAATACGGCGCAGGCTATGTTTCATCAGACGCAGGGCATCAGGGTGAATATCAAGGCCGTGTTCATCGGCCACACGGAAAATCCGCACCATTAACCCGGGGTTATCTTTAAAGTCGTCTTCTTTGAGGGTGGTCAGCCGCCCGCTTTCCAACGCAAACTCTTTCAGCTTTTGAGTGCGGCGAATGCGGGAAAAGAACGTCTTTTTTTGCCGTGCTTCCAAAACAGCGCAAAAAACCCGAGTTAAATCCCCCACCTGTTTTGCAACAAGAAAGTAATGCTTCATAAAGCGCTCAACGCCAGAAAGCCCAGGGTGCGCTTTATATTGCAAGGTTTCTGACAGGCGCTTCTGCATGTCGAAGGTTAGCCTCTCTTCGGCGCGGTCTGCAAGAAAATGCAGGGCTACACGCACTGTCCATAGAAACGCTTCTGCTTTTTTAAACTGGCGATTTTCATCTTCCGTCAGAATGTCAGGATTAACAGCCTTTGACCTGCTTACGCCGTATAGATAGCGCGCGATCCACCACATGGTTTGCAGATCGCGCAAGCCACCTTTGCCGTCTTTGATGTTAGGCTCCACCACATAGCGGCTGTCACCCAGCCGTTTATGGCGCTGGCTGCGCTCAGCCAGTTTCTGGTCAACGAAGTCAGCGTGCGTGCCGGAAACAACTCGCCGAAAAAAACGTTTTGCGGCTTCTTTAAACAGGTCTTCGTCACCCCACAGATAGCGGGCTTCTAACAGTGCGGTGCGGATTGTCAGGTCCTCTTTGGCAAGCCGGGTACATTCAGAGGGTGTTCGGGTGGCATGGCCCACCTTTAGGCCCAGATCCCAAAGTACATACAGCATATATTCCACCACACTCTCAGCCCACGGCGTTGATTTATAGGGAATAAGAAATAACAGATCGATGTCTGAATAAGGCGCCAGTTCGCCTCGCCCATAGCCGCCTGTAGCTACAAGCGCCAACCGTTCTGATGAGGTGGGGCTCCCGAGCGGGTAAACATGTGTTGTAACAAAATCAAACAGGGTTCTAAGCAGCTGATCAAGTATATAGCTAAGCTCGGCAGCTGATGTATGGCCTTTTTCCGCTTCATCAAAGAAGCGGCGCTTAACTTCGGCCCAGCCGCTTTGATGCGCGGCTTTCAGCTCGCTTACCAAACCGGCCTGCCATTCGCTGTGTGGCGTATTTTCTGCAAGTGTATCCAGCGCAATAATCAGGTTTTTGCGGTTAATCAGAGCAAGGCGTTGTTGAATTTTGACCATAAAATCCTGTTAGCCGATTGGGTTCACGTCTTTGAGCGCATAGAGAATTTCAAGCGCCTCTTTTGGTGTTAATTCGTCCGGGTTAATGCCGGCGAGTTTTTCTTCCACTGCAGAAGGGCCTTTGCTGGTTGCTGCAGGGGCTGTTGGTGCCATTTGAAACAGCGGTAAATCCTGGATAAGGCCTTGGGCTTTGTCTCCCTGGTCACTGTTTTCCAAATGGTCAAGAACCTGCCGTGCCCGCCCAATAACCCTGCTGGGCAAGCCAGCAAGTTTCGCCACCTGAATACCGTATGACCGGTCCGCGGCGCCTGAAGTAACTTCGTGCAGAAAGACAACATCACCTTTCCATTCCCGCACTTTCATTGACTGAAGCACCACTGCTTCCAGCGTTTCTTTAAGTGCTGTTAATTCGTGGTAATGCGTGGCGAACAAGGTACGTGACTGATTGATATTATGAAGGTTTTCCACCGCAGCCCAAGCAATTGAAAGCCCGTCATAGGTTGCTGTACCGCGGCCAATTTCATCAAGAATCACCAATGACCGAGGCCCTGCCTGATTAAGGATCGCGGCAGTTTCTACCATTTCAACCATAAAGGTTGAACGGCCATGTGCCAGATCGTCCGAAGCACCCACTCGGCTAAACAATTGGTCTACCACGCCGATGTGTGCTTTGGCTGCGGGTACAAAAGCCCCGATTTGTGCTAGTACAGCAATCAGCGCATTTTGACGTAGAAAGGTGGATTTACCAGCCATGTTTGGCCCGGTGATTAGCCACAGCCTGTCATCCGGAGCAAGGTTGCAATTGTTGGCAACAAACGGACTGTTGTCTGTTTTTCGTAGTGCCTGCTCAACAACCGGGTGCCGCCCACCGGTGATATTAAAGGCCAATCCATCATCTACTTCCGGGCGGGTGTGGCGATCCTCTTCTGCAAGAGTGGCCAGTGCGGCCGAGACATCAAGCGTTGCCAAAGCGTCAGCTGCCAGTGAAATTTGACTGGCTTGTTCCATTACTTGTGCAACAAGGGTTGTGTATATCTCGTGCTCCAGCGCCAGTGCGCGGTCGCCTGCCTCTGATATCTTACCAGCAAGTTTTGACAGGTCCGATGTTGAAAAGCGTACCGCATTTGCCAACGTTTGCCGGTGGATAAAACTTTCATTCAGTGGTGGGTTCAGCAGCTTTTCCGCGTGTTTTGCGGTGATATCAATATGGTAGCCAAGAACATTATTATGTTTGATCTTCAGTGAACTGATTTCGGTGAAGGTTTGATAGTCACGCTCCAATTCAGCTATTAGCTGGCGGCTGTGGGCTTTCAGCGTACGGAATTCATCGAGCGCCTCATTATAACCTTCGGCAATGAAGCCGCCGTCACGGATGATAAGCGGAGGCTCTGCAACGACGGCCCGTTCCAGTTCAGCGATTAGTACTGTGTGGTCGCCCAGGTCTTCGTGCGCTTCAACAATCAGCATGGGCACTTCGTCAAGTACACCCTTTGGGCCGGAGAGCAGGTTTTGCACAACGCCTGCTGCTTTCAAGCCTTCGCGAATGGCTGAAAGGTCTCGTGGGCCGCCTCGTTCAAGTGCCAGCCGCGCAAGGGCGCGTCCCATATCGGGGGCCCCTCTGAAAGTGTGCCGTAAATCTGCACGCAGGTCTGATCGGCTGTGCAGGTGGTCAACACAGTCAAGCCGTTCATTAATGCGCACCGGGTCGGTTAACGGCGCTGACAGCCTTTTGGCAAGCAACCTGGCACCAGCACCGGTAACGGTACGGTCGATCGTGGATAAAAGACTGCCTGCTGTTTCACCGCCCTGTGTGCGCACGAGTTCCAAACTACGGCGCGTAGCGGCGTCGATCATCATCGTGCCGTCGGCGGCCAGCCGTTTAGGCGGCAAGAGACGCGGCAAGTTGCCTTTTTGTGTTTCTTCCAAATAATCAAGCAAGCCACCAGCAGCAGCCAGATCAGCCCGCTTGAATGCGGCAAAACCATCCAGCGTGGATACATCAAATAATTGTTTCAGGCGGCGCATCCCGTAACCGCTATCAAACTGGCTGCTTTCAACACGGCTGATAACATTGCGCCAATCAAACAAGCCTGCGGTCAGCGCTTCATCGTCTGCCAAATCATAGGGTACCAGCAGTTCACCCGGCTGAAGCCGCGCCAAATCAGCGTCAAGCCGCCCAGGTTTGGTGGGTAGTACAAAAAATTCGCCGGTGGACATTTCAGCAACTGCAAGTGACAGGTCTTTTTGTGCGCGTCCGAGCGCCACCAGATAATTGCTGGAGCGCGGATTAAGAAGGCCTTCTTCGGTAATTGTACCGGGTGTTACCAACCGCACCACTTCGCGCCGCACAACAGATTTGGCACCGCGCTTTTTTGCTTCTGCCGGGTTTTCAGTTTGCTCACATACAGCAACCTTGAAAGACTTTTTGATCAGCCGTGACAAATACATGTCACTTGCATGCACAGGCACACCTGCCATAGGAATATCAGCACCGCCAATTTTACCGCGTTTGGTTAAGGTAATATCAAGGGCTGCGGATGCTTGCTCGGCATCATCAAAAAAAAGCTCGTAAAAATCGCCCATGCGGTAAAAAAGCAGGCAATCAGGATAGGCTGCTTTTATGCTGAGAAACTGCTCCATCATTGGCGTTAAGTCATTTGAACGCGCCAAAGTCGACCATTTATTATCATCACTTTTGGGCGCGGTCATTTTTTCATGAGTGATGTTTTGCTGTACTGCATTTAGAACTGCACCCGAAGACATGATAGAAAACCTTTGATATTATTATAAAAATTCAATTGTCAGCAATCTTATGCCATAGTATTTGCCATATGTACCTTGCTTTTAGAGCATTCTGCCGATCACGGCTACAAGAAGAACAGGGGATCCTCAATGCCTATTAAATCATCCAAGTTTACGGATGCGGAAGCCCTGCGTTTTCACTCTGCTGGCAGGCCCGGAAAATTGGAAATAACCGCAACAAAGCCAATGGCTACCCAGCGAGATCTCTCGCTGGCCTATAGCCCCGGTGTGGCAGTGCCCGTTCTGGCCATCTCGGAAGACCCAGACACTGCTTATGACTATACTACTAAGGGTAATATGGTCGCGGTAATTTCGAATGGAACGGCCATTCTTGGGTTGGGAAATTTGGGTGCGCAAGCCTCGAAACCTGTGATGGAAGGGAAGTCTGTTCTTTTCAAACGATTTGCCGACATTGATTCGATTGACCTGGAAGTAGACAGCGAAGATATCGACGAATTTGTAAACTGCGTGAAGCTTTTAGGTCCAAGCTTTGGCGGCATTAATCTTGAAGATATTGCTGCCCCTGAGTGTTTTATCATCGAGCAACGCTTGCGGGAACTAATGGATATTCCGGTTTTTCATGATGATCAGCACGGCACAGCCATTATCACCGCCGCCGGGTTTTTAAATGCGCTTGATATTACGGGCCGCGACATCAAAAAAACCCGGGTTGTAGCTATTGGGGCAGGCGCTGCGTGCATCGCCTGTATTGAACTTATCAAGGCTCTTGGACTGCCGCATGATAATGTAACAATGGTTGACCGAACCGGTGTGATTTACGCGGGCCGCACGGAAAGTATGAACCAGTGGAAATCGGCACATGCGATTGAAACCAAACACCGGACCTTGGAAGAAACCATGGTCGGTGCTGATGTGGTTCTTGGCCTTGCAGGACCGGGCGCGATCACGAAAGATATGGTTGCTTCAATGGGTGATCAGCCGATCATTTTTGCTATGGCAAACCCGGACCCTGAAATTACACCTGAAGATGCGCGCGCTGTAAGGAAAGATGCAATCATTGCTACCGGGCGCTCTGATTATCCGAATCAGGTGAATAATGTTCTTGGTTTCCCTTATATTTTCCGGGGTGCGCTTGATGTACGGGCGCGCACTATTAATGAAGAAATGAAGGTTGCCGCTGCAATAGCACTGGCTGAACTGGCGCGTGAAGATGTGCCTGATGAAGTAGCAGCGGCTTACGGCGGTGAACAGCCGCATTACGGCCCGGATTATATTATTCCGGCACCGTTTGACCCGCGCCTGATACGCCGCTTGCCGATGGCAGTAGCACAAGCCGCAATGGATACCGGTGTTGCCAGAAAACCCATTGAGAATATGGAGGCTTACGAGGCCGAACTTTCTGCTCGCCTTGACCCAACAGCAGGCACGCTTTCAGGTGTATTTGAAGAATTAAAACGCCGCAAACCAAAGCGCGTGGTATTTGCCGAGGCCGAGGAAGAAAAAGTACTGCGGGCTGCGGTTGGTTTTAAAGCCGCAGGTTACGGCACTCCCATTCTTGTGGGCTATGAAGCGCCAATTCGGGAAAAGCTGCGTGAAATGGGCGTTGACGACAAAGAATTTGAGATCAGAAACGCCAGCAATAGTGCGCACCGTAATGATTATATCAATTATCTTTATGAACGCCTTAATCGCCGCGGGTTTTTGCTGCGAGATATCAAGCGGCTTGTGAAGCGTGACCGAAACGTATTTTCCGCTTGTATGGTAGCCACCGGTGATGCGGATGCGATGGTTACGGGTGTAACACGCCATTATTGGCGGGCGCTTAAAAACGTGAAGCGGGTGATTGACCCACTACCGGGTCAGCGCCCGTTTGGTCTTTCCATTGTTGTGACCAAAAACCGCACGGTGTTCATGGCCGATACAACGGTAACAGAACGCCCAACGGCGGAAGGGTTGGCTGACATTGCAGAAAGTGCGGCTTATTTTGTTAAACGCCTGGGTCATGTGCCGCGTGTTGCATTCCTTTCGTTCTCAAATTTTGGTAACCCGCCGTCTGATAAAGCTCGGCATATTCAGGAAGCAGTAACGCTTCTTGATAAACGCGGTGTTGATTTTGAATATGACGGCGAGATGCAAGCAGACGTAGCTCTGAACCGTGATTTGATGGACCTTTATCCTTTCATGAGGCTCTCCGGGCCAGCGAATGTGTTAATTATGCCAGCACTGCATTCGGCGAATATCGCTTATAAGCTGCTATCAGAGCTGGGCGATGCCCGGGTTGTTGGGCCTATGCTTCTTGGTATGAGCCATTCGATACAAATAGCCCGCATGACATCTACAGCATCTGATTTGGTGAATATGGCAGGCCTAGCAGCCAGCAATGCTTTTGCACTGGAACAAATGGCTGAGGAAAAGGCTGCAGTCAGCGAAGAGTAAATGAATTTTCTTTTAGCAAAAATGCTTTTTTGGTTTGAAGGCTCACTCTAACGAGTGGGCCTTTTTATTGTGGGTTCAGATCCCACTCTTTAAGCTTTCGGTACAGCGTGGAAGGATTAATTTCCAGTTTTTTGGCGGCCTCGCGCACTTTTCCGCCTGACAGGCCAATGGCCTGTTCAATCAAGCGTCGTTCAGACACACTTAAGGGCTCAATTTCATTTTCAGCAGGCGGCACAAGGGTGCTGGTGCCGGATGCGGTTTGAGTATTTTCAGGTGTTACTTTTTTGGACACAGGCGTGCCAATAGGCCCCATTAAGCGGGCAAGCATACCATCGGTTAAAACCGGCCCTTCGTTCAATACAATTGTGCTTTGAATGATGTTTCCCAGTTCGCGCACGTTGCCGGGCCAGGGGTGGGCCAAAAGGTGCGCTTCTGCAGCGGCTTCTATTTGGTTAAAGTTTTTACCTTCTTCGTCCGAGTACGACTTAAGAAGATGCTGCGCTATTGCTACAATGTCGCGGCCCCGGTCTTTAAGGGGAGGCATATGAATAGGCACAACATGCAATCGGTAATACAGGTCTTCCCGGAAACGGCCTGCTTCTACTTCTTCCCAGGGATTACGGTTGGTGGCACATACAAAACGTACATTCACATCTATAGGCGTACTGCTACCAACTGGGACAATTTGCCCAGCCTGGATGAAACGTAATAATTTGGTTTGCATATCAAGGGGCATCTCGCATATTTCATCCAGAAACAGCGTGCCGTCACTTGCTTCAACGGCTGCGCCTTTGCGGTCAGTGTGCGCGCCAGTGAAAGCACCCTTTTTGTGGCCGAAAATTTCGCTTTCAATCAGGTTTTCAGGAATGGCCGCACAGTTAAGCGCTATGAACTTGCTGGTTTTCCTGGGTCCCATGTGATGAATGGCTTCAGCGCATAGCTCTTTACCTGTGCCGGATGGCCCCATGATAAAAACATTGGCGCGTGAGGGTGCACAGTCTTCTATCATTCGGTATACAGCCTGCATGGCCGGGCTTTCGCCGATAAAGCGATTAAACTGTTTTGTGTGCCGCCCTTCAAATTGCTCAACCAGATTAGCAAGCCGGTGCAGTTCCAGCGCGTTTTTTACGGTGGTAACAATACGTTCGGCTTTGAAGGGCTTAAGCAGGAAGTCAATGGCGCCTTCGCGCATTGCTTCAACAGCAACCGTCACAGAACCGTGGGCCGTAATAACAATTGCCCGTGCATCACTGTTTGAAGCTTTGAGCTTTTTCAGAATGGCGATGCCATCCATATCGGGCAGTTTTAAATCCAGCAGAATAACGGTTGGTTTATGGGCTGTAATATATTCAAGAGCCTTTTTGCCGGTTTCAGCCATGCGAATTGGCAAACCAAGCTCACGCAAATATTCGCGGTATGTCAACGCAAGAGTGGGACTGTCCTCTACAATAAGTATATTGGCGCTGCTGACGGTCATAGATGTGTCCGGGCTTAAAATAGTTGATGCTCAATAGGTACCTAAAGCAGCCGTTGGGGGCAAGTATCTCGATTTTATGAAAATTGATCCTATTTGGTGACACTTGTTTTACCCTGTAGCGGTATATTGGCACCAGCATTATAAATAATTGGGCAGGAAAATGCCAAAAGCACATAAAAAGCAGCAAAAGCCTGATAGCCAAAATGCGGGCGAACACCGTGATTTTCGCCGGCGCTCTGTTTTGTGGCCGGCAAAAATACTTGTCGGAACGCATGAGCTTTCATGTCAAATCTGGAATTTATCGCTTGGCGGCGCACGGGTGCGTATTGACTTGCCTATTCAGGAAGGTGCGCAGGTAAAATTAAGCATTGCAGATCGCGGCGAATTACCTGCAACAATTGCATGGTCATCTGACGGCAGCCTGGGGCTGGATTTTCTTGTTGATGCTGATGTGATCAAGCGCATGTTTAAAGACAGGCTTCATATATTGGGCCTTGACGCCGGGGGCGAATAACCCGCATATCCCGGTAATGCATCCAGACTTACCCGCACAAGCGAGACTGAAAACCAGCCTTTGGGTTGAAGCCCACGTGCGCCAATGTTTTCTTGACGATATGCCCGCCTTCATTGTTGCAAAAGGGGACGTTGAGCGCGGCGGCGTGCTGCTGAAGGTCAACCGGTTTAAAGACGGTATACAGCTTTTTGAGCAATCACTGGATTTTGACGGCAATAAAATATGGCGCCGTATCGGCGATTACGGCGCAGACGCCGAGAAAGCAGCAGACGAGTTGCTGGGAAAGAAACGCCAATTTGATCCTGATATATGGATTATTGAAATTGAAGACGGCAGATCAGCTTATGAACTGGATGCGCCGCTTAGTGATTTTTAACGCATACTAATGATCTTATAGGCCCGGATGGTACCGAAAGGCTTGACCAAAGCGCCAATGCTCCATAATTAAAGCGGCAGCCCTTTGTGCTGACCTTTATCAATACCAACGGAAATACTATGGCAAAGCTCGATATTATCAATGTTCCAGACCCGCTTCTGAAATCACTTTCCGACCCGGTCGGCAAGGTTGACGATGCACTGCGCCTGTTGATGGATAATATGCTGGAAACCATGTATGCAGCGCCTGGTATAGGCTTGGCAGCAATACAGGTTGGTGTACCAAAACGAGTGATTGTGCTGGACGTTGAAGGTGATGATGAGACCAAAAAGCCGTTGTTTTTTGTAAACCCGGAAGTTGTTTGGGAATCACCTGAATTTACGGTTTATAATGAAGGCTGCCTGTCGGTGCCTGAGCATTACGCAGAAGTTGAGCGCCCTGCTTCGGTAACTGTGAAATACCTGGATTATGAAGGCAAGCCGCAAGAACAACAGATGGACGGCCTGCTTTCCACCTGCGTTCAGCATGAAATTGATCATTTGGATGGTATTGTATTCATTGATTATCTATCGCGTCTCAAACGTAATATGATTATCAAGAAAGTACAGAAAGCCACCAAGGATTCCGTGATTCTTTAAGCCTTAAAGGAGCATCGACTATGCGTCTTGTTTTTATGGGTACGCCTGACTTTGCGGTGCCAACCTTAGACGCGCTTGTAGATGCCGGGCACGATGTTGCTGCGGTTTACACCCAGCCGCCCCGGCCTGCAGGACGAGGGAAAAAAGAACGCAAAAGTGCCGTGCATATGGCCGCAGAAGCGCACGGCATTCCTGTTCGGGCACCTAAATCAATGAAGACACCTGAGGCGGTTGCTGAATTTCAGAGCTTAAAGGCAGACGCTGCTGTTGTTGTAGCCTACGGTCAAATATTACTACAGGCGGTGCTTGATGCGCCTAAACTTGGGTGCATTAATGTACATGCCTCGCTGTTACCGCGTTGGCGCGGCGCAGCGCCTATTCACCGGGCAATAATGGCAGGTGATGATGTAACCGGGGTGTGTATTATGCAGATGGAAGCAGGGCTTGATACCGGCCCTGTGCTTGTACGCTTTGAAACAGAAATTGCAGCAACAGATACAACGCTTAGCCTGCATGACAGGCTGGCGGCGCTTGGTGCAGCAGCGATTAACGGTGTGCTGGCGGATATGGCGACAGGCAGCGCTTCACCAAAGGCACAGCCGGAAGAGGGTGTTACCTACGCCAAAAAAATAGACAAAGCCGAAGCGCGGATTGATTGGCACAAACCAGCCCGAACAATAGACCGGCAGGTGCGAGGTCTGTTCCCATTTCCGGGCGCATGGTTTGAACTGGACGGCGAGCGTATTAAAATATTGGCGGGCAGTATGCAGGGCGGGTCAGGCACGGCGGGTACCGCGCTTGATAATGCGCTAACCATTGCCTGTCTGGAAGGTAGCTATCAGCCTTCTCGCGTTCAAAAATCCGGAAAAGCTGCCGTTGACGTAGAGGCTTTTCTGCGCGGTAATCCGGTGCCCTCCGGTACACAGCTTAAATAGCGGAATAAATATGCAGCGTTTTAAACTGATAATTGAGTATGATGGCCGGCCCTATGCCGGATGGCAAAGCCAGATCAATGCGCCTTCTGTGCAGCAGGTTTTGGAAGAAGCATTTGGTAATCTTGAAAACCGGGACCGTGTTGTTGTGCAGGGGTCGGGAAGAACTGACGCAGGTGTACATGCGCTTGGGCAAGTGGCTCATGTGGATTTGGAGCGTGATATTACGCCCAGAAAACTGCGTGAGGCGATTAATCACTATTTGCGGGCTGTACCCATTTCTGTGCTGGACATAGAAGCTGTGGACGCTGAATTTAACGCCCGGTTCTCCGCGACAAAACGGCATTATCTGTACCGTATTCTCAACCGCCGTGCGCCAGCAACCTTCAATCAGGGTTTGGTGTGGCATGTAAGATCGCCGCTCGATGTTGAAGCCATGCATGATGCTGCGCAAGTGCTTGTCGGTGAGCATGATTTTACAACATTTCGATATGCGCATTGTCAGGCGAAAAGCCCGGTGAAAACGCTCGACTATCTAACTGTTGAGCGCGACGGTGAGGAAATCCACATCAAAGCAGGCGCGCGGTCGTTTTTGCATCACCAAATTCGGTCAATGACCGGATCTCTAAAGATGGTAGGGGCGGGCCGTTGGAGCAAAGCCGACCTTAAGGCAGCACTGGAGGCGCGCAACCGGGAGGCGCTGGGGCATAATGCACCACCAGACGGTCTGTATTTCCGCCGCGTTGAATTTGATTGAATAGTTAGGCTGTGACCGTGCGTTAGGCCGCGACACTGGTTGGCGCGGCCAGCATGGCATATAGTGCGCTGCTGTCAGATGTCATGCGCAGCTTTTCACAAACTTTTTCATCGCGCAGCAACCGGGATACACGCGCAAGCGCCTTCAGGTGGTCAGTGCTGCCTTCAGCGGGAGCCAACAGCATAAAGATCAGGTCAACCGGTTGATCATCTACCGATTCGAAATCAATCGGGTGCGACAAGCGTGCAAATAATCCGGTGATACATTCAAGGCCGTCTATGCGAGCATGCGGGATAGCCACGCCTTTGCCAACACCTGTGCTGCCAAGTTTTTCCCGGTCAAGCAGGCTTGTAAATACAGTGCGCTCTGAAAGGCCATGTTTCTGCGCCATCAATTTGGCGAGCGACTGAATAGCCTGTTTTTTACTGGATGCTTTAAAGTCAGCAAATATGCTATCCGCCGAAAGCAGATCCATGATTTCCATTGCTTGATCTTTCTGCCAGACCACGGTGTTTTAACCGGGGTCTGGTGTTCCTCTAGCTTTTTGTCATTTCATCTTGTGCTAATTTGTAGCACCTGATGGACTAATCCAACCTATGTTGCCGTCTTTCCGGCGATACACAACTTCCAGTGCATCGTTTTTACTGTTCCTGAAGACAAACGCATTTGTATCTGCCAAATCCATCAACATTGCAGCATCCCCCACGCTAACGTTGGGAATAGAAGTTCTGTTTTCTGCGATTATAATTGGCTGGTCTTCAGAAGCACCACCGGGTGCAGCATCCTTTTCTTCAGCCTCAGGTGCGATTGTAAAGTCATTGGCCAGTTCCAATTCAATATCGCGCTGGGGCATTCTGTGGTGGTTCTTAATGCGTCGTTTGTATCGACGCAACTGTTTTTCCACTTTCTCTGCTGCGAGTTCGAATGCAGCGTATGGGTCATCTGCTTCTCCGCGGCTCTGCAGGTTAATCCCCTGATTGGCGTGAAGCGATACGTCTGACCTGTAAGTGTGGCCTTCTTTTGCAAATGTAGTAGTTGCATCAATGGTGCGGTTGAAATATTTATCTGCGACAGTGGTAAGGCGGTCCTCAACATGATTTGTTAGAGCATCACCAACTTTCATTTTTCGTCCGGTTACATTGATATCCATAGGTGTAAATCGTCCTTTCTCGGCGATCGGGGTGATCGCTATATGCACATAAGCCATTACGGCTTTTTTGGCAGCAGCTGACCATTACTGGGTCTTTTCAAGGCGGATTTTTCACCTTGATTGTGGCTGCTGCAGCCACAATTTACAGCCTACCACAAAATGTCGTTTATGTGTGGTTAACGTATATTATTTTTTTACAAACTTATGAATTTCCTGTGCTTTTTTATGGGTGTGTAATTGAACGGCCAGAGAAAACAGGAAACGACTCAGGTGGGCATGTTTTTAAGACGGCGGCGCTGAACGGATGACGGGATTTTTAATGCTTCGCGGTATTTTGCAACGGTGCGCCGCGCGATATCAATCCCTTCTGCTTTCATCAAAACCACAAGCTTGTCATCAGACAGAATTTTTTTCGGTTCTTCAGCGTCGATAAGCTCTTTGAGCCGGAATTTAACCGACTCGGCAGAATGGGCGTCGCCACCATCTGCAGCAGAAATGGAGGATGTGAAAAAATATTTAAGCTCAAACATACCACGCGGGCAGGCCATAAATTTGTTGTTGGTAACGCGGGATACTGTCGATTCGTGCATCTCGATTTCTTCAGCAATATCCTTCAACGTTAGTGGCTTCAAAAACCTGACGCCGTGTTCGAAAAACAGAGCCTGACGTTTTACCAGTGCGGTGGAAACTTTCAATATTGTACGTGCGCGCTGATCAAGAGCCTTTACCAGCCAGTTTGCGTTTGAAACACAGTCAGAAACAAAGGCCTTCGCTTCTTTGTTGCCGCCAACGTCTTTCAATTCGCTAA
>Ga0316204_10005208_pt1 | contig 21913 bp, 17 predicted proteins | sample 6monrhotite_MG_2_FD_205661 | JGI IMG/M metagenome (GOLD analysis project Ga0316204, IMG submission 205661) | Microbial mat bacterial communities from mineral coupon in-situ incubated in ocean water Damariscotta River, Maine, United States -... | ecosystem: Environmental > Aquatic > Marine >... | reverse complement strand
CTTTTAGTTTTAATTCTATACGCTCGGCCTTCTGAAGTGTTTTGATCCGAAGAATATGTGTCTTTCCTGCCGCGATCTCAAATACAGGTGGATTACTGTAAAAAGTAAAATTCATTGTATTTTCAAATAACAGATCACTGCTACTTATGTTCTCTAATTCAACTTCGAGGATATCTGTGCTTGGCATATAAGCGGCCTTGTTGATTTGAATACTCGCCTTTAGTAGCGGTATTAGAAATTCGGGTTTACCTACCAGTAATTTGTTGTACACTGCTACTGTATTGCCATTAAAAAGGGCCTCCCGCATACTTGCTACACTTTTTTCTTTGGCAAAGACAAGGGTGATAGGTCGGTGAAATCCTTTCTCTAAATATTGCCAGTCGATTAATCCATGGATATCACTGGTACCCATAATGGTCAAATTATATTTTAGAGCAAGGGCCAGGGATTCCTCGGCATAATCATACTCATTTATCACCTCAATACCATGGAGTTCGCCATTGGTAATCCGTTCCATTTGAAACTTTGTTAATATGGGATTTCCAGATGGACTCTGCCGGTACCAGGCCGGGTGGTTCCAAAATACAAATGCATCTTGTTTTTTAGCTTCCAGAAAAGGGGTTTCCGGTTTTTCTGCAAGCAATATGTTTGCGTCCGAAATAAACAGGGCATTACTATGCCCTATGGGCGCATCACGTGTAATTTCCGATCCGGGAATAATTAACAAATCATGATCCTTGGCTTCTTCTAATGCAAGTTGATATGCTCTGTTTCTATCCGGGTGGGGAATGTCCTTCTGATGAGGTTGATACTCCAAATGCTCTGTTAATGAGATAGCGTCCAAATTTTCGCGCAATGCCTCTAATACCCGGATTGTTGGCCATACATCACCATCCGAGAACACCGTGTGCTGATGCAAGTCGGTCTTAAGAGTAACATAGCCATCAATGTTGGGGTACATTAAAGCATGACCACTGTCATGACTATGATTTTGAGCCCATAGAGTAGCGGTAAAAGACAGAAAAATTGTTAAAATTAGCAGAGTATCCTTCATCATTTTTTTGTTCAATTATCGCCCATAGTATATTTTGGACAATAGATTAGTTAGCAAACGAAAGGTACAGAAAAGTTTTCTTTATGCTCATTTTTCACAACAGTGTATTGTAATTATTACAAAGCTTGATTAAATTTAAATGCTTTTGAAGTTTAACTGCATAATGGCTAATAAAAGTAGAATTAGCAAAATTTAAAAAAGATGTAAAATGAATCCTGCTTCTTTGTATATACTAAATCAATCGGAACCTTTCAGGAGTATGTTATTGCATCTTCAACAGGTAATAGAATATACTATTCCCGATGCTACATTAAAATATAAATACAACATCCCGTTTTATTATTTGGAAGGGAAACCATACTGCTATTTGAATATGTCTAAAGATTATGTAGATCTGGGATTTTGGAAAGCAGCTCACCTAACAAAGCATCTGGAGCATATGACTACTGCCGGACGGAAAGTAATGAAATCACTTCGTTATACCTCTTTAGAGCAGATAAATGATGTTATTTTAAAAGATGTTTTACAGGATGCTTATATCGTTCGAAATAGAAAATTTTATAAGTAGTAAGGCCGGGTGTTTTCTTAAATTATTGAAAACTAACTACTGTTTTTCGCAAGGCTACTAATTCGGTTAATAATTTCTCTAATTGGTCTAGTGGAAGCATATTGGCTCCATCACTTTTCGCGTTTGCAGGATCAAAATGCGTTTCCAAAAAAATACCATCTACTCCCGCTGCAATTCCCGCACGAGACATGGTGCTAATCAGGGCTGGTCTGCCACCGGTAACCCCAGATGCCTGGTTGGGTTGTTGAAGGGAATGGGTTACGTCTAAAACCACTGGTGCATACTGTTGCATGGTAGGAATACCACGGAAGTCCACAACCATGTCCTGATACCCAAACATAGTTCCTCTATCTGTAATTAGAACCTGCTCATTCCCGGAATCGGTAACTTTGTTTACGGCATGTTTCATGCTTTCCGGACTCATAAATTGTCCTTTTTTCAGATTAACGACTTTTCCGGTATTCGCTGCCGCTACTACCAGATCTGTCTGGCGTACCAAAAAGGCAGGAATTTGGAGTACGTCTACGTATTCTGCTGCCATTTCAGCGTCATGTATTTCATGGATATCTGTAACGGTAGGTACCTCAAAGGTCTCGGAGACCTTTCTCAAAATTTTTAAAGCCTTCTCATCGCCAATACCCGTGAAAGAATCAACTCTGCTTCTGTTGGCCTTTTTAAAACTTCCCTTAAAGACATAAGGAATCTGTAAAGCATTTGTAATACCTACGATTTTTTCGGCTATCCGCATGGCCATGTCTTCTCCTTCAATGGCACATGGGCCAGAAAGCAGAAAGAAATTGTTAGCGTTAGTATGATTTATTTGAGGAATGCGGGTTAAATCCATTGTCTTAAATTTTGCATAAAGATAGGGTTTACCAGTGGTATTGTTTTTAGATTTATAATGTTCAATACAAAAAATATGAAATATAAATTTCTTCTTGTCTTTATTTTTATGGGGGTATGTAGTGTAAATGCGCAGGTTGGAAACGTGTCTGAAAAAGGATGGAAACCCATTCATTTAGAGTCGCAACAATTTAAATTTAATTTGCTCAGCCCCGGATTTAATTATGAAATTGGGCTCTTTAGAAACCAAAGTGTTTCATCCGGATTAGGATTTGGCTTTGCTAATTATGAACCAGGCTATTCTCTGGGATTGGTTATGAATAACAGATATAGATACTATCATAATTTTAATCGGCGTCTCAACCAAGGAAAAAACGTATCAGGTAATTCAGGAAATTACATTGCAGCTGCGCAAGCAATCTTTTTCTCCCAACTTAGGGTTACCACAAATATTCCGGGCCCTGATGATTTCAATATTGGTTTTTATGGAATGGTTTATGGAGTTCAGCGCACCTATGAAAGCGGATTTAATTTTAATGCCGAGTTAGGTGCTGGATACTATCGTGGAGACGGAGTCCCTTCTGGTTACGGGCCCTTGTTTAACTTTACCTTTGGCTGGGTTGCCACTAAACGAAAGTCCAGAAAACCTACTTTTGATTGAAGTTACTTTGAAGTGTAGCTATTGGTCCGGTATTCTCATGGATACTTCTGATGCTGATTTGGGTATAATTCAAGAAACCAAATTAGGGTGTGTACTTAGAGCAAGAAATAGGAGGTAATTTATAACTTGAAGAAGCTCAAAATCAATCAAATAAGATTTAAACATCATTTGTTACTAACTATAAAAATTAGCAGTATCTTTGCCGGCTCAAAAGAAAGAGATGAAAGTTACTAAGAACATTGCCATAATTGCCCACGTTGACCACGGTAAAACCACCCTGGTGGATAAAATTCTACATCATTGTCAGTTATTTCGTGAAAATGAAAAAACCGGAGATCTTATCCTCGACAACAATGACCTGGAGAGAGAACGGGGTATTACCATCGTTTCTAAAAACGTTTCAGTATCCTATAAGGGCACAAAGATCAATATTATAGATACTCCTGGTCACGCCGATTTTGGCGGGGAAGTAGAGCGTGTTTTAAACATGGCTGATGGGGTTTTACTCTTAGTAGATGCTTTTGAAGGACCTATGCCCCAAACGCGTTTTGTACTACAAAAAGCCTTGGACTTAGGGTTAAAACCTTGTGTGGTCATCAATAAAGTAGATAAAGAGAATTGTACCCCGGAAGAGGTCCATGAAAAAGTATTCGACCTGATGTTCGAATTAGGAGCTGAAGAATGGCAACTCGATTTCCCAGTTGTATACGGTTCTGCAAAGAACAACTGGATGGCGGAAGATTGGAAAGAGCCATCAGATTCAATAGAACCACTTTTAGATATGGTCTTAGAACACATTCCTAGTTTTAAAACAGAACAAGGAAATACACAAATGCTGATTACCTCGTTAGACTATTCTTCGTTTACAGGACGTATTGCCATAGGGCGTTTACAGCGTGGAACCCTAAAAGAAGGTCAGCAGATTTCGTTGATAAAGCGAGATGGTACCATTGTTAAAGAGAAAATAAAGGAGTTACATACATTTGAAGGATTGGGTCGTATTCGGGTCAGTGAGGTAATTACCGGTGATATTTGTGCAGTAGTTGGTCTTGATGGATTTGATATAGGAGATACCATTGCGGATATTGAAAACCCACAGGGATTAAAGACCATTGCCATTGATGAACCTACCATGAGCATGTTATTCACCATTAATGATAGTCCGTTTTTTGGCCAGGATGGTAAATACGTTACCTCAAGGCACATCAAGGAGCGGTTAGATCTTGAATTGGAAAAGAACCTTGCATTGCGTGTGGAAGCAACCGATAGTGCAGATAAATTTATGGTTTTCGGACGAGGTGTTCTTCACTTATCTGTATTGATAGAAACCATGAGAAGAGAAGGTTATGAAGTTCAAATAGGACAGCCTCAGGTAATCATCAGAGAGTTTGACGGAGTTAAATGTGAGCCAATAGAACAACTTACTATTGACTTGCCCGAAGAGGTTTCGGGACGAGCCGTTGAAATGGTTGCGATTCGTAAAGGTGAAATGACCAGCATGGAAGCTAAAGGGCAACGTATGATCTGTGAGTTTATGATCCCTTCTAGAGGTATCATTGGACTTCGAAATCAGTTGTTGACAGCCACTGCCGGTGAGGCCATTATGACCCACCGTTTCCTGGAATATCAACCTATGAAAGGGAATATTCCTCAAAGACAAAACGGATCATTGGTTTCTATGGAAAATGGAAAGGCAATCCCTTATTCTATTGATAAATTACAAGATAGAGGTCGCTTTTTTGTAGATCCGGGAGAAGATATCTATGAAGGTCAGGTGATCGGTGAAAATACTCGCGGCGATGATATGGTAATTAATATTACCAAAACTAAAAAATTATCGAATGTACGGTCTTCAGGGGCAGATGATAAAGCAAAAATTGTTCCTGCCATTAAGTTTTCTCTGGAAGAAGCGTTGGAATATATTCAGAAAGATGAATATGTGGAAGTGACTCCAAAGTTTATACGACTTCGTAAAGTCTTTTTAAAAGAAGTAGATAGAAAAAGGAATAAATAAATCGTAGAGTTTCAAAAGTTTTTACGCCTAAAAGTAAAAACTTTTGTTGCTTTTAGTTTAGTCCTTAGGACCTTGATGCAAAGCCGCTGCTGCTGCACCAATAATACCGGCATAGTTTTGCAGTCCTGCAGGAATGACCGGAGTTTCTATTTTAATATACTCCTTGAATTCTTCAAAGTCTTTAGAGGTTCCGCCTCCAAGAATGATAAGGTCTGGAGAAATAATTAGCTCAACATATTCCAAAAAGATATTGAAACGTTTACCCCATTCTTTGTAGGTTAGATTATCTCGTTCCTTTGAGGAGGCTGCAGCCCATTCCTCTATCTTCTTAAATTTTTTATAGGGGATTTGTCCAAGTTCAAAGTTAGGGATAAGCTCCCCATCCAAAAAAGCACCACTACCTAAGCCGGTACCGATAGTGATCATTACTACAAAGCCTTGTTTCCCTTTTCCAACACCATAATTCATAGCGGCATACCCTGCAGCGTCAGCATCATTAATTACGGTTACAGGAAGGCCAGTAGCTTCACTAAAGAGTTCTTTTACATTTACGTTCATCCAACTCTTATGCAAATTACCATGAGATTTACAAACGCCATGTCTAATTAGGGTGGGAAATCCACATCCTACAGGTCCTGTATAATTAAAATGATCTACTAGTTGTTTAACAACCTTGGCCATTGCCTTGGGTTTTCGAGAGGCCGGGGTAGGGATTCTAAACCGTTTCGTTGTCATTTCACCGGTTATAGAGTTCACTAGAGCTCCTTTCATTCCTGTTCCACCAATATCTATTCCCAATACAATCATATACTCTCTAAAATGGCAAATACGCCTTGTTAAACGCGGGTAAAAGTAGCAAAATTCTTAATGAAATGATCCAGGGATAGTTAAAGTAATTTCCCTTCCTGGTTGAAATGATCAAAAATAAGATGACCAACTTTCGAAACCTTTGGTTTGTCATCGTACCCAAGCCATGCAACTTCTTCAATTTCAGCAGCTGCTTGCAAGACCCCTGTATAAGAAGCCAAATAGCAGGTCATTCTAACTAAAACACCCGGTTCTCGACCGTCTGCTTGCGCTTCAAACGACTTTACAAATTTTATGGTGGAGGTGTTGAGTACAACTTCCAATTCTTCTTTAATTTCTCTGGTAAGGGCAGTAACATCGGATTCTCCCTTTTCTCTTTTACCTCCCGGAATATAAAACAGTGATTTTCCTTTACTTCGAACACACAATATTTTAGTATCTCTTAACTGAATCCAGGCTAGTTTATCAATGATATTCTTTGTAGGTTCAATATAGTAATCAATAGAATTTAAAGAATGATTTGGATCTATCCTATCCAGAAAAGTATCTATTGCCTTTCCAAAACCCGTAAGCGTTCCTATTTTTTTGTTCTTGCCTAACGCACTTGATATCGTTTCATCTCTATTGCCAAATGTATACCCGCCTTTTTTAATCCATAAGGCATTCAGCAAATGTTGCATAAGTACGTTTCCTAACTGATCTATGGAAATGGCAATCTTTAAAAAGTATTCACCTACCCCTTTAAAACCACTTTTGAATAACGTGTGAAAAATCCCATATACGAATCCAAGGGGGCCTGTGATAACGAATAAGACAATAGAAATCAAGAATAGTAAACCACCAATGATAGGGTTAGTTTTTTTACCTGCTTCTATGGATTGCTTTTTACGAATCATGATAAGTTGCGTTTAAAATTGCAAGGTCATAAACGTACTTTGGTTAATGCGTTATTTCTTTAGGTTTTACAACATACCATCCGAAAAACAAAAGACTTAGCAGTAATAAGATACCTCCTAGTACATAAAACAAATTGGCTTGCGTGAAATAATCTAAAAAAGGCAAAAGAATCAGGGGCGATAAGAACTGTCCCATGAACCAGAATGTGGTTAATCTTCCTATTTCTCTGCCTCGGATTTCCAAAGGAGCAAGTTGCATAACCCATACATTGGCATTAGGAATCATTAGCCCCATACCCAGGCCGGCAAGGAGCATTCCCAAAAGTACCATTTCAAAGGAATTTCCGAAAGCGATTGTGGCATACGCCAAGGCCATCAAAAGATATCCAACACCAAAAATCTGTCTAAATCCTAAGATATCTTTTATTCGGGAATAGGAAAAGGATGACACTGCAGAAAATAAGGTACTTGAAGCAATGGCAATACCGATCAGCGTGTTTTTTTCTATACCGATCGACTTTAAATAAAAGGGAATCTGGACCGGAATTATAAAAAATATGATCCACATCAGCATTATATTGCCAAAGACCAGCCAAATAATAGCCGGAGACTTTTTATCGGACTGTATTTTTTTTATGCCTGCCGTTTCAGCAGGTTCTTTTAAGAAAAGATAGGTAGCCGGTAAGATAAGCAAGGAGAAAAAATAAAGTAAGAAAGGCACTCTCCAGCCTATGTCTGCCAAAATTCCGCCTAATGTTATGAATATAATCCCCCCAATAGACATGATTGCAATTTGTAATCCTGCAAATTTCTGTCGTGCTTTACCCTGATAGTAATCTGCTACTAAGGTGGTAACAACGGTCATTGTAATTCCAACACAAATTCCAAGAAGCGCTCGCCCGGCCAGTATTAGATAAATATTATCTAGCCAATATCCGGAGGACCCTCCAACGGCATAAAAAATAAGTGCGGCCCCTAGTAATTTAAGTCGACCAATTTTATCAATAATTATCCCGGCAATAATGGCACTCAGGGCAATAAAAAGTCCTGGAAAGGATAAAGTAAGTTTAACGAGGGCTGCGCCATTGGGTTGTTGTTCAAAGGCCTTGGTCATATCCGGAAGCGAAGCCGAAATAGTGATCATAGACATTATAGTAAGACTACTAACTAACAATAGGGTAGCCTTTACTTGCCAGGTTTCAGTATTCATAATTTGGTGGGTTATATAATACCCTCGAAGGTTACTAGCTACGAGGGTATTAATTATTGAATCTGGAAAAGTGCCAGGTTTTTACACCATCTGCCCTTTCATTAGCTTAGGGAGCATTTCTTTAAAGTTCTCCTTTTTATTTAAGTGGGGAAGTGGATCTTTTGGTTCTTCAACACCTAAAAATTTACAGATTGGACCCCAGCCATCGCGTACGTCATATACCAGTAGTTTGTCTGCAGGCACAGTAGCTTTTACCTCTGCTATGTGCTTTTCCCAGACCGATTTAGCAAACTCTTTATCTTCAAATTTGCCTTGAAGCTCATTGGCAAAAAAGGTCTTTTTGAAAAATTTTATACATTTCACGACATTTCTGGCGCGTGCGCTAGTCAATAGTTTCCCCATCATTTTTATTTTCTCACCAGGGGTTTGAGGCCCTGCTCGGAAAACGGTATTATCAACACTTTTGTACCAGGATTCGAAATCGCGAACCGTAAGAATCACTCTTGCCTCCGGATATTTTTTCATATGCTCTTTATACCATGGATAGCCAGGAAAGTCAACAGTGGCATCATAGCCATCATACAGTGCCTCCCAATCCGTATCTCCTGTTTCGGACAGTGTTTTCCATAAGTGCAATTTATGTGGATTAACGAGGAGTTCCTTCATGTGATATACATGTGAAAACCCCAAAGATTCTAATGATTGTTTTAGGGTAGTTGTACCGGTTCGTGGAAAGCCGGCCCCAATTATTTTAATGGACATTTTTTGTTGTTTTAAGGTTAGTTAAACTTTTTAATGTTCGCCATCTTGAGCCGGTGGCGGTGGCGGCATTTTAAAGACAAATGGTTCAGGTTGCGGATCAATTGGTTGCAAATCTTTACCTTCAAAAGCATTAAATTCCGCTGGATACAAAGTGCTTCTGAACATTCCAAAAATAAATGGACCAGTGGGTTGCGAAGCAGACCCATCGGGCAGTGTATAATCAAATTTATAAGGTGTCCAATACTCCCACACTATATCTTTGTTTTTATCTATTTCAAAGAATCGTCCTTGCATTCCCTGTGTTATGAGTGTATGACCATTTTCTAACCGGTGTGCACCAGAAACAAAGGCAGAATATAAAGAATATTTATCCGGGGCCGTATAGGACCAGTCCGGGTCTTCAGGACCAAATGCACCTCCATCCGGTAGCACATAATTGCCTGCTTCGTCCGTTGGGATCGTCCATTCATACACGGCGCTATAATTACCGATATCCTCGATGGCAACATTCATCTCTGGAGAATTGGCGCCTCCAAGGGCCGCTCCCAAGGATGGTAGTTTATTGTTGGGGTCGGGAATATCATTCACATAAACCATTAAATGGCCTGCTCCCGGATATCCTTCAGGGATCCACTTTGCATCATGTTGAAAAAATAGTTCCTGATCTGCTTTGGTGCCACGACCATAGTTGGCCGGATTACCCCAACGGTATAAAAGGTCTCCACCATGACCTGCAGTTCCTCCCGTACTTCCTTTAGCTTCTTCCGTGGTGGTACTGTGATCTATAACATAAATTTCTCCAAAGCCAGGAACACTCATCACAATTTGATTTAAACCGGGATTATAAGAAACCGCGTTGGTATGCGTAAGGTCGGATCCCTGGTTGTCTACGGTGGCATTGGAAGTCATCATACCCATTTTTATCATCTGGGCAACTTGTTCTTCAGTCATTGGCGGACCTGCTTCCGCGCTTGGAATATTGATATTGATCTTTCTAGGGTTTTCAGCAATAACGCCATAATTACTCTTTGTGGAATCTATTTCCTGAATCAGGTGGTCTTTCATGTGCCATTCCCATACAATGTTACCCCCATCGGGTTTAATCGGTTCAATTTCAATAATTTTATCGAGCCATATACCAGCTTTAGGAATATGATGCGGGTCCTTGCCCGCAGCTACAGCTTCATCTAAGGAAAGTGCTTCATATGAGATGGCAAGAATATTTCCATTGGGCATTACCTCCATATCATGATGGGTTAACTCTGTTTCACTAAAGTATTTAAAATCCCATAGTATATTTCCGTCCCAGTCATATTCACGTATTCTGCCTGATTGTCCCCCTGCGGCAAATGTTGGGAAGTCTTCATCACGCTCCATACGTATTAAGTGGCCATTAGGTTGCAAATAGGAGTTCATGGAATTCAGATCTGATTCCCAGGTGTGCACTACGTCACCTTCTTTATTTATCAGGAAAGTGAACAGGCTGCTTGAGGGTTCAAAAAGAACATAGCCATCGGTTCCTTTTTCGGTATTTAAGATAAGCCCCCGTTCGGCAGAAACTTCGGAAAAACTTCTGGTGTCTGTTGGTTGCCATTCCTTAACTTCAACAATTTTAAGATCTTCCTTGTTAGATTTCTCGGTCTTACAGGAAGAAAAACTGACGGAAGCAACTAATAAAATAAGTAAGTAACGAACCTTGTTGGTCATAGTTGGGTGGTTTTTGGTTGATTTTGAACTGAAAGATACAATTTTTTTGATATGTATCTTTGGTTCACTCCCGGAAAAGGGTACTGTTATACAGCTTTCTGGACTACTTCAAATACCTTGTTTCCGTCACATTTAAGTGTTTTGGATGGATATTTTAGGATCAAGGCATAATCGTGGGTGGCCATCAGGATAGTTCGCCCTGCCTTATTAATTTCCTGTAAAACCTTCATGACCTCTACACTTGTCTGAGGATCGAGGTTTCCGGTTGGTTCATCGGCCAGGATAAGTTCTGGGTCATTCAATAAAGCCCTTGCAATGGCAATACGCTGTTGTTCCCCTCCAGAGAGTTCATGGGGAAATTTAAAACCTTTGGTCTTCATCCCCACCTTTTCTAGTACGTCTTCAACTTTTGTGTCCATCAACGCCTGGTCTTTCCAGCCAGTGGCTTTTAATACAAAAAGGAGATTCTTATTGATGTTTCTATCTGGCAGTAGTTTAAAATCCTGAAAGACGATCCCCAGTTTACGCCTCAAATACGGGATATCTTTTTCCTCCAGGGTTTTTAAGTTAAAACCTACGATACGCCCATGCCCTTGTTTTAAAGGAAGATCGGCGTAAATGGTCTTCATGAAACTACTTTTTCCGCTCCCGGTCTTTCCAATAAGGTATACAAATTCCCCTTTTTTAATTTCGAGGGTAATATCGTTGAGCACCATGTTTTCCTTTTGAAAAACGGAAACTTCTTTTAAGTTCAGAATAGGTTCTTCCATGTATAAAATGTTGATATAAAAGTAATAAGTTAAATACGATATTGCATGTAGCGGGCCTAAAAAACTTTTTCTTTGATTTGTTTATACTGCGGAACAATATTTGACGTTACTAAGAGAAATACGGTAATTCTTAACTGCTCGAGAACATTATGCGAAAGAAAATAACCGCCCTCTCCCTTGTATATTTGGGTGTTGTCTCTATAGGCTTCGCTCAGGAATCTAAGATATACACACACGAGGATAGGCAATATCAGGAAGCCCTTGCGCTCTACCACAATAAGCAATACCAGGCGGCTCAAACACTATTTGATAAAGTAAGGTCTAGTACAGACGATACTGAAACAGAAGCGAATAGCGCTTATTATGTTGCGAATGCTGCTGTGCGACTCAACCAGTTGGGAGCTGATCGTTTAATGGAAGACTTTGTAGCACGTTATCCAACATCTACAAAGCGAAATTCAGCTTTTTTAGATGTAGCGGACTATTATTTTGAAAACGGTAAATTTCCCTATGCGTTAAAATGGTATAATAAAGTTGATCAAAGTTCTATGGCCAGAAATGACATGGAACGCTTTAACTTTAATATGGGATATGCCTTATACGCTTCAAAAAAGCCGGAGCAGGCAGAAAGCTATTTAAACAAAGTAGCCAATTCTCCTACCTATGGTTCCCAGGCCAAGTACTATCTTGGGTTTATAGCGTATCAGGAGGATGATTATGAAGAGGCCAGTGCTCGCTTTGATCAGATCACAGATCAGGATGTACTCGATGAAAAGCTGTCTTACTTTCAGGCAGACATGAACTTTAAATTGGGAAATTTTGAGGAAGCCATTTCCCTTGCCAAAAAACAGCTCCCAAAGTCGGATCGGAAAGAAATATCAGAATTAAATAAGATTATTGGGGAGAGCTATTTCAATTTGGAGCAATATGACGAAGCAATTCCCTTTCTGGAACAATACAAAGGTAAAAGAGGCAAGTGGAACAATACCGACTTTTACTTATTGGGGTATTGCTATTACAAACAGACAGATTATGCGAATGCAATTTTGCAATTCAACAAAATAATTGGCGGGACTAACAGTGTTTCTCAAAATGCCTACTACCACCTCGCAGAATGTTATCTGAAACTCAATAAAAAACAAGAAGCATTAAACGCCTTCAGAAATGCTTCTCAAATGGATTTTAGTGCCAAAATTCAAAAAGATGCCTATTTGAATTATGCCCGACTCAGTTACGAAATAGGCAATGCCTATGAACCGGTATCAGAAGTGTTGGCGGCATATCTTAAAAAATACCCTGGAGATGATAAGGCCAAAGAACTTCAGGAACTTTTGGTTGATTCCTACATCACCTCTAAAAACTTTAAAGGGGCTTTGGTGCTCTTGGAAGAAAATAGAAACTTCGCCAGTAAGGCTACCTATCAGAAAGTTGCCTTTTACAGGGGGGTAGAACTATTTTTAGAAACGGACTATTCGGAAGCAATTGACGTTTTTTCAAAAGCCATCGACAACCCAGCAGATGCAGTTTTCACTGCACGTTCCCAATATTGGAAAGCGGAATCTCAATATCTGTTAAACAGGTTCGATGACGCCTTAGTGAATTTCATTCAGTTTCAACAAAACAGCGCCAGTGGGTCTACTTCGGAATATGGTGAGTTAGATTATAATTTGGGGTATACGTACTTTAAGTTAAAAGATTACAATACAGCCACAACTTATTTCAAAAAGTTTTCTCAGAAGGATAGCACTAGCCCCATGGCCCAGAATTCTTTGGTGCGCTTAGGGGATTGTTATTTTGTAACCAGCAAATACCAACCAGCCATTGAATCATACAGCAAGTATATAGAACAAAATGGTGCTGAAAGAGATTATGCTGCTTTTCAAAAGGCGATAAGCTACGGTTTTGTAGGTCAGAACGCTACCAAACTGAAGGAATTGAAAAGCTTTGTAAGCAGATTCCCATCTTCTTCGTTAAAGGATGACGTCTTGTTCGAACTTGGAAATTCCTATGTAAGAGATAACAAAGAACAAGAAGGATTGGACGCATATGACCAAATGATCAGGGAATACAGGGGTAGCCGTCTGGTTCCACAGGCAATGTTACGGCAAGGGTTGGTTCATTATAATGCTAGTAGAAATGAACAGGCACTCGTTAAATTTAAATCTGTTGTAAAAGATTTTCCAAATACTCAGGAAGCCATACAAGCTGTAGCAACCGCTAAACTGGTATATGTAGATATGGGCCGGGTAAGCGAATATGGTAGATGGGTACGGGAATTAGATTTTGTTGAGGTAAGCGATTCGGAGTTAGATAATGCCAGTTTTGAATCAGCTAACAAACAATACCTGGAAGGCAAGGAACAAGCCGCTATTCGGGGATTTGAAAACTATAAAAAGGATTTTCCTTCAGGAATGCACATTGAAGACGCACATTTTAGTTTGGCTCAGCTATATTTCTCAAAGGGCGAGAACAGTAAGGCATTGCCGTCCTATAAATTTGTTGCAGACAGAGGAGGTAATGAATATGCAGAGCAGGCCTTGGCAAGGGTATGTGAGATATTACTTGGTACGGATTCATATTCGGAGGCAATACCCTATTTAGAGCAATTAGAGGGTACTGCAGATATTTCTCAAAACAGGACCTATGCACAATCTAATCTAATGAAGGGCTATTACGAGCAGGAAAATTATAATCGGACCTTGTTGTATGCAGAGAAAGTCCTGGCTACCTCTGATATTGATGACCGTATCAAAAGCGATGCGCATATTATGATCGCAAGGTCAGCAATTAAAACGTCGAATGAAGACAGAGCTGAAGAGGCGTATGGGGAGGTTCTTAAAATCGCTACCGGAGTATTAGCAGCAGAAGCCCTGTATTACGATGCTTTCTTTAAAAACAAGAAAAGTAATTTTGAAGGCTCTAATAGTTCTGTTCAAAAGCTCGCCAAAGATTATGCAACCTATAAAGAGTGGGGAGGGAAAGGGCTTATTCTAATGGCCAAAAATTTTGATGGCCTTCAAGATGCGTTTCAGGCAACCTATATTTTAGAAAGTGTCATAGAAAATTTTACGCAATACCCGGAAATAATTACGGAAGCTCAGAAGGTGTTATCTAATATTAAGATTAGAGAAGCGGAGCGCAATTCATCTGTAAAACCCGATGGAAATGAATAAACGGAGCTCACGTATGACAAGAAATATTCAACTTACAATTATGATCTCCTTTGGTTTTCTTTGGGGAGTATGTGCACAGGATGATAAGGATATTGGAACAGAAACTGTTACCGTGGTGAGGCCTTATGCCCCAACGGTCTCGGATGCGTTTAAAATAAAATCGGTACCTACGCTCAACGATTCCATAGTGTTAAACAAAAAGGCTATTACCTACAGTATTTTTTCGGTTCCTGTAGCGTCCACGTTTACACCGGCTAAAGGGAAGGCTGCATCAGTTCAAAAATCTAAACCGGAAAAACTGTATAATTCGTATGCGTCGGTGGGATTGGGAAACTTTAATAATGCCCTGGTAGATTTTTATACAAGCAGGGATATAAATCGTGGTAATGAGCGGGTAGATATTGGCCTAACCCATTTTTCTTCCAGAGGAGATTTGGACGAAGTGCCATTAGATACTGATTTTTACAACACTAAATTAGATGCTGCCTATTCCAAAAGAGATCGCGATTTTGATTGGGAGACCTCAATTGGGGTGCATCACAAACAATACAATTGGTACGGAATTCCTTCAGGAATATTTGATGAGGCAACCATCAACGGTATAGATGAAAAACAACAGTATTTTAACGCAGAACTAGCTGGCCATATTAATGTAGAGGATGCTGTTTTTAGTAAGGGTGAAGTTCTTGTGCGACGCTTTTGGGATGATGTGTCATCAGGAGAAAATAGAGGTGTTTTAAATTTTACGCTGGAATTTCCGATTACCGAAGAATTATTGACCATTAGAACCAAGATAGACTACTTAAATGGTGAATTCTTGAATGCTAACGTCAATAATTTTGCGAACACACCAGCCACACAATACAGTCTTTTTCAGGCGAGTATAAACCCTAATATCCTCATAGTAAGAGACAACCTTACCCTGAATTTAGGAGCAAATCTGGTCTATGGGTTGGATGCAGAAACAAATGAGAATAATTTTTATATCTACCCAACAGTGAGTGCCTCCTATCGTTTGCTAGAGGATGTAGCTATTGCCTATGCCGGGGTTAAAGGGCAGCTAAAGCAGAACTCATATCACGATTTTGTAGATCAAAATCCGTTTGTTTCTCCTACGATCACAGTGCAACCTACAGATCAGCAATACGATGCTTATGTTGGACTCAAAGGACAACTTCTACCCAATTTAAGTTATAATATAAAGGGGTCTTATGGTGCTGAGAACCGGAGACCTTTATTTACATTAAATCCTATAAATACCTTTCGGAATGACGAAAAAGGGTATTACTACGGGAATTCTTTTGAGGTCTTCTATGATGATATCAAAACTTTGGGAATTTTCGGTGAAATTAATGTAGATATTAATAGAAATTTCTCTTTGGGAATCAATGCTGAGGTATATGAATATGATACAGAAACTGATAATCCCGCATGGAATTTACCCAATGTAAAAGGTTCATTGTTTATGGATTATCAGATAGATGAACATTGGTTTATGGGAGCTAATCTTTTCTTTGTTGGGGAACGGGAGGATTTTAGTGCTGTTGTGGTCCAAAACGTTCAACCATCCGAGTTTCCGGCAACTGTATTTACTCTGGATAGTTATTTTGACGCGAATGCCCATGTGGGGTATCGACTTAATGATCAACTCTCTATTTTTGCAAAAGCAAGCAATATAGCAAATAACGACTATCAACAATGGGCAAATTTTAGGGTTCAGAGCTTTCAGATCCTGGCAGGTGCTACCTATAAGTTTGATTTTTAGGGAATAAGCAACGGTAAATCTACTATCAAAGACTTTCCTGGATAACAAATTCTCCTTATATCTTTTAAAGAGGACCTTTAAACGAAGCCTATTGCCAGAAATTCCCCAATGAACAGTATATTCTTTATTTTTAGAGAAGTTACCATTGGTTGTAGCAAATGAAGAGAAGTTTATGGTATTGCACACTACTCATATCCTTTATTGGGATAAAAAACGGTGTTTCTCAAAACCTTGTCCTTAACCCAAGTTTTGAATCGCACATAAATTGTCCGGTGCGTTTAGGAAATTTTAATGACGACCTAAATTCCTGGAGTACGCCTACCAAGGGCTCTACAGATTATTTCCATGCCTGTAGTGAGGCCATGGGAACCCCTAAAAATTTTAATGGTACGCAGATTTCCGACTTTGGTAAAGGCTATGCAGGTTTTTATCTGTATGCCCCCAATGATTATAGGGAATATATGCAGGCGGAACTTACAGAGCCATTAGTGCAAGGGGAAACCTATGAACTTTCTTTTTTTGTGAGTTTAGCGGAACGATCAGATTTTGCTATCAATGCGTTTGGTGCTGTGTTTTCGAAAAACAAGATAGATATTCAAATACTGAAGCCGCTTTCCAAAATGCAATTGTATAAGGATAAGGCAAATATATTTTCTAGCATAGAGATTGGGTATTCCCATTTTGCGAATGATACTAAAGACTGGATGCTAGTTACCACGGAATATGAGGCTAAAGGGAATGAAAAGTATCTGATCCTGGGTAATTTTAAGACCAACGCCAGAACAAGAAAGTTTTTATTCAAAAAAGGGGCGAAGCAGGGAGCGTATTATTATATAGATATGGTTTCATTGGTTTCTAAGGGCCAATCAGATGCACAGCCTGTTGTGGATGCCGAATCCAGAATCGAATCCTATGCACTAAACAAGACACATCTTTTTAAACATGTTCTTTTCGATTTTGACACCTATACCTTGCTTAGTTCGGCGAAAGAACACCTCAAGAAAACGTATGATTATCTGAAGGCCGATCCATCCTTGCGTATGGTTATCCATGGCCATACAGATAATATAGGTACTTCGAATTACAATCAACGCTTATCAAATAATCGTTGTAGGGCTGTGGTAGACTATTTTTTAATATTGGGTCTGTCTAAAGAGCGAATTTCATGGGAGGGTCATGGAGGAGCACTACCCATAGCTGATAATACTTCTGCAACCGGAAGAAAGAAAAACCGACGCGTAGAATTTATTTTAACAAAGCAATAGTCTACGCCTTAATAATCGGAATAGGCAGTAGGGTATAACAAAAAGATATCTGCCTTATTCACATTGTTTTGATACTTGGGGTCATTAGAGAGTTCTTGCCACTTATCTGAATCAACAAAATCTTTCCATAAGGAATCCCTTGTTTCCATATCCTTAAAGGTCGTCATATACATAAGATTTGGCATTCGGGAACCTGAGAGCACTTCAGCATAGAAGACAGCATTAAAACCAAGATCTTCAAAAAGGGTAATTTCACCCCCATCATTAAACATCTCCACCTTGTTTCTATATAATACTTCCGTAGAGGACTCATAACTTCGAAGTTCATATACTCTGCTTTCTTTGGGTCCTTCTACAGTAGTGGGTCGCATAAATGGCATATCCTTAAAAGCTTTTAAAAGCACAATTTCTAGTCTTTCATAGGGTGGTGTATCATGAAAAGCTTCAAGAAAAGCACTCCCATTTTTTTGCAAGACAGAATCCTTAACAAGTGTTTCTTTTAATTGCACTAATTGGTTAGTAGATCCTATGGGATATAAAACGAAGATCTTTTGAATACTATCTTGAATTTCGGGTTTAAACTTAAAAACTCCAATATTTTTAACATTGCTCCTTTTTAAGGCAGGGAGAAATGCTTTTTCCAGGTAAATATCCGTGATTGCTTCCTGAGCATCATCGGCTAGGGTATAAATCCTAAGTTCGTAAAATTCCTTATCGATGTCTTTTTCGGGCTCACATTGAGAAACACTAAGCAGGGTTAATATCCCTATAAACAAGGTGCTTAAATTGAAATTTTTCATAGTAAGAAATTTAGGTCCCTCAAACTTAAAGGATTAAATAGGTAAATCCTATCCCATTAAGCAGTTTCAGCTATAGAATATATGTCTTATCCTCAGTTATTTACCCTAGAATACCGACCTTTGTACAAAATTAGCATATGATGGATCTTAAAATTGCAGTTTTAATAGATGGGGATAATATTCCTTCAGCTTATGTAAAGGAAATGATGGAAGAAATTGCTAAATATGGCAATCCTACCATTAAAAGAATTTATGGAGATTGGACCAATCCAAGATTAGGTAAATGGAAGAACGTGTTACTCGAAAATGCCATAACCCCTATTCAACAATACGGATATACCGCCGGAAAAAATGCGACAGATTCTGCCATGATCATCGACGCCATGGATGTCTTGTACTCCGGGAAAGTTAATGGCTTTTGTTTGGTGAGTAGTGATAGCGATTTTACTCGCTTAGCAACCAGACTTCGGGAAGCAGGAATGCAGGTCTTTGGAATTGGGGAAAAGAAAACGCCTAATCCGTTCATTGTTGCTTGTGATAAATTCATCTATATCGAAATTCTAAAGAAACAATCTGAGGAAGACGGATCAGGAACTCAGGAGGATAAAGTTGCTAAGAAAAGTGGTATAGATACGGTCGCCAAAAAAGATATCCAACTACTAACTTCAACAATAAATGACGTAGCGGATGATGATGGTTGGGCATTTCTGGGGGATGTAGGGAGTTTGCTTCAAAAGAAACAACCCAATTTTGATTCACGTAATTACGGCTTTCAAAAACTAACGCCACTTATAAGCAGTATCGGAAAGTTTGAGGTTGAACGCCGAGAGGATACAAAGGGACGGAAGAAACTTATCTACGTAAAGATCAAATAATAAGATAAATAAATATTTATTGAGGCCTTTAGGGTAAAATAACTAGACCACGATATATAAAAAAAGCCGAAGGTACACCTTCGGCTTTTTTTAATGATTTGTATTGAATTACATAGAAAATGTAATTGGAACAGCTACTCGTGTAGTTCCCCAACCCATTACCATATGTATGCCATTGTCTACATCTTTGTAAGCGATAGAGAAAGCTTCCAAAGTATCTGCTCCTTCAGAAACACCACCCATTACTTTAACAACGTCACCAGACGCATCGTAAAAATAGGATCCCCATTGGTTCAAATTGCTATTTAAAATAACAGTCCATTCCTTTTCACCTGGAATAGCGAAAAGCGAATAAGTACCCGCTTTTACAGCTTGGCCACCAAAGGTTGCATCTTTGTAAAATGTAATTTCAGCTGCTTCATTGGCACCTGTTCTCCAAACTTTTCCGGCTGGAGCTAATTCAGATAATGAACGACCTTTTAATTGAGGGCGTCCGTAAGTAATACGTACTGCCTTATCAGCTATTTTGTAGTCGGTCGGATAGGAAGCCATGTCCATTGGACTTTTGTCCATTCCACTGAATTCCTGGCTCACAGCATTTGTTGTGAATACCATGGCACATACTAAGGCACATAGGGCAAATAAATTTTTCATAATGTTGATTTTAAAGTTTGTCAAATCTATTGAGTTATAGCTTTGAATTCTTATAAAGAGTCGTTAAAATTTTAGCATCTTACAATTCATCAACTCAATTAGCATGAATATTAATATATCCTTACAATTACATACATAAAACAGCATAAAATATTTAAATAGTAATAGAAAGGACCTTATATGTTTTCTAATTAATACAATTAAGTCATCTTTGTCTTCATAAAAAAAACAAAAAGTACCATGTGTGGAATAGTTTGTGCCTTTGATGTAAAGGAAAGTACTGAGGTTTTACGACCTCAATTGTTGGAGATGTCGAAAAAAATTAGACATAGAGGTCCGGATTGGAGCGGTATTTACGCTAATGATAAGGCTATTTTGGCCCATGAGCGTTTAGCTATTGTGGACCCGGCTTCGGGAAAGCAGCCCTTACTTAGTGAAGATGGGAAACTTATCTTGGCAGCCAACGGAGAAATTTATAATCATAGAGAACTAAGAAAGCAATTTGAAGGAAGCTACAATTTTAAAACAGCATCGGATTGTGAAGTAATTCTGGCATTATACCAGCAAAAAGGTGCTGCCTTTCTGGATGAAATGAATGGAATTTTTGGTTTTGCCATTTACGATACCGAAAACGACACCTATTTTGTTGCTCGCGATCATATGGGAATTATTCCGCTTTATATGGGATGGGATAAGAATGGGACCTTTTATGTAGCATCTGAATTAAAGGCCTTGGAAGGCACGTGTACCAGGATCGAACTTTTTCCTCCGGGTCATTATCTGCATAGCACCGATGGAGAATTAAAACAATGGTATTCTCGTGACTGGATGGATTATGAGGCCGTAAAGGAAAACGCAACAAGCATAGCAGAAATCCGTGATGCCTTAGAAGCTGCAGTACATCGCCAGCTTATGTCCGATGTACCCTATGGCGTGTTACTATCTGGTGGTCTCGACTCATCTGTTACTTCGGCCATTGCAAAAAAATATTCTCAAAAGAGGATTGAATCAGGCGATATTAAAGATGCCTGGTGGCCACAGTTACACTCATTTTCTGTAGGCCTTGAAGGTTCTCCCGATTTGGCCGCTGCACAAAAAGTTGCGGATCATATAGGAACAGTGCACCATGAAATAAAATTTACCATACAAGAGGGTCTGGACGCCATAAAGGATGTTATTTATAACCTGGAAACCTATGATATAACAACTATTAGAGCCTCAACGCCTATGTATTTAATGGCCAGGGTTATAAAGTCTATGGGAATTAAAATGGTGCTTTCAGGGGAAGGAGCCGATGAGCTTTTAGGAGGATATTTGTATTTTCATAAAGCGCCAAATGCTAAAGAATTTCATGAAGAAACAGTGCGCAAATTAAACAAATTGCATATGTACGATTGTCTGCGTGCAAACAAATCGCTCGCTGCCTGGGGGATAGAAGGTAGGGTACCTTTTTTAGATAAGGAATTTATGGATGTAGCCATGCGTATTAACCCACAGGATAAAATGATTAATGGAGAACGTATGGAGAAATGGGTCTTGCGGAAAGCATTTGAGTCTTACTTGCCCGAAAGTGTGGTTTGGAGACAAAAAGAACAGTTTTCTGATGGTGTAGGGTATAGCTGGATAGACACTCTTAAAGAAGTAGTTGCTCAGGAGGTCACAGATGAACAGATAGCAAATGCCAAATTCAGATACCCCATACAAACACCAACCTCCAAAGAAGAATTTTATTACCGTTCTATATTTGAATCTCATTTCCCTTCGGATGCAGCTGCTTTATGTGTGCCTCAGGAGGCTTCTGTAGCTTGTAGTACGCAAATAGCCTTGGAATGGGACGAGGCCTTTAAGAACATGAACGATCCTTCAGGAAGAGCTGTAGCTCAGGTTCATGAGGAAGCCTACGTAAAATAGTTTACTTCAACTGTTTAATCAGTAAGTATTAGCCCGTAAGAAGTACCCAAATGGGTACTTCTTTAGTTTTAAATGATTTTGCACATAACAGTACTAATAGAAAGTGAAATAGGCCATCAACACAAAAGCTGTTATGAATAAGGGGCCAACAATACCAAAAACTAAGCCTCCAAACCTA
>Ga0316204_10005207_pt1 | contig 21914 bp, 17 predicted proteins | sample 6monrhotite_MG_2_FD_205661 | JGI IMG/M metagenome (GOLD analysis project Ga0316204, IMG submission 205661) | Microbial mat bacterial communities from mineral coupon in-situ incubated in ocean water Damariscotta River, Maine, United States -... | ecosystem: Environmental > Aquatic > Marine >... | reverse complement strand
AACGCGGTCATCTTTTTTGCCGTCAAATCTGAAGTCTACCTCTGGTATTTGCTCTATCTTTCGGCCGTTTTGGCGATGTTCATAACGGCGACAGGTATGGGGGGCCGATATTTTTGGTCCCATACCTCCTTCCTTGGGGACGCGATGCCAGTATTAGCGGCGTCATTTCTATTTTTGTTTGCTGTGCAATTCTGCCGAGTATTACTGGATTCACGCCGTATTGCCCCCAGAGTCGATCGATTGCTATTGGTCTTTATTGCCCTGTTTTCAGGTTCGATCCTCATATATTTCGCCGGATACCGGGACCTAGCCGTCAAAATCACGCTGATTGTCGGGTTGGGGCTGGGCATCCTCCCTGTCTTTGGGGCCTGGTTGTGGATACGGGGTAGCCGAATTGCCCTGATGTTTACATTAGCCTGGAGCGTCTGGGCCGTTACCGTTACGACCATAATTGCCCGTTACCTGGGTTTGGTTCCCACTAATGATTTTACGCTGCGCACGGGGTGGGTAGGCATAATTGTCGAAGCGATGCTATTTGCCCTGGCTCTTGCTGATCGAGTTCGCATTTTACAAATCGAAAAAGAAGAGGCCGAAACAGGTGAGCGCGTTGCCCTGGAGCGATCCAAAGTGGAACTGGAACGTCTGGTGGAAACCCGAACCGCAGAAATTCAAAGTCAAAATCAAGAGCTGGACAGTTTAAGTAAACAGAAAGACAGATTCTTTTCCATCATCGCTCATGACTTGATCGGCCCATTTAACTCTTTAATCGGACTCTCCGGCCTTTTGGTGGCGGGGGGTGATACCTTGATGGGCAGCAAGATCAGGGAGTACAGCAAGGATTTGAACACAACGGCAACTAATCTCTATAAATTGGTTGAAAACCTGTTGTCCTGGGCAATGTTACAACAAGGAAAACTAAGGTTTTCGCCCGACAAACTGAATATTCAAGACAGTGTCCAATCCAGCATAGAAATATTTAGAGCGGCAGCTTCGCAAAAAAATATCACCATTCATTATTCAGAAAGTTCACCGGTTTTCGTCCGTGCGGACAAACAGATGGTCGATATCATTACGCGAAATCTGCTTAATAACGCCATCAAATTTACCCATACCGGAGGGATAGTCAGCTGCCATCTCGAACCCAACGCCCACTGGGTTAATGTTAGTATAAGTGACAATGGTATTGGAATGACGCCGGAACTTGTCGGACACTTATTCAATCTGGGGGAAGCAACTAACAAATTGGGAACTGCGGGCGAGGGCGGGACAGGCCTCGGGCTGCAATTGTGCAAAGAAATGGTCGAATTGCATGGTGGTCAGATAGAGATCAAGAGCGAGAGTGAAAAGGGTTCAACATTCAGTTTTACCCTGCCCATGGAAGCCGATAGTCTGTCAATCAATTGACTTCTATAAACACACCCCAAAAACTTAACGATTTAGCGCCTGACCTGAGGCAACACCCTGACGGGCCGGGCGAATTCATGGGCCTCGAACGGTCATCGTTCGGTCTTTTTGTGAACTGACTGGTTGCGACGGCAATGGATCTGACGCCTTCCAGAGGGGGGGGCGTACGCCCTTTGAGTGGGACTGGAAAACAAGTTTCGGTTTATTTTCCACAAAACCATTGTGGGGATTTCCTAATTCCGGTAATTTGGTACTTGAAGACATATTAAAAATGTCAGGCAACTTAAAAATGTTGTGTAGAGTGGAGAGGCTTTAATTCAGGAAGGAGATTCAGGATGATTTCAATTTTCAAGAGGGCGGGGCTGATGGCCCTGAGTACAGTTGCGGCAGTCGGCCTGGCGACGGGGGGCGCCCAGGCAGCGAATACCATCAAGATCGGTTCGTTTCTGGCAGTTACCGGCGGTGCCTCGTTCCTCGGTGACCCGGAAAAGAAAACGCTCGAAATGTATGTCGACAAGATCAACGCGGATGGTGGCGTTCTCGGCAAACAGCTTGAGCTTATTGTTTATGATTCCGGCGGCAGCCCAAAAAAGGCCGTGCCCTTCGCCAAGCGCCTGATCAATGATGACAAGGTTGATATCATTCTTGCAGGTTCGACCACAGGCGCGACGATGGCCGTTATCCCCATCGTTCAGAAAGCCGGTATTCCTTTTATTTCCTTTGGTGGCGCGGGTGTGATCATCAACCCAGTCAAAAAGTGGGTCTTCAAAACACCTCATACTGACACACTGGCCGTACAAAAAATCTACACTGACATGAAAGCCCGTGGCATATCCAAGATCGGACTATTGTCGGGGAGTGGCGGATTCGACAAATCCTGTCGTAAAAATGTTCAGAAACTGGCCGGTGGTGCCGGGATTACCCTGCTTGCCGATGAAACCCACGGCAAGGGCGACACGGACATGACGGCGCAGATCACCAAGATCAAAAACGCATCAGGCGTACAAGCCATGATGTATTGCGGTTTTGGCGCGGCAACATCAATCGTCGCCAAGAACTTCAAGCAATTGGGCGCCAGCATGCCGCATTACCAGACCCACGGCTCCGCCTCGAAATCATTCATCAAGAACGCCGATGGCGGTGCAGAAGGTGTGCGTCTGCCAGCGGCGGCTCTGGTCGTTGTCGATGCGCTGCCTGACTCCCACAAGCAGAAGAAGGTCGCCAGTGCGTACAAGAAAATGTACGAATCAAAAACCGGCAGCGAAATCTCGTCCTTTGGCGGACATGCCTATGACGGCCTGATGATTGCTGTTGAAGCGATCAAACGCGCCGGCTCGACCGACAAGGCCGCGGTACTTGCTGAAATCGAGAAAACCAGCAACTTCATTGGCGTTGACGGAATCTACACCATGTCACCGACCGATCATTTAGGCCTCGACGAAGCGTCGTTCGTGATGGTCGAAGTCAGCGGTGGCGACTGGAAGATGCTTAAATAAGTTAACGTACCTTTTAGGAAAGGGCTCCCTCATTTCCGTATGAGGGAGCCGCTTTTTTCAGGCATAATCCAGACCATGTTCGCAGAGCTCTTACAGTTTCTGTTTTCCGGTTTAACCGTCGGTGCCATTTATGCGCTCGTCGGTCTGGGCTTTGCAATCATCTACAACGCCAGCCATGTGATCAATTTCGCGCAAGGTGAATTTGTCATGCTGGGGGGTATGGGCACGGTGTTTTTCATTGGGCTCGGGCTGCCGATGCCGGTGGCAGTTTTGTTGGCCGTTGCCCTGACAGTGGTCGTCGGCTTCGCCCTCGAAAAATTCGCCGTCGAGCCGGCCCGCGATGCCCCTATCGTCACCCTCATCATCATTACCATCGGTGCGTCGATCTTCCTCAGGGGATCCGCCCAGGTCATCTGGGACCGAAATTTCCATAGTATGCCGGCGTTTTCGGGGAGTGACCCGGTGTTGATCGGTGGGGCGTCAATCTTGCCACAGAGTCTCTGGATACTGGGCAGCACGGTCTTAATCGTTATTGCCCTGCATCTGTTTTTCAACCGAACGATGAGTGGCAAGGCGATTATTGCGACATCGCACAATCCGCTGGCGGCGAAGTTGATGGGCATCAACACGTCCATGGTTCTGCTGATGAGCTTTGGCCTGTCGGCGTTGCTGGGCTCCAGTGCCGGGATCCTGATCGCTCCCATATCACTGACCTACACGGGCGTCGGGATCATGCTTGGCTTGAAGGGATTTTGCGCAGCTGTACTGGGTGGATTGGGCAAACCGATGGGGGCCATCGCAGGCGGGCTGATTGTTGGCATCAGTGAAGCCATGACGGCGGGGTATCTTTCGTCGGCTTATAAAGACGCCGTAGCTTTCATCATTATTCTGGCTGTTCTGTTCTTTATGCCCAACGGTCTGTTCGGTGGGCGGGAGACGGAACGGGTATGAACGCGCTGGCCAAACCCGAAACCGGTGGATTGCTGGCGCTTGCCGTCGTCATCCTTATCCTGCCGATTTTTCTACCTAACAGCTTCTATTATGATGTTGTCATTCTGGTTGGCATCAATGCCATTGTTTGTGTCGGGCTCAATCTGTTGATCGGCTATGCCGGGCAGATCAGTCTGGGCCATGCCGGGTTCTTCGCGCTGGGGGCCTATTTTTCAGGAATTCTTGTCAGTAACCATGGCTGGCCGCCCTTGGGCGCGATGCTCTCCGGCGCCTTGTTCGTTGCTGTGCTGTCCTATGTTCTCGCCCGACCAATCATGAAGCTTCGCGGACATTATCTGGCGATGGGGACACTGGGCATGGGGATTGTGATCTCCATTGTGCTCAATCAGGAGGGCGATCTGACTGGTGGTCCAGATGGCATGCCGGTTTCCGGGTTTTCCGTATTCGGCTGGGAACCAGCTGATGAGTTGACTTGGTACTGGATGGTTGGCGGGCTTTTGCTGGTTGCCGTGTGGCTGGCGCTGAACCTGATCAACTCTCCCGTCGGTCGGGCCTTGCGCGCGGTCCACGGTTCGGAAGTGGCGGCATCGGTCGCCGGGGTCAATGTGGCACGGTACAAAATCTTGGTGTTTGTTGTCTCGGCGGTCTTCGCCAGTATCGCCGGCAGCCTGTTCGCTCATTATTCCGGTTTCCTGACCCCATCAGAAGGAGATTTTTTCCACTCCATCGAACTGGTGACGATGGTGGTCTTGGGAGGTATGGCTTCGATTTTCGGTGCCGTTGTCGGGGCCGCCGTGTTGACCACGTTGCCGCAACTCCTGACAGTTTTTCATGACTACGAGATGCTGGTGTTTGGCGCGGCGATGATGATAACCATGATCTTCATGCGCCGCGGCCTGGTGCCGACCTTGCAGGGTTTGTTCAGGAGGCGTCGTCAATGACCCTGCTTCGCGTCGAGAACCTAAGCCGGGAATTCGGTGGTGTTCACGCCATTGAAAACCTGAATTTTGCGATCAATCCGGGCACCATTCATTCCATCATTGGACCCAACGGCGCGGGAAAAACGACCCTGTTTAATCTGATCACCGGTGTCTATACGCCGAGCACAGGCCGTATTTTTTTCGATGATCAAGAGATCACCGGCGTTCCGACGTTTGAACTCGCCGCACATGGTATCTCGCGCACATTTCAGAACTTGCAGATATTTTTCAACATGAGTGCCGTCGAAAATGTCATGGTCGGCAACCACTTAAAAACAGATAGCCGGTTTCTACCGGCGCTTTTCGGTTTTCTATCGATCCGCCAGGGTGAACGAGAATGCCGCGAGCGGGCCGAACAGATTATGTATGACGTGGGCCTCGAGCAATACATCGGCAGCGATGCGGACTCCATGCCATATGGTGCCCTGAAGTGGCTGGAGGTTGCCCGTGCGCTGGCGAGTGAACCCAGAATGATTTTGCTCGATGAACCTGCGGCAGGCTTGAACCCGTCTGAAACGCGTGAAATTGACGGGTTGATCAAACGCATCGCCGACAAAGGGATTACGGTTGTATTGGTTGAGCACGATATGAAGCTGGTGATGGGAGTGTCTGATCATATCCTGGTCCTCGATAGTGGACGCAAACTGGCGGAAGGCACAGCAGATGAAGTTCGCCAGAACCCGGATGTGCTGGAAGCCTATCTCGGTCATGGGCGCAAGGAACGTTAAATGCTGCTCGAAATCCAAAACCTGACCAGCCATTACGGTCGCATTCAGGCTTTGCGCGGGATTGACGTTGGTGTCGATGATGGTGAACTGGTTGCCCTGGTCGGGGCCAATGGGGCCGGTAAGACCACCCTGCTGCGCACGATCTCCGGCGTCCAGCCGGCGAGCGGCGGGACGGTTTATCTGGATGGGGTAGAAGTTAGCCATATCTCGTCCTCGAGGCGAGTAAAGATGGGCATCAGCCAGGTCCCGGAAGGGCGCCAGATGTTTGGTCCGATGACGGTCGAGGATAATTTGATGCTGGGCTCGTTCACCCGTAGCCGGGCCGAGGCGGCGGAAACCATCGAGCAGATGTATGAGCGTTTCCCCATCCTCAGGCAGAAACGTCACCAGATGGCAGGGACCCTATCCGGAGGCCAGCAACAGATGCTGGCAATTGGCCGCGCTTTGATGGCCCATCCGCGCGTCCTGCTTCTCGATGAACCCAGCATGGGTCTGGCACCGCTGCTGGTTGATGAAATCTTCGATATTGTTCATCAGCTCCGCGAGGCCGGGACGACGATCTTTATGGTCGAGCAAAATGCCTTCATGGCCCTGGAGATTGCAGACCGTGCCTACGTCCTCGAAGCCGGGAAAGTCACCCTTTCCGGCACCGGCAAAGAACTATTGTCGAATGAAAAAGTTGTTGAGGCTTACCTCGGAATTTAGGTCGTTCCAGACGGTTCCTTCCAGACAACCTAAAAAGACCTGTTCCCCGGAGACGATTGCGGAGATATGATAGCGGCACCTTAACAGGGTGGATATGTATGGGCCTATTTGGGCCTTCGGGTAGAAAAGGATTGGATACACATGTTTACGAAAATTCTTGTCGCAACGGATGGCTCAAACCACGGAACAAGGGCCGTGGAAGCAGCGGTAGATCTTGCCGTTAAATATGGTGCTGAGCTGATCATCGGACACGTCCTTTTGCACGGTGAACCGCCGTCAGCGTTTCGTCGCATGACGGAAGTCGAACATCTGGTCCGCGAGCCTTCGGTTCAGAAGCCAGATACCATGAACATTACCGGAGGCCTGATCGCGTATGCCAGTCAGGCAGAACAAAACCGCGTTTCCAATGATGTCATGGAAGCGCTGGGCGGGCGTATAGCCGACCACGCGACGGCCATCGCTAAAAAGAAGGGTGTGAAAAACGTTCATGCCGAAATTGCCCAGGGAGATACGGCCAACCGGCTTCTTAAAATTGCTGAAAAGGTTAATGCCGATCTGATCGTCATCGGGACACGCGGATTTGGCCCCTTGAAGGCATTGCTGATGGGCAGCACATCACAAAAAATTGCACAGTTGGCAACCTGTGCTTGCCTGACCATTAAGTGAAAGTGGTCATGTTAAATACAGAAGGAGACGGGAGCGTTCATTAGAGAAGGAAAGCAGATAACGGATTAAATATTGTCCGATTATCACTGCTCTTTGGTATAACGCTTCATTGAAGATGGAGGTCTTCCGTAGATCGCTTTGAACACATCATTAAAGCGCCGCACGCTTCCAAACCCAGACGCATATGCAATTTCTGCCATTGGTAGCGATGTTTCATCGATCATTTTCTTGGCTCTTTGTATCCTCTTTGTCCCGGCAACCTGAGTTGGGCTTGCACCAATGTGCCGAGCAAATAACCGGGAAAGATGACGCACGCCAACACCAAGTTGATCGGCCAGTTCCTCCAAATCTGACGTATCCAGAAAACCGTAATCAATGAGCCGCATGGCACGCCCGACTGTCGTCGCCGTGCCCCGCCAGGCGGGACTTCCCGGTGCCGTTTCCGGGCGGCATCTCAGGCACGGGCGAAAACCAGCCTGCTCTGCTGCGGCGGCGGATTTATAGAACGAAACGTTTGCAGATTTGGCAGGTCGTACTGGGCAGACGGGACGACAATAGATACGGGTCGTCTTCACCCCTGTAAAAAATAAACCGTCAAAAGCAGGATCACGCGCCAGTCGGGCGCGATCACAGGTTTGGGGGTCAAGTTGGCATGAAGTATCGTCCTGCATTATAGACACAATTTCACCCAATCGACCTGATATGACTAGCTGAAATTGGACTCAATCCCGGGATGGAGTCTGGTTACAGCCAGCATATGAGTAATTCTGATGTAAAAAGTAATCATCAAATAATGACTGGAGATGACATTGGAATATCGTGCTCAAAATCAATTTCTCGAAATAGCGTTGCTTGTGGTGCTTTCTTTCTTATGGGGAAGCTCTTTCACTTTTATAAAGATTGCGGTCGAGACAGTACCACCGGCGACAATTGTTCTGGGGAGGTTGGTGCTCGGTGCTGCATTATTGATGCTGCTCGTCCGGATGCGGGGGATTTCCATTCCTGGGGCACCAACTCTCTGGTGTGCTTTTCTCGTGCAGGGATTTTTGCAAAGCGCACTTCCATTTACTCTGATCAGTTGGGGTGAGAAACATATAGATAGCGGTATGGCGGGTATTCTCAATTCCACCCCACCGCTTTTTGCCTTTCTGATCACTTTCTTGTTTCTTCGTGAAGGTGAAGCGTCATTTCGAAAATTTGTTGGTGTGACGATGGGTATGGCCGGTGTTCTGGTTACATTGGGGCCGGATATTATCAACGGCTCCAACAACAGTGTTTTGGGGCAAATTGCTGTGACGGCATCTAGTGTCAGTTACGCTCTTGCAGCGATTTATGCACGCCGGTTTTCTGATCAGCCTGCTCTTCTAACCGCTGCATGTTCAATGACCATGGCTGCAATTATGATGGTTCCGGTGTCGTTCTATTTTGATCAACCCTGGGCTTTGAAGCCATCCTCTGAAGCCGTTTGGTCAATCACGGCCCTTGGCATTTTTTCAACCGCTTTAGCCATGATGATCTACTTCAGGCTGGTCAAAACATTGGGCGCTGTCGGTGTCACCAGCGGAAGTTATCTACGGGCTGGCTTCAGTGTCTTGCTGGGCGTTATGTTCCTCAACGAAGGACTAAGTATCAGCTTGCTTGTCGGACTGGTTCTTATTCTCTTCAGCGTGGCAATCGTTACTGGGCAAGTGCGATGGCCAATTCGGAGGCAGGCAGCCAGTTAGTCCTTGGGTCGCATATCCCGAACTCGCACGGCTTTGCCTTCGGAGCGCGGGACCTCGCCAGGGCCGAGGACAACAGTTCGGCAGGTCACGCCGACACGCGACTTGATGATGTGCACGACGTTTTTAGCAATGTCATCATACTCGCTGGGGCCAACATCCGGGCTGGCTTCAATTTCTACGGTTAACGTATCCATGTTGCCTTCCCGCTGAAGAACCAACTGGTAATGAGGTTCGATATCGGGTTGGCCGATCAGCACAGCCTCGACCTGGGATGGGTAAACGTTGACGCCTCGAATGATCAGCATGTCGTCGTTGCGTCCGGTAATTCGCATAATGCGAAGATGGGTTCGCCCACAGTCACACGGCGCGGTTTCCAGGCGTGTGATATCGCGGGTGCGATAACGGATCATCGGTTGCGCCCATTTGGTGAGCGTGGTGATCACCAGCTCACCGACGTCGCCCATAGGCAGGACCTCACCGGTATCGGGATCGATGGTTTCAAACAGGAAACAGTCTTCCCAACCATGTAAGCCGTTCCGGGCTTCAACGCATTCGGCGGCCACACCCGGACCCATGATTTCGGATAAACCATAGATGTCGACGGCCTTGATGCCTAACCGTTCGTCCAGTTGTTCACGCATGGCTTCGGACCACGGCTCGGCACCGAAGATGCCGATTTTGACCGGCAGCTTTCGGATATCGACGCCTTCACGTTCGGCGACTTCAGCGATGTTCAGCGCATAGGAGGGGGTGGCACAGAGGACCCGGGCGCCAAAATCCTCCAGCAAAACAATCTGGCGTTCGGTAAATCCGCCGGATACGGGAGTTACGGTGCAGCCCAACGCTTCCGCTCCGTAATGCGCGCCAAGGCCACCGGTAAACAGCCCGTAGCCATAAGCATTATGAATCATATCTCCCGGCAGCGCTCCAGCGCAGGCCATTGAGCGGGCCATCAGTTCGGACCAGATGTCGACGTCTTCTTTTGTGTAGCCGACGACCGTGGGTTTCCCCGTGGTGCCCGATGAGGCGTGTACGCGAAGCACCTCTTCACGCGGTACGGCGAACATGCCGAACGGGTAGTTGGCGCGAAGGTCATCCTTAACCGTAAACGGAAATTTGGTATAATCGTCGAGGGTCTTCAGATCGTCCGGCGTGATACCGGCCTCAGCAAAACTTTTTTTATAATGATCAACATTATCGTATGCATGGCGGACGATCTTTTGCAGTTTTTCCAACTGCAGGTCAGCCAGTTGATCCCGTGGCAGGGTCTCGATATCAGGATTGTGTTTATACGTCTGAAGTTGTGTATCAGTCATATTCTTCTCCCCATAAAGCCTGTGACAAGGCTCAGTCTGTTTTGCCGCAGTCCTTGTCCGGATCGTGACGCGCCTGATGCAGTACGGCATCAACTTCCGCCGACAGGGCGGGCAGGTCGTTTTGCAGTTTAGGCGTCCAGTCTCTGAACAGATTCGCCAATTTTTCCAGTCCCCGGATGCGTACACCGCCGTAACCTCGTGCCAATGTGGCCAGCCCCGCGGTACGTTGCGCTAGATCGACATCAGCCTTCATCGTTTGCTCGACGGCATACAGCCACTGTTCAATGGCTGCTTGCTCAAGGCGGAAACGATAGGTCCTCGGCCGCCACCCTCGTAATCCTGACAGCAACTTAAGGGCGCCGTATCCGAAGATGGTTGTCGTCGGCAAACGCAGTCGCAGCCCCGCGGTCGATGAAGACTGGTGTCCGTTCATCACCCATTTTCCCATCCCCGGCGGCATCAGGCTGGCGAACTCCTCGCGACCGGGTTTAAGAAACTCGGTGACGGACAGCGGGGCCGTCTCATCAATGCCGACTTCATCGCGAATGCGCGCCAGTCGACCGGGCCGGGTTTTCAACTGGGCAACGCGGATGACATCTTCATAGGCCATCCATGCCCCAAGCCGCCGCGCCACCTGCGACGCCAACTCAGGAGCCGTGCCTGCGAAGGCCTGAAATCGGTTGAGGAACAGCCGGGCATATCCCTCGTCCTGATAATCGATCAGGCGGGCACAGACGTGTCCCGCAAGCCCCCGGATGGTTTCCGGTAAGGCCGTAATCTCATTTATCAGGTTGGCAGGTGCGGGGTCAAAGACTGTTTCGTCAATTTCAGGGCTCACATCTTCCGGAGACGAAGTGTGGTGGAAACCGGCGGCAAAATCGACAAGGCTGGGTTCAACCGCGACCCCCTTCAGGCGGATGGCCTGATGGAAATCATCTTCGGTCATGGGCAGGACGCCGGATGCGGCAATCGCCCCGAACATCACCGCGTTGCCGGGCGCCCCCGGCTTGGCTGCCAGGTCGTCAATATCCAGCCCCACCACAGCCTTGGCAGCTCCATCCAGGGCATCCAACAGGGTCTCGGTCTTTACGCCTCCGTCTCCGGCGATCGATTTTTCAGCCGTACTGTAAATACGGCTTTTGGCGGTCAGAACCGTCGTGCGCTCAGTGATCAGACCGAGGTCTAGTGCGCGCACCGCTTCCAGCGGTTCCATGGCGATCATCAGGTCCAGACCATCGGTATCGGGGAACAGACAGAACACCGGTTTCTCAGGAGTGTCTTTCTCCGGATACATCTCGAAATAATAGGTGGTGGCGCCCGTGCGCTGAGCGACACCCGGGATCGAGGTCACCTGTGCGGGGTACCCGCCAAGCCGGGCGGCCTCGGCGATCCATTCCGCCAGCACACCGCCACCCTGACCGCCAAGCGCTGCAATTTGTACGCAGATTGGAGTCTGGGCTGTCATGATGCCCCCATCCAGTTCAGCATCCGGGCATTAATCCCCGCTTTCCAGCGCTGAAATGGGCTCGGATTGACGATGCCTTTGGCCTTGTAAAAAGATGGGCAAAGCTGCGCCGCATGGGCATTCTCACCACATAAATTGCAGGCCGCACAGTTGTTGTCGACATAGGCCGTTGGCCCGTCTTTCAGCGGATCGGTCGTCGGTTTGAGGGTCAATGACGGGCATCCGTTCAGACGGATGCAGGAATGATCACCGGTACAAACCTCGGCATCAACGCCATAGCGGGCGTTGCGCACAGGTGTTCCCGCCTTAACCGCCAGGGATTTTCTGGCATTGCCCCGGCGTTTTTTCGCCAGCATGCATTCGTTGCCGGACATGATGACCCGCAGGCCCTGTCCCCGGCTGTCCAAGGCGTTCTCGAGTGCCGCGCGGGTTTCTTTGATGTCGTAGGAATCAACAAACTTGATCCATTTGACGCCAATCCCGCGCAAGGTCTGCTCAATCGTGATCTGGATGGGCTCACCGATCGGTGTCGCCCCCGTTGACGGCACGTGCTGTTGTCCGGTCGCCGACGCATATCCGTTTTCGAGAATCACCAGAACCGCATCCATGCCCTGCCATTGGGCATTGATGGCACCGGTCGCCAGGCCATTGTGCCAGAACGCACCGTCCCCCATAACCGCAATGGCGGGTTGATCCAGCGACCCGGAGATGGCCCCGCTGCTGGCCAGACTGAGGCCATAGCCCAGGACCGTATTGCCGATATTGAACGGCGGCAGGGTGGCAAAGGTGGAGCAACCAATATCCATAGACACATGCAACGGGCCGCGTTCACGCATGATTAATTTCAAGGCCGTGAAGATCGGGCGCTCGGGGCATCCGGTGCAAAAGCTGGGCGGGCGGGGAGGTAACGGCTGGGCAGGTTTGTTTTCGGTCGCCACCTTGACCCGCTTTTCAATGGCGTTGTTCAGGCGTTTGGTTTTAGCGGCAATGGTCTTGTCAGCGGCGGCACTCAGGTAGGTGGCGATACCGGAGCGAACCACGGGCGTAATATATTCACCGCTCGACGGAATAACGTTCTTGCCATAGATCGCGATGGTCATTTCCGCCTGCTGAACGATCGAACGGATCTGTTCTTCGATAAAGGCCGGGTGGCCTTCTTCGATAATCAAGACGCTGTCTTTGTTTTCGAGAAAACTCGTGATCTCGTCTGGAACCAGTGGATGAATGACATTTAGAACATGCAGCGGAATATCTGAATTGCCAAAGGCATCGGCACTTCCGAGACGCGCCAGTGCCCGCAGGACCACGCCATGTGTGCCGCCCTGCATGATGATGCCAAGCCGCCCCCCTTTGCCGGGGAAGGTTTCGTTCAATCCGTTCGCCTGAATGTAGTTCCGGGCGGCAGGCAGGCGCTGGTCGATCTTGGCCTTTTCCTGGGCATAGGTCGACGGCGGCAGAACGATTTTTGAATAGTCGTAATTTGGTTCCATCGGGGCGTTCTGGCGTTTGCGCATCGCCGGGCGATTTTCGCGGCAGGTAAAACTGCCGGTCATGTGACAGGCCCGGATGCGCAACGACAACAGAACCGGAAGGTTGCTGGCTTCCGATAATTCAAAAGCATGTTCGGTCATATCGACAATGGTCGGCATGTCGTATCTGGGATCAATCAACGGCATTGACGACTTCATCGCCGTTGCGTGGGTGCGTTCCTGAATGACGCTGGCGCCTTCGCCGTAATCTTCACCAATGACGATTACCGCTCCACCCTTGACCCCAGCCGACGACAAATTCGAGAGCGCATCAGAGGCAACGTTGGTGCCGACGATGGACTTCCAGGTGACGGCCCCGCGCAGCGGGTAGTTGATGGATGCCCCCAACATGGCGGCGGCACCGGCCTCCGAGGCGGATTGTTCGAAGTGGATGCCGTAAGGTTCCAGCACCGTATGGCGGGCGTCGGCCAGGACATCCATCAGATGCGAGACAGGGGCCCCAGGGTATCCACCAACATAAGAAACACCGGCCTGCAACAGCGCCTTGGTGACGGCCAGAATGGCCTCGCCATGAAATTCGTCGCCCTCCCCAAGCAGAAGTTTTTCCGCTTCCTGGGCAAATGAACGTTCGCGTGTAAGAGCCTTGATCTCCGAACTCATGCGGCTCTGCTCCAGCCCGGTTTGCCGCCCGGTCCACCACCACCGGAACCGCGTTCCGGGGCATGATTGATCGCATATCCCTGATTATAGGAGGCCTGGGTCACCAATTGATATTTGATGAACCAGCCAGCGCCAAGGGCAAGTCCCCCGGCACCAGCATTGAGCAACGTCGAGGCATCGATGAACATATAGCCACTGGCGATCAGTATCATCGGCAGGAGATGACCCAATAAAACAAAAGGCGCGTTCAGGTGTTGCAAAACCCTTAATGTTTCACTCGGCGCTTCCAGCTTTAAGGCATTGCGGTAGAACCGCCAACTGAGCATCCGGAAGGCTAACAGAACAACCAGAGTGCTGGTTAATCCGGCGTGGATTGAGGGTGGCAGGGCTATTCCGGTGAGGAGTGAGGTGGGCATGACGTATACGGCAAGCGAACTGACAGCCAACAGAAGACCAGCGCCTTCGCTGAGACCGGTGGTTATGATCAGTTTGACGATGGCAGGTTCACGCCAAGCGGGTATGCCTTTGCAGGCCTTTAACAAGCGTCCCTGACAATAGAGAAATCCACATGCGATTGCAGCCGCAATCATCAGCAGAGGAGCAGCCCCTAACCATGCAGCGATCAGGGCGATGGGGAATAACGCCGAACCGACCATCGATTCACGGCTCATCCATGATGTCTGAGGGTTGAAAAATACGTTCAAGGGCGCGCGGAATGGTCGCCCGGTTTCAAGCCATACCAAAAACAAGCCGGCTCCGACAAATCCAAGTGCTAGTAGAATCAGGAGGAACGAGACGGGTGTAAATGTAGATAGCATTGCAACAGCAACCATCAGGCCACTGCCGGTTCCGCCGCCAATGAAGTTTCCGGCGGCGCGCCAGTCCCAATGTTGTTGCAGCCACGGCGCGGCACCACCAATGTCACCGGTCCCGCTGGAGGATATCGATAGGATATCTTCTTCGGTGTTGGTGTCGCGGCTGTCTTTGCGTTTCCAGATGTAGTGAAAGCCGGGGGCCGTTCCCAACTCCTCATGCATGCGAAATGTTTGATGGGTATCGAGCAATTTGGAGACATTGCTGGCCGGGTCGTTCAAGTCGCCAAAATGAAGAGCGCTGGCAATGCAGGAATTTACGCAGGCGGGTGAGGCTTCAGGATCAACGCCGGGCCTCAAACCATTTTCCAAGCCATAGTCGACGCGGTCCGAACAGAACGTGCATTTTTGTGCAACACCGAGACGCGCCGGGTCTTCCCGTCGGGCTTCATTTTTCATCTGACCATCGCCACCGTAAGCGAAGCTTGCGCCATCAACCTTGAAACGGGCCTGATAGGGGCAGGCAACGGCGCAATAAGCGCAACCGATGCAGAGGTCGTAGTCTATCGTGACAATGCCATCGGCGCGCTGCCCGGTCGCCGTTGACGGGCAGACATGCATACAGGGCGGGTCTTCGCAATGCATGCAGCCAACGGGAACGAACACCCGTTTGACGCTCGGATAGGTGCCAACTTCGAGATCAAGAACCTTGCGCCACTGAACGACAGGAGACGTCGCGTTGGTGTGTTTGCACGCCGCCGTGCAGGTCTGGCAACCGACGCAGCGTTCCAGGTCAGCAACCATTCCCCAGCGTGTCATGATGCTTTCTCCACGACACGAACCGAGGCGCGAACCAGATCTGCCCCGGACCCGGTGGAATCGGTCAAATCAAGCAGCATCGGTGTCAGTTTATTCATGCTGGGCACGTCGAAGGTTTTTGCCAGTGGTGTTGCCCAGTGATCGAATTGACCAATCATCACCAAGGTATCGGGCCGCACGCCTTCACGCAGAATGGCCCGGCCGCGTGTGGCGTTCAAAGGCGAGGCAATTTCGATCAGATCACCCTGCGCGATACCCATTTCCGTCGCTCGTCCGGTGTTGATAATTACCCCACCGTGGCCAACAATATTTGAGGCGACCTCCTTGATCATCTGGATGTCGGCGTTACCGCCCCACGCATATTGCATGGACCGCGAGGTCACCAACCAGAACGGATAGTCATCGATATTGACGTCAAAATTTTCTTCCAGGGCGCGTTCCCAGAGGGCGCCAAAATCCTGCCACACCGGCAGCGGTTCATATTCATCAAGTTGCGCATCCCACCAGCTGATCCCGGATTCATGTAAGCGGTTAGCCAGCTGCTTACCGGTTCGATACAGGCGCTCCTGATAAGGCATCTCGAACCGTAGGCCCTGATCTTCCAGTTCCGGATAGAGGTACCAATTCAGGCGCTCAAAAGGGATAACCTTGAGCCCATGTTCGAGATAATAATCCAGACCATCCTGATTCTTGCCGTCGGACATTTCAACGCTGGCAGCACGGCAGACCGCATCCCAGATGTCCTCAACGGAATGTTCCTGTTCGACGTTCAGAGAGCAGTCACCTTCTTCACGCGTCAGGCGCACCCCGGCGGCCCCCCGGTTGATGGCGTCGTTATATTTTTCCAGAAGGCCGGTGCGTTTTGCCAGCTGAGTGGCGATCCAGGTAAAGTCCTTGGTGTCGCCTTGGGCCTCGACGGCGGGTTGGCGAAGGGCAAACCCCTGATGGTCCCAATACTGTTCAAAGTATTTGGTGCCGCCGATGCGGATCAGTTGCAGGCTTTCGAGATCTGTGCATTCCGGTAGCAGAATATCGGCCATATGATTGGTTTCATCGGGTGTATAGGTGAAACACACGGTAAAGGGGAAACGCGATACCGTGTCGGCGATCGAGTCTGTATCCCAGAAAGATATGACCGGGTTGGTGCGATAAACAAACCAGACATCGGGAAGTGTTGGTTCGGGCCAGTTTTCCGGCGTTTGATTTTGCAGCATCCAGGCAATATGGGTCGGACCCAGTGCCTGGCTCCAGGGCGAATTGGCAACCAGCGGGATAAGCGTGCGGTTGGCGTTGCGGACGTCCGGTCGGGATAGCCAGTTTTCCTTGTCAGTCGGGTTCATGGGGAATTCCATAAACCCGTCACGCGACGGTTTAACACTGGCCTGACGTGAGTTTGCAGGCCGGTTCAGTCGAACCGTCGTACCCAGTGTGCCGCCGGGAACCTCTAGAGCACCAACCAGACAGGCCAGCAGGGTCCTCGCCCAGCAACAGTCAAAGCCGCCCCAGCCGTTGTTGACGGTTTTGCCGAGAACAATTGCCACGGGCCGCAGTGGTAACGTGCGCCCTTCAATTTCAATGGTCTCGCCGATCCGCGCGTGTTCAAGATATTCGAGCGCGATGCGGCGGATCGTCTTGACCTCGACATCGCAAATACGCGACGCCCACAGCGGGCTGTAGGGTTCTGTATGTTCAACCAGTTTTTCCCAGGCCGTCTGACAACGTTCGTCAAAATGCTCCCATTCCTTTCCGTCGGCGCCTTCTTCAATGCCGTGCTTAACCAGAAAAGCAGCTTCCAGTACGGGTTCAGCACCAGGCGTATCAAAGGGTACGGCGGCGTTCGTCTTGCCGTCCCAGATTAAGGGTTTGCGGGTTGCCGGATCACGCATGTAATAACCGAACTTGCCCAGCAAATAGGGGGCTGAAGTGCGGTGCCTGATGAAGTCCAGATCAAGCTCATCGTTTTTGACCTCGTGCAGCAAAACATGGATCATCGCCATCAGAAAGGCCGGGTCGCTTTTCGGACGGAGCGGAATCCATTCTGCCGAGCAGGCTCCCGTAATGGAAAGATGGGGTTCGAGCTGCACACGTTTCATACCCCGCGCCCGAGCATCGGCATGGCGTTTAACGCCACAGACACCACCCGACGCCTCAACATTGGCGCCAAAAGAAAGTACGTATTCGCACAGCGGTGTATCCGGAGCGACGGTAAAAGCCCGGTGCCAGAATTCACCATAAAGATGTTCACTATGGTAACATTTAACACCCTGACCACTGCCGAATCCGGCATCGATTGGCCCCCAGGCACCCAGGAAAGCCGGGAACGTTCCCATATAGGAAGTCGGTGTGCCGCCTCCACCGAAACTGGCGGCGACGCGCGGATACCCAGATTGATCGTTCAGTCCCTTTTCCCGGCAGGTGTTCAGTTGCTCAGCGATAGTGTCCAACGCTTCATCCCAGGAAACGGGGACGAATCCGGGGTCTTCATCGCGACCTTTTTTCGGGTTGGTGCGCTTCATCGGGGTGGTGATGCGGTGTGGGTTGTAGGTTTTCTGGATCAGGCCGTAGGCCTTGACGCAGACCTTTCCGGCAGCCGGATGAATTTCGGCGGAGGCAAAATTGGGCTGAACCTCCGTCGCGACCCCGCCTTCAACGCCTACCGTCAGCAGGTCCGGCCCGGAAACGCATTGATAACAATAGGTCGGGACTTCGCGGCGATCCTGTTGGTCATTTTTGCTCATGGTACGATGTACCCTGGTTTCGGGTTAAACTTTCGCCGCTTTTGCCTTCAGTCGCTCTTCCAGTTTAGACGTCTCGACAACAAACCGAGTATGGGTGCATTTGGCTACCTGCTCAATATTATCCTCAGCAGATACCTCAAATGTGATCAAACGGCCTTCAGCAGATTTGATTGTTGCTGAAATCGTCACCGTCATGCCGAGCAACGTCGCTCCGGTATGATCGATTTCCACTCGTGTGCCAACCGAGTCCTCGCCTTCATCCAGATGCTCAAGCAGCAGGTCACGGCAGGTATGTTCAATGTCGCGTACCAGTTCAGGAGTGGCGTAGACCCGCAGGGCCTCGCCCATAAAATCAATGGTGCGAGCCGGGTCAATATCGACCGTGCGTGCCGTTTGTACACCTTCTTTCAACGAATCTTTCATGTGTGTTCTCCACCGTCATGCCATCGAACAGCCTTTGTTTTTTTGTTGGTGTTCTGGGCTGTTTTGAATGCTGTGCCAACTTAATTGTTAGCCTACAGAACAATCTAATTCAGGCATTCACGTACGACAATACTTATTATTTAATACGCATCATAAACGGGTCCAACGCTGAACGCCGGTCAGAGCTTAAAACTGTATGCAGTTTTTGCGACAGGCGCGCCCGCATTTCTGATATTTGCGAATGTCAGATTTCTGATACTGCTTACATGTACTAAGGCAGGACTTTACTTTTTTAGACCGTCGGCAAGTTTCGTTTTTCGTGCAGCTTGTTTTGCAGAAGTCAAAAATTCCTTCCTTCATTCCACATAATTTTTCGCACCGGATTTTTGCCTTGCCCTTGAGCTTTCCACAACTCTGCGCCCGACATTTCTGGGCGAGAGGTTCGTCCGTTTTGGTGCATTTTTTGTAACAGGCACCGTAAGAATTGTAACCTGCAACAGAGGGTGTAACGGCGGCCCACCCCATGGCGACGCTCAGGGCAATAGCTGCGACGATGAAGAGCCTGGAAATCAAAATTTTCATGGTGTCGGCATATTACCCAAGTGGAAGAGATGGTTTTGAGTATACAAAAATCCTCAGCAATTACATCACCTTATTAAAAACCCCGCAAGGCAGGGGACTCAGGTAGCCAAAAACCAAACCGTTGGGAGATGTGAGAACTATTTTAAGGTGGCTGAAAAGCCTGAGCAGAGGATTAGTTCGCAGCCACGGCGTCTGGCACTTCTTTTTCCTGGGTCATGCGATAGCCCTCGCCGACGGCTTCAAGATTGAGGGTGAGAAACTTAGGCGGCACGCCGGTGCGGACGGCCTCTTCCAGAACTTCATAAGAACAGATATCGCCAAGTCCGATCAACGCACCCAGGGTAATGATGTTGGCGACCCGTTCGTTGCCCAGCTTCAGGGCGGTCTCGCTGAGTGCCAAATGGTGAACGCTGAAGGTGCCTTGTGGTGGATCCGGTACATGGCGGGTATCGGCAATAACGATGCTTTGGTCTTTCAACAGATCAAGCGAGATTGCCAGCGCGCTCTGATCGAGGACAATCAGATAATCCAGAGACGTGACCAGTGGAAACCCGGCGATTCCGTCGCTGACGACCAGATCAGAACGGCTCAGACCGCCCCGTGATGTGGGTTCGTAACTTTGCGACTGGGCGACTCTTTTGCCCGCGAGATTCAGCGCATGGGCGAGAATCTTGGCCGACAACTGGAGACCCTGTCCCCCGGAACCACTGAAACGGACTTCATAATCCTGCATGGGGCTGGCTCCTCTATGCACCCGTTCCGGCTTGAACGGATTTGACATGGGCGCGATAAACCGCGCCATACTCAGGACGGTCGGTTTCAACAAAGACACCCGTCTTCATATGGTTAGGCCGGAACGGCTCATCGACCACATTGCCGTATGAATCGGGGCGCATACTGCCCTTCTGGCTGAGAATCATTTCCGGAGACTCACCCAGATCATTCTTGCGCCCGAATATCTCGGTGCAGTCTGAAATCACTTCAACGAAGGAAAACCCATCGTGATCAAGGGCCTGACGCAACAGGTTTTTCAGGGCGGGGGTCTGCAACGTTACTTCGCGTCCGACAAATCCGGCCCCGGCCGCCGCCGCCAGCTCGCAGGCGTTGAACACCGGCTCAATGCTGCCGGTCGGAGAGGTGGTTGTGTAGCGAGTCTGGCTGGTTGTTGGCGACGCCTGTCCGCCGGTCATGCCATAGACCTCATTGTTTAGCATCATGCAGGTCATGTTGAGGTTGCGCCTGCAGGCATGGATCAGATGATTACCACCGATCGCCAGACAGTCGCCATCCCCGGTAATGACGATGACTTTCAGGTCGGGGCGGCTGAGCGCCAGCCCGGTTGCGAAAGCCAGCGGACGACCATGGGTAACATGGAAGGTATTGGTGTCGACGTAAGCGCCGATCCGCCCGGAACAGCCAATGCCCGAGACAATGGCCAGATTGTCGTTAGAGATGTCTAATTCATAGATCGCCCACAGCAACGCCCGCATGGCGATGCCATGCCCACATCCGGGGCACAGGAAATGCGGGAACATATCTTCACGGAGATAATCACGGATGTTGAAGTTCTCTAGGGGTCTGTCAGTCATCTCACGCCAGTTCCTCGACTTTCTGGAGAATAGCCGCCGGGTCAATCACCTCGCCATCGATCCGATTAATACCGACAGGGCGGTTTTTACCCGGCGTCAAACGGTCAATCTCAAGAATCAACTGACCCGCATTCATTTCTGGCACAATGATGTGTTTGGCCTTTTTTGTTGCAGCGCGGAACGCGGCTTCCGGGAACGGCCATAAGGTGATGGGGCGAAACAGGCCGACTTTCAGGCCTTTCTCACGCCCCTGACGCTGGGCCCGACCGGCGGCACGGGCACTGATGCCGACGGCAACGAGGACGATATCGGCGTCTTTGCAGTCGATTTCTTCGTAAGACTCGATATCCGCTGCATGATGCTCAAGTTTCCGAAGTCGGCGTCGAACAATGCGGTCCACCTGTTCGGGGTCCTGTGTCGGGAAACCGCTTTCAGATGTTGTCAGCCCGGTCGTATGGGCGCGGTATCCGTCTCCCGGTCGCGCCATGAACGGCACCATATCATCGGTTTTCGCATACGGTTTGAAATTTTCCTTAGGTCCGCTGGCCCATTTTCGCAAAGCGGGTTTGATTGATTCCGCCACCGGCAATTCAACGGTCTCGACAAGATGGCCGATGACCTCATCAAAGAGAATGATCACTGGCACGCGAAGCGTCTCGGTTAACTGAAAGGCGCGGATCGTTTCCTCGTAAATTTCCTTCACCGACGAAGGGGCGAGCACGATCACCGCATGATCACCGTGGGTTCCCCACCGGGCCTGCATGATATCACCCTGAGCCGGGCGGGTCGGCAGGCCGGTACTGGGTCCGCCGCGCATAACGTTCACCACGACACAGGGAATTTCGGCGCCAGCGGCATAACCGATATTTTCCTGCTTTAACGAAAACCCCGGCCCGCTGGTTGCCGTCATCGCTTTGGCGCCGCCCATGGAGGCTCCAAGGATTGCCCCCATGGAGGCAATCTCGTCTTCCATCTGGATGAATATCCCGTCGACTTTGGGAAGCTCCAGTGACATTTTCTCGGCGACTTCCGAAGACGGCGTAATCGGGTATCCGGCAAAGAAACGACACCCGGCGGCAATTGCCCCCATGGCACAGGCGTGGTTGCCCTGAAGGTTCTGAAGTTGACCGGTAGCTCTCATTCTAGGCACTCATTTTCTGGTGGCTGTCACGAGCCGGTTTAATCACATCGATTGCGAAATCAGGGCACAGCCATTCACACACCCGGCACCCCGTACAGCGATCAGGATGGCGCAACTCGACGAGTTGTTCCGCATCAAGGCCGAGGCAGCGTTCCGGGCACATCTTGACGCAGATATCGCAGCCCTTGCACCATTCACGGGTCAGGCGCAGTTCGAAGTCATCAG
>Ga0316204_10005205_pt1 | contig 21920 bp, 18 predicted proteins | sample 6monrhotite_MG_2_FD_205661 | JGI IMG/M metagenome (GOLD analysis project Ga0316204, IMG submission 205661) | Microbial mat bacterial communities from mineral coupon in-situ incubated in ocean water Damariscotta River, Maine, United States -... | ecosystem: Environmental > Aquatic > Marine >... | reverse complement strand
CCGGAAGCATGGGCTGAGCCCTGCGACGTTCTACAAGCTGAAGGCCAAGTATGGCGGGATGGACCTGTCCGACGCCAAACGGCTGAAGCAGCTCGAGGAAGAGAACGCCAGGCTCAAACGTCTGGTGAGCGAGGGCGCGCGCACGGCCCTTGCTGCATCCAACGACATCGATCCGTTTCGCACGCTCTGCAGTGATGTCGCTGACCGCAGTCATTGCAGGTTCGGACAGAGTGACGGCCCGTTATCGTATGCAATCATTGGTGACAGCCATGCCGCCGCGATCCGGCCCGCGATCGTGGAGTCTGGCTTGATGGACGGGGCAGCAGGCACGCTTTACTGGTCAGGGGCCTGCCCGTTTCTTGACGGCGCAGAGATGCCAAATGTAGGCACCGGTTGTGCTGACTTCAAATCCGATGTCTGGGATCAGCTTGAGGCAAACCCTGACCTTCAGACCGTCATTCTGGCAGGGCGCTGGCCTTATCCGGTGTTTGGGACGGCCCCGGAACGTGATCGATCACAGGCGATTTTTCTTCTCGATGAGGACTCCGTTTCGCCAAGCGAGGCAGAAAACGTTCATGTTTTTGTCCGCGCGTTTGAGCGAACATTGGCCCGCCTTGATGATCTGGGGCTGGATGTTGTGATTGTTGGATCGACACCAGAGCCTGGGTTTGATGTGCCCCGCATGCTTGCCCTTTCGCTTTTCGCCGGGATACCGGCACGGCCAGGCGTGCTTCGATCCGAAGTTGCGATGCGCGCCGGGGTCACCGACGACATATTGGCCCGTATTGCGTCAAACCATCCCACAGTCCGGTTCATTTCGATTTGGGACGCGTTTTGCGATGACCAATGGTGCCGGATCGAACACGATGGCGGGCCGACGTATTATGACACCGACCATCTTTCTTTGCACGGCGCCATGACCGTTGCAGCCGCCGCGATTGCAGCAGACCTTCACAATGGCAGCGACGTTCTACGCGGGCAATAAAACCCGCACCCAGCGCCCACCGGGCAACCGTGTCCTGTTCAAACAGCAGCCAGAACTTTGGCCCGTCATTTTCACCAGTATCAAGGCGGCGGGGCAGCAAAGCGCACCCGGCGTGTTCCGCAGCGTGGATGGCCCCCCTTTCGGCATCACCAAGCGTTGAGCGGTGTCATACCCCCAGATCGCGAAGCAGGTTTGTGGTGCGCACCAATCGGTGCGCCATGTTGCGTGCGATCATTCGGTGGAAACGGCTGGTCAGGTCTGGATGGGTTGCTTCCAGCTCGTCCAGCTTTTCGGCGCGGATCCGCAACAGGCGCGCGTTGCTCAGCGCCGACACGGCCGCAGACCGGGTGCCGCCGGTATAGCTGGCCAATTCCCCGACAAACGCGCCGGGTTGGACGGTGGCGATCTCGATGTCGTTGGCTGGCCCGGTTGTGACCCGCAAACGCCCTGCCCTCAGGAAAAACAGATCACGCGAAGCCGGGGCCTGAGGCGCGACAACCGGCTGGCCGGCAAGCACGCTGAACGGCTCAACACAGGCGCAGAATGCGGGATCTGCCATCAGAAAATCCAGATCGCGATCAATTGCCGGCACCTGCGGGTCACTGGCGGCCGCCAGCAGATCTGTTTCAGCCGCCTCGATCCCGTCTGAAATCGTTGCGAAGTGTGCGATCCTGGAAAGGCCTTGCCAGTCACCCAATGCCTTTGCGCCTGTCAAAAGCAGCGACACACCTGCGGCCTCACAATCTGCGGCCATGCGGTCCAGGACATAGCGTGTTGACACATCGACGCCCGACACATGGGTAAAATCCAGGATCAGCCAGCGCAGCTGCGCCTGCGTGCACAGGGTCTGGCGCAATCGATCCCGCAGCGCATTTGACGAGCCGAAAAACAAGAAACCCGTCAGTTCCACAACTTGCGCGCGCTGGCCGTCGCGGGCCAACACAGCCAGTTCGGACGCGGGGCGTTCAACCCGGGATCGGCGCGTGGACAGGTTGCTTTCAAAACGAACGATATCCAGACGGGCATAAGCATAGATGAACAGCGCGCAGGCCAGCATCAGCCCCAATGCGATGGCGGTCAGAAACCCATAAGCGACGGCGACCACGGGAATTGTCACCACAATCGCGTAATCCAGTTTGCCGAACCGTCGCCGTTCGACCCAAAGCCATGTGTAAATCAGGTCCAGCCCCAAAAACGCAATGACAGTGGCAAAGAAGCCGACCGGCAACACGGTCAACACGCCCGCCCCCATGACCAAAAGAGCCGCGCAGCCCAATGCCGCGCTGAGGCCGGGGACAGCCCCGCGCAACCCCAGGCGATGCGCCAAAATCGTTTCTCCGACGATGTGATACCCAGGTATGGACCCAACCGCACCGCCCAGAACATTGGCCAGCCCTGCGCCCTGCAGTTCCGCATTGAGATCCAGATCGCGGCGCAGTGCCAGTTCCAGACCTGACGCATTCAGCGCGGCCCCCAACACTGCCGACACCGCGATGGTCGCCAGCGTGGGGAACTGCCACAAGATCGCCCACCAATCGGCGTGCAACGGCAGGGCCGGATCCAGGCGGGCGAAAAAGCCGCCCTCTTCGAATGGTCCCAACAGAAGTCCGGCGTCCTCCATGTCCGTCATCGAATACCCCAACAGGGTATAAACCGCGTAAAACCCGCACAAAACCGCGATCAATGCAATCGGCAGCACGAATTGACCACGCAGGCATGTTGTGGCGATGACAATAGCCAGCGCGAACAACACCACCGGCAGCCATTTGATCAGCGCCCCCGGATCCGCATACCCAAACCAGCCGTCGATGCCGCTGTTCCCAAGCGCAATCTGGACACCGCCGATCAACAGCAACACACCGGTTGTTGCCAGGAACCCGGCGAAAACGGGAAGGGGAAAGAACCGCGCGACATGTGCCAAGCGGGCGCGCCCAACAGCTATCATGACGACGCCGGTCAATATGGCCGCAGTCAACGTCAGGCTGGCCACCGTGGCAAACAGCATCTGGTCAGGCAACTGCGTGCTGGTCGCGATGCTGGCAGCCGATGCAGCCAACAGGATTGCTGGCACGTCTTGAGGTGCCAAAATCGACCCGCGATACGATAGTGTGACCGTGCCAACGACGCCCAATACCGCAGCGCCCAGCAGCACAAGGGCGATACCGTCCTGCAAGAACTTCGCCAGATCGCCTGAATAGATGATCGCCGCAAAAGAGATCGCAAACGCGGCCGAAACCAGCGCCGTAAAAAACGCCCCCAGGACAACAGAGAAACCGGATTTCAGATCCACTCTAACCCCAGTTCTGATTGGCAAAATGCAAACACCGGCGACGATTGCATGGATAGTTCTGCTTCTCAACGCCTTATACGGGGCCTTATACGGGGGCTTTTGCGGGGCCTTATACGGGGCGTATCCGGGTTCGGTGTGGGGCCAACCATGATTCGACAAACCGTGTGTATGCTTGTTAGTTTGATCGCTTGTGGTGCGTGATCACCACGGGTGGGGAAATCATGGATCATTCAACTGACGGGGATGCGCCTGTTTCCGGGGCTATGGAACCGCTGGATCAAGCTACGCCCGATGCACAGAATGCCCGACAACCGGTAAATGCCCGTCAAATGCAGGGCGTCTTGCTGTTCGTTGATCTTGCCGGGTTTTCGCGCATGAGCACTGATCTGGTTGCGCAGGACGCGCGCGGCGCCGAACAGATCATGGAAAAGATGAACCATGTCTTTGATCCCATCATTTCCGCTGTGGCGCGCCATGGTGGCAGGGTCATTGCTTCGGCAGGGGATGCGTTGTTGGCCTTTTGGGACACGGCCGATGTTGGCGCGCTGTCGCCACAGCACGCGCAAACTGCGGCACAGGCCATTCTGGCGCTTCCCCAGATCGATACCGAGGGCGGCGGGCAGATCTCCATCAAGCTGTTGTTGGATGCCGGCCCGCTGAACCGGCTGGATCTGGGCGGACACCACGGCGAAACCCGGGGCGTTTATGGCGGGCTGCTGATCCACAATCTTGCGCAGCGCGCGCCGCGACTGGTGCCGCAAACGCTGACCACCACACCCGCCTTTGATGCGGCATTCAGCGCGACCCAAACCGCGATATCCGGTGCTGAACCCACGCCCCCAACCGTGCCCGCGCCGCCAAGTTTGCCGCTTGTTTCGGCAGAGTTTCGAACGGTGGCCGTCTTGTTCGCCAAGCTGCCCGTGTCATTGTTGGAAGATCCACAGGCCGCGCAACAGGCGACTTTGCATATCCAAAACGCAATCGCCACACAGAGCGGCGCACTTGTGCATTTTCAAAGCGACGACAAGGGTCTGATCGCTATCGGTGCGTGGGGCGTGGCCCACAGCGCGCATGAAGGCAAAAGCGCCCGCGCTGTGTTTGCAGCGCGCCAAATCGCCGGTGCGATGCTGGACCAAGGGGTTGCGGTGCAGATGGGTGTCACGACGGGCACCGTGCTATCTGGGGTGCTGGGCAATCAGGCGTTCCAGCAGGCGACGATTGTCTCTCAGATCGTCAATTTGGCGGCTTTTCTGGCCGAATCCGCGCAGACCGGGCAGATCTTGTGTGGCCCAGGTGTGGCTGCGCTGGTGCAAGAAAGGTTCGCCCTTCAAAGTGCCGGGCATCTGGTGCCCAAAGGGGCCACCAGCCCACTTCAGGTGTTTGAGCCAACCCAAGAGCGCGCGGTCCAGCCCCGCTTCGACCAGGCGCTGATCGGGCGGTCGGTTGAATTCGACCAGGTGATGGCCCTGTTCGGCACTGCGGCGGCGGATCTCGCGCCGTTGGTGCAAATCATTGCGCCGGCCGGTTTGGGCAAATCTCATCTGGGCGCCGCAGTCGCGCACAGCCAGGCGCGCGCAGGGGTTCGGGTGTTGACGGGCTACAGCGATGCCCTTCGCCAGACCGAGGCTTACCGTGCGTGGCGTTCCATTTTTTCGGCGTTGCTAAGGGCCACCCCGGACCGCATTCTGCCTGACGTGTTGAACGGCAGTGCGGTTTACGCTGCGCTTTTGAATCCAGTTCTGGATCAGCAATTGCCCGAAACCGCAGAATGCGCCGCGCTAAGCCCCACCGCGCGCAGCCAGTTGACCGGCGACCTGATGATCGACCTTTTGCGCCAGTTACTGGGCACGCAAAGAACGCTCCTTGTGTTCGAGGACACGCATTGGCTGGATTCCGCGTCTTGGGCGTTGATCGCACGATGTCGTCGGGCATTGCCAGCGCTGGGGGTTTTGACCCTGACGCGCCCGGTGCCGGAGACCGAACAGCCGATGTCCGCGCTGGAGGTTCTGGGCCACCCGGCCAGCACCACGATCCCGCTGTCCGCATTTGATCGAACGCAGTCAGACGCGCTGGTCGCAGCCGAGGTCAGCGCACGGGAAATTCCACCCGCGCTGGGTGCGCTTATTTTCGACCTGGCAGCAGGCAATCCGCTTTACACCAAGGAACAGACAAAGCTGATCATGACACGCGGGATTCTGCGTGTTGCGAACGGGTATTGCCATATCTCTACCGGGCAAATCGCGCTGGATCAGGTTGGTTTTCCGGCCGATCTGGGCACCACCTTGACCGAACGCGTTGACGGGCTGGGCGATCAGGCCAAACAGCTTTTGAAAACGGCGTCCGTACAGGGACGCAACATAGACTTGCCTGTTCTGCGGGCCGTGTTTCAGACCACCGATGGCGGCACGGCTTTGTCGTTTGACGCGCTGTTGGATGAATGCGTGGACGCCCAGTTGATCGAGATCGTCGATGCGCGGCGCTGTCGCTTTCACCACGCCCTGATCTCCGAAGCCGCTTACGCGCTGTTACTCAGGGCCGAGCAAAGCAGCCTGCACCACCGAACCGCCCAGGCGATGGAACAGGTGGCCGAGCAGGCGGGGCAAGACATCGGCACCGACAAGATCGGGCTGTTGGCCTATCACTGGGAACACGCGGGCGACCCTGCGCGCACCCTGCCCTATCTTGACCGCGCTCTGCAAACGGCGCTGGCGCAACACGCCAAACCGAAACGCTTGGATTTGGCAAACGCGCCCTTTCACTGGCCAAGGCGCATCCTGGATTGGCGCCGGACGACCAGGTCGCAGGCTGGCACGACGCAATGCAGATCGCCTATCGATCGCAGGGGCATTTCACCGGAACCGACACCCATCTGAACGCGGTCAAGGCAGTGTTCGACCAACCAGAGCCCCGCGGCACGCTACGCGGCCTGGCAGCCACCTTGAACGAATTTCTTCGCATCAAGACGGGGCGGAAAATCACCGGACGCAGCCGCGAGGCGTTGCTGCGGGCGGCGACGGCGCATCTGGTTGCAGCCGAGGTCGCCTATGACCGGCAAGAAACCTTGCGCGTTCTTTACAACTCTCTGCGCGGCGCCAATCTGGCGTTCTCTGCCGGTGGGGACGCCGTGGAAATCGCGACGGCAAATGCACAGATCGCGATGACCGCGGTCTTTGTGCGTTTCGCACTTGATGGCGACATGTATTCGCGGCGCGCCCAGGAGATGCTGCCGCGGCTGTCCGATGACGGAGCGAAAAGCTGGATTTACGTGGTTTTGGCAGCGTATGAGCTGTGCTCGGGCCGGTTGGATGCTGCCAATGAAATGTCTGATCTTGGCATGGCCGCGGCTGTGGCCTCACGCGAGACGAAGAATTGGGAATACTCCGCGTCGAACAAGGCCAACTCGCTTCGGCTTCAGGCGCGCTTTGCCGAATGTGATGCGTTGGATGCACAAGTCTATGACAGCGGGCATGACCGGGCCGTGCCGCAGGTCAAATTGTGGGGTGTGGTCGGCCGCTTGAAGAACCTTTGGATCACCAACCAGTTCGACGTGTTCGAAGCGTGGTTGGAACGGTCCCATTCCCTGCTGAACGACGATCTGAACAAGCTGAATTCGGCCGCGTCGAACACCATTGGCCACCACGTATTTTCCGCGCTCAACGCCATCCGGCTTGGTCGCGCCGAGGCAGCCATTGCCGATCTGCGCGAAACCCAGACGCTGTTCGAGGGGTTGCGCGATCCGCAAACTTACATGGTCGATCCGCTCAGCTATATCATGGACGCCGTGCGCGGGTTGAAGACCGCCGGCGGCCACGACCAAACCGTGCTGCACTTGACGGAATTCGTTCGGAAGACCGCGAAGAACACGCATCGTTTGTATCCGATGGCCTGGGCGCGGGTGCATCTGGCGCAGGGCGACTGGCACGAGGCGCGCGGCCAGATGGACAAGGCCGCCGCCGCTTGGCAAAAGGCGACCGATCCGAACGGCCCCGTTGTGCTGCCCTTCGACAACGCCATGGCGCATTTCCGGCTGGCCCGGTTCAGCACATTGCCAGACGCACAACGTGCGGATCATGCGCAGGCGGCGGCGCGCATCCTGAACGATTTGCGCGTGGATATGCCGCTGTCCTGGACACTGTGACCCGCGACGTTATTCCAGCAGCTTCGGATCCAGACTGAGGCGCAGCGAGTCGACCTTTTTGAAACCGGAACCATTCGCAAAACGCAGCTCAAACACCGCCTGCGAATCGAACGGCTGACCTGTTGATGGGGTCGTGCCCGAAATTTCAGCCACCAGAAAGATGCTACCCTGTTCGATATCGACGGCCAGCATCTTTGGCACAGTGCCCAGCGCCAACGGGGACGCCGCGACATAACCGGCAAATTCAACAACCCCCAACAAGCCGACATAGGGCCCAACCGGGATCGTCTTGCCGCCCGGGCCGTGAAACAGCGTATCGGTGAAGGCAACATCCCAGACATTGCCCTTGCCGCCAAATCCGTCGAACAACTGCGCCGCCAACGGCTCTGCCGCAGCCCTGAACGCGCAGTCCAGGTCTGCCCTTGGCAACGGAGGTGCGACGACCAGCGCGTCGATCTGATCGGTATTCATGATCAGGCGGTCGGCCTTGATCAGCGCAGGGCCCTCGGACGGGTCCGTGAATTCGAACACCATGGTCGCTGGGATGTCCTTGAAGAAAAGCCCGTTCGAATTGACCTTGCCCGACACCCGGAACGTGGCGAACCCGGTTTGCAACTTGGTGTCCACAGAGATGGTGTCGACGGTGACGTTTGTCAGCGCGAAATAGAACCCCATGCAGGTATAAAACTGCACCGTGCCCATCTGACCGATATAGCCCTTTTGCCCCGGCGGTGTTGTCGGCAGCGTCGTGCCACCCGGCCCTTGAAAGTTGCAATCCTTGGTCAGCGCCGGCCATTCCAACGCCGGGTCCTGCATCTTGATCGCCGTCATGATCTGATTGATGCAGGTCTTCATCTCAATATAACGGGCGCGATCCAAATGCTGGCCGGGCGCGGGCGTGCCCATTTCGTCCAGGATCTTGTCTGCCACATGCTGACCGGCCCAAACCGCGCCGGCCATGTATCCATTGGAAATCAGCGCCCCCTCGGTCGAGGCGAAGTAAATCCCATCCCGGTGCGGCCCCTTGCCCGGGCCGGTCCGCAGCAAAACGTCGTCGATGTTGGCCAGGAATTGCCCGGGCGCGAAATGTGAAGCCGGGCAGCCCATGGAGTAAGCTTCGGCGTTCCAGTCCATCTCATGATAAACGGGGTTGTGGCCGCTCAGTTTGCCCTTGGGGTCAAACAGCTTGGACAACACATCGAACACCGCCGTTTGACGGGCCTGTTTCGTGGTCAGCTTGCGCGCGGCGTCGCCAACAACGAACGCGAACAGCGCCGGCTGCCCCTCGGCCGAGCAATTGTCCATGGTCCAGACGACCGGCCCATCGGCGCACAGCGCATCCCCCGACAGACCGTATTCCGCAACATTCACCGACGGCGGCAAGGGCAACCCGTTGGCCTGCCCGGTGCGTTTGGTGGTGTCGCTGCGCCAGAACGCCGTGTCAAAGGTGACATAGGTCATCACCATGTTCGAATTGGGCATCGCAGCGGCGATCTTGGCGCGGTCGAACAGTTTCGCCCCGCTGGCATCCAGATAACGGATGGTGTTGCTCAACTTCGGCGCCATCGCCACAATCACGCGGTCGGCGGTGTGGGTCTGTCCGGGTTTCGTCGCCACGCTCAGCGGCTGGCCAGTTCCGGCGACCGTTACGCTGTCCACGGGCTGCCCAACCACGACGCATCCGGGTTGCGCATATTCCAACCGCGCAGTCAGCGCTTTTGCAATCGATTGCGCGCCTTCGACCAGCCGGTAACCCTGCGCGCCCTGGATCGGATAGCGCAGTGACTGAAACACCTGCAATCCGCCGCTGGATTTTATGTAAAACAGCAGCCACAGCATGGAAATCGACTCTGGCTCGGCAGAAAAGCCAACGCGGCACAGCATCCGCGTCAGGGCGCGAAAGGCGTTGGGCACATTGCCATACTCAGACGTTATTGCACCGACATCGGGCTTGATGGGTTGGCCAAGGCCGGGAAGATCGGTGCGGCACACCCAGTCCCAAACCGAAATCGCATCCAAGGCCTGCGCGGTGCCCTGCTTTGCCGGGTCGGTCAGCCAGATACTCTCCGACAACTGCTCCAGATACACCAGATAGGCCTGCTGCGCCGGATCCTGCGGAATGGTCGTGCCGATATAGGCGTCGATGGTTGGCGTTGCCGTGTCCATTCCCGCGGCCTGGAAATTCGCCGCCTCTCCGGCCCAGAATTTATCTGGCGTGGGCATGACGTTCTCGGGGCCCTCATATTGCTTGAAGGTTTGCAAACCCAGTTCCCGCACCAGATCCCACACCGCGCTTTGGTAAGCCTCATCGCCGATGAAATGCGCACCAAGGTCGAAATGGCTGGGCTTGCCCTTGTAGGTGTCGGTCACGGTCAGCGTGCGCCCGCCAACACGGTCGCGGGCTTCCAGCACCAGAACCGACTTCCCACTAGATGACAGACGGTAGGCGGTGGTCAGCCCGGTCAAGCCGGCCCCGATGACAATGGCGTCGTAATGGCTCATGCTGGGGTCCTTCCAAAAATCGCTAACCGCTGGCACGCTGCAAGCCAAAGGCCGCTGCGCGACGTGCAAAGACGCTGATCGTGCAGAATTATGCAAACAAAGCAAACCTTTTGTCTGCCGCAAGCCGTGCACGATTGGCCGATTAACGGCCGATCGAGGCGTTTGGAATTCTCTGGCCCAAAAGGGATGTATTCGCTACAGCTTTGGCAATTGTCGAAACATGATCCTGGCACGTGGACCGAAACAGACATGGATTTTTCGTTCTTGTATCCCCCGGTGGTTTTTGTCCATTTGGCGCTGCTGTTTTACGTGCTGGGCTTCTTGAACCGCGATGCGCTGGTGCTGCGGTTGTTGGTGCTGTGCGGCTCGGGCTTTTATATTCTGTATTACTACAACGTGTCGGAAACGCCCTTGTGGGACGCGATTCTGGCCAGCGTGGCTATCGGCCTTGCGAATATCTACGGGGCAATCCGCATCGCAACTGAGCGCTCCACCATCGGAATGAAACGCGAGAACGCTGAGGTGTTTTCCCTGTTTCCGACGATGAACCCGGGGCAATTTCGGAAAATCGCGAAAATCGCCGAGTTCGTCAAGGCAGAGCAAGACACGACCCTGTGCCATCAAGGTGAACGGCCCGCGAGGGTCTATTTGATCCTGGATCAAAGCGTCAGGGTGCAAAAGGACGACCACGCCTTTTTGGTGCCCGCAGGCAATTTCATCGGAGAGCTGTCATTTCTGCTGGACCAACCAGCGACCGCGACTGTCACGGCCCCCGAAGGGACCCGCTACATGGCGTGGGATCCCGCGCGATTGAAGCGTTTGATGCGCGGCTCGACCGAAATTTCAAATGCGATGATCGCGCTGTTTAACGCCGATCTGTCGCGCAAGCTTTCGATCAGCGCCCCCAAAATGGTCCACGAAGTGGCGTGATCGGCCTGGCCCCCAAGGCCCCAGATCACCGCATCACATAAACATCACAGGGCGCGCGGCGCGTGACGCGGGCGGCGGTAGAGCCAAGGAAGTAGTCCATGGCCGTCGGATGGTGCGCGCCGACGATGATCAGGTCGCTGCCATTTCGCGCTGCGTGCTCCACAATTTTTACACCTGCCTTGCCGGTTTCAACGACGCAGGCGAACACCGGGTCACCGCCTGCAAGTGCTTCAAGACTGGCGCGCACCTTTTCCGTCAGATGGTTCTCCATCTTGACGGTGACGAATTCGGTGGCATAACCCGGAACGCTTTCCAGAACCGTCAAAAGCGTGATGCGCCCGCCAGGCTCCAACAGTTTGCGGGCCAATTCAAGTTTGCGGGCAACCATGGCCTCATGGTCCAGGGCGACGGGGATAAGGATCGACGAAGGCATGATGCGGTCTCCGATGGGGTGCGGCGCGGGTCTGGGTGCGCGCGGGTTTCAGGTCGGCGGTTCGCCACGGGCTAATGCGCGCGCTTGATCAAGATAGATCAGCGGCACATCAATCCCTTCGGCATGGGCTGTTGCAATGGCGGCACGGCGTCGGGCGCCGGGCAGGCGCGTTCCCGGCATATCGCCAAGCGTTTCCAAAAGGTCCTGCACGCGGTCCAGATACCCGGTCGCCGCATTTGGGCGAATGGCGATCAGGGTCTGCCCGACTCGTGGCGCATCGCCATCGGCGCTGAAAAACGATCCGGCATCCTTGCTGAAGGCGCTGCCGGTGAACGCTGTGGTCAGGATTTCAACCATCAACGCCAGCGCGGTGCCCTTGGCCTCGCCAATCGGGACCATGGTGCCGGCCAGCGCGGCGGACGGGTCAGTTGTGGGGTTGCCTTGCGTATCCAAAGCCCAACCTTCGGGGATGGAGGCGCCCGATTTATGGGCGTTCATCACCTTGCCCCGCGCCACGCGAGACAGCGACAGGTCAATCACCAGCGGCGCGCCGTTGGCCTGCGGCGTGGCAAAGGCGATGGGGTTGGTGCCATACAGCGCCTCGGCGGCCCCCCAGGGGGCAATCGCCTTGGGCGAATTGGCCATCATCAGCCCGATCAGCCCGGCCTGAGCAATCTTTTCCACCTGTACCGACAAGGCACCGCAATGGTGCGAGTTTCCGACCGCCATGATGCAGATGCCTGCGTCTTGTGCGCGTGGCAAACCGGCGTTCAGCGCGGCCTCCAACGCCGGAAAGGCAAAGCCGCAGCCCGCATCAACATGCAGCGCCGCAGCCCCCAAGGGGGTTATATTCACCACTGCGTCGGCGCGGATCTTTCCGCTGCGCACCTGCGCTGCGTAGTCATTCAGACGTGAAAACCCATGCCCCACCTGCCCTTCGGCCTGCGCCGCGACAAGCGCCGAGGCGACCGACTGCGCTGCGGGCAACGGCGTGCCGACACCGATCAGGGCTTCTCGGATCAGGGTTTCGGCGTCACTCAAGCTCAGGCGTTCGACGGCGGTCATGGCACGCATCCCGTTCACATAAAAAAGGGGCGGCCCTGTGACAGGCCGCCCCCAAAGCGTAGCAGCCTCAGGCGCTGCGATACAGTTTGGTCATGGAGAATTCACGGTGACCCAGGGCCTCGGCCGCTGTGTTGCGGCCGTTCGCGGTGCGGCGGATCATTTCGATCAGCGCATCGCCTGCCTCGTCGATGGTCTGTTCGCGGCGCAGAATGCCTGACACATCAAGGTCCACATGCTCACCCATGGTCCGCACGGTGCGCGGGTTGGCGGTGATCTTGATCACTGGCACGATCGGGTTGCCAACGACGTTGCCCTGCCCGGTGGGGAAGGTGTGGATCACGGCGCCACCAGCGGCCATCAACGTGACGCATTCGGCGGCGGCTGACGATGAGTCCATGAAATACAGGCCATTGCCCGCATTCGGCATTTCAGCCGGTTCCAGAATGTCGATGTAGCGCGAGGTTCGGCCAATCTTTTCCAGGTTGCCCAGCGCCTTTTCCTCGATGGTGGTCAGGCCCCCTTCGATGTTGCCTTTGGTTGGCTGACTGTCGGACAGATCGTCGGTCTGATGCGCGAAGATCACATCGTCCTGATAGGCCTTCCACATCGTGTACCACCGCTCGCCCAGCTCGGGGTTGATCGCGCGTTCCTTGCAGATGTGCTCTGCGCCGGTGATTTCCGACGTTTCACCAAAGAACCCGGTGATGCCTTCGGGCAGCAGCTTGTCGTACATGTTGCCGACCGTGGGGCACGAGCCCAGACCGGTGGTCGTATCACTTTCACCGCATTTGGTGGACACCCACAATTCGTTGATCGCGCATTCTTCGCGCTGCAATTCGGTGGCGTGATGCACGAATTCCTTGGCAGCCCAGCTGGCGGCGCGAATCGTCTCGAAATCGCCCTTTTGCTCGATCGAGAATTCGGCGACAGGCTTGCCGGTCAGGCGGATGCCATCAGCGATGCGCTTGGTCCAACCGGGTTCGATCCCGATGACAACAACAGCGGCCACGTTGGCGTTGGCGCCGGTGCCGATGATCGTGCGGAAATGCACGTCAAGGTCTTCGCCGAACTGCAGGCGGCCATAGGCATGCGGGATCGCCATGGTGCCTTTGACGTTGTTCGCCACGGCCTCGCATGCCGCGTTCGAGATGTCATCGACCGGCAGGATGATGACATGGTTGCGCACGCCGACACGGCCGTTTTCGCGGCGGAACCCGTGGAAAGAGATGTTGGAATAGTTCGAAGCCATGATCAGGGTCCTTACCAGCGCTTGGTTTTGCAGTTTTGGGTGTGGACGTGCTCGCCCTGGGCGACGTCGGCGGTGATCTTGCCGATATCTTCACCGTATTTGATGGCCGTATCGCCGGCTTTCAGATCGGACAGCGCGATCTTGTGGCCGATTGGCACATCGTGCTTGGCGGTCAACCGGAAGGTCGAATTGTCGTGCGTGATGCAGCACAGCATGTCGGTGCCTGCGGTCAGCCCCTCAACCACGACAACGCCGACATTGTCGGCCGCTTCGTGCACCAGAAGCTGCGGAATTTCGTTCGGGATGGGTTTGGTCTGGGTCATGGGCGCGTCCTCGTTGGTATCTTTTGTCTTATATAAGACTCAAGAGCGTGGACTTGTCAATCAAAACCGCTAGACTGTCCCGGCCAGAGAACCTGATCGCCCAAGGGACCGCGATGACCATGCACTCGGATGCCATAAGCCTGAAACCACTGTATCAGCAGGTGCGCGAACGGCTGCTGTTGCGGCTGATCGATGGGGATTGGTCGGCGGGCGATGCGATCCCCAGCGAAATTCAGCTGGCGCGCGAATTGGGCGTGTCGCAAGGAACTGTCCGAAAGGCGCTGGACGAAATGGTCCGTGACAACATCCTGCGGCGCAAACAGGGGCGCGGCACGTTTGTTGCAAGCTCGGATGATGCTGAATTCGTGTTTCAGTTCTTCCGGTTAATGCCCGATTCAGGAACCCGTGTTCTGCCGTCGTCCCGCGTGATTTCGGTGCGCCGAGAGAAAGCGACATTGAAGACCGCCACGAAACTGGAAATCGAGCGCGGCGCCGAGACGCTGAAGATTGAGCGCGTCCGAAGCCTGAACGACCAGCCCGCCATTTCGGAAACAGTGATCCTGGTGCGGGCGCTGTTCGACCGATTTCCGGCGACGCCAGACATCCCCAACAACCTGTATAATCTTTATGCCAAACGCTGGGGCATTCGGATCGGACGCACGGACGAGAAACTGAAAGCCCGCGCTGCCACGGCAACCGAGGCTGAGCGGCTGGGATGCGAGGAGGGCACGCCTCTGTTGTGCGTCGAACGCGTCGCGCGCGATCTCAGCGGCAAGCCGGTGGAATTGCGGCTGTCCAATTGCCTGACCGACACGTTCCACTACGCCGGCGGTTAACGCGGCTTCAACACCACCTTGGGCGCCGCGACCTTTCCGGCGCGAATATCGGCAAAAGCCCTGGCACCGTCTGACAACATGCGGTCTTCGGTCCAGTCCAGCGCGCCCAGGCGCCCGTCAAACATGGCGGCACAGGTGTCACGGAAATCTTGCGCGGTATAGGTATAGGTGCCGATAAAAGTGATTTCCTGCAAGGTCATGCGACGGATGTCCAACCCAGAGGACCCGCCCCCCAACCCGACATGCACGATCACCCCACCTGGGCGCGTGACAGCGCTGGCGGTGGCGCGCGTGGCGTCATAGCCGACGCAATCGGCGGTCAGATCAAAAACCCGCCCGGTGATGTCTTCGGGACTGCACACGTTGATGCCGGCGTTCAGGTCCAGATACGCCCGGCGCAGCGGGTTGGGGTCAACCAGCGTGACATCCTGCACGCCTTGCGCAATCAGGCTGATCGCCGCCGCAACGCCGATTGCCCCGCCACCGATGACCAGTGCGTTTTGCACCGGGTCGGCGGCCATGGCTGCCAGCCCCAACCGCACGGCGTGCCAACTGACGGCGATGGGTTCGGCCAAGGCGGCCTGCGCCAGCGAAAACTCATCCGGCACGGTGACCAGATTGCGTTCAGGCATCACGACAAAGTCGGCAAACGCGCCTTCGCGGGGCGGCATGGAGATGATCTGACGGGTTGAACACAGGTTCTCTCGCCCTGCTTTGCAGGCCCGACATGTGCCGCACGTTACCAAGGGGTTGATCGTCACGCGGGTCCCGTCCAGCACCCCGCCGACCACGGTGCCCGCGCCCTCATGGCCCAGGATCAACGGCGCCGGGCGTCGGTCATCATGGCCCAGATAGGCATGCATGTCAGATCCGCAAATTCCAACGCTGTCGATGCGGATCAGGTGATGATCCTCTGTCACAACAGGATCGGGCACGTCCCGGTAGTCCAGCCCCTCTGGGCCTGTGTAAACCAGCGCTTTCATTTGGCGGTGAACCCTCCGTCAACCATCAGAACCTGCCCCGTGACATAGCCCGCCATGTCCGAGCAAAAGAACAGCAAGGGCCCGTCGATGTCTTCGGGCTCTCCGTTGCGGCCGATACAGGTCTGTTCCGCGTTGCGGGCCGCGCGGACGGGATCGTTGAAGACAGCTGCCGTCAGTTCGGTGCGAAAGAAACCGGGGCCGATGGCGTTGACCATGATCCCGTCGCCCGACCACGCCTGCGCCATGGCGCGCGTCATTTGCGCGATGCCGCCCTTGGACGCGCCATACGACAGCCCGCCAGGAAAGGCCCGGTGCGACTGCAACGATGCAAAATTGACGATACGCCCCCATCCGCGTGCTTTCATGCCGGGCACAAGGTGCTGCGACAAAAAGAACGGCACGGCCAGGTTCAAATTCAGGGTGATATCCCACCCTTCGGGCGTGATGTCATCGGCGGCTTGGCGGGTGTTGATCCCCGCGGCATGCACCAGAATATCAGGCGCACCAAAGGGCAGCGCGGCCTGTGCCGCCAGCGCAGGCAGGCCAGCGCGGTCGGCCAGATCAAAAGGCAACGCATGGACCGATCCCAGCGGGGCCTGCGCCTTCAGGCTGTCCAGCGCATCTGCGCGCCGGGCCACCGCAATAACCTTGGCGCCCGCGCGCGCCAGGACCAGCGCGGCGCGGCGACCAAGGCCCGACGACGCGCCGGTCACGACGGCCACATGCCCCAACAGATCCGGGGTCCAGCCCAGCGACATGGGTTATTCTTCCGCCGTCAGATCGAAGTTTTCACCGGGGAAATACTTGGCCAGCCGGATATCTGCGGAACGGGCGTGCCCCTCCATCCCCTCCAACCGCGAAATCCGCGCAGTGGCTTCCGCGATCGGCTTTGCGCCTTCGCGCGTGGCCCGCTGCCAGGTCACGATCTTCATGTATTTGTGCACGCTCAAGCCGCCGGTGTAGGTGGCCGCACGCGATGTCGGCAAAACATGGTTGGTGCCGGACGCCTTGTCACCAAAGGCCACTGTCGTTTCCTCACCCAGGAACAAGGAGCCGTAGCACGCCAGCCTGTCCAGCCACCAATCCAGATCCTGCGCCTGAACCGTCAGATGCTCGGGCGCGTATTCGTCCGAAGTTGCCGCCATTTCCTCGCGGTCGGAACATACGATCACCTCGGCATAATCGCGCCAGGCGGCTTCGGCGTTGTCGCGGTTCACGCCCGGAAGATCGGCAATCAAGGTCGGCACGATGCGCATGACCTCCTCGGCCAGCGGGCGGTCATCGGTGACCAACCAGACCGGCGAATTATAGCCGTGTTCGGCCTGCCCCACCAAATCGACGGCCACAACCATCGGATCAGCGGTCTTGTCGGCCAATATCAGGCTGTCGGTCGGCCCGGCAAACATGTCGATCCCCACGCGCCCGAACAGGATACGCTTGGCTTCAGCGACGAACTGGTTGCCGGGGCCAACAAGAATATTGGCGGCGGGCAGGCCGAACAATCCGAAAGTCATCGCAGCAACGCCCTGCACACCGCCCATCGCAATGATCTTGTCCGCGCCACAAACATGCGCAGCATAGATGATCGCCGGGGGCACGCCGACACCCGGGCGCGGCGGCGAACACGCGACGATGTGCTTGCATCCGGCAACCTTGGCTGTCGTCACGGTCATGATCGCCGACGCAATGTGCGAATAGCGCCCGCCCGGCACATAACAACCCGCCGCATCCACCGGGATCGTTTTTTGTCCCGCGATCAGACCCGGCACGACCTCAATTTCGATATCCAGCAATGTGGCTTTCTGCGCTTCGGCAAACCGGCGCACATTGTCATGGCTGAAATCGATGTCGCGTTTGATCTTTTCTGGAACCAGCGCAATGGCGGCCTGTATTTCGGCGTCCGACAAGATGACGCTGCCGTCGTATTTGTCGAACTTGGCGGCGTATTCCAGCGCCTTGGCATCCCCGCCTGCCTCGATGTCTGACAGAATCCCCTGAACGATATCATGCACATCGCTGGCACCGCTGGATGGCGTGAGGGTCGCTGTTTTCAAATATTCACGGGTCATCGGATCAGGGTCCTATTGATAGATTTCAGGCAGAAGGGCGGTAGATATCCACGGGATATAGGCAATCATCAGCGTCACAATCAGCATGAAACCGACGAAGGGAATAGCCCGCGCGGCAATTTTGAGGATCGACTCACCTGTGATCCCGGCGACCACGAACAGGTTCAACCCCAACGGCGGCGTGATGAATCCGACACCCAGCGCCGTGATCATCATCACGCAGAACTGGATTTCGTTCATCTCGATGCTTTGCGCCAGCGGATACAGGATCGGCGCCAGGATGACGATATTGGGCGTGGTTTCCATCACGCAACCGGCGGCGACCAGGATCAGGATCATCATCAGGATCAGCACCCACGGCTCATCGCTGACCGACGAGGCGGCCGCGACAAAGCCCTGCGGCACCCCCATGATGGCCAGTGCCTGCGCCAACGGCAGCGAAAACGCGATGATCGGCAGGATAACCCCGTTGACCTTTGCCGAACTGACCAACATCGCCGGGAAGTCCGAAAACTTCAGCGTGCCAATGATGAAGCCGATGGCAATGGTGGTGACAACGGCGACGGCGCCGGCTTCGGTTGGGGTCAGGCGGCCAGAGAAGATGCCATAGAAAATGATCCCCGGCACGATGAAAGCATACCAACCGGATTTCAGCGCCTTCAACAGGTTGCTGCCCCATTCGCCCCAAGTCAGCAGCCCGCCGCCTTCATAGGCGTAGCGGCGGTTGATCAGCACGTTGGTCAGCAGAATTGCAAACAGGATCAACAGACCCGGAATGACTGCCGCCAGGAACAGGATTGACACGTTCACGCCCAGCACCAGACCGATAATGATATACGCAATCGATGGCGGGATCAGGATGCCAGTACACGCGCCCGCCGCGACCAATGCGCAGGCATAGGGACGCGGATATCCGCTTTCGACCAGCCGGTCGATTGTCATACGCCCGACAGCGGCGGCCCCGGCAGCGTCCGAGCCTGAAATAGCGGCGAACATCCCGCAGACCAGCACGGTAGCTGACCCAAAGCCGCCCCGCGCCCAACAGGTAATGGCCTCTGCAACATCCAGAAATTTACGCGACAATCCGGTGCGCACCAGCACGTCACCGGTCAAGATGAACAGCGGAACGGCGGTCAGCGCGAAATGGTCGATGCCGTGAAACAGGCTTTCGCCCAACAGGCTCAGCGGCAGGGCCCCCGACATCATCAACATCAAGATTGCGGCCGCCCCAATCGACGCCCAGACGGGAACCGCCAAGGCAACCAGAAGCACGAAGACGATCACCGGGACGTAGAAGTCCCACCCCAGGATCACCGCCTGATTTTGCAAAGTTTGCCACATCATGGCGTTGTCCCCCTCAGTCGAAGAGTTTGTCGCCTTCGTAGACGGCGCGGCCGGTACGAAGGTCGGAAATGTCACGCAGGAAGGACTGGATCAGCCGAACCATGACCAAGGCGAAACCAAAGGGCACCGCGAACAGAAAGAACACTTGTGAGATCCGCAAACCGTGCGTCACGGACCCAAAGCGCCAGGACACGGTGACAGATTCCCATGACCAATAAAGCGCAACCGCCGCGATGATGAACATGACGATGTCGCCGAAGATATAGAGCAGCGATTTCACCGTCCGCGGGACATAGTTCATGATCACGTCGATGCGGATATGGCCACGTTCCTTGACCGCCGCAGCAGCCCCAATCCACGCCAGATAGATGAATGCGTAGCGCACAACCTCTTCGCCCCAGATGGACGAATACGAAAACACCTCTCGGCGCACGACCTCGATGAACATCGTGCCCACCAACATGACGTAGAGCACCAGAAGCATCCATCGCTCGGCGTTCTTGTCCAATTTCTTCAAAAACGCTGACATGATGCCCCCCTGTTCGGCCCGGCCAGCTGGCCCGCCCGTCGGATAATGTTCAGACTGTCTGGAAAAGAAAAGACGGGCCGGCCCATCGCAGGGCCGACCCGGATCATGATCAGGCGTCGTGGACGTAGTAACGGCCCATCGTGCCCGCAGCCTCTTCCAGCCGCCCGAAGGTCTCCATCGACCCGGCCAGATCGACCTTGAACTGGTCCCATTCGCTGCGCTGGTAGCCACCTGCAGCCTGCCATTCGCCCAGTTGATCAGCGGTCAACGAGTGGAATTCGACCCCATTGGCAATCAACTGCGACATGGCGTAACCACGTGCTGCCGGCACCTTGGCAAGGTTCTGTGCCTGGGTGATTTCGCCGGCAAATTCGATACCGCGCTGAACATCCTCAGGCAGACCGTTGAACCATTCCAGGTTCATCGAATAAACCTGACTGTCCGGCACGGCCTGGGTGAAGGTCACATGGCTCAGGATCTCGCCGAAGCCAAAGACATGCAGCGCGCCGACCGACGGATCCAGTGCGTCAGCAACACCCTGACGGATGGCCGAGGGGGTTTCGCCCCAGGCAACCGGCGTCGGGTTTGCGCCGACCATGCGGTAGTACTGCTGCAGCATCGCCGAGCCCGGAACGCGGAATTTGACGCCCTCCATATCTGCTGGCGTGATGATCGCGCTGCCACCTTGACGCACTGCCACGACGCGCGGGTCGATGACAATATAGAACAGCGCCTTGAAACCCGCGTCCGCGATCTTGGGATCGATTTCCGCCTTCCAGGCGTCGGATGACGTCAGGTTGGTGAACCGCTGGTTCGAGCCGCAGAAATACGGCAGGTTGATCAGGTCAACAGCGCTGGCAAAAGGCGCAAAGTTGGACAGCGAATGCTGCGCGCACTGGATCGTGCCCGACTGCACGGCTTGCACCAGTGCACCACCGGCACCCAGTTGGCCGCCCGGTGCCAAACGGACATAAACCTTGCCGTTGGTCGCGTTCTGAATGTTTTCCTTCAGGTCCAATTGCATGATGGGATAGCTGCGCGAGGCCCCCAGCACGTAGGCGGTGGCGATCGTCATGATGTGATCGGCAGCGGCCTCGCGATCACGCTCTTCCGCGGCGGTTTGGGCCACGGCTGCATCCGACCACAGCACACCACCGGCACCAGCGACCAGGGCGGCGGTGAAGCCCCCTGTGGTCGCCAGTTTCAGGAAATTGCGGCGTTCTACCGACTTCAGCTCCTGCTTGATTTTGTCCATTTGGTTTCCTCCCTAAAGAACCATTATTGATTGTTGGTCGTGTCTTTCTTCGCCGCCGCTTCCCTCCTCAGAATGGCGATGACAAAGAAAATGGATGCCGCAAACAGGATCAGCCATTCGGTCACGATCCCCACAACAGGGGTATCGGTGACCGCGCCGATGAACACATTGGCGGTGAACAGGATCAGCAAAACACCCGCGATGATGAATGGCATATTGGCTCCTCCAGCCGACGCAGGGTCGGCGATTCGAGATGAATGTAAGCGCTTACACGATTTCACGCAAGCGCTTACATTTTTTGCCCAGTCCCGTATGATAAGCCTTCAGGCACTTGGCTGCGGGCAAAATCCGTTTTATGCGGCCGCCCAGCGACGGATAGAAAGTGAACCGGAAATCAGCGTGCGCAACGAACCCCCTCCAGCCGGGCACCCGGTCTCCAAATTGTCAGACGTGGCGCGTCTGGCCGGGGTATCGACGGCGACCGTATCGCGTTGTTTGAACACGCCCGAGCAGGTTGTCGCCCGCACCCGAGAGAAGGTGATGACCGCCGTGCATGAGTTGGGATACGCGCCAAATTTCAGCGCACGGTCGCTGGCCGCCAAACGCACAAACACCATCGGCGCCATCATTCCGACCATGGAAAACGCGATCTTCGCGCGCGGCATCCAGGCCTTCCAGGAAGAATTGGGGCGGCGCGGGAAGACCCTTTTGATCGCCTCGTCATCCTATCAAGAGGCGCTGGAAGCCGAGCAAATCCGCAACCTGGTTGCGCGCGGCGCCGACGCCATCTTGCTGATCGGCTATCATCGCGCGCCAGAGCTGTACGCCTTTCTGGAGCGCCGCGCCGTGCCGTATCTGGTCGCTTGGTCGTTCGATGGCGAACAGACTGCGGCGGCGATCGGGTTTGACAACAAGACTGGCATGGCGGCGTTGGCGCAAAAGGTTGTCAACTTTGGGCACCGCCATATCGCCGTGATCTCGGCCCCGGT
>Ga0316204_10005204_pt1 | contig 21921 bp, 20 predicted proteins | sample 6monrhotite_MG_2_FD_205661 | JGI IMG/M metagenome (GOLD analysis project Ga0316204, IMG submission 205661) | Microbial mat bacterial communities from mineral coupon in-situ incubated in ocean water Damariscotta River, Maine, United States -... | ecosystem: Environmental > Aquatic > Marine >... | reverse complement strand
CCCCGGTGCGCCGATGGCGACGGCCTGTCGGTCCCAATCCACCTCGTAGTCACCGCCCGTGGCGGTTCCGATCGGGCTCCGGACGTACGCCAGTTCCTGGTCGAACACGGTTTCGATCGGACGATCCGATGTAAAGAGGCCATTGCACTGCAGGATGGCCTGCACACCACGCTGGATCATCTCACGCTGTGGCGCGAAATAGTCGTAGCCCTGAGAACGCTGCGCCGCAGCGGCAGAAGGGGCTGCAAGAGCGAGAGCGCAGCTCAGGATGAGAGCTCGGGACATAGGGCACCTCAGGTACGGTCGATCAGCGGGCGAGTCCTCCATTGTACGGCGCGTATTGCAGAGCGGCGAGGGGACGCCCTACTCGGGGTCCGGGCCCGTCCCACCCTCCGCGGACGCGAGGTGCTTCTCGAGGAAGCTCAGGAGTTCGTTCCGGGCTGACAGTGCGTTGAACGTGTGATCCGCTTCCGAAATCAGCGTGAAGCCCAGGCCCAGCCCGACGAGGTGGTCCTCCGAGCCCGCGAGAGTTCGATCGAATACGGCCAGTCCACGATCGCCTTCCGAGTACACGACCTGAACGTCGACTCCGGACTCCAGGAGGACCGCCATCTCGGATGGGACACCGTCCGGAATTCGCCCCCCCATCGAACCCACCCGATCGGCCAGACCGCTCGCTCGGTGCCGTAGCTGATCAAACGCCTCTCGAGCCTTCGCCGCCACGTCCACCTGCCCGGACAGCAGTCGTTTCCAGCGCGACCCGTCCACAACGGCGCCGCGGGTCTCTTCCGCTGTAAGCACCTCCTCGCCATACACCGGGTCGTCCCACGCTCCGAGAAGGAGCGGGTTCAACAGGACGATCCGGGCAACGCCCCCGTCGGTGACGGCTGACCTGAAGGCGGCGTAGGCACCGGAGCAGAGGCCCATGAGCGTGATGGGTCCGCCGTCCGTCGCGGTCACCAGTGCATCTCTCGCCGCCCTCACGTCGGCATGCATCTCCGGGGGATACGCGTCACTTCGGGCCACCGACCCGACAGGCACGCTCTCACCGATCGAGGCCAGGTCGATCCGAAGGACCTTCCAGCCGGCCCCCGCCAAACGCCGCCCCACCTCCACGTACATCCGATTGACCGCGGTGCGCGGCACCACTCCGCCCGTAAGGAGCAGCAGTCCGGCGGTCGGCCCGGGTCGGCGCACCGCTGGCTCCATCAACATCCCAAAGCGTCCACCGGGCCCCGTTCGGACCGGACTCCGAAGCACGTCGCCATGCGTGGCCGAGGCCGCGGGGACCCAATACCACGGCTCGGCAGGCGATTCGGTTCCCCGCGCGGCGACCCAGTCCACGATCTTCTCCAGGATCACCCCGGGAGGAGATGACCTCTCTGGGTAGATCATCATCTCTTTGTGTCCCGGCAGATGAGCCACGTCCACGGCGCAACCCGCAGCACGGAAGTGCTCCCCGATGCGGGTCGGCGGCGGACGATCGTCCCTGGCGACCAGCAACACGTCGGGCGAGTCCTTTGGGATCGATCCCGTCAGATCGATCTGCCGCAGCCGCTCCTGGGTCTCCGCCGTATACAGGTGGCCGGTCGCAACCAGATCGCCCGGCTCAACACCCTGTGTATCGGGGCCATCGGGCGAGGCAGAGGCGAGGATCTCGAGTTCCCGCAGGTAGAAGGAGCCGCTGGGACAGGCTTCCCACAGAACCAGGCCCGCCACGCCGATCCGCTCGGAGAGAGCGGCTGCCAGTGTCGCGCCCATCCTGAGGCCGACCAGAACGACATCCGTGACACCGGGCTGAGCGGCCAGGGTAGCGCGTGCCTGCTCGATCGAATCGACCCAGGCATCCCAGCGGTCGGCGTCGCGGTCCGTGCCTGCGGACTCGCCGGTACCGTCATAGTGGAGTCGCAGTGTGTGCACGCCGGACGCTGCCAGTCGGTCGCCGAGGCTGCGCAGCGCGTCATACGACTGAATGGCTTCCCACCCGAGGGGTGGGCATATTACGGCAGCCACCGTTCTCGGCGCGGCGACTGCTCGATGGTGACTGACGAAGATTGGCCGGTCGCCCGGGAGGAACCCGTGCTCGACCGAAATCCCCTCGTCGCCTCTCGCTGCCGGAGTACCTTCTTGGATCTGGATCAACGTCTCATCGCGCTGTTCGAATCCGTGTTGGGGCCGGAAGCGGAGGGGCTCGAGGAAGATGCCGGGCCGGGGAGCATCGATGCCTGGGATTCAGTAAACCACTTGAATCTGGTGCTCGCTATCGAGTCCGAATTCGGTGTGCACTTCGAGACGTCGGAAATCCCGGAGCTCCTTTCGCGGGCCGCGATTCGTGCTCGTCTCGAGCGAGCCGGATGATCGAACCGGTACACTGGCAGGAGGAGTTGCGGGGGCGCTCGCCATCATCGGCCGAGTACGCCGGCCTCGCTCGAAGCATACATGAGCGACCGGAAGGCCTCCACCCCGTCCACCTCACGGTGCTGTCCACCTGGACGACTCAGTTGCTCACGCCGCACTTCACCGTGGAAGGCGCGCGCCGGGGACTTCACGTGAACACCCACCTCGGTCCGTTCGGACAGTTCGAGCAGGCGTTGCTGGCCGACAACCTGGCGGGTTCGGCCGAATCGGACGAGGCGCTGCTTCTCGCGATGCGGCTGGAGGACGTCGACCCCGACGCCATTCATCGCTTCCACTCCGGTGGCCCAGCGGCCTTCGATGCGCTTGCCGACGACGTAGTGGGCCGCCTTGAGCGGACCGTCGGACTCTTCCGGCAACGGAGCAACGGACCGGTCCTCGTCGCGAACTTCGCCGCGCCGGCACCGGGGCCCCTTGGTGTCTTCGACTCCGGCGCTGCTGACTCATTGACCCACTGCATTCATGCATTGAATCGCCGGATCGCGGGCCATTTTTCCGCGACCGACGTGGCCATCTGGGACTACGCAGGTCTGGTCGCCTCGCGCGGATCCGAAGCGTGGACCGACCCCCGGCTGTGGGCGCTGGCCAGACTGCCGGTGGCAGCGAGCCACCACGGCACCCTCGCGGCACATCTGATGCGTACGCTCAGCGGCCTGCTTCACGCTCCGGCAAAATGTCTCGTCCTCGATGCGGACAACACGTTGTGGGGTGGAGTGATCGGGGACGACGGCCTGGGCGGGATCCAGTTGGGTGACGACCATCCCGGCCGGGCGTTCAAGGAATTCCAGCGCGCGGCCCTGTCGCTGCGCGATCGCGGAATCGTCCTCGCGTTGGCGAGCCGAAACGACCCGGATGTGGTGGAGGCGGCCTTTCGGGAGCACCCCGAGATGGTGCTGAAGTGGAGCGACTTCTCGGAGACCCGGATCCATTGGGGTCCGAAGAGCGAGAGTCTCCGGCAGATCGCCGCCGCGTTGAATCTCGGCCTCGATTCCCTGGTCTTTTTCGATGACAACCCCGTCGAACGGGCCGAGGTCAGGCACGCGGTCCCGGACGTTCAGGTGGTCGACGTCCCCACGGATCCCACACTGTTCGTTCGAGTCCTGCAATCCACCCCGCACTTCGATACGGGGCACGTGACCTCCGAGGATCGCGGACGCGCCGACTCCTACCGCGCAGAAGCCTCACGGCGGAATCGGAGAGAGACCGCAGACACCCTGGAAGACTTCCTCGAGTCTCTCGAGATGGAGGCGCATATCGGCGCACTCGACGAAACGAGCTCATCCCGGGTGGCCCAACTGGTGGCGAAGACGAATCAGTTCAACCTGACCACCCAGCGCCAAAGTCAGTCCGAGCTCGAGGCCCTACATGCACTTGACGAGGGGCTGGGCGTGTTCTGGCTCCGGCTCCGGGATCGCTACGGTGACATGGGGCTCGTCGCGGTCGGCGTTCTGGTTGCGGAAGCCGGCTCAGCGTGCATCCAGAACCTGGTGATGAGTTGTCGAGTGGCCAATCGTGGCGTTGAACAGGCCATGCTCGCATACCTGATTGAACGTGCCCGCACCGCCGGATACGATCAGGTCATTGGCGACTTCGTCCCGTCCGCGCGGAACCATGTGGTCGCTGAGCTTTACCCATCAGCAGGCTTCGAAGTGATGAGCACCTCCGGTGATACCGTGCGATACACCTTCGACCTCACGACGCGCGATCTCCCGACTCCGACCTCCATTCGTGTTCAGACCGACTGACCTTTTCGGCGCGGCCCGACAGTTTTGCCGAGGCCGCCTCGCACGGAAGACCCTCAAGGTGAGCACGCTCGCCGTCGCACTCCCGGGACTGGCCTGGGCGTGTACCAGCGAACCGGAAGCCGCGGGCCCACCCATGACGTGCACACACTGGGGCACGGACGAGCAGCTGACACAGCGTCCCAGTGGCTTCGACTCCGCCATGGTCTCGTCGGACGCCGGGGATGCAAAAGTCTGCTACTCCCGCCCCACGGCGCGGGGACGGGTCGTGTTCGGGGCTCTGGTCCCGTGGGACACTCTGTGGAGGACGGGCGCCAATGAAGCGACGGCCCTGCACCTGTCCGCTGCTTCGGAAATCGCTGGCATCCCCGTCGACTCGGGCGCCTACACACTGTACACCGTTCCCAGTGAAGCCGGCTTCACCGTCGTCATCAACGCGAGCACGGGACAGTGGGGACTGACGATGGACGCCGTAGGCGCGAACGGCAGAGAGTTCGAGAACGCCTACACCCCGGAGGTCAGGCGCAGAGAAGTCGGTCGTGCACCGATCGCGACGGAGGCCATCGAGCCCGTGGATACGCTCACGGCGCATTTCGAGGGAATCACCGGAGATCAGGTCCGTCTGCTCTTTGACTGGGAGACGACACGAATCGTAATCCCGATCCGGTTCGGCGGCTCCTGAATTGCAGCCTCCGCGACCAGCCTCCACGACAGCCTCCACGACAGCCTCCACGACAGCCTGAGATCCACCCTTGCTCTATCGCGTGCGATTCGCATCCAGACTACTGGCAGATCGACTCAGCGGGCTGCTGATGGGAGTACCTCTCGAATGCCCACCACGCGGAACGATCGCCTCGATCGCAGCGCGATCGAGTCCTCCAGCTGAAGTCCGCTTCAGCGTCGGAAAGCGGAAGGCCCTGGTTTGCTACAGCCGACCCCTGACACGGGAACGGCAGGTCTTCGGAGATCTCATTCCATGGGGTGAGATCTGGCGCATGGGCGCGAACGAACCCACCACGCTCCACCTGCCCTTCGCCGCACGCGTCGCGGGAAAGCGCGTCTGGCGGGGCCGAATGTCGTTGTACGCCATCCCGGGACAGGACCGATGGACCCTCATCCTGAACCGCTCAACACGGCAGTGGGGGATCACCCGCACCGAGACCGGGTCGAAGGGCCGTGTATTCCAGAGCGCCTACACCCGCGCTGTCCGCGGCGCCGAAGTCGCTCGCATTTCCATCGAACCAGAAACGATCCCTCACGTCGAGCAACTCACCATCACGGCTGAGCCGGAGGGCGATTCACGCACGGTGCTGATGGTCGACTGGGAGACGACGAGACTCAGGATCCCGATCGAGGTGTAGGGCGAAGCAGACTCACACGACATCCGATGTCCAGCCCGGCAGCCTCCGTCAGGAGATCGGGCGCTGACCCGGCCAGTCGCCCCGCTGGACGATCACCTTGCCGTTGTTGACCACCATCAGGACATCCTGCATGACGCCGATGTCTTCGAGCGGATTGCGTTCGAGAACGATGAGGTCGGCTTCCAGGCCCTGCTCGATGCGGCCGGTGCGATCGGAGAGCCCGAAAAGCTCAGCGGGTGTGATCGTCGCCGCCTGCAGAGCCTCCAGGGGAGTCATACCGATCTCCACGAACTCGAGAAGCTCATGCGCCAGGGTGGTGGTGCTCTCCGGACCGTACCCGGTATCGGTCGCCGCCACGATCTTCACGCCCAGTTCATGGGCCGTACGGGCCATCTCCTGTACCCTCGGCAGCATATGGCGCCCGCGAATGTTCAACGTCGCGTTGTCGTAGTCGCCGCCTGCGAGTGTCAGGTCCCGCACGATCGCGATGGTCGGGACCAGGTACGTCCCTCGGTCCCGCATCAGGCCCAGCGTGACCGGGCTGAGATATGTGCCGTGCTCGATGCTCCGAACGCCCGCCATGACGGCGTCTCGCCCCCCTGCGTCCCCGTGCGCATGCGCGGCCACACCGATCCCGCCCTGGGCGGCTTCGTCAACGATCGCACGGAGTTCTTCCTGCGAATAAAACTGCTTCCGGGGATCGGTGTTCGGCAGCCCGGCCCGCTCGGTGGCGTTCGTCTTCACGAAGTCCACACCGCGCTGAACCAGGGCACGAGTCATCGCCCGAACGGCGTCGACCCCGCGGACCTCCCCGGCCATCAGATAGCCGAGGTCGGGATGATCCTGGAAGAACTCCTGCGCAGCCGGCGGGCGCACGTGATACCCGGCGGCGAGGTACTGCGGCGCCTCCAGGAAACCAGCTGCCTGCAGATCCCGCATGCCGATATCCGCATAGTGGGTGGCCCCCATGCTGCGCATGGTCGTGACCCCGGCCCTGAGTGCCCGCTGCGCGTCCGCCCCCGACCCAACATGCACGTGCCCGTCCATGAGTCCGGGCGCGAGGTAGCGACCCATCAGGTCGACCTGCGAGACTCCTGCCGGGGCCGTCACGTTCCCGCCGATCTGAGCGATGCGACCGTCGCGGACCAGCACCGACACGCCTTCCTGAACCGCACCGCTGGTCACGTCCACCACGTTGGCGTTCGTGAGCAGAAGATCCTGTGCCGTCACCGGGGTCACGGTAGCGGCGAGGAACAGGAGCGAGAGAAACGAGTGCTTCATGACATTCCCCGAGTAGAGGCGCGGGTCAGTGGATACCGGTCGAACATGGGGCTCCGGCGACGACGCAGAAAGCCGAACCGCGGCGCCGTCCGACTCAGGGGCCGTTTGCGGCGCGGCCTGGAAGCTGTGCCAGGCCGTCCCGAGAGTAGCCGACCGTGCTGCGGACGATGACAAGCGTGGTGGCGAGCAGGAGCGGAGTGACAACGACCTGGGGCAGACCCATGGCCAGCCATACCACGAGTACAAAGACACCCACGCTCCCGAGCCGCCCGTGGGACCGGTGGACCACACGCAGGTCCGTGCGCGCCCGGATGGCAGCCCACCCGATCCCGAGGATCAGGTCACGGCCTACCAGAAGGATGAGAAACCAGAGCGGGAGCATGCCGAAGGCCCCGCCGTCACTGAACGTGAAAAACGTCACCACCGTCACCTGAACAAGCTTGTCCGCTGCGGCATCCATGAAGGCACCAAAGTCCGTCGCGAGCTCAAAACGGCGTGCGATCCACCCATCCACGATGTCCGACAGACCGATCGTGAGCAGCACGATCACCACGATCATCCGCAGGGAGCCGGTGTCAACTCCCATCGCCGCAGCGTTCTGGGCTCGCAGCCCGAAGACGACGAAGAATGGCAGCAGGACCACCCGCAGCAGCGTGACGACCCACAGGACGATTCGCATCAGCCGCCGAGTGCGTCTCCGCGGGGAGCAGCCGGCGCGGCCGGCGTGCACATCACCAGAAAGTTGAAACGACGCTCACCCGGACCGGGGACCACAGCGTCGTTGACTTCCCACTCCGCATCGGTGTTCAGCGCACTCGTCGACGTATAGAAGCTGAAGAGGCAGTCTACCTCGTCTCGGCGGAATCGAAGGGACGCCTCGTTCGGCGCGTCGCGGGGCTCCGGCGTCCGGATCCATCCGGCCTCGCGAACCCGCTCGTAGAAGCGCGTCGCCTCCGCCCCGGGGCCTCGTCGCGTAGCTCCGGCAGCTGTAACCCGGCAGCCGGGCACCATCGCCTTCGTGCGCCAGTCGTCGATCGTATCCGGTTCCGCGACCGCCACCATGCTGATGTCGTCGACCATGAAGCGTTCCGCCTCACGGCAAAGCTCGACCTGAGCAGAGGCGCTCGAGGGCATACCCCAGACCATGACCGCCACAAGACCGAGACCGATCGAGCGAGACATCCGAATCACCTCATGCCAGGGTTGTCCGCGTGACCCCGACGGGCCGCACACTGCGGAAGATACCGCGAAGCCCGTAGGCAAGATCCTCCTCGATGCATCCCCTGCGCTCATTCGTGGGTGACCGCGCGGGCCAAGGCCCGTCTTTACGACGGGACCGCGCAGGGCGGCTACGCCCTTCTCACGGAACACGCGCTCCGGTTCGGGCTATTGGTCGAGACTCAACGATGCCCATCGACCCCACGGATCATGAAGACCCTCCGCCCCATCCTCGCCGTAGCAGCAGCCCTGGCCACGGTCACGACCGCCGGTGTGGCTCAGCAGAACACGCCCGAGCCGCTGACCTCGATCAGGAACTACCAGGACGTGTCGGAGCGCCTTTCGTCGGCCGGCCAGATCGGGTACGAGCAGATCCCCTTGCTCCGCGACGCCGGCTTCGATGTGGTCATCAACCTGGCCTCCGCCAGTCGTGAGAGAAACGGAGAAGAGGGCTTCCTCGTGGCGGAGTCAGGCCTGACCTACGTGCACATCCCGGTCGACTGGGAGCAGCCCCGTCTGGAAGACGTGGACCTGTTCTTCGACGTCATGGAGGCGAACGAAGATCGGAAGGTCTTCGTCCACTGCTTCGCGAACATGCGGGCGTCGGCGTTCGTCTACATGTACCGCACGCTGGTTCAGGGCGTCCCGGAAGCTGAAGCGCTGGCCACCATGAACGAAGTGTGGGATCCGGCCGAACTGCAGCAGTGGGCCGACCTGATCGAAAAGGCACAGGCCAACGCCGGGAACCGCTAGAACACGATCGCGCCGTCAGTACGACCCGTTCGGAAGCAGGTCGGCCAGGTACGCGTCAGGATCCGGCTGGCTCGTCAGCATCGTCCGAATCCACGCTCGGTGTTCGTGCTGAACGACCACGCCCTCCCAGACACATCCGTGGTACGGGCGATCTACCCGCGCGAAATCCTCCGATCCGGCGGAGTTGGCCAGCCTCAGACACAGGATGTCGGCGTGCGCCCACCACTGCATGAGGAGCCAGTTACCGAGTTGCCCCGCATGCAGGATCGCAAAACCCAACTGGTAGTGGTCCCCCAGATCGTCGGCTGCAGTCGGTAGCTCCCGCAGCACGTGGTCGCGCGCCCGCGCGACGAGTTGCTCGTCGAGGGGATCGTGACTCCACTGGATCGAGTAGAGCTTCACCCGAAAGCCACCGGGGGCCCCGACCGTCCCGAGCGCTCGAAAGGTCCGCGGTCGGTACGGCGTCAGTTCCGTGCGGTCCGCGGTCGGCTCCCCGCTCACAATGCATCCCTGCCGTGAAGCGACGTGGACACGATGTGGTCCAGTCGGATCACCTCTCCCGACTCGAGCACCAGGAACTCCGCCCCATCACGGACGCGCACATCGACGATGCGGGACTCTGTGCTCATTTCAGCGCCGTCCCCGGTCCGCCAGGAGACTTCTACCATGGTCCGACGCACCGCAGCCGCTTCGTACTGGTCGTGCAGTGAACACGCGATCGGCGTGTACCCACCCTCGTTCGTTGCAGTCACCACCACCTCCCCTACCAATGAGACAGGCCTCGACCGAGACCTTCGGCCGCAGTCCCTCGTCCATCGAAGCCCCCTTGCCCAGCCGACATTCGCCCGGCCATGACGACGACCGGAGAAGGCACGGACTGCACCGATCCGAAAGTAGGTCATCGCGGTAGCCATGCGAAGACTGCTCGTGTCCAGGGAAACCCCGCCCCCTGGGACTCGTGCACCACGTACACCGCCGACCCGCGTTTGACTTCATTCGTTGGCGCTTGAAGCTTCTCCTCACCGAGGACCTCAGACCGAAGAACCCCCAGGACACCCTTGGCCTCCGTATTCCATGAGTTGAAGCAGCGACGCATCGTCCAGATCGTCGCCTCGTACCTCGTATCCGGATGGGTCGCCCTCGAGGTCGTGGGCGCCTTCGTGGAACGTAGTGTCCTCCCAGACATCGCCTACAGCATGGGGCTGGTGCTCTATGTGGGAGGCATCGGAATATCCGCAATTCTGGGCTGGTATCACGGGGAAAAGGGGCGTCAGAACTACACCCCCCCTGAATTGGTGCTGCTGGCGATGGTGGCCGGGCTCACACTCTTCGCGGGATACCGCACCTGGGAAGGGCATCGCCTCGACCTGGCCTCCGACCGCCTGGCCGTCGAGAACGCGGAGAATCTGAACCGGGTCGCGGTGCTCTACTTTCGCGACCTCTCACGAGACCGAGACCTGGGGTATCTCGCGGACGGCCTCACGGAATCACTGCTCGACCGCCTGGCAGAAGTACAGGGCCTCGACCTCGTCTCCCAAAGCGGGTCAGCACAGTTCCGGGACTCCGAACTCCCGCGGGACAGCATCGCTCGTTTTCTCCGGGCAGGCATCCTGGTGGAGGGGACCGTGGAACCCCGCGGAGAGGACGTCAGGGTTTCACTGTCTCTCGTCGACGGGGCGGGCGGCGCTGAACTCTACCGAGCCAGAATCGAAGCCTCCGCGGCAGACCCGTTTCTTCTTCAGGACGAACTCGCGGAAGAAGTCCTCGAGCGCCTTCGATCCTGGCTCGGGGACGAGATTGCCGTGCGAACCGCTCGGCGAGGAACGGACAACGTGGCCGCGTGGGCCGACTTTCAGCGGGCGCTGCGCGCCCGTCGCGAGGCCGACGCCCGAGTCGAGGACGGAGACATCCCCGGCTTTATTTCCGAGTGGCAGCGGGCGGACGAGCTACTCGCCGCAGCGATCGAGGCGGATCCGGAGTGGGCGCGGCCTCAGGTAATCCGTGGGCTCCTCGCCAGTCGTTGGGGAGAACTCAGCGCCTACGAGAGCAGGGACGAGGCGAACGAGTATTTCGATCTGGCGCTGCAGCGTCTCGACGCCGTCATCACCGCTCAGCCTCGCGATGCCTTCGCCCATCAGGCGCGGGGTATGGTTCAGTACCTGCGTTGGGCCTACGGCGTCATCGCGGATTCAGATGACGCCTCCGTCGCGCTCGATGAGGCCAGAGCGTCCCTGGAGCGCGCCGTGGATCTCGACGACGGGCTCGCCAACGCGTGGAACGTCCTGAGCATCGTGAATTCGCAGAAGGCCGATATGGTCGGCGCAAACATGGCGGCGCGGGAAGCGCTCGCCGCAGATGAATTCCTTCGGTCCGCCGAGAGCGTGCTCGAGACCCTGTACTCCACATCCTACGATCTGGAGAACCTGCTCGACGCCAAGACTTATTGTGAACAAGGTCGCCAGCGATATCCGGCCAGCCCCGTCTTCGCCCAATGCGAAATCTGGCTCATGGGTGCCGGCATCGTCGAGCCAGATCTCGATCAGGCGTGGTCCCTGCTGGATGAGTACGTCATGCTCCTCGACGAGGCGGATCGCCCGAGAGAGTCCATCGCCACACGTATTCTCGTCGCACAGGTCGCAGCCGAGATGGCAGCCCGTGGAAACGACGCTGCGCTGGCGGACAGCGCACTCTCGATCGTATCCCGGTCTCAGGCATCGGCGGCCATCGATCCGACTCGCGAACTCCTCGGCCTCGAAGCGCTGGTCCACCTGAAATTGAACGACCCCGCGACCGCGGTCGAACGCCTTGGCGTATATCTCACCGCCAGCCCCTCTCACCGTGAAGGATGGCGGTGGTCATCTCACTGGTGGTGGCGGAGTCTGCAGTCGGATCCTGACTTTCGCCGCCTGACCGGCCGATAGGTCGACCCGGGTCAATAATTCACGCGTCATCGGTGGCGAGCGAACAACACCTGTCGCGTGGCCGCATCGTCTCAACCAGAATCCGGGCGACCCAGGGCACTTGGGCCCCGTCATTACAGCCTTCCCCGGGGTCTCGCCGACCGGCAGATTCGCGCACGGCTCTTGCTGAAAGAGTCCCAGCGCCACACCGCATCACTTCCACGGCGCAACCTCCCCCCAGGAGACACCATGAAGCGACTTGCTCTCGTCCTGGCAGGCACGATGCTCGTGTCTGCGTGTTCCGACAGCGGTCCCACGACACCCGTTGAGATCCCGTTCGAGCTCGGTGACGTCCAGCTTGGCCTCGTAGACGGTGCAAATGGATCCGGAGGGAATCCGAAGTTCTTCTTCCTTCGGCCTCTGACCGAGACTCGTGGGCTGCAGGACGAGCCCAACGAGGCACTCGACCCCGTTGTCGAAGTTTGTCTCCGCAATCAGGCGGGAGACGGCTGTGATCCGAACCAGCCGCCGCTTGCGTCGTTCTTCCGCGACGGACCCACGCGCGAGCGAATCCGCGTTGACTCACGAGGGCATTACAACGTCGCCTGGCGCATGAAGGATTATCCGCCGCAGCAGAACGGGATCTATCGCGTGCGCGTCCTGCTCCATGGTAGTGAACTGGGGCATGCCGACGTGATCACGCTGCGCCAGCGGGATATCAAGGCGTTCAGTTCGGTCGGCGACGAGATCGTACCGATCTCGGACAAAGGGAACTTCGACATCTCGTTCTTTCTGGTCGACGGTGTCCTCGAGGATCAGTTCTGCGACTTCGACGGAGACGGGGACGTCGAGGACTGCGACGCCGGGGTCGAAGACCCGACGGACGGGCAACCCACCGTCCTGACCGTCGTGGACGGGAACGAGATCGTTGCGGTCCTCACCGCCCCGGACGGCGTATTCCTGGATGCGCAGGGAAACCCGATCCCCGATGTGGTCTTCACGGCTGAAGTCGAGATCGCACCTCCGAGCAAGGACCTGATCCTGGACGACACGAAGGAGCACCCGTTCTTCGTCGAGGTGAACACCTTCCCGAACGACGTCTACATGGATCCAGCGGGTCCCGGCATCTCTGTCGTGATCTGTCAGGACGATGCGGTTCTTCAGTCCAGAGGAATAACCGACCCGCTGCACCCCCAACTGGTCCTCTACAAGGTCTCGGACCCGAAGGCGGGCTTCCCGAACGGCGAGACGAAGCGTCTATCGACCACGTTCGGAGCACCGGTCTGCGGAACACCAGCTCCCGCTCCTCGGGTGCGAGGTATCACCGGAGTCGTACGGACGGCAGCAGCGAGCGTCGCCCGGTTGTTCCAGCCCGAGCCGCTTCGCGCGCGAAGGCTGCATGGCGGACTCAACACCGTAATCGTTCGCGATATCAGTTCTTCTGATGCGGCATTCAGCACCTTCGGGACCACGTTGGGACCCAACGCGGCTCAGACGACCGCCATCGTTCCTGACGGAAACGTCAACGTGGTCACGAGCATCCTGATCGAGGTACGCACCGCGCTTGGGGACGTTCTTCAGTTTGGCGGGGATGCTGTGTCCGTCACGGTCTCGTCCGGCCCGAATGTCGGAGCTCCGGTTTCCGTGACCGACAACGGGAACGGCACCTATTCCGCCAGCTATACGCCCCTGCTCTCCGGGGTTGATGAGTTGTCGGTGTCGCTGACGACGGCGGACGGATGGGCTCAGGGAGCTATCGGCGGTTCGCCGTTCTCCTCAACCGTCCACGGACCAATGGTGGTCGGGACGTTCGCGAACCCTCGGGGCCTTGTCGGGCTCGTGGCGAGCTGGGATCCAGCGGGGGGACCGCTGTCCATCAGCGGCCCGGGTGGCCTGGCGTATACGTGTCCGATCTCGCAGCCGCCGGGAATCGCGACGGACCGCGCGTTCTGTCTTGCGGATACACCGCCTGCGCCGGGTACCTACCTGCTGTCGTCGACGCTCGGCTCATCGAGTGTGACCCCGGATACGGGAGCCTCCCTCACGCCGCCCGTGGTGCAGGCGGTATCTGTATCCGGAACAGACGTGACCATCACATGGACAGGAGACGCGAGCCAACACGGGTCGTACTTCGTGTTCCTGTTCCGGAACGGAATCGTGAGTCAACACATCGTTTCCGCGTCGACGTTGTCCGGCGGTCTGGCGTCCGTCACGATCGACGGATCGTCACTGGGTGCGGGTCTCGCGTACTTCGCGAACGTCGCGGCACTGAGTGAGGACCTCACGACATCCTTCCCGCTCGTGAACCAGTTGAATGGCCGAAGCGGCGCCAGCTTCTCGTTCGTCAACACGCCGTCCGAGCAGTAGCAACTCCCTGAGAGCGAGGTGGGCCGGAGCCTTCGAGGTTCCCGGCCCACCCGCGTCAGCCGGTGAAGTCGAGCCCCAGCGCCGCCTCGAGTTGATCCCAGCGCCGCCGCGACACCCGTAGTCTCACGCCCTGATGGAGGACGACGACTCCGCCCCCATCCCGGTCTCGCTCGAGCATCCGCACCCGGTCCAGGTTGACGATCACCGACCTGTGAATCCGATGGAAACGTCCGGACGAGAGGCGCAGCTCGAAGTCTTTCATGCGACCACTCACCAGGTGGGCCTTCCCCGCCGTGTGCAGGCGAACCAGGTCCTCGTCGGCCTCGAGCCAGTCGATTTCCTGGACGGGGATGATGGTCGTCCGGTTCCCGATGCGAACGCCGATCCTCGCGGGCCCTTCGCTGTCAGGCGGGTCTGCAGACACCAGCGTGGCACCCGCCCCATCGGAGCGGAGTCGCAGAATCAGTGACCGTAGCGTCTCCCGGGTATCCAGGGCGTGGTCCGCCTCCAGTCTGCGTACGGCGCGCTCTACAGCCGCCATGAAGCGCGGACGTCCGAACGGTTTGGTGACGTAGTCGACGGCATGAACCTCGAAGGCGCGCCGCGCATACTGATCGTGCGCGGTGACGAGCACGACCCCCGCCGGTGCTTCGTCGCCGAGTTCCTCAAGGACCGCGAAGCCGTCCATGTCCGGCATCTGCACGTCCAGGAAGAGAAGGTCCGGTTGCAGATCTCGCGCCTCTGCCACCGCCGCTCGTCCGTGCGCGGCCTGACCCACGACCTCGACGTTGGCGACCTCTTCCAGGAAGCTGCACACAACGTCCCGGGCCGTGGGTTCGTCGTCCACGACGAGAGCCCGGAAGACTCGTGGATCAGTCATCGAACGTCCCTCCACCTTCCTGTGCGTCTCCAGTATCGAAGACTGCAGGCAACTCCAGGCGAACGTCGGTTCCGCCCCCGTCCGCCTCCCGAACCTGCATGGACTGATCGTCCCCCCAGGCGTGTTCGAGGCGCTCCCGGGTGTTCGACAATCCGGTGCCACTCCCAGGATAGGGCGTCGGGTTCTCCATGCCGGGACCATCGTCCTGGACGTGTACGACCAGGCGCTGTCCCGGCTCAACCGCCGCGCTGATGCTGACGACGCCTGCGGTGGGAGTCGTGGAGATCCCGTGCCGGATCGCGTTCTCCACCAGGGGCTGGAGCAGGAGCGGAGGGATCATGCACGAACGCGCCTCCGATGTCGCCTCGATCCGCGTGACCAGGCGATCAGAGAACCGCGTCTGTTCGATCGCGAGGTACTCACCGACCATCGAGAGTTCTTCTTCCAGCGGAATCCGCGCCCGGTCGGTCGAGGAGTTCACCCTCTGAAAGAGTGAGCCCAGGTGATCCAGCATGGTATCCGCATCGTCCGCGCGCCCCGAGCGCCAGAGATGCCCGATGGTATGCAGAGTGTTGAAGAGGAAGTGGGGTCTGATCTGCTCGTTGAGCGCCCGGAAGCGCGCCTGTGCGAGTTGCCCCTCCATCCGTGCAAAGGTGAGCTCTCGGGCCCGCGCTTCGCGCACATAGATCCAGGCGTGCGTGAGCAGCACGGAAACACCGTAGACCGTTACGGCCACGTGGATGCGAACGGTGCCCCAGAAGACCGCGCGCTCGGCCAGCACCCCCCAGCCGTTGAACATCCCGTTGATCCACCAGAATCCGGCCACCACACCCACGTTGGCTACCCAGGCCACGACCGGAATCGCAGCCAGGTGGATCCAGATCGTCCGGGTCCACGTCTCTCGGGTGAGTGAAAAGCGCGCTGCCAGGGCGATCGCGATGAGCGTAGCAGGGATCCACGGAAGAGAGTTCACCAGCTGGGTTCGAACCGCGCCGGCCAGTGGGATCGGTTCGCCCTGAAGGCTCAGGCCCAGAGCGGTCTGACTCCCGAGGACTACACCGATGAGAAGCCAGGCAATGCTGACCCCGAGGACGACCCGAACTCTCACACCGTTGTCACCTTCCGCTCACCCACCCCAGGTGTGCGTGTACTTGAGGATCCAGGTCCGGGCCAGGGACCGTGGCAATTCAGGGAGCGCCGGGTTGGTCAATCGCTCCGTAGCGAGTCCTTCGTTGTACACGAGCCAGAGATCCCGGCCCTCTGCAAAGTTGTAGCGGAGGCGCGCATTGAAGTCGAGTCGATCGGTCGTCGAATTGTACTGCACGAACGCGTTGCCCGAAGCCCGACTGTCCAGCGCGGTCCGCACGCGAAGGCGCGCGAGGTGGATGTCAGCCCCCTGGTTCCGCGACGCGAATCGCAGACGTGTCCACTGATAGTCGCCCCCGACCTCGAGGCGGGGAGAGACGTTCCAGGTCGGCCGGATGATCACCTGCTGGCGAGTGCCGTCGAAGAAGGTCCCGGCACGGGCGTCGAGTCCGGCCCGGACGGTTCGACCCGCCGGCATGGACCAGGCGAACTGCAGGTCGGAATACGTGTGACGCCCAGCAGGGATCTCGACCTCTCCGCCAATCATGAAGGGCGTGATCACGTCCTCGACGAACAACTTGGGCTCGATCCAGCCACTTCCGCCCGCTTTGGTTTCCCACTGCAGCCAGACCGCGTACTGCCCCGACTCCAGCGTGCCATCCGAATTCCGGAAGGTGGAAAAGGCGAGCGCACCGGGATACAGGCGTCGGAAGTAGCTGTGGTCGTCGGTAAAGATGAAGTAGTTGCCGAATGCGCTGGCCTGCGTGAAGTCGCGACGTGGCAGGAAGCCGAGCGCCGGATCATATGCCGTCCCGGATCGCGTGTACTCGAGGGTGTAGGCGAGACCCCGACTCGCTCGCTGCTGCCAGCGCGCGTTCACATGGCTCCGATCTCGGAGTGCGGCTTCACCCTGATCGCTGTCGAACGAACCAGCCCACTTCAGGGTGAGGTAGTTGTCGCCGAAGACGCGGAACGACCCATCCAGACCGGTCACCACGTTGTGCTCTCCGTCCTGCAGCCGTGACGTGACCATGCCGCCGAAGGTGGAGAAGTCATTCAGGACTCGGCGCCGGAGCCGCAGGGTCCCGAAGTTCTCGGTCGCGGTCCCCGGGATGTCGTCGGTCTGCATGTCGAGAAGCCCGACGTCCCACTCCCCGATTCGGCCCACGACGCGCGCTCCCCCCAGGACCGGCACCGCTTCGCGGCCCTGAGTGAGACCGATCCGACGGGAGTGGAATACGCGACTGCCCGCGCCGGTCGTAAAGTCGAAGATGCCGCTTCCCTCCTGGAAGAACCGACGCTTCTCCGGGAAGAACAGGGAGAAACGGTCCAGGTTTACCTGCTGATCGTCCGCCTCTACCTGTGCGAAATCGGTGTTGACGGTGAGGTCCAGATTGAGATTGCTGGACAGGGCATGCCGCAGGTCGAGACCGAACTCGCGGGGGTAGGAACGCTCCCTCTCGAAGCTCTCGCCGGACGCAGCCAGCACGGCATCGCTGTCGGCCCCGCCGAGTACGAAGGGCGTGACATACGTCGGATTCCGTGTCTCGACTCCGGCGAGCACCACGTCCTGTGCGATGGACGGCTGCCGAAACTGGAATTGTGGATCGATCGCGGGAAAGGTCACCCGCTCCCCGGTCCTGGAGACCAGGCGAGTCACGGTGAGCCCCATCGTGGCTGCGCCGTTTTCGTCGACCTGGAATCCAAGGGTCGACAGAGGGATCCGTACTTCGACGAACCAGCCGCGGTCGTCGACCACGGTTTCGGCATCCCAGAAGCCGTTCCAGCTGCCGTTGAGAACCGCCCCATCGTCCGACACGAGCAGATCGAATCGCATCGCGGCCGGGGTGATGCCGAACCACTTCGCGTTCTGATTGTCGTTGAACGCGTCCACGTAGATCGCGAACGCGTCGTCTCCGTTCCAGCGGTCCCGATACAGCGAGTTGATGCGAACACCGTCGGGGTCCGAATCGTAGAACCAGCCCGCAGCATAGAGGTACCGGTCGTCATATCCGACCCGGATTTCGGTTTGCTCGGCCGGCTCACCACCGAACGTCGGGAAGTACATGGTGAGGGGAAGCGCCGGAGCATCCTGCCAGGCCGCCTCGCCAGGCATTCCGTCCAACTCGATGGGGCCGGTCAGACGGGTCAGGTGCATCACGTCGGACTGCGCGAGCAGCGCCCCCGCTCCCAGCAACTGGCCAATAATCAATCCGCCAGCGAGCGCCAGGACCCGCACGACGGGTCCACTCTTCACCCTTTTCAGAACCTCTTCACGACACGTCCGCATCCCCACCTCTCCCCGTCACCGTTCTCCGTTCAACCCGGCGAACGATCTGGCCGCGAACGAGGCGAATCAGGAGCTCGCAGGTGAGCGGGTGAAAACGCCCGGCGAGTGGGGCGGCTACCGGGGCCGAACGGCTCGCCCTCCGCCACTGTTACAAAGCGACTACGCACGATGGCGGAGCGCGCCGTCCCTCGGCCCGGACTTGATTTGGGTGTCGCCTACACCAGGAGGGCACTCATGAACGGGCAACACAACGCAGCAGGTCACGAGCCAGGCCCCATTCCGTCACGTCCCTCACGCCGCGGTAACGCACGACGACCACTCTCATGGCCCGATGTGGTGATCGTCACACGTGTGATGCTCGCATTCGTCGCGCTGGGCACCTTCGCCCTGCCGCACCCATGGAGTCTTGCGGCTCCAGCGATGATCCTGATCGTCATCGCGATGGACGGGCTGGACGGCTTCCTCGCTCGCCGGGCCGGGGTCGAGGACGAACTCGGCGGCGTCATGGATATCACAGCCGACCGGATCGTCGAGCACGTGTTCTGGATCTACTTCGCGGTGGCCGGCCTGATTCCCCTGTGGGTCCCGCTCGTGATCGTCACGCGCAGTTTCTCCGTAGACGCCGTCCGCGGGATCGCCGCGACTCAGGGCCGGACGGCATTCGGTCCCGAGTCGATGATGACGTCGACTCTTTCGGCCGTCCTCGTGTCGTCCCGCTTCATGCGCACCATCTATGGACTGGCCAAGGTCCTGGCGTTCCTGCTTCTCGCGCTCGTCTCGGTGGCGGCATCGGCTCATGCGGACGGCTCCGCAGCAGCCCCGACTCCCCTCCTGCAGGCCGCAGCAGCCGGCGCCGTCTGGATCACCGTCACGCTCAACGTTCTGCGCGGACTGCCGGTTCTCTGGGATGGGCGACACTACCTGGCGCCCACCTTGCCCGTTGAGGCCGTGACCGAAGGATGCAGGGCCGATGCGGGCCCCTTCCCCGAAGCGGGTCGCAGGTGATGATCGAGGCCGCCTGCTTCGACCTCGACGGCACCCTGCTTGTCGGGCGCTCCGCGGAGCGCCGTCTGACGAGCTGGCTCGCTCGCCGTCATGAACTGAGGGCGCAATCGCTGGCGAGGAGCCTGGCCCGGGCGGCTACGTTGCCGTGGCGGGGGACAGGCCATGCCCTTCGAAGCAACAAGCTGCACCTGGCGGGAGTCTCGGCTCCGGCCCTGCACGTGCTGGCGGCGAGGTTCGTGGAATCGATCCTCGTGCCGGCCCTCAACCCTCGCGTGCTCGAGGAGGTGGCCCGTGCCCGCGCGGCAGGGGCCCGGCTCTTCCTTCTCACGGGTGCTCCCGACGTGATCGCCGGGGCCGTCTCTCGGCACCTGTCGTTCGACGGCCACCTCGGAACGCGGCTCGAGGTCCGCGAGGGGCGCTTCACCGGCGAGCTCGCAGGACCGCACTGGTTCGGGCCCACCAAGGTCCGGGGCGTTGCTCAACTCGCCGCACGATGGGGCTTCGACCCCGCCCATGCCTGGGCGTTCGCCGACCACGAGGCCGACGTGCCGTTCCTGAGCGTCTTTGGACGGCCGGTGGCGGTGAACCCGCATCCGGGACTCAGGCGAGCGGCGGTTCAGAAGGGATGGGAGATCATCGCCGGAGGGTGATTCTTCCACGTAAGGATCATCTATGTTACCATGGTAACATTCATCCTTCCAACGATCGCAACCATGCAATCCGAAGTCGATTTCCTGAGAACCCTCGAGGCGGGCCGAATCCCGCCGGATGGCTTCGGCCACAGGAACCACATCCGGGCCGCCTGGGCCTATGTGCGCCAGTACGATCTCCTGCAAGCGACCGCCCGCATGCGCCGCACGCTGCAGGGACTCGCCAACGCGCATGGGACGCCTCAGAAGTATCACGAGACCGTGACGTGCGCGTACGTGCTCCTGGTCCATGAACGGCTGGCGAGGGACCCCGACCCGGACGACTGGAACGGGTTCGCGGACCGTCACCCGGAACTCTTCGAGTGGAATCCCGGCCTGATGGAGAAGATCTACGGACCGGACGTCCTGCGATCGGCGGAGGCGAAGCGTCAGTTCCTGCTGCCCTCTGTGGCCGCTGTCCCGACCGCCGAATCAACGGGGACCGCCACTTGAGTGCACGCCAGGTCGATCGAGTACAGACGGGCTTCCGCATCGAGCGCCGGATCCTCCAGGTACTCAAGGGGCTCGCGGCGTACCACGAGATCTCGCTCGGCGACCTGCTGGAAGGCGTCCTCCTGCACACGTTCGAGGGGAAGGCACCGTTTTCAGAGTCATCCCTCGAGGCGATCAGGGGCCTGAAGGAGGTCTACGGACTCGACCTCACTGCGGCGGACAGTCACTCACTCGTCGAGTAGCCATGGCCCAGAAGCTGGCCAGAAGCTGGTAGGAAGCGGGGGTCGATCCCTCAGCGGCCGACGACGTCCGGTCGGGACTCGTGTCAGGCGACCACCAGCGATCCGATCGCACGGACCACCAGATTGGGAACCAGTCGTAGCGGAACCTCCACCGCACGCTCGACAAGGCGACGGGCCGCCGGTCCAGCGACTCGACTCGGAACGGCCTGCCTGAGATTCTCGCGTAGCCGGTTTACCCGGCACCGCACCGACGACGCAGCCATCTGAAGCTCGTCTCCGATCTCTTTGGAGGTCATGCCCGAAATGAAGCGCATCTCCACGATGCGTCGATCGAGTTCGGGAAGGCGCCCCATCAGGCGATTGACGTGCATCGCGTCGGTGACACGGTCGGACAGGTCGCGGCGCGGCTCGTGGTCGACCCGCTGGCCCCAGGCGTCGTGGGCGGCTTCCCGTCGGTCGCTGCGTCGGAGGAACGAGATCGCTTCGTTGTGAGCGATCCGGTACAGCCATGTGGTCATCTTGGCGTCGCCCCGGAAATCGGACAGGCTGCTCCAGGCCTTCCGCAGACACTCCTGCGTGACGTCGTCCAGGTCGTCGTCGTCATCGATCCAGCGGGTCAACTGGCCGCGGATGTACCCCTCGATCCACCGCAGTTCGTTGCTTCCCCAGACGCCTGGCTTCACCACGTCCCCACCTCCCCACGTTCGACAATCCACACCACGCCGGTATTTGCACGTCGCGTGCCACCCGCGACAGCAACCGGTCTACGTCCCGTAGGACTCACTGTAGCACTCGTGGACCGAACGCGCTCCCTTCCGGATCCCATCCTGGACCCCGGCACCATCTCCGACGAATACCGATCACGGCGATTCGAACGCGATCGAATAGCGCACGATGCGCTGCACACCCAGCTCATCCGCAGTCACGGCCCAGACCCGTTCACCATCGAAGATCGGCACGGGGTACCGCGAGAAATCGTCGGGGACGGCCACTCGTCCCAGGAACTGCCCGTCGGGCTCGAATACGTCGAACGCCGCACGCTCTCGCCAGATCGTCCTGGGGCTGTCCTGCTCCGCGGGGTCGAAATCGGGATTGTCGACCTCATAGCCCTCCCCGCTGAGCCAGACCCAGATCCGGCCATCTTCTCCCACGTACAACCCGCGGTAGGCGGGCTTCTCGTCGGGAACGTCGGGACCATTCCACCGCCAGCCCGGATAGTTCGACGTCATGTTCCTGGTG
>Ga0316204_10005203_pt1 | contig 21922 bp, 19 predicted proteins | sample 6monrhotite_MG_2_FD_205661 | JGI IMG/M metagenome (GOLD analysis project Ga0316204, IMG submission 205661) | Microbial mat bacterial communities from mineral coupon in-situ incubated in ocean water Damariscotta River, Maine, United States -... | ecosystem: Environmental > Aquatic > Marine >... | reverse complement strand
TTTGATTCTGCCGATAGGTGAGTGGGTTTTGCGTGAGTCATGCCGTCAGGTCATGGCATGGCGACAGGACGGTCTGAATCTGGACCGGATCGGTGTCAATATTGCCGGGGCACAGATTCAGCGGGGTAACCTGACACTATTGGTCAAACAGATTCTGGCCGAGAGCGGTCTGGATGCAGCTACGCTGGAACTTGAGATTACCGAAGGTTTTGTCATGGATAAACCTGCCGAGGCTATCGCTCTGATGCATGAACTCAGGGATTTGGGGCTGGAGCTGGCGATTGATGATTTTGGTACAGGTCATTCATCACTGAGCTACCTCAAACAGTTTCCAGTCCATACGCTGAAGATCGACCAGTCATTTATTCGTGAGATGGCTCAGGGTAGTGACAATGAAGCGATTGTACGCGCTATCATTTCACTGGCCCACAGTATTGGCATGAAAGTGATTGCCGAAGGGGTGGAGCTTGATGAACAGCGACAGTTTCTTGCCGATGAAGGCTGTGAGGAAGGGCAGGGTTATCATTTCAGTCGTCCGTTACCTTCCGATGAATTTGAAGCACTTCTGATCAAACAAAAAGTGTGAAATAGCTCACATTATTCAAGAAAATATTTGTCATGCTTACCCGCAGTCGCCTGCCCAATAATTCAATGGGCGGGCAGGCGGCTACCTTTTTTTATCTGAACCTTTTATCTGACATATATACAGCAGCCTTTATGATGCGATCAGACAGAAAAAAACTGTTTCGGTTGTGCTCTGAGTTATTAGTGTGGTCCACATTCATTCAGGGAAGGTGTCCATGACTCAACCGCAAACTATATATTTGAAAGATTATCAGCCGCCTGCATTCCTAGTTGATCATGTGTCGCTGATATTTACTCTGCATCCCTCGGCTACCGAAGTGGTTTCGCTGGTGAAATATCGTCGTAATCAGCCCTCTTCTGCTGCACTTGAACTGGACGGTTTTGGTATGGAGCTGATAAGTATCAGACTCGATGGTGAACTGCTGGAGCAGAGAGCCTATGTGCTGAATGAAACGGGTCTGATCATGTCTGATCTGCCGGACAGCTTTGAGTTGGAAATTACCACCCGTATCAATCCTGAAGCCAACAGTGCTCTTGAAGGGTTGTACCGCTCCGGTGGCAACTACTGTACGCAGTGCGAGGCACAGGGCTTCCGTCGCATCACCTTCTATCAGGACAGGCCCGATGTTATGGCCCCTTTTGATGTACGCATTGTGGCCGATAAGCAGAGTACCCCTGTACTACTGTCCAATGGTAATCCGACAGGCTCAGGTAAGCTGGACGACGGCATGCATTGGGCTGAGTGGAGTGATCCATTTGCCAAGCCCAGCTATCTGTTTGCACTGGTAGCGGGAGATCTCTCCAGTGTCGAGGACTCCTTTACCACGGCTTCAGGCCGTGATGTGAGCCTGCGTATCTATACCGAAGTCCACCATATTGATCACTGCGGCCACGCTATGGATTCACTTAAGCGGGCGATGCTCTGGGATGAGCAGCGCTTCGGGCTGGAGTACGATCTTGATCTGTTCATGATTGTGGCTGTGGATGATTTCAATATGGGGGCGATGGAGAACAAGGGGCTGAACATCTTCAACTCCAGACTGGTCTTTGCCAGCCCGGAAACAGCTACCGATAACGATTATATCGCCATTGAAGCGGTGATCGGTCATGAATATTTTCATAACTGGACAGGTAACCGGGTGACCTGTCGCGACTGGTTCCAGCTCAGCCTGAAAGAGGGACTGACTGTATTTCGTGATCAGGAATTTACGGCTGATACTCACTCCCGCGCGGTGAAACGCATCGAGGATGTGCGCCTGCTGCGCACCCACCAGTTTGCCGAGGATGCCGGTCCTATGGCGCATCCGATTCGTCCAGCCTCTTATATGGAGATCAATAACTTCTATACCGTGACTGTGTATGAGAAGGGGGCGGAAGTGGTGCGTCTTTATCATAGCCTGCTGGGGGGGGATGGTTTCCGCCGTGGAATGGATCTCTATTTTCAGCGGCATGACGGGCAGGCAGTGAGTACAGAGGAGTTCCTTGTTGCCATGGCTGATGCCAATGATGTTGACCTTTCTGCCATGCAAGCCTGGTATGATCAGGCAGGGACACCGCAGCTGACGGTCACCATGGAGTACGATGCAGAAAAACAGCAGTGTACACTACACTGCTCTCAATCCTCTCCGGCCACGTCTGAGGCCTCGAAAAAAGAACCGGTTCCGATTCCGCTGACACTGGGACTGCTGCTTCCCGATGGTTCCGGACTAGCCCTGCAGCTGGAGGGTGAAAAGTGTTCACAGGGGGAGGAGCGGACGCTGTTGTTTGGTGAAGCTTCGCAGTCATTCACCTTTATCAATGTGGCACAAAAACCACTGCCGTCACTGTTGCGTGGTTTCTCTGCACCTGTTGAACTCGACTACCCTTATAGCGCTGAGGATAATACCTTTCTGATGTCACATGACAGCGATGCTTTTAATCGATGGGCGGCTGCACAAAGACTGGCGATGCAGACTCTGCTTTCCATGCTTGTTGATAACTCTGAGCCCGGTGCCGGGCTTGCCCCCGCCTTTGGCCACTTGCTTGCTGACGAGAGACTTGATGCGGCATTGAAAGCGGAAGCGCTGATGTTGCCATCGGAAGCTGATATTGCTGAAGCAACTACTCCGGCCAATCCCGGACGGATTCATGAGGTGCGTGAATCACTGCGCCGCACCATTGGCCGGGCTCTTCATGAAGAGTTGTTGGCCTGTTATCACAGCCTCTCATTAGCATCAGGGCTGGATGATAGAGCGATGCAGCAACGCAAACTGAAGAATGTCTGTCTTGGCCTTCTTGCAGCAGGCAAGAGCGAAGATGCGATTGCTCTGGCATATGCCCAGTTTAATGATGCAAAAAACATGACCGATCAGTCTGCGGCTCTGGCCGTGTTAGCCGATTGTGATTGTGAAGAGCGGGTCAAGGCACTGCACGGATTTGAGCAGCAGTGGGGCAGTGAAAACAATGTTATGGATAAATGGTTCGGTGTGCAGGCATCATCATCGTTGCCGGGCACACTAGAGCATGTGAAATTACTCATGGAACATGGGGCTTTTGATATGCGTAACCCCAACAAGGTGCGCGCTTTGATAGGCAGTTTTGCCATGCGTAATCCGGTCATGTTTCATGCTGAAGATGGTTGTGGTTATGCTTTTGTTGCCGATCAGGTCTTGAGCCTGGACAGGATGAATCCTCAGGTCGCCTCTCGTATGGTGCGTGCGCTGATGAACTGGAAACGTCTGGAGCCAAAGCGGAGTCGGCTGATGCGGACTGAACTGCAGCGCATTGCCGATAGCAGGGGCTTGTCCGGTGATGTGTACGAAATCGTCAGCAAAAGTCTCTGCTGAATGAGTTTTAAGGGCACCGGATTAGAGCAGAAAAGAACGCTATGACTTCAGGAGGTCTGTGATGGAGTATGATCGGCGCAATCGGGGTAGAACGTTATTTGAGCAGGAGAAACTCGATGGAGAGTTCAGGCTCTATGTCGATGATGATATGATGGGAATTCGTGAGCTGCAGGACGTTTCCCCCTTTGGTATCGGATTGAAGGTTGATACTGATATCGCTCACGGCAAGCTGATTCGTATACGTTATCGACATGAATCCATAGATATTGAAGTTACTGGAACGGTGGTCTGGAGCCTGTCTGAAGAGCCGGAAACAGCCGGCATGAGTCATGGTTGCCGGATTGGGGTCTATTTTCAGGATGCTGATATGGGCCCGAACGTGGAATTTTTCAACGCAATCACTGGCTGAAACAGAACCTCGGATTTTATTACCTGATTATCCAGAGCTACAGCGAGCATGGATATCCTGCCATAACTGACTGTAGCGCTGACTCAAGATACTGCCCGGATGTGAGGCGGTGACAGGCATGCGGTTTTCGGTCATCAGTTCGATGCCGCTGGCAAAGGGAACCCAGGTGTCCACTACCCATGGTTCCAGTCGTTGGCGGGACTCCAGAATACGTTTGTGCAGCCCTTTGCGTCGATCAACCATCGATAAAAAGGCGAGAAGCTGCAACTCTTTCAGCTTGGAACTTTTTTTGAAATCGATCAGTTGTTTGAGTGTGCGCAGGGATAAAGTGGTTGGCATGGTGGGGACAATCAGGGCATCAGAGGCACCGAAAATGGCCTCGGAAAGCAGGGTGATTCCCGGTGGGCAATCAAGAATAACAATATCGTATTCATTCCTGATGGGCTTAAGCACCTTTTGTAGTCGTGATAGTGGATTCTTCACATCATCCAGCAGCGTGTCGAAATGGCGGTAGGAGAAATCGGCAGGCAGTATATCCAGATTCGCAAAATGAGTACTTTGAATCAGGCTGTCGATATCGCGTTTGTTCCTGATTAATCCCTTACTGCCACCTTTGATGCGCGTTTTGCTATGCAGGCAGTAGGATGCAGCACCCTGAGGGTCGAGATCCCAGATCAGAGTGCGCAGACCGGAGGCCGATGCCACATGTGCCAGATGCACGGCTGTCGTGGTTTTGCCTACTCCACCCTTGATGTTGTATACCGCCAGCGTTTTCATACTTTGGCTGATCGGGATTCTGAAGATTGAATCACTGTGTTTCCCTGCCCTTGATAGTTGCTCTGCGTCAGCTTAGCGCCAGTCGCTATATTGGGCAATTTATTCACTCTGGAAGGTGTTGGTTGCCTGCTTGATGATCGGCTGTAATGCAACGATAGCGATAACCGTGTCCTCCATTTGGGGGACATACGGATGAAAAACAGTGCGTTAGCATGCGCTTTGATCCGGAGTCAAACCGGAGAGAGGCAGGAGCTTATGTCGAACGAACAGCGCAAAGAAAAACGATTTCCCACTCGTGGTGGGGCAAAAGGGGAGTTGTATCACCTGGATTCAGGTCAATACCTGAAAGTCGAGCATATACATGATGTTTCATCCCGAGGTGTGGGGCTTTGTGTGAATCATGGCCTGACACAGGGGGAGAGGGTTCGTCTGGGTTACAAGCAGGGCAGGGTTCATGTTCACTCCTATGGCCATGTGGCCTGGTGTGCGCCCGTAGGGAATGAACCATCCTCAGGTGAGGGGGCTGCTTTGTTCATGATGGGTATCATGATCTAAGCCCGCTGCGGCTAAAATCGGAAAAACTATTGCTTTCTGAATTCGTCTGTTTGAGATCTATGATCATGATCCGATTTGCGGTATAGTGTTTTTCTGGAGGTCGTTATGGGGAGAGTGATGGGTAGATATACACTGATACTGGGCCTTGCCGTGATTTCCATGTTTGGCAATATTGCTGTGCCATTGGCAAGTGAAAGCTTTATGACTTCACCTTTGCCTGTACGCAATATGTATCCCCCGATGATGCGTTTCCTTGATCCGGTTCCGGACTCTGCCTTGCGCGATTACAGTCCGTGGGATTTCGGCCTGAATCAACATGTATCAAATATCTATCAGTATAATCAATGGCCTGCGGACCGTTTGCTGGTGGATATGGAACTCTATATCGCAGATCTTACGGTGAGAAAATCAGTGACCGACACCATGGATTTGACCCTTCAGGTATCACTCCTGCGTCCATACAGCGGCATACTTGATCCGCTGGTTAATGATGTGCATCAGCTTCTGAATGTTCCTTCAGCCGGTCGCAATTTCAGACCTGCAAACGCGTTTGCCTATGATTTTAACTCAGGAACTGCTGCAGGCTGGCAGGGCAAGAATCGGTGGGAAATGGGCGATGCCGTTATCTCATTGCGCCAACAGCTGTTAGCTGGCGATGGTTGGGCTATTGCTGCTCTGGCTGCGGCGAAGGCTCCACTGGCATCACAAACCCGCGGTTGGGGCAGCGGCAAGCCCGACTTCGGTCTGGGCGCGGTAGCCAGCCTGAGTAGTGGCAAATGGTTTGCACATGTGGAGGCCTGGGGTATCTATACCTTTGCGAAGGATGTTGCAGCAGGTGTATTGCCCGGAATCAGTTACCAGCCCTATGGGCGTGGGTCAGCGACGCTGGGCTGGAAATACAGTGAGCAACTTGCACTGATTATTCAGGGGCAGGGTGGTACATCGCCATACTCAAGCGGTATACGGCAGCTGGATAATCCACCCTTGATCTACTCCTTCGGGTTGCAGGGTGAAACCGATTCGGGCACAGGCTGGACGTTGGTGTTTACCGAGAATGGCCTGACTCAGCAAACAACTCAGGACTTTACACTTACCCTGGCTATGCACTGGCAGTTTCCGGACTAAATACAGCGCTAACGCTGGCGGGAATCTACTCTTTATTCTCCTCCAACTGACCTGATTTCAGACGGGCAAAAAGCAGCGCTTTCAGGCCGAAGAGCATGAGAAAAAAACTCAGGGCGATGAGCATCATCATAAAAGGGTGCTCCTGCATCCATGTAATCAGTGAAAGTGCATTCATATCACCTGTCTCCCTGCCTCTTGTTTACCACAGGGTAACGACTGCCTGTATGACGGGCAATGAAATCCGCTGGCGAGAGGAATCAGGGCTGCTGCGGGAGGGTGATACTATTGCGCCCATTTTCCCGATCTTGTCCTCCGTTTGGGGGACATACAGCTCATTGATGATGGTGTACCTTCTCACAGTTGGACTTTGAACAGGGTAGAGCAGCATACGGGGTAAGGTGTCGCGAATTTCATCAGGCTACACCTTGGCCGTTAAAATTCTCTCATGCCTAAGGGATCAGTATCTATTAGCGATGATAGTTCAAGGCGGCAGGGAGAAGAGAGAAAGCAGTTGCAGAGCATCTGCTAAACCATAGCAGAGATGATGAGTGTGGAACGGGATCTGACTTTGCATTTCCTTTTAAACTGGGCAATAATGATCATTACCCTTTCTATAACAGTGGTTATGTTGGGGAGGATGCATTGAGATATTTGGAAGAGTCGACTGGAGGGGCGATATGGTGAAGATCGGGTTAGCGGCCATCATGATTGTCTTCTGCGGCTTTACCGGTGTTGCAGCAGCTGAGAGTACACATGTGGCCATAATCAAGAATATTTCGGGTAGCATTGAAGTCATACGGCATGGAAAAAAACTACCGGCCAAGCCGGGCATGCAGCTCAATCGTATGGACAAGATCAGCTCAACAGCGAAGTCGCAGGCGGGGATCGTTTTTATAGATGGAACCCTGATCACCGTGGGTTCTTCAACTGTTGTTGAAATCAGGAAATATCTCTTTGAACCCAGAAAAGCGAAATATGGTTTTTCATTTTATGTGAACAAGGGGGCAGCAATCTACTCATCCGGAAAACTTGGCAAACTTGCTCCGGAAACGGTGAATCTGGAAACACCCAGGGCAACGGTTGGAATTCGCGGCACACGTTTTATCGTGAAGGTGGATTAACCATGAGGAGGCAGGGAATGTATGTAAAAGTGCTGAGTGGAATGCTTCTCCTGACGCTCACAGCATGTGTCTCTTCACCAATATCGCTTGAATATGATGAGCTTTCTTCAGCACGGCATGCTATTGAACATGCGAGATCCGCGAAGGCTGAACGGTGTGCGCCGAAACTTCTGGCCATGGCCGAGTCCCGATTGTACTGGGCAGCCCACGAATTGAGTGAAGATAATCGCACGGATAAGGATGAGGCAGCAGCTCTGATTACAAAGGCAGAGAGTTATGCCAGGCAGGCAAGAGTATCGGCTATCAAAAGCTGTGAAGAAGAAACAACCGTTATTCTGATGCCGGATGAGGATGGGAACGTCGGGGCGCTATCGCTTCATGCCGGAGGCGCTTCGCAAACGGTTGATCAGGCGTTTCACGCCTCATCGGTAAGGGGGGAATCTTCAATACCTGAACCTGCGGTGGCCCTGGATGAAGCGCAGGTGAGAAAACAGTTTGCTGACATTCTCAATGCCCAACCACAAAAGCCTGCGCGTTTTATTCTCTATTTCGTTTCAGGTAGTAATACACTGACTCCGGAGTCACAGAACCTTATCCCACAAATACTCAAGGCGACAAAACGTCGTCAGCCTGCTGAAGTGTTTGTTGTTGGTCATACCGACTCAACGGGTTCGGAAAGCGTAAATATGAGAATATCATCAGCAAGGGCCAGAGCGGTGGAGCAGTTGTTAAAGGCTTCTGATTCAGTTCCCGACTCGATTTATCTAAGGTTCCATGGTGAGAATGACCCCTTGGTTCCTACGCCTGATAATGTGGCTGAGCCCAGGAACAGGCGGGTTGAAATTCTTGTTCTGTAGATAAAGGAGCAGTATTGAGACGATTCTCTTTATCCAGAAGGCTGTCGAAAAAATGGGTGATTTTGATGTTGCTGCTGGGCTTGTCGATCTCATCAGGTATAGCTTACCTGGGCTTTTCGGCTTCAGCGCCATTGAATGATGTCAGTAACCTGTTCTATGATACATATCAGAAGCAGACAGCTTCAGGGAATCCTGCATCACATGTGCTCATTGTTGATATCGATGACATCAGCCTGGATGCAATCGGCCAGTGGCCATGGCCCCGGTACAAGGTGGCTGAACTAATTCAGGCGATTGCGCAGATGAATCCTTCAGCAATAGGCCTTGATATTATCTTCCCTGAAGAAGATAGAACGGCTTTGATGAATATCAGAAAAGCCTTCAAGGATGATTTCGATCTGGAGATAAACTTTGCGGGTATTCCTCCGTCGCTTACGGATAATGACGGCTATCTGGGCTCGGTTCTGTCAGAAACGGGAACGGTCGGGGCAAACTATTTTTATTTTGATCATGCCAGCAAGGTGGATGTATCCGCCATCCCCCCTTTTGAATTTAAAGGCCGGACTGATCTCCTTAAGGTGAATGAGGCATCGGGCTTGCTGGATAATACCTATAAAATATCCTCACAGTTGCGATATACCGGTTTTGTTAATGTTCAACCTGATGATGATGGTATGTTAAGGAGAATGCCGCTGCTGATTCGGTATCAGGGGGTGCTCTATCCTCATCTCGCACTGGCTACATTTATGCGATCGCAGGGGGAAAACAGTGCATCTGTTGAAGAGGCCGAATTTGGCCTGATCATTCAGGTAGGTTCCTATCGTATTCCACTGACAGAGGAGGGGTTTGCACTGTTGCGATTTCATGGTCTGTCTCACCTCTATCCATCGATCTCTGCTCGCGATCTACTCAATGGCACGGTCAGCGAGGAGCTGATCCGTGACAAGCTGATCTTTATAGGCTCATCAGCCGCAGGTTTGAAAGATCTCCATCATACGGTGTTTGATGCCCAGTTTCCGGGTGTGAAAACACTCGCAGTGATGGCTGAAAACTTTTCCGAAGGCAATACGGTTATTGAACCGCTCTGGTCCGGACCGGCCATGATTGCAGGTTGTATGGTCACGGGAGCTCTGATCTCCCTGCTGTTTGTTTTTGTATCCAATGCCCTGCTTGTCCTGGGAGTAACAATATTTTGGGGCTCTTGTGTGCTGGCAGGGAGTTTTGGTGCATTTAACTATGCAGGGCTATTTCTGACTCCTGCACCCGCAGTTACTACGATCCTGCTGCTACTGACGCTATTCTCTGCCATACGGTTTGCTATTGAAAAGAAATCTTCCTCGATCTGTTTCCGGCAACTTGCCGAAGCAAGACGGATGGTGAATGAAACCCTGGATGAGACCGAAATTGCAAGAAAAATGGTGGCAGCGGCATGCGATCTGCTGGGCTGTAGGTCAGGAGCGGTCGGTTTTTTTCGCCATGGTGAGATTATTTTTAGTGAGTATATCCAGGGTAATGAAATCAGGGCGGTTGATTTCAGGTTTTCGACAGGTCATGGCGTGTCCGGTCATGTGCTGCAAGCGCGTCACACCTATGTCAGTAATGATGCCGAGCATGACAAGCATGTGGTGCCTGAAATCCGACAGGAGCTGGACTTCAGGAGGCTGATTAATGTGCCTGTGCTTGATAGTGAGGGTGGATTGCTTGCCTGCCTGGAGATCTATGATCGCCTTGATGGTGCTGAATTTGAAACCCTGGATGTTGAAATACTGGAGAGCCTCTCAGGTATTGCCGCATCAGCACTGGTGAATGCCCGTTTGCTGGGGAACATTCAACGCAATGAAAAGGAGATTGCTGCAGCCGCTGAGCGGTTGAATCGCATTCTGGATGCCGACTTCGATGCTGTGATAGTACATCAGAACTTCAGGGTGATCTACGCTAATAAAGCTGCCAGGAAGATGTTTGATTCTCCGTCGGTGGAGCAGGGGCTGGGCATGAATCCACTGGATTATGTGTCTGAGCCTTATCGCGATAAAGCGATGTTGGCAGTCAAGGCCGCTGTCCGCCGCGGACGCTCTTTTGCTCCTGTTGAGATAGAGGCTTTACGCCCGCAAAGTGGAGTACCCTTTCCGATCGAAGTGGCCAGCACGGCTATAGTCTGGGGCGATCGACCTGCGGTTGTTTCTATCGTTCGTGATATCACTGCACGTAAAGCCAGGGAAGAGGGGATGCGCCTGCTTGAGAGTGCTGTGGCTTCGATCAGTGAGAGTGTTGTGATCACTGATCCGGACGGTGTAATTGTCTATGTGAATCCCTCATGCATGATAAATACCGGTTACTCACGACAGGAGATGCTCGGTAGCAGGGCTGATATCCTGAATAGCCCTCAACAGGATCATGAGTTCTATAACCGGCTTTGGAAAACAGTTAAAGCCGGTGAATTGTGGAGTGGTCGCATTCTGAACCGTAAAAAAGATGGCTCAATATATCCTGTCCATATCTCAGCTTCGCCAATCTTTGATGTGAAGGGAGAGATTACTCACTTTGTTGTGGTCTATGGGGATCTGAGTGAATACGAGACCCTGCAGGAAAAGATGATGCAGTCACAGAAGATGGAGGCGGTTGGTACCCTGGTTGGTGGACTGGCGCATGACTTTAATAATATGCTGGCCAGCATGGTGGGTAACCTTTATCTGATGGGGGCTGATCATGAGGACGATGAAGTATTGATGGAACGCATCAGAAGCATGGAGGGCTCGGTTCAGCATGCTGCAAATATGATTAAACAGATGCTCACCTTCGCCCGTAAAGATATGCCTGAAAAGCATGTTCTGGATATGAAGTCCTTTGTTCTGGAGGCATATAAACTGGCACTTGCGGCTCTGCCTGAGAATATATCCTTTCAGTTTAATGCCCCGCTCGATGAGTCGCTTCGGGTTAAAGCTGATGCAACCCAGTTGCAACAGGTACTGCTAAATCTGGTTACCAATGCTCGCCACGCAGTGGAGGGTGTGGAAAAGCCGGAGATAGTCCTTGAACTTGATCGGGAGCCACCCTCTGCTGAGCTTCTGGCACAGAACCTTGAAATAGAGAGGGGTTCTGCCTGGTGCAGGATATGCTGCAGAGATAACGGTTGCGGTATAAGTAGCGAGATACTGGAACGTGTTTTTGAACCGTTTTTTACAACCAAGGGGATTGGTGAAGGGACAGGGCTTGGACTGGCCATGGTGTATGGCGCGATTCGGAGCCATCACGGCATGATTGATGTTGAAAGTGCCCCCGGGCTGGGTACGGCGGTCACCATCTGGTTGCCGCTCTCTCGGGAAGATGCAGCCACCGTGGCTGTTAAAGAGAGATTCTCGCTTGATAATGACAATAAAAGCGTGCTGTTGGTGGATGACGAGGTGGAGTTGCGGAGCATTCTGGCTGAGGTACTTAGCCACAGTGGTTTTCTGGTGTTGCAGGCATCTGACGGGGAGCAGGCGGTGGAGGTTTTCCGCAAGCACCAGCTGGAGGTAGATCTGGTGTTGATGGATGTTGTGATGCCGAACAGGGGAGGGGTATCTGCGGCGGAAGATATTCGTGAGTTGGATGCACTTGTACCTATTCTGTTTCAGACCGGCTATGGGGAGAAGACCCAGCTAGAGGCGGTTGCATCCATCACCCATAGCGATGCATTACAGAAGCCCGTGCAGGTTTCAGTGCTACTGAAAAAGATGGCTGAAATGATCGGCTAAGCCAGGGTGTATGCTTTATCTCTCTCTATGAATAAAAAAAGGCCTGACATAAGTCAGTCCTTGATCGTTTCACCCGGTAGTTGAATTAATGGGCTGCTGGCATTTCAGGGCTTGCAGGCATAGTCGGGTCGGCAGCCATGAAAGTCATGAAAGCCAACTTGTCCTCTGTCTGGGGCAGACAGGAATGTTATTCATAGCTAACTTTGCCATATCTGGTGCTAAGTCAGAAAACTGTGGGAGGTCTGTTATGGGGATGTTTCTTCTACTGGCACTGCTTGCCTTGATTCCTGCAATGATTGCGCAAAAAAAAGGGCGCAGTGCACTACTGTGGTGGGTGTTTGGAGTATTACTATTTATTGTGGCTCTGCCTGCCTCAATCATGATCAAGCCTTTGGAGGTTCAACCCGAAGGTAAGAAGTGCCCGAAATGTGCTGAATATATCAAAGAAGAAGCGCAGATCTGCAAATATTGTGGAAGCGATGTTGTTTCCATAATTGAGCCCCCCATTGAGGCTACCGTCATTCAGGATGAGCCTTCGGACAAGCAGGAGAAAGAGAAAACATAGGAAGAGTCTTTAGAGGCCGAGGATACGAATAGTGACTCCGGATAGTTCTGGATACCCGGATCAGGCTTTGCCCTGCTTTTTCTCGCCTAGCTTGCGATCGGTCCGGTAAAGAAATGCCAGCAGTTCAGCAACCACCTGATAGGCCTCCTCTGGAATCTGGGTGCCTACCGGAACCCGGGCAAGTAGCTGGGTTAACGTATCATCCTGATGGATATGGATGCTGTTTTCTTTGGCGAGTTCCATGATACGGCGGGCAATTTCGCCATAACCTGATGCAACGATCGTCGGCGCTGTAAGGCCATCAGGATCATAGGTGAGGGCAATTGCAGCTTCTCTGTCGCTGTTTTTGTTCTTCATGCCATCGTTCCCAAAGGTTTGGGTTTGATAATCGGTTCATCACCTTCGCTGATCTGCCCCTCTATGCTGCTTTCACGACCTTTTTCGGCCAGCCAGTCGTTGAAAGGCTCATGCAGGGTAAGAAAAGAACGGTGTTCCGCTGTTCTGAGCCTGATTTGCAGCGGGGCATCGGGTTTGGATTCAATGGCAAAATAGACCGTACCCAGCTCATCGAGGTCAAGGCGGCCGTGAAGGGTCGCCCTGTTCTCATCCGTATCTTTTTGGACCGTACCTTTAGTAGATCCATTTTGCTGGTCTTCAAGCATCAACATATTGCCATTAGCTGAGGGGTGCAGATGATAGCCTGTCTGGCTTTGTGGTGGTAGAGGCCACTCCTGCTGCTGTTGACGCTGTAACGGGCTACCCTGTTTTGTACCGCTTGCAGCTGCCGATTCGGCCAGCTTGTCTGCCAGCAGGGCAATCGCGCGTGTTTCAGAAAGGATTCTGAACTGGGCCGGGTTGCCGCGATCCATCAGCTGGATCCAGATGTTACCCTGAGGAAGCTGACCGGGGATGGTGGCCTGTAGGCGCTGATTGCCGATCTGCAGTGTCGCAGTGCCGGTATTTGGTTGCTGCTGCAATACCTGTGCAGAAATAATACTGCCGCTGGGCCAGGGCAGGGTCGCACCAACCGCTCTTGCAGCCCCCTGGGGTATAGATAACAGCATGCTGGCGGGAATATTAACCATGTGGCTAATTATTAGGCCTCCTACAGATAAAAGCGAGTACCGTTTGAGGAAGAGAGAGGGGTTTAAAGCAGGAGAGGGAAAATAAGCGATTCGTTGATAGAGACCGCTGCTTCCGGTTGAACCTGCGAATGAACAGATGTGAAAGTTCAGAGGAAAGGGGCGGTTGGTTCAGGAGTGCTCACGGGGATGGATGGAGACTCATCTGTTGCCGGAATTGTCCCTGTCGTGGTGAGGTTGATTTCACCCACAAAAAAATGCGTATTGCCTAATAAACAACCAGCTGGTGCTTAATGATTGACCAGAATGCCGTCTTAAGCGTTCATTATTCCCTGTTTTCGTGTGGTACACCGCTTGCTCTTACCTACAGGTAAGAATGCGGCATAAACACGTGCGCTAAAAATAATCCAAAAGGATAATCATATGTTAAAAAGGGAAGGTTTCTTATGTCATATTTAGAGCCAACAGAGTTTGTAACAAAAATGGTGGATTCGGGTGAATCCAAGGTCTATATGTCGACCAAAGACACCTTGATCCGCGCCTTTATGGCGGGTGCAATTCTGGGGCTTGCTGCTATTTTTGCTATTACAGTGGCGGTAAAAACAGGTTCGCCAATCCTGGGTGCCGTACTGTTCCCTGTCGGTTTTATTATGCTTTATCTTATGAAGTTTGATTTGCTAACCGGCGTGTTTACGCTGGTTCCTCTTGCGCTCCTTGATAAAAGACCCGGTGTGGATGTGAAACAGATTTTGCGCAACTGGGGTCTGGTTTTTCTTGGTAACCTGGGTGGTGCATTGACGGTTGCTTTCATGATGTCCTTCATCCTGACCTATGGTTACAACATTGACGGTGGTGCGATCGCAGCAAAAGTGGCAAGTATCGGTGAATCGAGAACCTTGGGTTATAAAGAGCACGGCCTGGAAGGGTGGTTCACTATCTTTATGCGTGGCATGTTATGTAACTGGATGGTATCTATGGGTGTTGTCGGTGCGATGATCTCTACATCGGCTTCAGGTAAAATGATGGCGATGTGGATGCCTGTGATGCTGTTCTTCTTCATGGGTTTTGAGCATTCGATTGTAAACATGTTTTTGTTCCCGTTCTCTATGATTATGGGTGGTGACTTTACTGTTGTGGATTATTTGGTTTGGAATGAATTGCCTACGGTGTTGGGTAATCTGGTGGGCGGTTTTGTCTTTGTAGCCCTGCCACTTTATTACACACATGTAAAAACAAGCGCTAATCGTAAATTGGGTTAAGACTACAGAATATCATAAGGCCCCGGCTCACTCGCGGGGTTGGGGCTTTATAGATATCTGCTATTATCAGAAACTGTTCCGGGAGCGTGTAATGAATAAACAGACGATGACAGATCTCATTGTTAGTGCAAAAGCAAGCAAAGGTTTCACCTGGGAGGGGATGGGTGCTGAGCTGGGCCTCTCTTCTGTGTGGCTGGCATCAGCTTGCCTGGGTATGAATAGCGCGACCGGGGAGCAGGCGAAAGCCATTGTGGATCATCTTGGGCTGGATGCCGATGTGGCGGCTGCTCTTGAAGCCTATCCAACCAAGGTTTGGGATCAGCAAATACCGACAGACCCTCTGATTTACCGTTTCCATGAAATCACGGGTGTTTATGGCGGTACCTTGAAAGAGGTGATTCAGGAGAAGTTTGGCGATGGCATCATGAGCGCGATTGATTTCTCAATGGAAGTTGAAAAAATTGAAGACCCTAAAGGTGACCGGGTTTTGGTGACGATGAATGGTAAATTTTTACCATATAAGAGCTGGTAAAAGCATCACCTTCATGCTGAAGCCATACCGGTAGAGACAGCTGTGAGCCGTCAATTACAAATTGCTGTTGGGCAACACTCTGATAAAGGGCGCAAGCTCATCAATCAGGACTTTCACGGCATTTATGTGCCTCAAGAGCCCCAGCTAAGCTCCAAGGGCATCTGTATTGCTTTGGCTGATGGCATAAGCAGTAGTGATGTGAGTCAGATCGCCAGTGAATCTGCAGTCACAGGTTTTTTGGATGATTATTATTGTACTTCAGAAGCATGGTCAGTAAAAAAATCTGCTCAGCAGGTATTATTGGCTACCAACTCCTGGTTGCACGCTCAAACCAGGCAAAGCCAATACTGCTATGAAGCAAAAGACAGAGGTTATGTATGCACATTTAGTGCAATGGTACTTAAATCTACCTCGGCATATATCTTCCATGTTGGGGATACCCGCATATATCACCTGCAAGGCGACACGCTTGAACAGTTAACCGACGACCACAGGGTTTCTGTTTCTCAGGATAAAAGTTATCTCAGCCGCGCTTTGGGTATGGATATTCACCTTGATATTGATCACCACTCCTTACTGCTGGAAGCAGGTGATATTTTCATCTTTGCCACAGATGGTGTTTATGAACATACAAGCTCTCCATTCATGATCAGCACCATCAGAGAGCAGCTGGACAACCTGGATGAAGCTGCGAAGATCATTGTGGAAGAGGCGCTTAAGCAGGGAAGTGAGGATAATTTAACGATCCAGATCGTCAGGGTTGAGCAGCTTCCACAGCAGAGTGCTGATGAGGTCTACCAGCAGCTCACATCGCTACCTTTCCCTCCGGAATTGGAAGCAAGAACGATATTTGATGGCTATGAGATCATCAGGAAGGTTCATGGGAGCAGTCGCAGCCATGTTTACCTTGCACGCGACATTGAAAGCAATGATCAGGTTATCATTAAAACCCCCTCTGTTGATCTAAGGGGGGAGCCGGCATATTTAGAACGTTTTTTGATGGAGGAGTGGGTAGCCAGGCGTTTAAACAATGCGCATGTCCTGAAGCCCTGCCGGCAAACCAGAAAACATAACTACCTGTATGTTGCAACAGAGTTTATTGATGGACAAACACTGTCACAATGGATGGTTGATAATCCGGAACCCGGTGTCGAAACGGTGCGAGGGATAGTTGAGCAGATCGCCATGGGCTTGCGTGCATTTCACAGGTTGGAGATGTTGCATCAGGACTTAAGGCCGAACAACATTATGATAGATCGGAGTGGAACTGTAAAAATTATTGATTTTGGCGCCACTCGTGTTGCCGGAGTTCTGGAAATTGAAAGTCCTCTGCTGCGCCAGCATATACTTGGCACAGCCCAGTATACTGCGCCTGAATATTTCCTTGGAGAGGCGGGGCTGGTCCGTTCAGACATGTACTCTTTGGGGGTGATTGCCTACCAGATGTTATCAGGCAGGCTGCCATATGGCACTGAAGTGGCAAAATCGGGTACGAAAGCGGCACAGAAGAAGTTGAGTTATCAATCGGTGCTTGATGATAACAGACAGATCCCCGTGTGGATTGATGAAGCAATAAAAAAGGCGGTTCATCCTGATCCCTACAAACGTTATGATGAAATTTCCGAGTTTATGTATGACTTGCGGCACCCGAATAAAAGATTTCTTTATAACGTTCGCCCGCCTTTGATAGAACGAAGCCCCATACTGTTCTGGAAAGGTGTGTCACTGACTCTGGCATTCATTATCATCATACTACTTAGTAGTAATTGAAAGCACCTCATGCTATACCAATTCTAATTCGGTTTATTATGCTTTTTTAAAGCCGCCATGATCTGGATCGTTATGTTAGAGCAAGACAAAATGCCAGCAGAAGTTGCGTATTATACTGATCTACATTCAAGATTGTCGCTAATTAGATGGTTGCTTTCGAGGCCATGCCTACACGCTGGATAGCTTTGGAAAACGAATCAGAAATACTATGTTTTGAAAGCTGAATTTTTTCATTCAATCCAGAGCTGCTGGTGAAGTGAATGTCTCCGTATAGAACTATCGGAATTTGTCTATTGTCCTTGAAGCGTTTGTCTGGTCCACCCTTCTTATTTACATACTTCCAAGTATAATCAACGACTTCAGCATCCTTAGGAACCTTTTCATCTTCAATGAATCGAGAGTGGTCAACATCGACTACCAAGTTTTCATACGAAACAGCACCAACCCCATTCTTTTCATAGATAAGAACTTTGTCTGGAAAGAAGTATAAAGTTTGTTTTCCAACAGGAATACTGGGTGTCGCAATATTAGTTTTAACATATGGTGGGCTTTTGATCGAAAGAGAGATTGATGACCTTTTTACAAGGTTGTCAGCACCAGCATGATACTTTTTGTCTGTTACTTTTCCTGATGCTTCCATGTGCCATGTTTTATTACAGCCTTCCATGCGTTTAAATGCATCATGCAACGACTGATAAAGGTCTTCAAATTCATCTTCAATGTCGTAAAGCATTACAACACTTTTAGTTAATATATCTTGATAAGCTAAAAATATCGTTAGGAGAGAGAATGAAATAGCAGAAGTAAATACAATCCATGTGTCTAGCTGATTGTTTGAAAGTACTCCAACGCAAAGTAAGCCAACCACAGCCCCAACAGGCCATAAACGTATCTTCTTCCTTTTGGAATTAAGTTCATCAACCAAGTCTTTTGAAGACGAATCCACCAAGTTTGAAATATCGCCACTTTCAATTTCTTTTAATGGCTCATGAGTGTCATTAATTGAGGGAGGGGAGATTGCTTCTGATGGAGATTGATATTGTGGAGACGATGGTGTTGGCGATGCTGGAAGTGTTTTTCGATAGTAAAATCCATTACGACCCATGTGGATATAATTTCCACGAGGCCCTGAGCCAACTCTCAAGCCTTTAATGCCTGCTGAAACACCAACGCCAGACTTTGAAAGGTTAAACCGAATTGGCCCAACCTTTACCGACTTTTTTAAATAGAATCCCATGTTCACCTCTCCAAATATCCAACTACTATAGTTTAAAAATGTCAGGGTGGGGTAGATTTCCTATCCTCCCTCCCAATTGGGGAAAAGGGGACGCTACCCTTTATGAGGGATAGGGTTTAAATCTGTGTTGTTTAGATGCATGGTGGAGCCGATAAAACAGGGTTGTTTGATTACTGCGTCTTGACCGTTCAGGGGCGCATGAATACTCTTCGCGGCCCTCGTGAGAGGGATTACCCATATAGGCTCGTAGCTCAGGGGTAGAGCACCACCTTGACATGGTGGGGGTCGGCGGTTCGAAACCGCCCGAGCCTACCATTTATATAATGTGTAGATTTAAAAAGGCCGGACTTTGTAGTCTGGCCTTTTTGATTCGGAGCCGTCCATGGCTCCTCACCCCATGGGGCGGCTGGTTGTCGTCCAATTCAACTATCCTGTTGAATTGTGATTCGGGGCTGTCCGTAGCCCCTCACCCCTGCGGGTGTGCTGAAGCACATCCCATTTGGCTTTCCTGCCAAATGGTGATTCGGACCATTCATGGCCCTTACCCTAAGGGGCGGCTAGTCGCCGTCCAAATCAGCTGTCATGCTGATTTGTTTATGCGCGTTTTGTCGATAGGATGCAGCGCTTACACGTTTGGAGGAACACCATCGCCATGAATATTCAACTACCTGACGGTTCAAGCCGCACCCTGGAAGAGGGCGCAACTGCATATGATCTGGCTGCCGACATTGGCGCTGGCCTGGCACGTGCCACGGTGGCAGCGAATGTGAACGGCGAGCTGGTGGATGTTTCTCACAAGCTCAGTGATGGTGATGCGGTTGCCCTGATAACCGAGAAGTCCGATGAGGGGCTGGAAATTATCCGCCACTCCACATCGCATCTGATGGCAATGGCTGTGCAGGATGTATTCCCCGGCTCACAGGTGACCATCGGTCCCGTGATTGAAGACGGCTTTTACTACGATTTTGCTTATGAACGTGCATTTACGCCTGAAGATCTGAAAAAGATCGAAGAGAAGATGCGCCAGCTCTGCAATCAGAAGATGGTCATCTCCCGTGAAGAGTGGGATCGTGATGATGCGATTGCTCACTTTGAGGGTATCGGTGAAGTCTATAAAGCCAAGCTGATAGGCCGTATCCCTGCCGGTGAGACCGTGAGTTTGTACAAGCAGGGTGAGTGGTCCGATCTTTGTCGTGGCCCGCATGTGCCGCATACCGGTTTTCTGAAACATTTTAAATTGATGAAAGTTTCCGGTGCTTACTGGGAAGGCAATTCCGACAATGAACAGCTGCGCCGTATCTATGGCACGGCATGGGCAAGCAAGGCCGATCTGAAAGCCCATCTGGTGCGACTGGAAGAGGCTGAAAAGCGAGACCACCGCAAGCTGGCCAAGTCACTGGATCTGTTTCATCTGCAGGAAGAAGCACCGGGTATGGTATTCTGGCATCCGAAAGGGTGGACCGTCTGGCAGCAGGTTGAGAATGAAATTCGCACGGTGATGCGCGACAACGGTTACCAGGAGATCAAGACACCACAGGTGGTGGATCGCAAGCTGTGGGAGAAATCCGGTCACTGGGACAAGTTCCGTGATGATATGTTCACCACCAGCACCGATAACCGTGAATATGCCATCAAGCCGATGAACTGCCCCTGCCATATTCAGGTCTATAACCAGAACCTGCACTCCTACCGTGACCTGCCACTGCGTTTGGCTGAATTCGGTTCCTGTCACCGCAATGAGCCCTCAGGCACTCTGCATGGGCTGATGCGTCTGCGTAACTTCGTACAGGATGATGCACATATCTTCTGTACCGAAGAGCAGATTCAGGATGAAGTGAGTAACTTCATCGACCTGACCTATGATGTATATAAACGTTTCGGCTTTGAAGAGGTCATCATCTTTCTCTCGGATCGGCCGGAAAATCGTGTGGGTACCGATGAGCAGTGGGATAAGGGCGAGGCCTCCCTGCATCAGGCGCTGAAGTCCAAGAATATTGAATATGGTCTGAATCCGGGTGAAGGTGCGTTTTACGGGCCGAAGATTGAGTTCTCTTTAAAAGATTGTCTGGGGCGTGTCTGGCAGTGCGGTACCATTCAGGTGGACTTCTCCATGCCCGGCCGACTCGATGCGGAATATGTGGCGGAAGATTCATCACGTCAGACACCGGTGATGTTGCATCGTGCAATCCTCGGTTCGCTGGAGCGTTTCATCGGAATCCTGATTGAACACCATGAAGGCAGATTTCCGTTCTGGTTGGCACCGGTGCAGGCTGTTGTGTGTAATATCACCGATTCTCAGTCAGAATATGTGTCAGAAGTGACACAAAAAATGGTCAAATCAGGATTTCGTGTAGATGCGGACTTGCGAAACGAAAAGGTCGGCTATAAAGTGCGCGCCCACACCTTGAAGCGGGTACCCTATATTATCGTTGTCGGAGATCGGGAACGGGATGAAGGAACGCTTACTGTACGTGATCGCAGCGGTGACAATCTGGGTACATTCAGCGTCGATGGCTGGATTACCAGAATGCAGGAACTGCAAAGCAATCACGAGTGAATAAGTTTGTGAAAAGAGTGAGATCAGGAGTCTTGTATTAAAAAGGATTTGCCAATTAACCTGGAAATCGATGCCTCAGAGGTTCGGGTGGTTGATGATACAACAGGAGAGCAGCTCGGCGTATTATCGCTGAATGAGGCTGTGTCCAGAGCGCAGGCCAAGGGTCTTGATCTGGTGCTGATGGCTGCAAAAAGTAATCCGCCGGTCTGCAAGATCATGGATTACGGCAAATATAAATACGAGCAGAGCAAGAAAGCGAATCTCGCTAAAAAGCGTCAGCACGTGATGCAGGTAAAAGAAGTAAAGGTTGGTGCCAATACCGACGCGCATGATATGGATGTTAAACTGAAGGCAGCGAAGAAGTTTCTGTCTCAGGGCAACAAGGTGAAAGTAAGTTTGCGCTTTCGCGGTCGTGAAATGGCACACACCAGCCGAGGGCTTGATCAGATGAAGTTCGTTGCCTCGCAGGTGGAAGAGTTCGGTAAACCTGAGAAGATGCCGAACATGGAAGGGCGACAGATGATTATGATTCTCGCGCCGATTAAAAAATAAGAGTGCTTTTCGTGGGTAAAAAAGACCCTCGAAAGGGTCTTTTTTAGTTTTGTTTAGAGTTTAAAACAGAAGGAAGAATACAATGCCTAAGATGAAATCAAACAGCGGCGCAGCCAAGCGTTTTTCCAAAACCGGCAGCGGCAAATGGAAACGTAACAAGGCTTTCGGAAGTCATATTCTGACCAAGAAATCGCCAAAGCGTAAACGCAATATGCGTGGTACAGAGCTGGTAGCAGCTTCTGATGCGAAGTGCCTGGAACGTCTGATTCCAGGTCGCGGTTAAGATAGTTTAGGTTAGGAGAGATATATGCCTCGCGTTAAATCCGGTGTACAGGCGCACGCGCGCCACAAGAGTGTTATTAAGGCAGCCAAGGGCTACC
>Ga0316204_10005202_pt1 | contig 21936 bp, 19 predicted proteins | sample 6monrhotite_MG_2_FD_205661 | JGI IMG/M metagenome (GOLD analysis project Ga0316204, IMG submission 205661) | Microbial mat bacterial communities from mineral coupon in-situ incubated in ocean water Damariscotta River, Maine, United States -... | ecosystem: Environmental > Aquatic > Marine >... | reverse complement strand
ACGGGGTTTCCACCTGTACCCAATCGGCGTTTTGAAGGCCGTCAATCTCGTAAATGCCCGATCCTCCGATCACGGCAATCTTGGTCTGTGTCATTGCGGCCCCTTTTCACGTCCTGCGCATCCAGCCGACAGGAAGGCAGAGCGCCGGACTGATTTCAACCCCGGAAACGGGCGGCGCGGATGACAGATGGGTGAGCATTTGGCGGCACCGGTCGGCGCTATGGCCATGGGGGGCAGCACCGCAAGGCCGAAAGGGTTTTCATTTGGGCGGTTCTGGTCTAGGCAGCGGCCAACGCCTTGCGACGCAACAAGGCCCCCTCCGATCCCTCACGACAAAGGATGCCCCATGGCGCGCGCCTCACTTCTGCATAGTTTTACGAAAAATCTGGAAGTCACCGATCTGCGCTGGATGCCCGAAGACGGGTTTTCCATCGGTCGGTTGCGCATTGAACTGTTGTCGGGCCTGACCGTCGCGCTGGCGCTGGTGCCCGAAGCGGTGGCCTTTGCCTTTGTTGCCGGTGTGCATCCCCTTGTTGGGCTCTATGCGGCGTTTCTGGTTGGCCTGATCACTGCCTTGATCGGTGGCCGCCCCGGCATGATCTCTGGCGCGACAGGCGCCTTGGCGGTTGTAATGGTGGCTCTGGTGGCACAGCACGGGGTGGAATACCTCTTTGCCACCGTGGTTTTGATGGGGTTGATCCAGATCTTTGCTGGCGTGATGCAATGGGGCAAGTTTATCCGTCTGGTGCCGCATCCGGTGATGCTGGGCTTTGTGAACGGGTTGGCGATTGTGATTTTCCTCGCCCAGATGAGCCAGTTCAAGGTGCCCGGCACCATGGTGGACACCGGGCATGGCATGGGCGGCGGTGAATGGCTGTCGGGCACGCCGCTGTTCCTGATGCTGGCGCTTGTGGGCGCGACGATGGCAATCATCTGGGTGATGCCGCGCATCACCAAGTTTATCCCGGCACCGTTGGCAGGCATTGGCATCGTCGCGGCTGTGGTGATCTTTACCGGTATGGATGTGCCGCGCGTGGGCGATCTGGCCTCTATCGAAGGTGGCCTGCCGATGTTGCACATGCCCTTTGGCGAAGGGATCGGCCTTTATGGCACGGCCTTGGCGCCGTTTAACCTTGAAACACTCTATATCATTGCGCCCTATGCGGTGATCCTCGCCGCGATTGGTCTGATTGAATCGCTGCTGACCCTCAATCTGGTCAGTGACATGACCGGCACCCGGGGCGGTGCCAGCCAGGAATGTATTGCCCAAGGTGTGGCCAACACCGTGACCGGCTTTTTCGCGGGCATGGGCGGCTGTGCGATGATTGGTCAGTCGATGATCAACGTCAAATCCGGCGGGCGCACCCGCGTGGCCGGAATCGCCGCGGCGGTGTTCTTGCTGTTGTTCATTCTTGTCGGATCCCCCCTGATCGAACAGATCCCGCTGGCCGCACTGGTGGGTGTGATGTTCATGGTGGTGATCGGCACCTTTGCGTGGAACTCTCTGACAATCCTGCGCAAAGTACCTCTGACAGATGCCTTTGTGATCCTGCTGGTGACGGTTGTCACAGTCTATGAAGACCTGGCCGTGGCGGTTGTGGTTGGCGTGATCGTATCGGCGTTGGCCTATGCCTGGAACAACGCCCGGCGCATCGACGCGACCACGCGCGATTCCCATTCCGAAGAAGGCGCCAAGGTCTATGAGATCCACGGGCCATTGTTCTTTGGCTCCTCCGATGGCTTCGCCGAACTCTTCGACGTGGCAGGCGACCCGGACCGCGTGATCATCGATTTTGCAGACAGCCGGGTTGTGGATCAATCCGCGCTGCAAGCGATCGAAGCGATTGCCGGTAAATACGAGGCCGCGGGCAAACATGTCGCCCTGCGTCACCTCAGCCGCGATTGCCACAAACTGCTGACCAAAGCGGGCCACCTGATGATCGACAGCGATGATGACCCTGATTACGAACTGGCGGTGGATTATTCAGTGCGCACAGGGATCTTGGGCGGGCATTGATCGGCCCGTTTCCGCCGCGAAAAACCGCATATCCATTTGCGAATTTTTCCGCCCCCGCGATCAATCGTCGGGGCGGATAATCTCAAACACCTCACGGACACGGGTGTAATCGCGATACCCCAACCGCGATAGTGGCTCATACCGGGTCACGTCAAAGCGGCCATCGACCACACAATCGTCGCGCAGATGCACGCCAACAACCTCGCCAAACACCACAAAATTGGCCTCGCCCTCGATCCTGACAATCTGGGTCATCCGGCACTCAAGGCTGGCCGGAGCATTGGCCACACGGGCGCAATCAATCACATCACAGCCGGCCTTTTCGATCTGTGCATGGGCAAATTCATCCGCGTCATGGGGCAGGGTGGCAGAGCTGAGGTTCATTGCCTCCCGCGCGGCATATTCCACGATATTCACACAAAAGACGCCGGTCTCGCGAATATTGGCAACCGAATCCTTGGTGCCATCCACATCGTCCTTCACCCCGGTGGAGGCAAACATCACCTGTGGCGGCACATAGGCCACGCCGTTGAAAAACGAATAGGGCGCAAGATTGTCGCGCCCGTCCGCGTCACGGGTAGATATCCAGCCGATGGGGCGGGGCGTGACAATGGCGTTGAACGGGTTGTGCGGCAGGCCGTGGCCGTTTTCCGGGCGATAGAACATAGGGGCGCTCTCCTTGGTCAATTGCACCTATGGCTAACGTCATGTTAGGGGCATGGCCACCGCAATTCGGGGCAGGAACCGCACCTTGTACCAGCTCATCCCAGAAACCCCTGATGATTATTGGGAGGTTGAGGCGCTATATGACACCTGCTTTGCGCCGGGGCGCGAGGCGTTGTCGTCATACCGCCTGCGCGACGGGGTGCCTTCGGTGGCAGGGCTCAGCCACGTGGCGCGGGACGCGGATGGCATTCTGGCAGGCGCGATCCGCTATTGGCCGGTGCATATCGGCGCTCATGACGCGCTGCTGCTGGGGCCTGTTGCGGTGCACCCCACCCGGCAGGGCGAAGGGCTGGGCCGCGCCCTGATCGAAGAAAGCCTTGATGCGGCCACGCCCTTTGGCTGGCACCGAGTGATGCTGGTGGGGGATGCGCCCTACTACAATCGCTTTGGCTTTGACCGGCTGCAAGATGTGATCATGCCGCCGCCCACAAACCCCGAACGGGTGCTGGGCCGCACCCTGTCAAAAGATGCCTGGCGCGGTGTCAAAGGGCATGTGCGGCGCTGGAGCGATTGAAATCATGCCGGTCCCGCCCCACATCATAGGCAAAGAGAAGGACCAACATGGACATTTCCAGCAATCTGCCCGCCCCGATCGACGTTGACGCAAGGCTTGATGAAATCGCATTGCGTTACAAACAGGCGGGCGGTTTGGGGATCAATGTCCTGAACCTGATCGGCGGCAGCGCTGAAAATCTGCTCGACCGGTTGCCCTCCGGCGTACGCAGCAACCTCGAAGCGGCGACGATCAAGGCGCTCAACCACGCGATGAAGGCGGCCCATAGCAGCCGCGCGGTGGTGCCGGATCAGAAAAGCTGGCTCAACCAAACCGTGACCGCCGCCATGGGCGCGGCAGGCGGGGCGGGCGGCCTGCCTACGGCGTTGGCCGAACTGCCTGTGACGACCACGCTGCTGCTGCGGGTGATCCAGGGGGTGGCCGTGGAACACGGGTTCGACCCCGAGGCAGAAAACGTCCAGTTTGACTGCGTCCATATCTTCGCCGCGGCCGGGCCCCTATCCGGCGATGACGGCGCGGATCTGGGCTTTCTGTCGGCACGTATGGCCCTGACGGGCCGCGCGATGCAGGCCGTGATTGCCAAAATCGCGCCGAAGCTGGCCGTAGTAATGGGTCAGAAATTGGCGGCGCAAGCGGTGCCTGTGCTGGGCGCTGTGGCGGGCGCTGCGACAAATTACGCCTATACCAGCTATTACGAAGATATGGCCCATGTGCATTTTGGCCTGCGCAAACTGGCGATAGACGGCGATGTGCCGCACGACTTGCTGGTCGCGACGCTGGCCCAAAAGATGGGGAAAATTCCGGCAAAAGTATAGCCCAGACGCAGACACCCGGGGCCTTGCCCCGGACCCCAGAGGTTTAAGGGCCAAATGAAGAAAAAGGCGCTCTTGTCTTCATTTGGCCGAAAAACCTCCGGGGGGAGCGCCGCGCAGCGGCGGTGGGGGCTGGCCCGCTTGGCGGTGAAGGTTGCCCAAGCGGTTTGGCCCGAGTGTTCGGCGTATCGGCAGGATCAGCGCCCGATGCTGCCGGGCGCGACAGTGGTTGCCTTGAGGATCGCGTAACAATCCAGCCCCGGCGCCAGCTGCATTTCGGCGACAGCCCGCGCTGTGACCCGCGCCAACACCCGATCTTTGCCTGCACGCAGTCCAATCGCGGCGCCCGGCCCGCCGCCGGCATGTACAGTTTCGACGCGGACGGGCAGGACATTCACAGATGACAGCCCTTCTGGGCGAGACAGCGACAGGATCACATCCTGCGCCAGAACCCTCAGGCGGACGCGCGCGCCGACATCCGCTTGCACGCCCGGCAATTCAAGTGTTCCGGCGCTGATGCGCAGGGTCGATAACCCATCATCGGCATGGGCGATAACCTCGGCCTCAATCACCGCGCCTGCCTCGCGCACGCCAAGCAGCGGCACCGCTGCGGGATCGGCCATCACGTCATAAAGCGGTCCCTGCGCCTGTACCTTGCCATCTTGCAGCAGCACCAACCGGTCCGCCAAACGGGCAACTTCGTCCACTGCATGGCTGACATAGAGGATTGGCAGGTTCAGCGGTCCATCGCGCAGCCGTTCCAGATAGGGCAGGATCTCTTGCTTGCGCGGAGCGTCCAGACTGGCCAGCGGTTCGTCCATAAGGAGCATGCGTGGCCGGCTGAGCAAGGCGCGGCCGATGGCGACCCGTTGTTTTTCACCGCCAGACAGCGTGCCGGGCCGCCGCGCCATTAGGGGCGCGAGACCCAGCAGTGCCACTACATCGTCAAGGCCCGCACCTTGTGCGCCCGGCGGTGCATAACGCGCACCAAACGTCAGATTGTCACGCACCGTGAGATGCGGAAACAGCCGCGCATCCTGAAACACATAGCCAAGCCTGCGTTTGGCGGGCGGCACAAACCGCCCCGACGCCGTATCGACAAACACATCGCCGCCAAGGCTGACCCGCCCGGCATCCGGGCGCAGCAGCCCGGCCACCGCATTGATCACCGTGGTCTTGCCGGTGCCGGAGCGGCCAAAGATCGCGGTGATCCCGCCTGCCGCCTCAAAGCCCACCTTGAGGGACAGTCCGCCAAGCTGATGCTTTATTTCCACCTGCAAGGTCATTTGGCCGCAATCCGTGCCGAGACCCGCCGTGCCAGAACCTCCGACAGCAGTACGGCGGCCACCGCAACGGCGCTGGCCATCAAGACCATCGTGACCGCTTGCCCTTCACCGCCGGGGATCTGCAATGCGGCCCAGATGGCACCGGGCAAAGTTTGGGTTTGGCCGGGGATATTGGCGACAAAGGTGATGGTCGCGCCAAATTCGCCCATGGCCTTGGCGAACCCCATGACAGCCCCTGCCAGAATGCCCGGTCCGATCAGGGGCAATGTCACGCGGGCAAATACCGAAATGCGACCCGCGCCAAGGGTCTCGGCGGCCTCTTCCAGCTTGGGATCAACCGCCTCGATTGCCAGCCGCATGGCCCGTACCATCAGGGGAAAGCCCATCACGATGGCGGCCAGCACCGCACCGGTCCAGTGGAAGGCCAATTGCAGACCCATCGCGCTGAGCGCTTGGCCCATCGGCGCGTTCGGGCTGAAACTGATCAGCAGCAGATACCCCGTGACCACCGGCGGCAAAACCAGTGGAAGATGCACAACCGCATTTAACAGGGATTTTCCCCAGAAGGATTTACGCGCAAGGATCCAAGCCACCCAAAGGGCCAGCGGAACGGCCAGTACAGTGGCCCAGCCCGCGACCCAAAGCGACAGGCGCAGGGCCTCCCATGCGGCGCTGTCGGCGGTCATTTGGGCGCCTCGGCAAAGCCATGGGCAGCAAAAACCACTTGCGCGGCGGGGCTGGCCAAATACTCAAGAAAGGCTTGCCCACCTGCGTTGAGGGCGGCGGCGGGATAGAGGATCGGATCATGCAGACTTGCAGGCACGTCAAAGACAGTATGCACACGCGTTTCGGCCATCGCATCAGAGGCATAAACGATGCCAAAGGGGGCCGCGCCCCGTGCGACGAGGGCGAGGGCGGACCGCACGTTGTCTGTTTCGGCCAGTTGCGGCTCCAGCGTGTTCCACAGATCTATCGATTGCAGCCATTGCCGCGCATAGGCACCAGCGGGCACCGCATCGCGGTGGCCCATAGCCAAGCGGCCTGTGTCAAGTTTGACTGGTAAGGCGCTGATATCATTCAAGGGTTCTATTTCTTGGTGGCTGATCACCACGAGGCGATTTCTGGCAATTGCTGTGGTCGGCCCAGCAAAGGTAACGTCCTGCTCTGCCAGCCAATCCATCCATACGGGGTTGGCCAGAACCACCAGATCAGCCGGGGCGCCGGCGGCCACTTGCCGTGCAAGGGTGCCTGACCCGGCAAAGGACACTGTGACCGGAGCGCCGTATTGGGCGGCAAGGTCATCCAAGGCACCGCGCAGGCTGGCAGCTGCAAAGACCGTCACGGGCGGCGATTGCGCAGCGGCCAAAAGCGGCAAGGCCAAGAGCCAGATCAAAAGGGCAAAGACGCGTTTCATCAGCCGCACTATCCGCGATGCACAAAGACGGCACAAGCGCATTGCTGATCGCTGGTCATTGCGGGCAAGAGCTTTTATATTTCAGTCAAAACGAGCAGGCGCTGAGCATGGGACATTTATGATCAAACAACTTCCCATATCGCTGCATGGGGCGCGCAAAGGCGAGGTCCGCAGCCAGTTTGCTGCGCTGTGCTACCGGATCAAGCGGGGCAAGGTGCAGGTGCTGCTGGTCACGTCACGCGGGTCCAAGCGGTGGATCGTACCCAAGGGCTGGCCCATGGAGGGCAAAACCCCGGCGGCCTCAGCCAAACAGGAGGCCTGGGAAGAAGCGGGCGTCTATGGCCGGTCGGTTGGCAGTTGTCTGGGCGTTTATTCCTATGCCAAGGATGTGGGCGCGGCGGATGATTTACCCTGCCTTGCGATGCTTTACCCGGTGGCAGTCAAATCGCTTGCAAAGAAATTCCCTGAACGCGGTCAACGCCGCCGGCGCTGGGTTTCGCGCAAAAAGGCAGCGCGGTTGGTCTCGGAGCCGGAACTTGCGCGGATGATATTGGATTTTGATCCCCGCAGCGGCATGGCAAAAGCTTGACCTATGGCGGCGCGCGCCCCATTTTTCAAAGACAACGTGGCAGAGGATAGCGCGGTAGAATGATCCATTATGCGCTCAAATGTGAGGTGGGCCACCAGTTTGAAAGCTGGTTCCAATCGGCGTCGGCCTTTGATGTTCTGGCCAAGGCCGGGCATTTGAGCTGTGCGGTTTGTGGATCATCTCAGGTGAGCAAAGCGATCATGGCACCGCGAGTTGCCACGAAAGCCAAGGCCGCGCCGCCAGAACCGGAGCAGGCGAGCGTGCCTGCACTGCACAATCCACCCATCGAAGTTGAGCAGGCGCTGAGCGATCTGCGCCGTAAGGTTGAAGAAAACTCTGATTACGTGGGCGAGAATTTCACCAAAGAAGCCCGCGCCATGCATTTGGGTGACGCGCCGGAGCGTGCGATCTATGGCGAGGCGCGTCTGGATCAGGCCAAAGAGTTGATCGAGGATGGCGTGCCCCTGGTGCCGCTGCCGTTTCGGCCCAAACAAAAACTCACCTGACCCCGAAAAGGATAGATCATGACGGTTGTTATCACAGGCGCAAGTCGCGGCATTGGCGCGGGCTTGGCCGCGCATTATCAAAACGCCGGACATGAAGTGATCGGCACGGGCCGGTCTGCAGCGGCGCAACTGCAGCTCGATGTGAACCAGCCCGCCAGCCATAAGGCCATGGCAGAGACATTGGGCGATCGGGCCGTGGATTTGCTGGTCTGTAATGCCGGGGTCTATCTGGACAAGGGGCATGATCTGGACAGCGGTTATGGCGCGGATCTATGGGCGCAAAGCTTTGCCACCAATGTGACAGGGGTTTTCCTGAGCATTCAGGCGCTTATGCCGCATTTGCGACGGGCCAAAGCTGGCAAGATCGCAATCATTTCCTCGCAGATGGCCTCTGACAATCGGGCGCCCGGTGGCAGCTATATTTATCGGTCTTCCAAAGCAGCGGCGCTTAATCTGGGGCTCAACCTTGCCAAGGATCTTGAGCCCGAAGGCATTGCCGTGGGGATCTATCATCCGGGCTGGGTAAAGACGGATATGGGCGGGGATGCCGCGGACATCACCACGGATGAAGCCGTGAATGGGCTGGCGGCCCGGTTTGATGCTTTGAGCCTTGAAACCACAGGATGTTTCGAGACCTGGGATGGCCGCGCACATCCCTATTGAAGAGGCGGAGGCGGGCAGGCCCGCCACGTGATGCTGGCAATTGGGCCCGCCCAATTGCATGAATGGGGGCCTTGCCCCCAAACCCCCAGAGTATTTATTGCCAAAAAGGCGGTAAAAAGGGACAGGATGCCGCCTTGCGCCGGGGCGGACATGGGGCTAGACCGCGTGCGTGTTGAACGGCGGGAGGTCTAATGCCTGTTCTTGTGATGAAATTTGGTGGCACATCGGTGGCCACGCTGGACCGGATCCGCCGCGCGGCAAAGCGTGTGGGGGTTGAGGTTGCCAAAGGCTATGACGTGATCGTCATTGTCTCGGCCATGTCCGGCAAAACCAATGAATTGGTGGGCTGGGTTGGTGAAACCTCGCCGATGTATGATGCCCGTGAATATGATGCGGTGGTGTCCAGCGGCGAGAATGTCACGGCAGGTTTGATGGCCCTGACCTTGCAAGAAATGGACGTGCCCGCGCGGTCCTGGCAGGGTTGGCAAGTGCCGGTGCAGACGACCTCGGCACATTCCGCCGCGCGGATCGAAGATATTCCGCCCGCCAATATTCGCGCCAAGTTTGCCGAAGGTATGAAGGTGGCGGTTGTGGCCGGTTTCCAGGGGGTCAGCCCGGAGGGGCGGATCACCACATTGGGCCGGGGTGGATCTGACACAACAGCGGTGGCCTTTGCCGCAGCCTTTGAAGCCGAACGTTGTGACATCTATACGGATGTGGACGGCGTTTACACCACTGACCCACGGGTCAGTGCCAAGGCCCGCAAGCTGGACAAGATCGCGTTCGAAGAGATGCTGGAGCTGGCATCCCTGGGCGCCAAGGTCTTGCAGACACGGTCCGTTGAATTGGCCATGCGCTATAAGGTTAAGCTGCGGGTGCTTTCAAGTTTTGAAGAACAATCAGACGATGCCGGGACGCTCGTTTGTGATGAGGAGGAAATCATGGAAAGCAATGTTGTTGCAGGTGTGGCGTTCAGCCGTGATGAAGCCAAGATGACACTGGTGTCGGTTGCGGACCGTCCGGGCATTGCCGCCACGATCTTTACCGCGCTGAGCGATGCGGGCGTGAACGTTGATATGATTGTTCAGAACATCTCTGAGGAGGGACGCACGGATATGACGTGGTCTTGCCCAGTGGATCAGGTCAAACGCGCCGAAAAGGCGATGCAAGACGCCAAGGATGGCGAGATCATCAACTATCATGAGCTGATTGCGGATGTTGATGTGGCCAAGGTTTCGGTTGTGGGCATCGGGATGCGCAGCCACACGGGCGTTGCCGCCAAGATGTTTCAGGTGCTGTCCGCAGAGGGCATCAACATCAAGGTGATCACCACCTCCGAGATTAAAATCTCGGTGCTGATTGACCGCAAATACATGGAACTGGCGGTACAGGCGCTGCATGACGCCTTTGATCTGGACAAGGCGGCCTGATTCTAGGCTGCCGCTTTCAAACGTTGGCGGATGAACTTCTGGGCTGAGCGGTAATGGCTTGGCCCGGCGGCTTCGGCCCAGCGGCCTGTGGTCCATGCGTTCTTCGCGCCTTTCATCGGCCCGCCATAAAGCGCGTCCTCGTCGAGGCTTTCGATCAAGTGTAAAAGGTGGCCATGGGCGGTCTCCAGTTGGGCCAACGCATTGGACCAACTAAGGCCGGCTTGCCGCGCACGAAGCTCGCTGTTGTAGCGGGGCAATTCGTTCCATTTGTAGCCTTCGGCGGGGAAGAATACCGGATTTCCGGCCTGGCCGTCGTGATACCAGCCGCGGAACAGATCAATCCAATGGGCGCGGTGGGCGACCACATCTTTTATGGAAACGCCATCTGCATCCTTTTGCATTGCGCCCTCGGCCTCCAAAGGGGAGGCGAGCGTCATCAGTTTGTCAAACTCGCGTTGGGTGACGGCGATCAGATCGGACTTGCAGGTTGCGGGCATGGCTTGGCTCCTTTGCTCAATTATAGCGTGTGGGCATCTTTGGCCCATTGATGCAGATCAACCCCAAGAGCCGAGGCCCGCAGGCCTGCCCAAAAAGCGGGCACATGTGGCAAAATGGCCTGACGTCAGGGAATTCAGCCATTTCGCTTTGGTGCGGCCTGTGGTCTAAGCTGGGAACGGTCAAACCGGGGGACGCGCCAGTATGGCAGAGCGTTTTGAAACAGAGAGCCGCAAATTGCTGGGCCGTTTGCGTGATGCATTGGCAAGCGATGACGCCGGACAGGCGCGGCTCAACAAGATCACGCATCTGATTGCCAATTCGATGGGCTGTGAGGTCTGTTCGATCTATCTTTTCCGCGATGAAGAGACGCTAGAGCTTTGCGCGACAGAAGGGCTGAACGCGGACGCGGTCCACCAGACGCGGATGCGTCTGGGCGAAGGGCTTGTCGGGCGCGTCGCAAAAAAGCGCCATGTGATCAACACCCCCGATGCGCCGCAAGCGCCGGGGTTCCGGTTTATGCCGGAAACGGGTGAAGAGATCTATTCCAGTTTTCTGGGTGTGCCTGTGCAACGCTTGGGTGAGACGCTGGGCGTTCTGGTGGTGCAGTCGAAATTAGCCCGAGAATTCTCTGCCGACGAGATTTACGCGCTTGAAGTGGTGGCGATGGTGCTGGCCGAAATGACAGAGCTGGGCGCTTTTGTCGGCGAAGGTGCGGCGATGTCGGCGCGGCACAGCCAGCCGGTGATGATACGCGGGATTGTCGGGCAGGAAGGTGTGGCCGAGGGCCATGTCTGGCTGCACGAGCCGCGGGTTGTGGTGTCCAATCCGATTGCCGATGACCCGCAGCGCGAAGAGGAACGCCTGACCGAAGCGGTGGAGCAACTGCGCATCAGCGTTGATCAGATGATGACGATGGCAGTGGGCGACAAGGACCAACAACAGGTGCTTGAGGCGTACCGGATGTTTGCCAATTCCAAAGGCTGGATGCGGCGGATGCTGGAAGACATCGCCAGTGGTCTGTCGGCAGAGGCGGCAGTGGAAAAGGAACAATCGCTGGCGCGGGCGCGGATGGGGCAATCTACGGATGCTTACCTGCGCGAACGGCTGAGCGATCTGGACGATCTGAGCAACCGGTTGCTGCGCAATCTGACCGGGCAGGGGGCCGATACCGGCGCCGAGATGCCCGATGATCCGATCTTGGTGGCGCGTAATATTGGCCCCGCAGAATTGTTGGATTACGGGCGCAAGCTGCGCGGGATTGTGCTTGATAACGGGTCTGTTGGATCGCATGCCGCGATCATTGCGCGGGCGCTGGCGATTCCGCTGATTGTACGGGCAGGCCGTGTGACCGAAGACGCGCTCAACGGCGATCACATCATGGTGGACGGCGAACAGGGCATCGTTCATCTGCGCCCTGATGACACCGTTGCCACGGCGTTTCGCGATAAAATCGCCATGCAGGCAGAGGCGCAGGAACGCTATGCCTCGATCCGTGATTTACCGGCGCAGACCAAATGCGGGTCAGTTGTGGCGTTGCATATGAACGCCGGATTGATGGCCGATTTGCCCTCGCTCGATGGCTCTGGTGCAGAAGGGGTTGGCCTGTTCCGAACCGAACTGCAATTTCTGGTGCGCAACCAGATGCCCAAACGGTCCGAGCTTTCGGCGCTATATGCGCGGGTTCTGGATGCGGCACATGGCAAGCGCGTGGTATTTCGGACCCTTGATATCGGGTCTGACAAGGTACTGCCTTACATGAAACCCAACGACGAGCCGAACCCGGCGTTGGGCTGGCGTGCGATCCGCGTGGGCCTCGACAAACCCGGTATCATGCGGATGCAGCTTCAAGCGCTTATTCGTGCAGCGGCGGGGCGGCCTTTGACTGTCATGTTCCCCTTTGTTGCGCAGTTCGAAGAATTTCGCGCTGCCCGGGCCGAGGTGGACAAAACGCTGGCGCGAGAAGAGCGTTTGGGCCATGTCCTGCCCGAAACCGTCGAGGTGGGCGCGATGTTGGAGACACCCAGCCTTGCCTTTGCCCCGCAGAAATTCTTTGAAGAGGTCGAATTCCTGTCCATCGGCGGCAATGATTTGAAACAGTTTTTCTTTGCGGCAGACCGTGAAAACGAACGGGTGCGGCGGCGCTATGATACGCTGAACGTCAGTTTCCTGAGCTTTCTCGAAGGTATCGCGGACCGCTGCGCCGAGACCAACACCGCCCTGTCGTTCTGCGGCGAGGATGCGGGGCGTCCGGTTGAGGCGCTGTGTTTTGCAGCCATCGGATTTCGCAGCCTGTCGATGCGGCCTGCCTCCATCGGGCCGGTTAAGAGCCTGCTGAGGCGCTGCAATCTGGATGAGGTACGCCAAGTCATCCATGAGGCGCGTGATCGCGGTGAAATGTCGGTCCGATCCGCAGTGATGGACTATGTTCGCGCCCAGCATCAGGGCTGATCAGATCACCAGTCGCACCGCGTGGCCGGGGGCATAGGACATGCGCACTGCGGTCACCATGGCCGTTTCGCTAAAGGTTTCGCGGCGCAAGACCATCAAGGGCGCGGCGGGCGCACATTCGAGGTGTTTGCTGTCGAAACTGCTGGCCGGTTCTGCGGCATATTCCAAGGTGCCCCGGTCAAACGGGGCATTTTGAACCAACCATTCATTGGCGCTGATCTGGTCCAGGTTGACATCGGCCATCTGCGGCACTTCGGACAGGTTGACCTGTCGCTGTTCAGCGGCAAAGGGGGTCTTGTCCGCAAAATGCAGCCCCTCAAGATGCAGCAGACCCCCCTTGATTTTGCGGCTGATAATACGGTGGGAATAGGCTTTGCCCAGTCCTTCGACCTCTTGGCGCAGGATCGGCACCGACATTTGCGCGCGCCGTTGCGGCGACAGGGCCACGCGGGTGCCAGCGCGGCGCCGCCGTTCGAGCCAGCCATCCTCGGCCAAAGCCCGCAGCGCACGGTTGACGGTGGCGCGGGCACAGCCCAGCTCGCGGGCCAGTTCGGCCTCGTTGGGGATCAATCCGCCGGGAGGCCATTCGCGGCTTTGAATGCGCCGCAAGGCCTCGGTCTGGATGTCCTGCCAGCCGCGTTTCACATCACGTCCTTGAGCCGGTGAAGGGTCTCGCGGTAGGCATTTGTGATCTCGGTGCGGGCAATGTGCATGCCGTCTTGTACCATATGGCGGCCCGCAGCCCAAACATCCGTAACGCGGGTGTCGGTCCCGGCAAAGATCCAAGTGTCCAGCACATTGTCGCCCTCCCGGCCAATCAAATCCGTTGCATCGCCGTCCAGCGCCATCAGATCGGCCCAGGCGCCCACTTCGATGGCGCCGGACTTGCGCCCAGCGGCCTGTGCGCCGCCCCGGCAAGCGCCATCAAACAAGGCCCGCCCGGTCGATCGGTCTTCGGTCGCCATCACAGCCCGGTTCAGGGTGCTCAGGCGTTGGGAATACTCCAAGGTTCGCAATTCTTGTGCCAATGAAATCAGAATGTTGCTGTCTGACCCGATGCCCCAGACCCCCTTGGCATCTGACCATGTCACCCCGTTAAAAATGCCATCCCCAAGTGAGCTTTCGGTCAAGGGGCACAGCCCGGCAACCGCGCCGGTGGCCGCCAGTCCACGTGTCTCGGCTTCGGTCATCTGTGTGCAATGGATCATGCACCAACGCGGATCAACCTTGACATTGGCCAATGCCCATTCGACGGGACGGGCGCCATAGGCAGCCTCGATCTCTTCGACCTCCGCGACCTGTTCGGCCAAATGCATATGGATCGGACCGCCAAATGATTGCAGCGCTCTGATCTGATCTGGCGTTACGGCACGCAGGGAATGTGGCGCCACGCCGATGTTTGCATCCGCCGGTAGGGTCTTCACGGCGACCTGCGCCCCATCCCAAAGGGTTTGATACCCATCCAGGTCATTGCCAAAACGGATTTGACCGGGGCCAAGCGCGCGCCCGTCCACGCCGCCTTGGGCATAAAGCACCGGCAACAGCGTCAGTCCAACGCCCGTCTGTTCTGCCGCAGCGGCGATCCGCGTGGCCAGTTCGGCGCGGTTGTCATAGGCATGACCGCCCGGCTGATGATGCAGGTAGTGGAACTCGACGCTGGCGGCATATCCTGCCTCCAACATCTCCATCTGGACCTGAGCAGTGATGGCCTGAATGTCCTCTGGCGTCAGTTGATCCAGAAACCGGAACATCAACTGCCGCCATGTCCAGAAACTGTCGGTCGGTTCCGCTCCGCGCCGTTCTGTCAGCCCGCCCATCGCCCTTTGAAAGGCATGGCTGTGCAGGTTGGTGGGCGCGGGCAAGAGGATATCAACCTGCGTGTCTGCGGGCCCCTCGCCAATCGCGGCGATGCGTCCGTCCTTGAGGGTCAGGGTGACGTCATTGACCCACCCAGAGGGCAGCAACGCGGTTTTGGCCTTAATTTTTGTCATGTCTTGCCTCTTGACGACTCAGGGTGTGATCTGAATATGTCTATACATAATTACAAATCAGCCGCGAGATAAAGGGAAATTCATGCATCAACTGCTCTGCAATGCGCGATTGGCGACGATGGTCGGGGCCGATTACGGTTTGATCGACGCGGGCTGCGTTGTTCTGAACGGCGATTTGATCGCTTGGGCAGGGCCAGAGGATGCCTTGCCGGCAGAATATGCCCAAGCTGAGCGCCGCGACATGGGCGGGCGCCTGATCACGCCGGGTTTGGTGGATTGCCACACCCATCTGGTGCATGGCGGCAACCGGGCCCGTGAATTTGAAATGCGACTGCAAGGGGCCAGCTATGAAGAGGTCGCGCGGGCAGGGGGCGGAATTGTCTCGACCGTTGGCGCGACCCGCGATGCGGATCTCGATAGCCTGATCGCCAGCGCTTTGCCGCGCCTTGATGCGATGATTGCCGAAGGGGTTTGTACCGTTGAGATAAAGTCGGGTTATGGGCTGGACCTTGCGACAGAACTGCGGATGCTCCGGGCGGCGCGGGCTTTGGCCGAGTTGCGCCCCGTGCAAGTTGTGACCAGTTTCCTCGGCGCACATGCGGTGCCCAAAGATTATGCAGGCCGCGCAGATGCTTACATCGACGAAATGTGCATTCCGGCCCTGCGTGCCGCCCATGCCGAAGGGTTGGTGGATGCGGTGGACGGGTTTTGCGAAGGCATCGCCTTTGACACCGCGCAAATCGCACGGGTTTTTGACGTTGCGCGGGAACTGGGCCTGCCGGTCAAACTGCATGCCGAACAGCTTTCACATATCGGCGGCACCAAACTGGCGGCTGAATATGGGGCGATCTCGGCAGATCATGTTGAATATGCCACCGCCGCAGATGCCAAAGCACTCGCCAAGGCCGGAACCGTCGCGGTGTTGTTGCCCGGCGCGTTCTATACCGTGCATGAAACCCAAGCGCCGCCCGTTGCGGCGTTTCGCGATGAAGGCACGGACATGGCATTGGCCACAGACTGCAATCCCGGTTCTTCGCCTCTGGCCTCGGTTTTGTTGACGATGAACATGGGCTGCACTCTGTTCCGTCTAACCCCTGAAGAGGCGCTGCGCGGTGTGACGCTGAATGGGGCCAAGGCGCTGGGTATAACAGATCGCGGCCAAATCGCCGCTGGTCAGCGGGCGGATTTATGTGTTTGGAACATCGAACATCCGGCCGAGCTGGCCTATCGCATTGGGTTTAACCCCTTGCATTCACGTATTTTTGGAGGACAGCAATGATCCTGACACCGGGGGCTGTACGGCTCGATACTTTGGAAGTGATCTGGCGCGATGGAGGGCAAATCACCCTTGATCCGGCGTGCCAACACGGCGTCGAAGCCGCCGCCGCGCTGGTGGCCAAGGCCGCGGCCGGGCAGGATGCGGTTTATGGGGTGAACACCGGTTTTGGCAAACTGGCCAGCCGCAAGATTGCCCCTGAGGACACGCAAACCCTGCAACGCAATTTGATCCTGTCCCATTGCTGCGGTGTGGGCGAGGCGCTGAGCCTGCCGCTGACACGGATGATGATGACGCTCAAGCTGATGTCGCTGGGGCGCGGTGCCTCTGGCGTACGTTGGGAGGTCTGCGCCCTGATCGAAGGGATGGTGAATGCAGGCGTGATGCCGGTGATCCCCGCGCAAGGCTCTGTGGGTGCTTCGGGCGATCTGGCCCCGCTGGCGCATATGGCCGCTGCGATGATCGGCGAGGGCCGCGCAGTTTATCAGGGCGAAGAAATGTCCGGCAGCGAGGCCCTGAGCCGGGCTGGATTGACCCCGGTTGTGCTTGGCCCCAAGGAAGGGCTGGCGCTGATCAACGGCACCCAGTTTTCGACCGCCTGCGCCCTTGCAGGTTTGTTTGACGCACAGAATGCTGTGCGCAACGCGATGGTTATCGCGGCGCTTAGCACCGATGCGATCATGGGCTCCACCGCGCCACTGGTTGCCGACATTCACAGTCTTCGCGGCCATGCCGGACAGATCGACGTGGCCGAAGCGATGCGCGATCTGATGGAAGGCTCCGAAATCCGTGAAAGCCACCGGGAGGATGATACCCGTGTACAAGATCCCTATTGCATCCGCTGCCAGCCGCAGGTGCTGGGCGCGGCGTGGGATGTGATCCGGCAGGCGGCACATACGCTTGAGGTCGAGGCCAACGCCGTGACCGACAATCCACTGGTTTTGGTGGGCGAGGGGCGTATCGTCTCGGGCGGGAACTTCCATGCCGAACCCGTGGGCTTTGCCGCCGATATGATTGCGCTGGCCATTGCCGAGATTGGGGCGATTGGCCAACGCCGTGTGGCGCTGATGGTGGACCCGACGCTGAGCCATGATTTGCCGCCGTTCCTGACCCCTGATCCGGGGCTGAACTCCGGCTTTATGATTGCCGAAGTGACCACCGCCGCGCTGATGAGCGAGAACAAACATCTGGCCAATCCTTGCGTGACGGACAGCACGCCCACCTCCGCCAATCAGGAAGATCACGTGAGCATGGCCGCGCATGGCGCTTACCGTCTGGTGCGGATGAACCGGAACCTGTCGGCAATCCAGGCGGTCGAGGCGATGTGCGCCGCGCAAGGGGTTGAGGCGCGTGCGCCGCTGGCCACATCGGCGCGATTGCAACGGGTGATTGATCGGTTGCGGCAGGAGGTTCCGACCTTGGGCAAGGATCGCTATCTCGCGCCAGATATCGAAACCACCACGGCATTGGTGCGCAGTGGCGCATTGGTCGAGGCGGCACAATGATCGAGATCACCCAAGGAGGCAGCCCGATTGTTCTGGGCATGCCGCACACCGGAACGGAGGTGCCGCCCGAAATATGGGACAAACTCAACGAACGCGGCCAGGCGCTGGCCGATACCGACTGGCATATTGACCGCCTTTACAATGGCTTGGGGCTGGACGTTACAGTGGTGCGCACGCCGATCCACCGCTATGTGATTGATCCCAATCGCGGCCCTGATGACGCAAGCCTTTATCCGGGTCAAAACACAACGGGTCTGTGCCCGTTAACGGATTTTGAAGGTTTCCCGATTTACCATGACGGACAAGAACCCGACGCAGAAGAGGTGGAGCAGCGGCGCAAGGCGTATCACGCGCCCTATCATGATGCGTTATCCACAGAACTGGCGCGGGTGAAAGCCAAACATGGCATTGCGCTGCTGTATGATTGCCACTCAATCCGGTCGGTTATCCCCTATCTTTTTGACGATACCCTGCCTGATCTGAACATCGGGACCAATTCCTCCACAAGCTGTGGCCAGTTTGTGGAGCGGGCTGTGGAAACCCGTTGCCGCGCCGCGCAGGACTATTCCAGTGTCCTCAATGGGCGTTTCAAAGGTGGCTGGACAACGCGGCATTATGGGCAACCTGCGGAAAACATTCACGCAATCCAGATGGAACTGGCCCAATCCACCTATATGGACGAGACCCCGCCATGGCAGTGGCGGGCCGACAAGGCAGAACGGCTCAGGCCGGTTCTTTACCGCATTCTCAATGACTTGACCGAGCTTCTTTATGAAAGGCAGCAGCGATGACAAATCCCCGTCACAACACCCGAGACATCTTTCCTGCCACCGGCACCGAGCTAACGGCCAAAAGCTGGATGACCGAAGCACCGATGCGCATGTTGATGAACAACTTGCACCCCGATGTCGCTGAAAACCCTCATGAATTGGTGGTCTACGGCGGTATTGGCCGTGCTGCCCGCACGTGGGAAGACTTTGACCGCATCGTTGCCGCTCTGACCGATCTGGAGGGCGATGAGACGCTGCTTGTGCAATCTGGCAAACCTGTGGGCGTGTTCAAGACCCACGAAAATGCCCCCAGAGTGTTGATTGCAAACAGCAATCTGGTGCCGCACTGGGCCAATTGGGATCACTTTAACGAGCTCGATAAACGCGGGCTGGCGATGTACGGCCAGATGACCGCCGGATCGTGGATTTACATTGGAACTCAAGGGATTGTCCAAGGAACTTACGAGACTTTTGTCGAGGCAGGCCGCCAACATTACGATGGCAATCTGACCGGAAAATGGATCCTGACCGGCGGTCTGGGCGGCATGGGCGGCGCACAGCCCTTGGCGGCGGTTATGGCCGGCGCCTGCTGTCTGGCGGTGGAATGCAACCCCGACAGCATCGACTTCCGTCTGCGCACCAAATACCTCGACGAGAAGGCCGAGACACTTGACGAAGCGCTTGAGATGATCGACCGCTGGACCAAGGCAGGCGAGGCCAAATCAGTCGGCCTGCTTGGTAATGCTGCCGATGTATTCCCCGAGCTGGTCAAACGCGGCGTGCGCCCCGATATCGTGACCGATCAGACCAGCGCCCACGACCCGCTGAATGGATACCTGCCGCAGGGCTGGACCATGGGCGAATGGCGCGCCAAACGTGAGAGCGATCCCAAAGCCGTCGAGAAAGCCGCCCGTGCCAGCATGAAGGTTCATGTGGCCGCGATGGTGGATTTCTGGAACGCCGGTGTGCCGACGCTGGACTATGGCAACAACATCCGGCAGGTCGCCTTGGAAGAGGGGCTGGAGAACGCCTTTGCCTTCCCCGGATTTGTGCCCGCCTACATTCGCCCGCTGTTCTGCCGCGGCGTTGGCCCGTTCCGTTGGGCGGCGCTGTCCGGTGATCCCGAGGATATCTACAAGACCGATCAAAAGGTCAAAGAATTGATTCCGGACGATCCGCATCTGCACAAATGGCTGGATATGGCCCGCGAACGGATCTCATTCCAAGGTCTGCCTGCGCGTATCTGTTGGGTTGGTCTGGGCCTGCGTGACAAGCTGGGCCTTGCGTTCAACGAGATGGTGCGAAACGGCGAATTGAAAGCGCCGATCGTGATTGGCCGCGATCATTTGGACAGCGGATCAGTGGCGAGCCCGAACCGTGAGACCGAGGCCATGAAAGACGGCTCTGACGCGGTAAGCGATTGGCCGTTGCTCAATGCGCTGCTCAATACGGCGTCCGGGGCAACATGGGTGTCGTTGCACCATGGCGGCGGCGTTGGCATGGGTTTCAGCCAGCATTCAGGCATGGTGATCTGTTGTGATGGCACCGAAGAGGCCGATGCGCGGATTGCACGGGTGCTTTGGAATGATCCGGCCACTGGTGTGATGCGCCATGCGGATGCAGGTTATGATATTGCGCTGGATTGCGCCCGTGAGAAGGGCCTGAACCTGCCCGGCATTCTGGGTTAACCTACCTGTGTCTGGCGGCGGGTTGAGGGGCCAGCCCCTCAAACTCCCCGGAGGTATTTAAGGCCAAAAAGGGTGGGGCGCATGGTAAGGTCCGTGCGCCCTTTTTGCTATTGGCTGCCTCAGAGACAGCTGTTGGGGTGCCGACTGAACAGAGATCGTGGAGTATCTGTGCCGGAAGACGCACAAACCCGCATTGAGGGTTGGGAAAACACAACAACCGGAAGCGGTCAAAGAGCCCAATTTGGGCACAAACCGCCAGCACCGGACATTGGTGCAAAAATTGAAATTATTCCGATGACGCGTCCACAGTCATATTGTGCTGTCAAATCACCTATGGTGAGCTGATCCGAAGATCATCAGAATAGCGTTTCTGACTAAAGTCCTTCGGTGAATTTGACAGTCCAAATTGCAATGCGCGCGTCATGAGCCGCCTTGGCGGTATTCTGGCCGCCGCTTTGGCGTTCGCTGTTTCCGGTTGCAATGACAGCGGGATGTGGCGTCAGAAACTGACATTGCGCATCAAGACGCCGTTTGGTCCGGTTGAGGCATTCGCCGCCGGCGATGTTGCAATGGCCCTGATTTAGGTTGGAGGCGAAAGGAGCGGGGTTTGGTTTCAGCCAGGATCTGACCCTGTATGTTTGGATTTCGGGCGGGTAGAGCCGCTATCGGCGGCCTCGCGGCTTAAGGTGATTTATGGCCTCTTTTTGCAGCAGGGCAGGCCGGCATTTCTCGCGAACAATAACCTCGGTTCTGGACAAAAGGACCAAAGCGCAGAAAAGCGACACCCACAGACGGCTTGCAGTCGCAGGCGCTAGGTCTGAAAAATTAGGCTCGCAGTTGCGAACTTCCGAAAGCCCAATGAAAATTGTCCCACCGCATAATTTGGCAACCTTTGTCGGTCACCGGATTGCCAACTCCGGTCATCCAGACCTTGTGCAAAGCTACGGCAAGCTAAAATTTGAAGGAGGTTTGCGCTAGTAGTGGCCTTCACCCATTCGCGCTTGGCCTTTACGTGATTTTTGTGAGCTTGGAGGGTGTTGTCTGGAGGCGAGTACCGGAATCGAACCGGTGTACACGGATTTGCAATCCAGAAAGAGAGATTGCAAAAACAACGGCTTAGGGGTGCAAAACACCCCCTGACAAAAAGTGAACAAAAAGCGAAAGTTTCAAAGCCAAATTCGCCGGTTCAAAACGAAAAAGGCCCCGTCACAGCGGCAACTGTGAACCGGGGCCAATTAGAAAAAGCCTGTCAGCTTTCGAAGCACATTAGCATGAGCCAGCGCCACATCGCAAACGCTCAGTCAGCTTTTTCGTGGCCTCTGACTGGTGAGGCGGTCCAATGAGCTGGCGCATCGCAAATGAATGCGCCGAGCGCCGCTTTGGCAGCGCCGCGCGCAAGCAGATCATCATGTTCCTAGCCGACAAGGCGAGCGATGACGGCTCGGGCATCTGGTGTTCCAAGGGGACGATCCAGCGCCACACAGAGCTCAGCGAGAGTACGGTCAAGCGCACCATCATCGACTTCCTGCGCGAAGGCATCTTGATCGAGACAGGGCGGCGGCACTGCAAGAATGGCTACACCGTCATTTACCGCATCGTTCTGGAGCGCGTGGCCGCGCTAGAACCCACGGCTGAGCCCGACATTGAGACGGGGGTCACCGTGAACCCCGTCCAGTCTGAACCCGGTACGGGGTCCACGGTGAACGGGGTACGGGGTTCACGGTGGACCCCAAACCATCCTAAAACCATCCATAAACCACCTACGCGCAGGCGCGAGGCGGCGGAGGAGGTTGAAGATCTTGA
>Ga0316204_10005201_pt1 | contig 21942 bp, 18 predicted proteins | sample 6monrhotite_MG_2_FD_205661 | JGI IMG/M metagenome (GOLD analysis project Ga0316204, IMG submission 205661) | Microbial mat bacterial communities from mineral coupon in-situ incubated in ocean water Damariscotta River, Maine, United States -... | ecosystem: Environmental > Aquatic > Marine >... | reverse complement strand
TGCCTGAGAGGGGAAGCGCAGGTTCCCCTTTAGAGACAACGCTGGTTGGAAGCGGCGAATCCGTCAAAGTGGCTGAAGACCCGCACTAACGACCACGATCCATGCGGCAGCCGCACAACCACTGACCTCCACGATCCATGCGGCAGCCGGCCTCGCAGTGAACTTCACGGTCCCTGCGGCAGCCCACCCCCGCCCGGTCCAATCCCGCCCGGGCCCATGCTCACCGGCCCCATGCCCACCGACCCCATGCCCACCGAGCCCAGGTCCGTTGGACCGAACGCTCGGGGCTACGGAACCGCGGATGTCTGAGGGTCTGTGGGGGCACGGGTTGGGGCTGCCGCATGGATCGTGGATGTCACTGGGAGCGCGGCTGCCGCATGGATCGTGGTCGTTAGTGCTGAGTCTTCAGCCACTTTGACGGATTCGCCGCTGCCAACCAGCGTTGTCTCTGGAGGGGCCCTGCGGCCCCCTCCCGTGCAAGTTCTCGTCGTCGTTCCTCCTCCTCGTCGCACTACCCCCCGGTCTGGAGGACCCGTGCTCTGACTCTCGGGTCGTCTGGCATGCCCACTTGGGTTTGCATCCATTGCGAAACCTGGCCGGTTTTACAGCGTGGGATGGCAGAACAACAACACCTGGTCTCCGTCGAAAACCGTCCAGGTCTTCGCAAGGTCTTGCCTCCTGATGTCGCCTTGCGGCGAGGCATCTGACGTCGCAACACCCTCTCGCGTGAGGCGCTGGGACGTCACCTTCCTCAAAGGTACGCATTCGCAGTTGGCGCGCGCCGTGCGGCGCGGTCTGTCGAGAGATGGGAACTCATCGAGGCTGGGATAGGCTGGGAGAGGCTGGGAGAGGCTGAACTTCATGCGCTTCTCCTGGCATCGCCCTCAGTCCCTGAGCCATCTTCTTTTGATAGCTGGCTCCCGGCTACACGGTGGCGATCTTCCCGAGGCCGACCTGGGGGATGCGCTTCATCACCGTCGACTTCACGATCTCGGAGAGCACCGTGGCGCCGCCGAGCATCTCCATCAGCTCATCCCGGCCCTCCGACTTGGAGAACTTGCGCAGGATCAACTCCGGCCGCAGGTAGAACTTCAGGTACGCCTTGGTCCGGTACGCCCGCAGCTGCTCCGCCGTGAACGTCTCGGTCTCCAGCTGCGGCAGGGTGCCGCCGCCGTCGATGGCGTAGCGGCGCCAGAAGTCACCGTCCACGTACCCCCGCTCCTTGGCGACCCGGTACAGGTCGGTGCCGGGGAGCGCGGTCGCCACGGAGAAGCTGGCCCAGTCGAGGCCGAGGTCCGCGGCGAAGTTGATGGTCTCCTCCACGTCCTGCGGGCTCGCGTCGTAGTAGCCGATCATGAAGTAGCCGCGGGTCTCGATGCCGACCTCGCGGGCCGTCTGGAATGCCTTGTAGGTCTGATCCCGGGTGATCTGCTTGTTCATGATCTTCAGCACCCGATCGGTGCCGGCCTCGACGCCCATGTGGATGCTGCGGAGCCCCGCGGCCTTGAGCCAGATCAGCACCTCGCGGTCCACGGTGTCGACCCGGGCGCGGATGTTGAACTTGACCTTCAGGTTGCGGCGCTGGACCTCCTCGGAGAACTTGCGCATGCGCCGCTTGCCGATGGTGAAGGTCTCGTCGAAGAAGACGATCTCCTTCACGCCCTGGTTCTTGACCAGCCACTCCATCTCATCGACGACCAGCTCCACCTTCCGGAAGCGCAGCTTCTCGGAGTAGACCTGGGAGCAGTAGCCGCAGTGCCAGGGGCAGCCGCGGGTGGTGACCATGCTGGCGAAGGGCTTGAGCAGGGTCAGGCAGTGGTAGTCGGTCATGTTGACCAGATCCCACGCGGGCATCGGGTACTTGTCGATGCTCTTCTCGAGCGGCCGAGGGGCGTTCTCGACGATGCTGCCGTCCTTGTGGCGCACCACCGTGCCCTGCACGTCCGTGTGGTCGACGCCGGCCTCGACCTTCTGACAGATCTCGAGGAAGGGCTCCTCGCCGTCCCCGACCACCGCGATGTCGAAGCAGGGCCAGGTCAGCGACTCCTTGGCGTAGAGCGTCAGGTGCGGGCCGCCCACGACGATCACCGCATCGGGGACGGCCTTGCGCACCACCTGGGCGATCTCGATGACCGCCGGCCAGCCCAGCGTCTTCGCGGTCAGCGCGACGATGACGGGGGCCGCCTCGCGGATCTCGCCCTCCGCGTCCGCCGGGAAGAGGTTGCGGGCGTGCAGGTCGATGTAGTGGACCGGGAAGCCCTCGCTGCGCACGTAGGCGGCGAGCTGGAGGAGCGGCAGAGATGGGAAGATGCCCAGCTTCTCGGCGGCCTTCTTGGAGAGGGGCTGCTGGTCCGCGGCCTCATGATACTTGATGAACATGATCCGGGAGTTCTTGGTCGCCGCCACTGGAACCTCTGAGAAACAGGAGGGGTACGGTATTTCTTTGGAGCTTATGGGCAGGATAGCATCCATGTCCCAGAAGCTGTGAGAGGCAGGTTACCGAATCGATGGTGGGGTGTTCGATCAATGCGGATCGGTCGAGGTGGTATAAACCTCTGCTGCCCGTTCCACGCCGAGGCTCCATCGGATGAGTGACACCAAGCCCCCGATCCTCTCCCTGGAGGGTCTGAAGGTCCACTTCAAGACCGAAGCCGGGATCGCCAAGGCCGTCGATGGCGTCTCCTACGAGATCCACCCCGGCGAGACCCTCTCCGTCGTCGGCGAGTCCGGCTCCGGAAAGTCCGTGACCGCCCTGAGCGTCATGGGCCTGATCCCGAGCCCCCCCGGCATCAAGGCCGGCGGCGTCATCCGCTTCAAGGGTGAGGACATCACCCACGCCTCCGACGAGCGCATGCGGCAGATCCGCGGCAACGAGATCGCCATGATCTTTCAAGAGCCCATGACCTCGCTCAACCCGGTCTTCACGGTGGGCGACCAGATCGGCGAGGTCATCCAGCTCCACCAGAACCGCTCCCGCAAGGAGGCCCGCGAGCGGGCCATCCACCTGCTGGACCTCGTGGGCATCCCCCGCCCCGAGCATCGGGTCGACGAGTACCCCCACCAGATGTCCGGCGGCATGCGCCAGCGCGTGGTCATCGCCATGGCGCTCGCCTGCGACCCCGAGCTGCTCATCGCCGACGAGCCCACGACCGCCCTGGACGTCACCATCCAGGCGCAGATCCTGGAGCTGATGAGCCGCCTCCAGGAGGAGACCGGCGCCAGCATCCTCTTCATCACCCACGACCTCGGCGTGGTCGCCGAGGTCAGCGACCACGTCGCGGTGATGTACGCGGGCAACGTCGTCGAGTACTCGGACGTCTTCACCCTCTACGGCAACCCCCACCACCCCTACACCGTGGGGCTCTTCAAGTCCCTGCCGTCCCACACCGGCGCCGACGGGCGGCTGGAGCCCATCCCGGGGGTGGTGCCCAGCGCGCTGAACTTCCCGTCGGGCTGCCGCTTCCGAAACCGCTGCGCCCACGCGGAAGACCGCTGCGCCGCCGAGGTGCCGATCCTCCGCGAGATCGGGCCGGGGCACACGGTCGCCTGCCACGCCATCGAGGAGGGCCGCATCAGCTCGGAAGGTCAGGCGGCGACCATCGGTCAGGCGAAGCTGAAGGGAGGAGAGTAGATGTCGGCTCCGCTGCTGAAGGTCACGGACCTCAAGAAGTACTTCCCCATCCGCAAGGGCGTGTTCAGCCGCCTGGTGGGTCACGTCAAGGCGGTGGACGGCCTCTCCTTCACCATCAACGCCGGGGAGACCCTCGGCCTGGTGGGTGAGTCCGGCTGCGGCAAGACCACCGCCGGCCGCACGCTGCTGCGCCTGCTCGAGCCCAGCGGCGGCAGCGCCGTGTTCGAGGGCGACGACATCTTCACGATGGGCAAGCAGACGCTGCGCAAGCTCCGCCAGGACATGCAGATCATCTTTCAGGATCCCTACTCCTCGCTGAACCCCCGGCTCAACGTGGAGACCATCATCGGCGAGCCCCTGCGGGTGCACGGCATCGCCCAGGGCTCCGAGCTGCAGGACCGCATCGCCATGCTGCTGAGCCGGGTGGGCCTCCAGCCCGACCACATGACCCGCTTCCCCCACGAGTTCTCCGGCGGCCAGCGCCAGCGCATCGGCATCGCCCGCGCCCTGGCCCTGGAGCCCAAGTTCATCGTCTGCGACGAGGCCGTCAGCGCGCTCGACGTCTCCATCCAGGCCCAGGTCATCAACATCCTGCAGGATCTGCAGGACGAGATGGGCCTGAGCTACCTCTTCATCGCCCACGACCTCTCGGTGGTGCGCCACATCTCCACCCGGGTCGCCGTGATGTACCTGGGCCGCATCGTGGAGATCGCCGACGTCGGCAGGCTCTACGAAGACCCCCGGCACCCCTACACCCAGGCGCTGCTCTCCGCCATCCCCGTGCCCGTGCCCAGCAAGGGCAAGAAGAAGCGGGTGGCGCTGATGGGCGACGTGCCCAACCCCATCAACCCGCCGCCGGGTTGCCACTTCCACCCGCGGTGTGCATACGCCATGGACAAATGTCGCGTGGGTGGCCCGCCGCCTACGGTTGAGGTATCCGACGGCCACGAGGTCGCCTGTCACCTCGTCGCCGATGGCGCCATGCCCCCGTACGGAGACCTCTCCTGATGACTGACGCGCTGATGTCTGAAGAGAACGGGCTGCCCAGCTCCTCCTTCTCCTCCGTCGTCGATCTCTTCCAGCACCGCGTGGACTCCACCCCCGACGCCGACGCCATGTACGGCCGGCGCTCAGGGCAGTGGTACACCCTGAAGTGGCGTGAGGTCGGCGGGCGAGCCCGCAAGATCGCCTGCGGCTTGATGAGCCTCGGCCTCGAGAAGTCGCAGCGCTGCGCCATCCTGAGCGTCACGCGCCCGGAGTGGGTGCTCGCCGACATGGGCATCCTCACCGCCGGCGGCGCGACGACGACCATCTACCCCAGCAACACCCCCGAGGAGTGCGCCTACATCCTGAGCGACTCGGGCTCGGTCATCTGCTTCGTGGAGACCCCGCAGCAGGCCCAGAAGCTGATCAGCGTGCGGGACGAGCTGCCGAACGTGCAGAAGCTCGTGCTCATCGAGGGCCGGATCGCGGACGACTGGGTGATCACCCTGGACGAGCTGGAGCGGGCCGGCGCGACCTGGGACACCGAGCACCCCGACGCCTGCGAGGCGCGCAGCAGCGCCGTGGGCCCCGACGATCTGGCGACGCTGATCTACACCTCGGGCACCACGGGCAAGCCCAAGGGCGTCATGCTCTCCCACGACGCCTGGGTCTACGAGGGCGAGGCCATCGATCAGATGGGCCTGCTGCTGCCCTCGGACAAGCACTTCCTCTTCCTGCCGCTCGCCCACTCCTTCGCCAAGGTGCTGGAGCTGGCCTTCATCCGGATCGGCGTGCCCACGGTGGTCGACGGCGACATCGACAACCTCGTGGCCAACCTCCAGGAGACCCAGCCCACGGTGATGGCCGCGGTGCCGCGCATCTTCGAGAAGGTCTACAACAAGGTGGTCGCGGGCGCCAAGGAGGCCGGCGGCCTCAAGTACCGCATCTTCAAGTGGGCCGTGCAGGTCGGCGCCGCCGTCTCCCACGCCCACCAGCGCGGCAGGGAGCCCCACGGCCGGCTCGCCATTCAGTACAAGCTCGCCGAGAGGCTGGTGTTCTCCAAGCTCCAGCGCACCTTCGGCGGCCGCATCAAGTACTTCATCTCCGGCGGGGCCCCGCTCTCCCGGGAGATCGCCGAGTTCCTGCACGCCGCGGGCATCCTGGTGCTGGAGGGCTACGGCCTGACCGAGTCCAGCGCCGCCAGCTTCGTCAACCGGCCCAACGACTACCGCTTCGGCACCGTCGGCAAGCCGGTCCCCGGCACCGACGTGCGCATCGCCGACGACGGGGAGATCCTCATCCGCGGTCGCGGCGTCATGCAGGGCTACTACAACCGCCCCGAGGACACCGCCGCGTCCCTCGGCGAGGGCGGCTGGCTGCACACCGGCGACATCGGCATCATCGACGATCGGGGCTTCCTGAAGATCACCGACCGCAAGAAGGACATCATCGTCACCGCGGGCGGCAAGAACATCGCGCCGCAGAACATCGAGAACACGCTCAAGACCCGCAGCGACTACATCTCGCAGGTGGTCATGCACGGCGACAAGCGCAACTTCTGCGTGGCGCTCGTCACCATCAACGAGGAGACCGTCGGTCGATGGGCCGCCGAGCACGGCGTGCCCTTCAAGGACTACGCGGACCTCGCCGGTAAGAAGGAGGTCCACGACCTCATCTGGGCGGACGTCCAGGCCGTCAACGGCGAGCTCGCCAGCTACGAGAGCATCAAGAAGATCCGCCTGCTGGACCACGACTTCTCCATCGAGTCCGGCGAGCTCACGCCCAAGATGAGCATCAAGCGCCGGGTGGTCGAGAAGAACCACGCGTCGATCCTCGACGCCTTCTACACCGACACCATCGAGAAGATGTGATGTCCTCCCGCATCCCCGGCTTCTACCGGCTGCCCCCCGAGGCGCGCCTGAGCGCCATCGAAGACCGCGTCGAGGGCCTCGAAGCCTGCGACATGGCGGCGCTCGGCGGCGAGGGGCTCGCGCTCCACGTCGCCGACATGATGGTCGAGAACGTCATCGGCACCTTCGGGCTGCCCAACGCCGTCGCCGTCAACTTCCTCATCAACGGCCGCGAGGTGCTGGTCCCGATGGTGGTGGAGGAGCCCAGCGTGGTCGCAGCGGCGTCCAACATGGCGCGCCTCACCCGCACCGCCGGCGGCATCTGGGCCGAGGCCGACGACTCGGTGATGATCGGCCAGATCCAGGTCACCCCCCGCGACCCCACCCCGGCGCGGGCGGACGCCACGGCCGCGGTGCTGGAGGCGGCCCTGCCCGAGCTGCTGGCGAAGGCCTCGGGCGTGCACCCCCGGCTGGAGGAGCGCGGCGGCGGCCTGCGCGGCATGTCCGTGCGCCGCGTGCGCTACGACGAGCCCGGCGAGCAGGTCGAGGAGATGGTGGTCCTCCACTTCTACGTCGACTGCGTGGACGCCATGGGCGCCAACATGGTCAACACGGTGGCGGAGCTGCTGGGCCCGGATGTCGAGCGCATCACCGGCGAGCCCGTGGGGCTGCAGATCCTCTCCAACCTCTGCGACCGGCGCCTCGCCCGGGCCCGGGTGACCCTGCGCCCCGAGCACCTCGATCACGGCGACGCCACCGGCGAGGAGGTCGCCCGCGCCATCGCCAGCGCCTACCGCTTCGCCTACGCCGATCCCTATCGGGCCGCGACCCACAACAAGGGCGTGCTGAACGGCATCGACGCGGTCTGCCTCGCCACCGGCAACGACTGGCGGGCCATCGAGGCCGGCGCCCACGCCTACGCCGCGCGCTCCGGCCAGTACCGCTCCCTGACCTCCTGGAAGCTGCTCCCCGATGGCGCCCTGCGCGGCACCATTGAGCTGCCCATGGCCGTCGGCACCGTGGGCGGCCCCATCCGGGTGCACCCGACCGTTCAGGCCAACCTGAAGATCCTCCAGGCCCCCAGAGCCCGGGAGCTCGCCGCCATCATCGCCGCGGTGGGGCTCGCCCAGAACCTCGGCGCCGTCCGGGCCCTGGCGACCGAGGGCATCCAGAAGGGCCACATGCGAATGCACGCCCGCAACGTCGCGTCGACCGCCGGCGCGACCCCGGCGCAGGTGCCCGAGGTCGCGCTGCGCCTCTCGGAAGCCCACGACTACTCCATGGACTTCGCGCGCAAGGTCATCGCGGAGCTGTCGTGACGCCCGCCTTCACGGGCAGCGGGCTCGGCAAGCTCATCGTGCTGGGTGAGCACTCGGTCGTCTACGGGCACCGGGCGCTGGCCGCCGCCGTGAGCCTCGGCACCACCGTGACCCTCACCCCCAGGCCGGGCCCCACCGCGCTGAGCGCGTCGGACATCGAAGACGACCGGCTCGCCGAAGCCCTCGCGGTGGCCCTGCCGGCGGCTGGCTTCGCCGTCGACATCCAGACGGAGCTGCCAGTCGGGCGGGGCATGGGCTCCAGCGCGGCGCTCACCGTGGCGCTGCTGCGGGCGGCGGCGGCGGCCCGGGGCGAGGCCCCCGACGCGGAGACGCTCCACCAGCGCGGCTTCGCGGTCGAGCGGGTCTTCCACGGCAACCCCTCCGGCCTGGATCACGCGGTGGCCGCGTCCGGCGGCGCGCTGCTGTACCGCAGGGGCGAGCCCCCCGAGGCCGTGGACATGAAGCCGCTGCGGGTGGTCGTGCTCGACAGCGGCGTCGCCGGTGACACCGGGGCGCTGGTGGCGGGAGTGGCCGCGCGCCGTCCGGGGATCGACGCCGCGCTCGCCCGGCTGGGGGAGCTCGCGGAGCTGGGCGCGGGCTGCCTCGGGGATCTCGACGCGCTCGGCGGCGTGCTCAACGAGGCCCACGAGCACCTGCGCGAAGTCGGGGTCTCCACACCACAGCTCGACGAGATGGTGGCGCTGTCGAGGTCGGCGGGCTCACCCGGGGCCAAGCTCTCCGGAGCCGGCGGCGGCGGCGTGGTGCTGGCGCTCGCCGGTGAGGTGGAAGGTGTGATCCTGCGCGCATCCGCAGAGCGTGGTATCAACGCCTTTGCTTGTTGGCTGCCTGGGATCTGAACACCGGAACGGAGATTTCCACACATGGCGACTGCCGTGGCCCATCCCAACATCGCGTTGGTCAAGTACTGGGGGAAGCGCGATGTTCGCCTGAACCTCCCATCGACCGGCTCGATCTCCATGACGGTCTCGGACTTCGAGACCCGCACCACCGTCAACTGGGGCACCGCCGCTGACGAGCTCTGGATCGACGGCGAGCTCGCCGAGATCGAGCCCGCGCGCCGCGTCTTCGAGCACCTGGATCTCATCGACCCCTGGCGCCCCCGCGCCACGGTGGTCTCGGTGAATAACTTCCCGGTCGCCGCCGGGCTCGCCTCGTCCTCCTCGGCCTTCGCCGCGCTGACCGTGGCGGCGGCGGCCGCAGCGGGCCAGAACCGCACGCCTCAGGAGCTGAGCCTGATCGCCCGGCAGGGCTCCGGCTCGGCCTGTCGCTCCCTCTGGGGCGGCTTCGTCGAGTGGCACAAGGGCCGCGCGAACGATGGCTCCGACTCCCACGGCACCCAGCTGGCGCCGCAGGATCACTGGGACGTCGCGCTCGTGGTGGCCATCTTCAACGCGGGCGAGAAGAAGATCGGCTCCAGAGCAGCCATGATCAAGACCATGGAGACCTCGCCGATGTACGCGGCGTGGGTCGCCAGCGCGAGCCGTGATCTCTCCGGAGCCCGGCAGGCGATCATGGACACCGACATCGACGATCTGGGCGCCGTGATGGAGCGCTCGGCCCTGAAGATGCACTCCACCATGATGACCAGCGATCCGGCCATCCGGTACTGGACCAGCGGCTCGGTGTGGGCCATGGACGTCGTCGAGGGGCTCCGAGCCCAGGGCATCAGCGCCTGGTGGACCATGGACGCGGGGCCCAACGTCAAGGTGCTCTGCAGCAAGGAAGACGCCGAGTACGTCGCCCAGCGCCTGGGCGTCGTCGCTCCAGAGGTCTGCATCCTCGGCGTCGGCGGCCCCCCGCGGCTCGTCGAGGAGTAGGGAGCAGCCGTGCTCGTCCTGGCCCCGGGGAAGCTCTTCCTCGCGGGGGAGTACGCCGTCCTCGGCGGCGGGCCGGCGATCGTGGCCGCGGTCAATCGCGGGGTGTCCTGCCGGGTGGAGATGGGTGAGGGGGTGGAGACCCCCACCGGCGATGACCGCTTCGTGGCCGCCGCGCTGACCGCCGTGCGCGCGCCGCCGCGGCGCTATCGCTTCGCGGACTGGAACCCCACCGACCTCCCCGGAAAGCCCGGCTTCGGCGGCTCGGCCGCCGCGACGGTGGCTGCCTGTGTGGCCGGCCGGGTCGCCGCGGGGCTGCCCTTCGACGACGTCGAGCACATCGCGGTGGCGACCCATCGAGCCGTCCAGGGCTCGGGCTCGGGGCTCGACGTGCGCGCCTCGAGCCGCGGCGACGTCCGCCGCTACGCCCCGGACGCGGTCCCAGCGAAGATCCCGGCGCCGCCGCTGCTGGCCGTCTACTCCGGTCGCTCGGCCTCCACCGCCTCGCGGGTCGGGATCTACAGAGCCTGGGTCCGCGCCGACCCCGCCGAGGCCGCCGCCTTCGCCCGGGACAGCCGCGATATCGTCGACGCCTTCTCCGAGGATCCGGTGGCGGCGTTGCTCGCGGCCTACGCGCGGCTCCGGGCCATGTCCGCGCTGGCTGGGCTCGACTACGACACCCCCGCCCTGGCCCGGATCGCGGCGCTGGCGCTGGCGCACGGCGGCGCCGCCAAGCCCTCGGGCGCCGGCGGCGGAGACGTGGCGATCGCCATCATCCACGACCCGGAGGCCCGCGCGGCCTTCGCCGCTGCCTGCGTCGCCGAGGGGCTGCCGCCCATCCCGATCAAGGTCACCTCAGGGGTCAGCGTGGTGACGGAGTACCCGACCTGACTGCGCTCACGCACGGACCTCCGCCAGCCGCAGCGTGAGCAGGCGCCTGCACAGCTCCACATGATCCAGGGCGCCCCCCGCCCCGTCGCCCGGCAGCGTCAGCCGGCGTCGGGCCTCGCCCAGCGCCCCGGCCTCGCCCGCGCGGTGCCGCGCCAGGTCGAGGTGGCCTCTGGCGATCTCACAGGCGGCCTGGAGGTCGGGGACACCGATCTCGGCGAAGCACTGAGCGGCCCGGTCGAGCAGCGCGGGCTCAAGCAGGCCCTGTCCGGCCCGCGCCGCGGCCAGATAGAGGCGCGCCACGCTGGGCTCGTAGCGCATGTCCAGCGCGTCCCCCTCGGCGGCCGCGCGGGCCGCCAGCGCGGCGGCGGCGGCGTGCTCGCCCTGGAAGCAGCGGGCGATGGCGAGGTAGCTGCGAGCGTAGATCCCCCCGCCCCGGTCGCCGAGCCGAGCGAGCGCGTCGAGCGCCAGGGACAGGGCATCTCCAGCCTCGCGGTAGCGACCCAGCTGGATGAGGGCCGCGCCCTGGTTGACCCGCGCCACCGCGGCGCCCAGCGGCTCGCCCCAGGCGTCTTGGAGGCCCGCCGAGCGCTCCAGCACCGCCCGCGCCTCGTCCCAGCGCGCCTGCTTCAGCCGGCAGCTGCCCAGGCTCACCAGCGCCTGGGCCTCCCCCAGCTCATCCCCGGCCGCGCGCAGCTCGATCAGCGCCTGCTCCAGCTGCTCCGAGGCGCCCACGAAGTCGCCCTGGCGGTGGCGCAGGGTCGCGAGGTTGCCCAGGGCCGCGCCGACGCCGGCGCGGTCCCCCAGCGCGCGGCGCAGGGCGAGGGCGCCCTCCAGCAGGGAGCGGGCGCGATCCAGCTCCTGCCCCAGCATGGCCGCGAAGCCCAGCAGCCCCACCGCGGCGGCCTCGGTCCGGCGGTCGCCGGCCTCCCGCGCGTCGCTGATGGACGCCGTCAGCGCCGCCATCCCACGCGCCCGATCACCGGTGAGCAGCCAGGCGTGACCGCGAGCCTTGAGCACCTGACCTCGCAGCGCCGGCTCGAGGCGCTCGGGCGTCGCCAGCAGCACATCCAGGCGCTCGGTGAGCAGCAGGGCCGGGCCTCGGGTGAGCAGCGGCACCGCCAGCGCGACCAGCGCCCTGGCGGCGACATCAGGCGCCTCGGAGCTCGCGCGATCGGTCGCCGCCAGCAGGTTGTCCACCTCCCGTCGCAGCCAGCGCATCGCCGCCTCTCCCTCGGGGCCGTGCAGCTTCAGGGCGCGGCGCTCCCCCTCTTCGGCGTACCACCGGGCGTGGCGCAGACCGGCGCCGGGGGGAGTGTTGAGCCCGGCCTCCACGAAGCCGCGAACGCTCGCGTACATGGCCAGCCGAGGGGCGTCACCGCCGGTGTGGAGCATGGATCGATCCACCAGCGCCTGTAGCTCCCCCAGGGTGAGCGGCACCAGGGGTCGCCCCCAGGCCGCGGCGGCTGCGGCGGCCGTGAAGCCGCCGCGAAAGAGCGCGCAGGTGGCCAGCAGCTCCCGCTGCCCCGGCGACAGCAGCGCGTGGGACCACGCCGCGGCCGCCTGGAGGGAGCGGTGTCGAGGCGGGCGATCGCGCCGGGAGGCCCGCAGCTCCCCGGGGACCACCACCAGCTCCAGCAGCTTGTCCGGGCTGAGCAGGGACGACCAGCCCGCGGCGAGCTCGATGGCCAGCGGGGAGCCCTCCAGGAACGCCAGCAGCTCGGCCTCGCCCTCGCCGGCGTCGCCCGCGCCGGACCGGTCCCGATACAGCGCCTTCGCGTCCTCGTCCGCGAGCCCGGAGAGCTCCAGCACCGCCTCCCCCGCCAACCTCAGGCGCTCCTGGCTGCTCACCAGGAAGCGCAGGCCGGGCCGGTTCAGCCAGCTCTGGAGCGCGGCGCGGGCGGCCTGCATCGAGCGCTCGGGGCTGTCGAGCTGCACCAGGAGCGGCGCCCGGCCCGCCAGCGCCAGCTCCAGCCTCGCCACGGCCTCCGTCGACGAGCTGCAGTCGCGCACCGACACCCCCAGCGCGGCGGCCAGCGCGGCGGCGAAGCCCAGCCAGCCGCGGGCCTCGGCCAGCTGGCAGCGGATGATCTCGACACCTTCAGGACTTTGAGGCCCTCGAAGCGCCTGCAGTGCTTCGAGGGCCAGCCGGGTCTTTCCGACGCCCCCCGGCCCCGTGAGGGTCATCAGCGCGCCGTCCCCCGCCAGCCACGCCCGGACCGCCTCCAGCGCCTCGCGCCGCCCGAAGAACCGATCGCGCGCGGCGGGCATCGGGCTGACCGCCGCGGCCCCGGGGTGCTCCGCGAGGACGGCCTGGAAGCGATAGCCCGTGCCGCGCACGGTCTGGATGTGCCGGGGGGCGGCCGGATCCTCCTCGATCGCGAGCCGGAGGCGGTGCACCGTGGTGTCCAGCGTGCGCGTGCTCACCCCCGAGCGATAGCCCCAGACCTCCGCCAGCAGCTCGGTGCGCGACACCGGGCGGCCCGGGCGGCCGGCGAGATATCGCAGCAGCTTGAGCTCCATGCCCCGGAGGGTCACGCGCTCGCCGCCTCTGCGCAGCACGCCGCTGCGCAGGTCGATCGCGCCGCCGCGGACTGTAAGGAGGTCATCTCTCACGCTCACCTCACTCTGGTAGCAGCAGCGTCCGCCCTATAAGGGTCGCCCATGTCTGACATCAAAGCCAGAAAGGCTGACCACATCGCCCTCTGCGAGACCGACAAGGTCGCGTTTCAGCAGAAGACCAACCTGCTGGATGACCTGGAGCTGGTCCACGACGCCCTGCCCGAGCTGAGCCTCGACGACATCGACATGTCGACGTCCTTCGCCGGCAAGCCGCTGAAGGCCCCGCTCATCATCGCCGCCATGACCGGCGGGGTCGAGCGCGCCGAGGCCATCAACCGGGAGCTGGCCGAGGTCGCCGAGCGGCACGGCATCGGCTTCGGCTTCGGCTCCCAGCGCCCCCTCCTCGAGAAGGGCATCGGGCTGGGCTACCAGGTCCGCGAGCAGGCCCCCTCGACGCTGATCCTCGGCAACATCGGGATCGTCCAGGCCCGCGAGGCCTCCACCGCCGCGCTGGCCGAGCTGGTGGCGGTCTGCGGCGCCGACGCGCTGTGTGTGCACCTGAACCCCGCCATGGAGGTCATCCAGCCCGAAGGCGATCGGGACTTCCGCGGCGGCCTCGAGACCATCGAGCGGCTCGTCAACGAGCTGCCGGTGCCCGTCGTGGTCAAGGAGACCGGCTGCGGCCTCTCTCGGAGCGTGGGCCAGCGCGTCAAGGCGCTGGGCGTGGCCTGGGTGGACACCTCCGGGGCGGGCGGCACCTCCTGGGTGGGCGTGGAGACCCTGCGCGCGCCCGCGGACGGCACCCGGGAGCTCGGTCAGCGCTTCTGGGACTGGGGCATCCCCACCGGCGCCAGCGTGGCCCAGCTCGACGGCCTCGGCCTCGGCATCTGCGCGACCGGCGGCGTCTCCGACGGCCTGATGGCGGCCCGCGCGATCGCGCTGGGCGCGACCTGCGTGGGCGTGGCCCGCCCCTTCCTCCAGGCCTGGGCCGCCGGCGGCCCGGACGGCCTGGACGCCGCGATCCTCCGCTTCCTCGACGAGCTCCGGCTCGCGCTGCTGCTCACCGGCTCCCGCACCCCCGCCGAGCTGCGCCAGAAGCCCCTCGTGGTCGGCCCCCGCCTCGACCGCTGGATCCCCCGCGGCGCCCCGCTGCGCGAACGCATCCTGTAGAATCCCGCTCATGAAGATCGTCGTAGCGCCGGACTCCTGGAGCGGTTTCCTGTCCTCCCCGGAGATCGCCGCGGCGATCGGGGCCGCCCTCCGTGAGGCGGGCCACTCCGTCACTGAGCTGCCCATGGCCGACGGCGGCGTGGGCACGGGCGAGGCGCTGCGTCGCGTCGGCGCGACCGCCGCCCCCGCCATGGTCACCGGCCCCAACGGCGACAAGGTGCTGGCCGCGACCTTCGACTTCGACGGGACCAACTTCGTCGAGGCCTGCCAGGCCGTCGGCGCGCACCTCTGCGAGGACGACGACGGCCCGCTCACCCGCAGCAGCCGCGGCCTCGGCGAGCTGATCCGCCGCACCGCGGCGACCCGGGACGGCCCCATCATCGTCGGCCTCGGCGGCTCGGCGACCATGGACGGCGGGCTCGGCTTCGCGCTGGGGCTCGGCCTCCAGGCCTTCGACGCCGACGGCGAGCCCCTCCCGATAGACGCCTGCGCCACGGACCTGGGCCGGGTCGCCCGCCTCCAGGGCGCCCCTCCCCTGCGCGATCGCCTGGTGATGGGCTGGGCCGATGTGTACACCCCGCTGCTGGAGTCAGCGGCGATCTTCGGCCCCCAGAAGGGCGCGGACGAGATGGCCATCGCCCAGGTGACCATGGGCCTCGGGCGCTGGGCGGAGGTGCTGGGGGCGTGGCGAGCCGCCAACGGCCTGGCCCCGCTGCCGGCGAACCGGGCCTTCGGCGGCGCGGCCGGCGGCCTGGGCTACGCGCTCGCCGCCCTCCTGGACGCCCCGCTGGTCGCCGGCGCGGCGGCTGTGGCGCGCGCGGTGGGGCTCGATGACGCCATCGACGGCGCCGACGTGGTGATCACCGGCGAAGGCCGCATCGATCAATCGTCATTCCAGGGAAAGGTCGCCGGAGAGGTCACCCAGCGCGCCCGTCGCCACGGCGCGCGGGTGCTCGTGCTCGCTGGCGCGTCGGCCGGAGATCTCCCGCCCGCGCCCATCGGCCCCGATGTCCTCCTCACCTGCGACGACCGGCCCGGCGACACCCGGGACGACCGACTGGAGGCCGCGCTGGAGAAGCTGGTTCAAGGTCTGGTGTGGCGAACCGACGATTGAACGGGTAGCTTTCGCGCTCTGAAACCCTGCCGAGAGAGACCCATGGTCGGACGCCTGCTCCACAGCCTCCCTGATCCCGTGAAGCGTTCCATCAAGGACACCGTCTTCCCCAACCTGCTCGCAGAAGGCGAGGTCGTGCCCGAGTGGCACCTCCAGTCCTGGGACGGCACCTGGTGGCGTCACAACCCCAAGCGCTGGCACGTCATGGTGTTCTACCCGGGCGACGACACGCCGGGCTGCACCGCGCAGCTGGAGGACTTCCAGGCCCACATGCCGACCTTCGAGCAGCTGGGCGCGGTGGTGCTGGGCATCAACCAGGCCGAGGCCGACTCCCACAAGGCCTTCGCCGACAAGTTCGGCTTCACCTTCCCCCTCCTCACGGATCGGGGCTCGGTCGTCTCCCGGCAGTTCCGCGCCGCGGTCCAGCTCCCCATGAAGACCATCCCCATCCGGACGGTCTACCTGGTGAACCCGGAGCGCAAGGTGCGCCTGTCCAACCGTGGCGCGCCCCCGGCGGACGCCATCATCCGCTCCATCCAGGCGCTGCAGCAGGGCACCCGCCGCGGCATGTAGCCCGGCCGCGGCTCAGTCGAGCAGGTACTCCTCGAGGCTGATGTCGCGGCTGTAGAGCGCCGCCGCGCTGTCGGCGGTGGGCCGCTTGCGCCAGGCCTTGCCGTCCTCGCCCACCAGCTGGACCTCGAAGACGAGGATGTTCAGATCCTGGTGGGTGACGTACTTGCCCACCACCAGCCCGATGGCGGCCAGCTCGCGCTCAGGCTCTCCGAAGCTGTCGGCCTGGACTACGAGGGTCATCTTCGCCGGGAGTGGATTCTCCTCGTCCTCAGTCCACTCCACGACCTCCGCCTCGACCTTCACGCCGTGGATCTGGAGGCGGGACAGGTCGAGGAACATCACCTCTTCGAGATCCTCGGCCGTCTTGATGTCGCGCTGGTCGCCCACGGGCAGACGATCGCGGAGGCTCTTGATGAACTCGGGCTCATCGTCGACGCGGCTGTGGACCTTCCGCTCATCGGGGATGGAGACGGTGGTGCCGTCGGCGGCGCCGGCCTCGTCCTCACCGGGGGGGCGCGGCGCCTCGACCACGGGGATGTTGTTGAAGGTCTGCTGTGACTGGAGCTGCACCCACCAGGCGATCGCCGCCACGATGCCGCCGAACAGCAGCACCACGGGGATCACACGGCCCAGCGAGAAGGTCGTCGTGGAGCGGGAGCTCGGCGGCGCCGCGCGGAAGGAGCGCACCGGGGCGTCGGCGGGGATGGAGGGGCTCACGGGGCCGGGCCGCGTCCGCTCGAGCCGTGTCCGCTCGGGCTGCATGATGCGCGGCGGCAGGGTGGGATCCTCGATGGGCTTCTCGGCCGGGAGCGCGCCGCCGCGGTTCCCGCCGCCCACGGTGGGCGCGGGGAAGGCGATCACCTGACCCCGGGGCCCGAGGCTCGGCAAGGTCAGGCTCGGCGGCCCCTCGGGCGGCGAGCTCTGCTTTACGCCCGGGGTCTCCACCAGCATGTCCACCGGCGGGACGACCCGGGTCTCGTGCGCGTCGGGCACCTTGATCTTGATGGCGCCGCTCTCGGCGTCCGACTCGTGGGCGGATTCCGGGGGCGCCAGCGTGCCGATCTTGATGCCGGCGGGGCGCTCCACCCGGACGCCGGGCTTCAGATCGCCGCCGCTCACGGGCTTGACGTCACCGGCCTTGGTGGGCCCGGTCCAGCGGCTGCCGGTGCTGACGCTGGAGCTGCGCCGCCGCCTGGGGGGGCGGAAGGGCTTCTTTGTCGGGCTCGACTTGCTGGCGACCGGCAGCCCCCGGGGCTTTATCGGCGCGAGGGTCTCGGCGTCCTCGTCCTCGGGCGGCTTCACGCGGGGCGAGGGCTCGGCCCGCTCGGCGCGCTCGTCGCGGCCCGCCATCGAGGCGGATCGGGTCAGGGTATTCCAGAGCTCCTCGGGATCCTCGGCTTCGTCCAGGTCGTCCCAGGCAGCCCAGGGATCCGCCTGGAATATCTCCCAGAGCAGCGGGTGCAGGTTGGCGTCGGTCCAGAGACCTTCAGGCTCCTCGCGGAGCTTGTCCTCACCCAACAACGCCCCGCAGCGGGCGAGGCGGATCAGTCCCTTCTCATCATCTACGAGGTACTCGCGGCCGTCCCGCCTGATGCGAAAGCTGCTCATGGACACCTGACTCTGGCCCGATCGCGCAGGCTCTGTTGTGAATCCTTGCATCCTGTGGCGGCATCGTCAACGCGCTTGCTCCATCCCCCCCCGCCGGGATACCTCCGGCGCCCCCCGAAGCAGGAGTGAACATGCCTCGAATCGCCGTCATCCCCGGAGACGGGATTGGTCATGAGGTGCTCGCTGAGGGCATCCGCGTGCTGCGCCATCTCGACGGGCAGGCCGACCTCGACCTGCAGTTCGAGCACCTCGACTACGGCGCTGATCGTTATCTGCGCGAGGGGCTGACCATCACCCCCGAGGAGATGCAGAGCCTCGGCGACGACTACGACGCCATCTACCTCGGCGCCCTCGGCGATCCCCGCGTACCGAGCAACGTACACGCCAAGGACATCCTGCTGGGCATGCGCTTCCAGCTGGATCTCTACATCAACCTGCGCCCGGTCAAGCTCCTCGACGCCCGGTACTGCCCGCTGAAGAACCGCGGGCCCGAGGACATGTGCTTCACGGTCTTCCGGGAGAACACCGAGGGCCTCTACACCGGCGTCGGCGGCCAGTTCAAGCGCGGCACCCCGGACGAGGTCGCCATCGAGGCCGAGATCAACACCCGCAAGGGCGTCGAGCGCATCATCCGGGCGGCCTTCGAGTTCGCGCGGGAGCGCGGCCTCAAGCGGCTGTGCATGTCCGATAAGTCCAACGCCATGAAGCACGGGCACGATCTCTGGCAGCGTGTCTTCAAGGCGATCGGATCGGAGTACCCGGAGGTGCAGACCCGTCACCTCTTCATCGACGTGCTCACCATGGAGATGGTGCGGGCGCCGGACAGCTTCGACGTCATCGTCACCAACAACCTCTTCGGCGACATCGTCACCGACCTGGGCGCGCAGCTCCAGGGCGGCATCGGCCTCGCGGCGAGCGGAAACATCCACCCCGGCAAGGTCGCGATGTTCGAGCCCGTGCACGGCTCGGCCCCCGACATCGCCGGGAAGGGTATCGCCAACCCCCTCGCCGCCGTGCTCTCGGCGGGAATGATGCTGGGGTGGCTGGGCCACCCCGAGCTGGAGGCCCGCGTCGAGGCGGCCGTCCGCGCCTGCCTGGAGGCGGATCAGGTCACCCCCGAGCTGGGCGGCACCCTCAGCACCTCCGCGGTCGGTGACGCCGTCATCGCGGCCCTCTCCTAATCCCTCTCCCGAACGCTGTCCCTCCTTCGCAACAAGAGGTCCCTCATGTCCAACGAGATCGTCTTCCTCTCCGGTAAGCGCACGCCCTTCGGCACCTTCAACGGCGTCTTCTCCGGCCTCTCCGCCACCGACCTCGGCGTCCTCGCCTCCGAGGCGGCCATCACCCAGGCCGGCGTCGAGGCCTCGGACATCGATCACGTCATCTTCGGCAACGTGATGCAGACCAGCCCGGACGCCATCTACTGCGCGCGTCACATCGGCCTGAAGGTCGGCGCCCCCATCGAGGCCCCCGCCGTCACGGTCAACCGCCTCTGCGGCTCCGGCTTCGAGTCCCTGATCCAGGGCGCGCACCGCCTGCTCCTGGGCGAGAGCACCATGATCCTGGCCGGCGGCGCCGAGAACATGACCCAGGCCCCCCACACCATCCGCGGCGCCCGCACCGGCTTCAAGCTCGGCGGCACTCCGATGAACGACTACCTCCAGGAGGTCCTCTTCGACCCCCAGGCGGGCTGCCCCATGGCCATCACGGCTGAGAACCTGGGCGAGAAGTACGACATCTCCCGCGAGCAGGCCGACGAGTACGGCTACCGCTCCCAGACCGCCTGGCTCGCCGCCAACGACGCCGGCTACTACAAGAACGAGATCGTGCCCGTCACCCTGAAGTCCCGTCGGGGCGAGACCGTGGTGAGCGTGGACGAGCACCCGCAGCTCTCCCCCCTGCGCCCCGAGAAGTTCCGGACCCGGTTCGGCAAGGAGGCCATGGCCGGTCTGCGGCCCGTCTTCAAGAAGGACGGCACGGTCACCGCGGCCAACGCCTCGGGCATCAACGACGGCGCCGCCGCCATGGTGATGACCACCGCCGCCATCGCCGCCGAGCGCAACCTCACCCCCATCGCCCGCCTGGTCGGCTGGGGTGTGGCCGGGGTGGAGCCCAAGTACATGGGCATCGGCCCGGTCTACGCCATCCGCAAGGCGATGGAGCACGCCAACATGAACCTGGGCCAGATGGATCTCATCGAGATCAACGAGGCCTTCTCCACCCAGTACCTCGCCTGCGAGAAGGTGCTGGAGATCAACCGCGACATCACCAACGTCAACTCCGGCGGCGTGGCCATCGGTCACCCCCTCGGCGCGACGGGCACCCGCATCATGTCGCACCTCGTGTACGAGCTGAAGCGGCGCGGCAAGCGGTTCGGCGTCGGCAGCGCCTGCATCGGCGGCGGTCAGGGCATCGCGATGGTCGTCGAGGCCCTCTAAGCCCCGCCGAACCTCCGGCTGATTCAGCGACCTCGGAGCTTCCGAGGTCGCTATCGCCGCCCCAGGAGGGCGCCGGCCTCAGCGCCGGCGCCCCCTTTGCGTTGGCGAGCGCACTTACGCCTGTCGCCGACCCCCATTCGGCGGTTAGATTGACTCCCTTCCCCTGGGAGCGAACGATGTCTCAGCAGCCCACCGAAGCCGAACTCATCTACGACTGGAACGTCATGGGCGACCGGCCCGCGCCCCGCATCCGCAAGGTCGAGGTCTTCGACGAGACGCTTCGGGACGGCATCCAGTGCCCCTCAGTGACCGACCCGCCCATCGAAGCCAAGATGCAGATGATCCGCCTGATGGACAAGGTGGGCGTCGACATCGTCGACATCGGCCTGCCCGGCGCTGGCCAGCGAGCGGTGGACGACTGCACGGTGCTGGCGGAGATGATCCGCGACGAGGATCTGAACATCCGCGCCGCCTGCGCCGCCCGCACCCACCCCAACGACATCCGGCCCATCATCCAGATCTCCCAGAAGGTCGGCATCCCGATTGAGGTGATGACCTTCCTGGGCGCGAGCCCCATCCGGCTCTACGCCGAGGAGTGGAGTGAGGATCTGCTGGAGGAGCGCACCCGCACGGCCGTGCGTATGTCCAAGGCCGACAACCTGCCCTGCACCTTCGTGACCGAGGACACCATCCGCTCCCGGCCCGAGCTGCTGGCGCGGCTGTTCAACGCGGCCCTGGACGAAGAGGTCGACGGTCTCTGCCTCTGCGACACGGTGGGACACGCCGTGCCCCACGGCGTCTTCAACCTCATCTACTTCGCCAAGAACCTGATCCGCGCCCGCGGCACCCAGACCCGCATCGACTGGCACGGCCACAACGACCGCGGCCTGGGCCTGCCCAACGCCATCAGCGCGGTGAAGGCCGGCGCCGACCGGGTGCACGGAACCGTGCTGGGCATGGGCGAGCGGGTGGGCAACACCCACCTGGATCTGCTCATGGTCAACCTGAAGCTGGAGGGGGCCCTGGACTCGGATCTGAGCGCCCTGGCCGAGCTGACGGCCCTGGCGAGCGAGGCCTGCGGGGTGCCCATCCCCGTGAGCTACCCGGTGTTCGGCAAGGACGCCTTCCGCACCGGCACGGGCGTGCACGCGGCGGCGGTCATCAAGGCCCAGAACCGCGGCGACGACTGGCTCGCCGACCGCATCTACTCCGGGGTGCCCGCCGGCTGGTTCGGCCGGTCCCAGGCCATCGAGGTCGGACACTACTCCGGCGCCTCCAACGTGAAGGCCTGGCTCATCGCCCACGGCTACCAGCCCGAGGAGGACGTAGTCCAGGCGGTGCTCACCGCCGCCAAGGCCACCAACCGCCTGCTGGAAGAGAACGAGATCGAGGCCGTCATCCGCTCCGTGCGCTGACCCTCGCCGGCTACTCCTCCAGGTTGCCCGAGAGGGTGACGCCGCCGATGTTGCTGGCGCCGATGCTGTCGCGCAGGGCGAGCCCCCTGTGCCCCCCACCTTTCGCCAGCCCGCACCGCATCCCCACCCTCTCGCTAAGCCCCCACCTTCCGCCCAAACGCGCCGCATGGCGCGCCAACTGCGAAGAGGTACCATTGAGGAACGTGACGTCCCAGCGCCGTACGGGAGAGGGTGTTGCGACGTCAGATGCCTCGCCGCAAGGCGGGTCCGGTCGTCCTTCAGCGCTCCTGAGTCGCTGCCTCTGAAGCCCTCCCCCTGTCTTCTGGCGGCTCGCGCCGCGAGGGTGCGAGCCCCCTGTGACCCCCGCCTTCCGCCCAAACGCGCCGCACGGCGCGCGCCAACTGCGAAGAGGCCCCTCTGAGGAACGCGACGTCCCAGCGCCGTACGGGAGAGGGTGTTGCGACGTCAGATGCCTCGCCGCAAGGCGACATCAGGAGGCAAGACCTTGCGAACACGTGGACGGTTTTCGACGGAGACCAGATGCTGCTCTTCTGC
>Ga0316204_10005200_pt1 | contig 21946 bp, 23 predicted proteins | sample 6monrhotite_MG_2_FD_205661 | JGI IMG/M metagenome (GOLD analysis project Ga0316204, IMG submission 205661) | Microbial mat bacterial communities from mineral coupon in-situ incubated in ocean water Damariscotta River, Maine, United States -... | ecosystem: Environmental > Aquatic > Marine >... | reverse complement strand
CACCCGACGCTGCCCTTCATGGCGCAAGGCGCGAATATGGCGCTTGAAGATGCATGGGTGCTAGCCGATGCCCTGAAAACCAACCACAGCGTGCCCGACGCCCTAAGCGCCTATCAATCGCGCCGTATTGATCGTGTTCGCAAGGTTATTAATGCTGCTTCAAACAACGCATGGAAATACCACCTGTCGTTTCCACCTTTGCGCTGGCTTGCCCACATGGGGCTTCGCGTTGCGACTAAGGTGGCACCATCAAAAGTGTTGGGGCAGTTTGACTGGATTTACGATCACGATGTGACCAAACGGACCTAGGCGTCCAGTTCGACCCAAACCGGTACGTGATCCGACGGTTTTGACCGTCCGCGTAATTGGCTTTCGATCCAGCAATCCCTCAGCAAATCAGCGCATTCAGGACCAAGCAAAAAGTGGTCGATGCGAATGCCGTCATTGCGATCCCACGCACCGGCTTGATAATCCCAAAAGCTGTAATGTCCGTCGCCCTGTACACGGGCGCGAAACGCCTCGGTGAACCCGAGGTTCAAAATTTCGCGGTATGCAGCGCGGCTTTCGGGCAGGGCCAGCGCATCCATTTGCCAAGCTTCAGGGCGCTTAGCATCTTCGTCTTGGGCGATGATGTTGTAATCCCCTGTCATCAGACAAGGCGTTTCATCGGCCAACAACTGTGCGGCGCGTGTCTTCAAACGTTTCATCCAAGCCAGTTTGTATTCGTACTTTGGACCCGGCACAGGATTGCCGTTCGGTAGATACAAGCCGCAAATCCGAATGGGTTGATCGCCCATTACCGTCGCCTCAATCCAGCGGGCTTGTTCATCGCTGTCGTCACCCGGAAGCCCACGAGAGACATCCTCGAGCGGCAGCCGAGACAGAATCGCCACGCCGTTAAAGCCCTTCTGGCCGTGTGTTTCGACGGCATAGCCAAGTTCTTCAATCAACTCACGAGGGAAATTTTCGTCCACGGATTTGATTTCCTGCAACAAAGCGACGTCTGGACGGCTTTCTTCCAGCCATTTCAGCAGCGTTTCGATGCGGGCTTTGACCCCGTTGATATTGAATGTCGCGATTTTCATGATCGGTACCTGTTTAGCGTCACATCTATATCGCCGATGACACGATGCCGAACAAGTAAGGATTTATTGAGAAGACGCGCTTCTTGAGTGGCGTCACCCAAAGCGCGATTCGCCAAATTCATCAAATTTGTTGACGCGAACCCGCGTCGTAGGTGACCGAAGTTGCATAAAGACATTTTGAAATATGCGCAGATATGGTGGGTGAGAAGATCAAGTACACCATATGTGGTAGGAAATATCAACATTTCACCCTAAGCGAGATTTCTCTTGCCACGCACAACTAAAAAGAGCAACGTATAAACACACCACAACCTAAACGGGAGTAACCGAAATGACTGCACTGAGAAAACTAAGCGAACCAACCTTCGAAATCCGTGATCTGACCGCGGAAACATCAAACAGCGATATGCTCATGGGTGAGATTACAGGCGGATATATTTCCCACGCTGGCCCATCAATGAGCAGCGAAGCGACCATGGGCGAGGTTACCGGTGGATACATTTCACACGCCGAACCATCCATGAATAGCGACGCCACAATGGGCGAAGTCACAGGTGGCTTCATCTCAGGTTCCGCACCAACGATGACAAGCGACGCGACGATGGGCGAAGTCACAGGCGGCTTCATCTCAGGTTCCGCACCAACGATGACAAGCGACGCCACAATGGGAGAAGTCACGGGTGGCTTCATCTCAGGCTCCGCACCAACGATGACAAGCGACGCCACAATGGGCGAAGTCACAGGTGGCTTCATCTCGGGTTCAGCGCCAACGATGATCAGTCTGCCATACAACGGCGACCAAGGCCTACCGCAAGTCAAAAAGTAAACACAACTCAGCAGTCACGCAGGCGGGGCATTGATACCGCCGTAGCAGGAAAACACACATGTCAAATGTTATAGCCCTCAACGCCCCGTCCCGCATGACGCCTCTGAACCAGCGCATTACAAACTTGGTCGATTGCTTCGCATTCCACCGCCGCAAAGGGGACGATGTTTACTGGATGAAAGAAAACGCAGAGCTTCTGAATGTTCTTGAAACAACAGGCTCTCACCCTAGCGAGGCGGCGTTCGCGCCCCTCGCAGGTTTCTACGAAAACCTGGAAGAACGCATGGAGTTCTTCCCCCAATACTACCGCTTCTTCATTTCCATGGCCTGCGACATGGAAGATATGGGTTTCGCTGGCGACAAAGCTGAACGTTTGGCCCAATGGGCGGACGAACGCATGATGCCCCACGGAGAGCTGTCGGATCTTCAACGCCTCGAGGCCCGCCGTCTTATGACGCGCCGCAATGTCGATCCATTCCCCAATGATCCGGGTCTAGAAGACCGCGTCCGCGCTTTTTGCCGCGCATCCGAGTTCTTTGCCATCCCGAACAAAAAGGCGGCTTATGAACTGACACACGCAGTTTTCTATCTCAGCGAATACGGCCGCAAGGATCCGAATCTCGACCAGAAGACCATTGATAGCCTTCACAATGTCGGCATTCTCGCGATGCTTGAGCAAAATAATGATCTCGTCGCCGAGGTGTGCATTTCCCTTCGTTACGCCGGCGAGACGCCTCCGGCGTATTGGGAAAACTGGCTGCGACGTGACCGGCGTGGCTATATCGTTGAACATGACGACTATCGCGCTGGCGATGATTATCACAGCTATTTCATGGCATTCTGGCTGGAAGCTACAGCGGGTAGCCCGATCTTTAATGACAAATACTGTGAAGGTCCGATGTCTTTCTACCGCCAAAAACCGGACTGCGTTCCCCTACGTGACCTATCCAAAGTTCTTCTCGGACTTGAGGACGGTCGGACAAACGATTGGCAGAAACTACAACCCTTAGTAGAGAAAACTCTTGAAAAAAACTCTCTTGCGGTCCTAAATACAGTGCAAGAGTCGACGCCCAGGTTCGAAGCCTTCTTCGAAAGCTTCGCAAGAACCGAGCGGGTCAGGGAGAGTGCATGACGTTTAGAGTACCCAGTAATGCCGTTTTGAGCGGCGCGTTTTTAGTGATTGTCTACACACTTGTCAGCGCGTCCTCGGACGCGGCGGCCAAATATATCTCAAGCGATTTCGCAGCCCCCCAGCTTTTTGCTTTATCAGGGGGGCTTGTTGCGTTGTTCTCGTTCGTTGGGGCCGCGCGCAAAGGCAATCTGAGTGATCTCAAAACCGCCCATCCGATTGCGGTTGCCGTGCGCTCAGTTATGACCCTCGTGTCAGCCGTTCTGTTTTTCTACGCAATGCGTGAACTGACGCTGGCCGAAATATTCATTTTTGTCGGTTTGATGCCGATTATGGCCGCGCTGTTGACGCCGGTTGTTTTGAACGAACGGGTGGATGGCAAAGCGTGGATCGCTTTGATTTTCGGATTTGGGGGTGTGTTGTTCCTATTTCCCTCGGGCATTGTCGGGCTGTCTTTTGGCCACGCGCTTGCGTTTGCAGCCTGTTTCACCGGGGTTATCTCAATGGTGATGGCACGCTATGTCGGGAAATCCGAAAACAAACCGCTCGCCCTTTTGTTTTACCCCCACGCCTTAATGTTCGCGGTTATGGCGATAGCGCTGCCGTTCGTCTTTAAGCCGATGTCCGGTTTTGAATTTTCGATAGCGGTACTTTATTCAACGCTGCTGTTTATCGGGCGCTTTATCCTTGTGCGCGCCTTGGCCTTGGCCCCGACCCACATCGTAATGCCGATTATGAACGTGCAATTCGTCTGGATGGTCGGTTTCGGGTCAATCTTCTTCGCTGAAACCACAACGCCGAACGTGCTTGTTGGTGCCACGATCGTAATCGCGTCCTGCATGTTTCTTGTGCGCCAAGCGGTCACCGTTCAAAAGAAGGCACCGGTTTTGCCGATTGGTAACCACACAAACGACTGGTCTACATCGAGAAACTTGTCCCGCAGCCACAGGAGCTCGTGGCATTCGGATTCTCAATCACAAACCGCGCGCCGATCAGCTCTTCAGTGAAATCGATAGTCGCACCGGCCAAAAATGGCAGCGACACCTGATCGACAACAACGGTTTGGCCGCTTCCGGTCAGTAAAACATCATCTGCACTGGGCCGATCGAGCTTGATTTCATACTGAAATCCCGAACACCCGCCACCCTCGACGGCAACGCGTAGGGCCTGACCCTGTTCGGCAGCGCCGATCTCGGACAATCGGGTGAATGCCCGTTCTGTCACTTTTGGGGGAATATTCATCTTTAGCACCGCGCCTGTTTTGTTTCGGTCGTTGATGTGAATATAAGGGCTTGGGACAATGGCGACAAGGACTGGCGATATGCAGGCGCCTTTTGCATGCCAACCGACGGACAGTCGGGGGCGGCTCTTTCCTGAAAAGGAAAGTAATTTCAGATCGTGTTTTCAGCGCGACCGCGACAGGATCATCCATTCTGGCGCGTTCAGACGCTTGAAACACAAGACGCAAGTTTTCGTTGAACACGAGGGTGATTATTTTCGCACGCGTTTGACCCACTCAATCGAAGTGGCGCAGGTTGCGCGCACGATTTCGGGCGCACTTGGTCTCAACTCAGAACTGACCGAGGCGGTAGCCCTTGCGCATGACCTTGGTCACACACCTTTTGGTCACACTGGTGAAGACGCGCTTAACCTGATGATGGCCCCGTTTGGCGGCTTTGATCATAATGCGCAGGCGCTTAGGATAGTCACCTCGCTTGAGAATCACTACGCCGAATTTGATGGCCTTAACCTGACGTGGGAAACGCTCGAGGGCATCGCCAAACACAATGGGCCGGTCACGGGGCTCCTGCCGTACGCGTTATGCGAATACAACGACCGTCATGAAATGGAGCTGCACACCCACGCCGGTGCCGAAGCACAAGTCGCAGCGCTTGCGGATGACGTGGCCTACAACAACCATGACCTTCAAGACGGCCTGCGCGCTGGCCTGTTCACGGAAAAGGACATCGCCGAGCTGCCAATCATCGGGTCCGCGTATTTTGACGTGGATAAAACCTATCCAAACCTCGACCCGAACCGCCGCAAGCACGAGGCGCTGCGCCGTGTGTTCGGTGTCATGGTCGCAGACGTCATCGACACTTCGCGCGATATCCTAACTGCGCGCGACCCGAAGTCTGTCCAAGACCTGCGCTTGCTTGGCGAACAAATTGTCCGGTTCTCGCCTGAATTCTGGGCTGATCTTAAGGTTATCCGTGGCTTCCTGTTTTCACAAATGTATCGCGCGCCATCTGTGATGAAGATGCGCGCGGAAGTGACGGATGTGGTGAAAAGGCTGTTTGTATTGTTCCTTGAACAGCCTGAACACCTGCCAAGGGAATGGCAAAACGATCTGGCGATGTGCGGCACCAAAACCCAGCTTGCCCGCAAAGTTGCAGACTATGTGTCAGGCATGACCGACCGATTTGCCCTGCAAACCCATGACCGTTTGATCGGTCCGATTTCTGCGCTTAAGAATACTCCGCATTGACGCCAAACCCCTTCGTGTTAAACCCCGCGCGAGACAAAGGAAGACCGTGATGAACCTGTTTACCGATATCCGTGCGCTGGTCGTAGAAAAGCTGGATGACCTTGTGGCTGATGGTGTTCTGCCAGCGGGTCTAGATTATGCCAACGTCACTGTTGAACCGCCCCGCGATGCGCTGCACGGTGATATGGCGACCAATGCTGCGATGGTTCTGGCGAAACCCGCCAAATCCAAACCCCGCGACATTGCAAAGGCACTCGCCGCGAAGCTTGCAGACGACCCACGCGTCACCAACGCCGAAGTCGCAGGCCCGGGGTTCCTGAACATGCGTCTTGAAGCGTCGCTTTGGCAGTCGCTTGTCAAAACCGTTTTGGCGCAGGGCACCGCCTATGGCAAAAGCCATTCAGGCGACGGCAAAACGGTGAACGTCGAATTCGTATCAGCCAACCCAACCGGTCCACTGCATGTCGGCCACACCCGCGGTGCAGTGTTTGGCGACGCGCTGGCCAGCCTTCTTGACTACGCAGGCTATGACGTCACCCGCGAATACTATATCAATGACGGCGGCGCCCAGGTTGATGTGCTCGCGCGGTCTGTCTATTTGCGCTACCTCGAAGCCCACGGCCAAGACGTCGCCTTTGAAGACGGCACTTATCCCGGTGAATACCTTATCGACGTTGGCAAAGACCTAATGGCCGCAAAGGGCGACGCTTATGTCGGCCAGCCTGAAAGCGTGTGGCTGGCCGAAATCCGCGATTACGCGACCGAAAAGATGATGGACCTGATCCGCGCCGACCTTGCGTCACTTGGCATCAAGATGGACGTCTTTTTCTCAGAAAAATCTCTCTACGGCACGGGTCTGATCGAAGCCGCCTTGAAATCTCTAGACGAAAAGGGCCTCATCTACGACGGCGTTCTTGAGCCACCAAAAGGCAAAAAGCCCGAGGACTGGGAACCGCGCGAAAAGACCTTGTTCAAATCGACAGAACACGGCGATGATGTTGATCGTCCGGTCAAAAAATCAGACGGCGCATGGACCTATTTCGCACCAGATATTGCATATCACTATGACAAAGTTTCGCGCGGGTATGATGCGCTGATCGACATCTTCGGCGCAGACCACGGCGGCTATGTCAAACGCATGAAGGCCGCAGTTTCGGCGCTGTCTGACGGTAAAACGCCGCTCGACATCAAGCTGACGCAGCTTGTGAAGCTTTATAAAAACGGTGAACCTTTTAAGATGTCCAAACGGGCAGGAACGTTTGTGACCCTTAGTGATGTGGTTGATACCGTGGGGCCTGATGTTGCCCGCTTCGTCATGTTGACCCGCAAAAACGATGCCACGCTGGATTTCGACTTTGACAAAGTTCTGGAACAATCGCGCGAAAACCCGGTGTTCTACGTTCAATACGCCCACGCCCGTGTGCGGTCCGTAATGCGTAAAGCCGCCGACTTGGGCATAGCAACTGACGACGCGACGCTGACAGCCGCTGATCTTGGCAAACTTAGCCATGAGGCCGAACTGAACGTCGCCAAAAAGCTGTCTGAATGGCCTCGTTTGGTTGAAATCGCGGCCCGCACACACGAACCACACCGCGTGGCGTTCTATCTCTATGAACTTGCCAGCGAGTTGCACGGATTGTGGAATCGCGGCAATGAATTGCCCGAACTGCGGTTCCTCCAAGAAGGTGACGTTGCCACAAGCCAATCTAAAATAGCGCTCGCGCGTGCCGTGGCCGTTGTTATTTCCGCAGGTCTTGGTATTCTCGGAGTCACTCCGGCGGAAGAAATGCGTTAAAAGCAGTCTCGTCGGCGATGGCAGTTTAGAAAACCGACGGGGCAATATACCCCCGAATTATGAGGCGGTATGGCAGAGCACCAGCCACGTTCCGATTTCGGAGATAATCCGGATCAGGTTTCAATGACGCGCGTCACCCAATGGGCTGGGGCGTTGATTTCTGTTGCGCTGATTTTGGGCATGGCTTTCTGGGCGTATCGCATCGTTGTGCGCGACGTGACGGGCATTCCTGTCGTTCAAGCTTCGGACACGCCTTTGCGCGTTCAACCCGAAGATCCTGGTGGACGCCCTGCGGATCATCAAGGTTTTGCTGTCAACGATGTTGTGTCCGATGGCACCGCCAGCGCGCCGGCGCAAACATTGATCCTTGCGCCTGATCCCCAAAAATTGACGTCCGATGATGCCCCCTTTGGCGAATTGCCGATTGGAATTGCTGATGTGGCAGATACGCCGATCCTTGATATCGCGGATGCAACCACGCCGGACGAACAGCGTGAAGCTGTCCTTGGCCTAGCCGAACAGATGATCGCTGAGCAGCAAGAAGAAACCGAGGCGCTTGGCGAAAGCGGCAACACCGCGATCTTGGCCGCCGTCCTTGAAGCGGTGAATATCGCGGATGCAACTGGCGCACCCTCTAGCAGCCCATTTCCGCAATTGCGCCCCGCTTCCATTTCCCAATCCTCAATACCGTCCCGCGTGGCCTCGGTTGCGCCAGTTCGTGATGTTTCGCCAGCGGCCGTGCCTGATGGTTCTCGGCTTGTGCAGCTTGGTGCGTTTGAAAGCGACGCGGTTGCGCGGTCGGAATGGACACGTATGGCCAAGCTATTTCCTGGATACCTCGACGATAAATCCCGCGTGATCCAACAGGCTGAAAGCGGCGGCAAGACCTTCTACCGCTTGCGCGCCATGGGCTTTGATAACATCGACGACGCCCGCCGTTTCTGCGCTGCTTTTAAATCCAGAAACGTGGATTGCGTACCTGTTCTAGTGCGCTAAACTGCGTCCTTATGGATGAGGATTTCGACGATAGCACCGCGCTCACGCAAGAAGTTTCAGTCGCGGACCGCATGGCGGCCGAGGCGCTTATCGTTGACGTTGATGGCTATGAAGGCCCGCTTGACGTTCTGCTGACGCTGTCGCGCACGCAGAAGGTAGATTTGCGCAAGATTTCTATCCTGGATTTGGCGCAACAATACCTGCTGTTTATCGAACAGGCCAAGACCCTGCGCCTTGAACTTGCAGCGGACTATCTTGTGATGGCTGCGTGGCTTACTTTCTTGAAATCACGCCTGTTACTACCACCTGATCCGACCGAGGACGGACCGTCCGGTGCTGAACTTGCCGCCCATCTTGCGTTTCAGTTAGAGCGGCTTCAAGCCATGCGGGAATCCGCGGCCAAGCTGATGGCGCGCGACCGATTGGGCCGTGATATTTTTGCGCGCGGCATTCCAGAAAAGGTCGCTCGCGTCAAAAACGTCACCTACACAGCGTCGCTGTTGGACCTGATGCAAGCCTACGCGCGTTTGCGCACCCGAGACGAATTCCGCCCCTTTTCAATGGACCGGGACGCCGTGTTCACAATGGAAGAAGCCTTAGGCCGCATGCGTGGTCTCATCGGTTACGCGCTCGATTGGACGGACATTGCAAGCTATTTGCCTGAAGGCTGGGGCGTTGATCCGGCCCGCCGACGATCCGCGACAGCGGCCACTTTTGCGGCCTCTCTTGAATTGGTCAAAGAAGGTAAAATCGAAATTTACCAGTCAGAAATATTTGCCCCAATCCACCTAAGAAAAAGGGATGCGACGTGACCGAACCCGATTTCCCAACCGAGGAAAGCCTGTTTGAGGCCCCCCCAATTGCAGAACAAGAGCGCATGGTCGAAGCCATTCTTTTTGCAACGGCCGAACCTGTGTCGATCCGCGAATTGAACAGCCGTATGCCGCATGGGTGCGACGCAGCCGAAGCCTTGGTGCATCTTCGCAAACGCTACGCGGGCAGGGGTGTTCATGTCGTCAAAACCGGCGACGGTTGGGCCTTTCGAACGGCTGCAGACCTGTCGTTTCTTATGAAAAAGGAATCGGTCGAAACCCGCAAACTTAGTCGCGCCGCGATCGAGACCTTGGCGATCATCGCCTATCATCAACCCGTTTCGCGCGCTGAAATAGAAGAAATACGGGGCGTCAGCGTTTCGCGCGGCACCTTGGATCAATTGCTAGAGATGGAATGGATCAGATTTGGCCGCCGCCGCATGTCTCCTGGGCGGCCCATTACCTTTATTGTGACCGAAGGGTTTCTTGATCACTTCGGTCTCGAAAACGCCCGCGATCTGCCCGGTTTGAAAGAGCTTCGATCAGCAGGATTGTTAGACAATAGGCCACCGCCCGGGGCCGAAAACCTGACTGATCCTGACATGGATGAAGACGACGATCAGTCCGAAATGTTCGAAGAATAGGCTTTTGTAGCGTTTCCGTGTACAAACGGTACAGATGTTCCCAATCTGGAAACGACAAAATTTAGCCATTTTTGCCTGTTAGACCAGTCTTGAAATGACGAGGAGAGCAGTCATGAACGTAGATAGATTGATCAAAATGATCCTGAACACCATTGTCCGTACCTTGGTTAACAAGGGCGTAAAAGGGGCCATGAACGCGGCCACCAAAGGCAAAAAAGGCGGCGGCGGAAAGCCCGAAGGCCAAGACATGCAAAAACAAACAAAGCAAGCGATGCGCATGATGGGTCGCGCTGGTCGTCTCTAAATTTCGACTTTAACTTCGGCTTGTTAGTTTTTGAAATGCTTGGACAATTTTAAACCTTGTCCTTGATAATTTGATTTGAGGTCAGCGCCGTAAAGCGTCGCTGGCACCTCAGACATACGTTCATAGACCAACCGTCCAACGACCTGGCCGTGCTCAAGCACGAACGGCGCTTCGTGGCATCGAACCTCTAGAACGCCCCGTGATCCGGCACCGCCAGCTGCATCAAAGCCAAAGCCGGGATCAAAAAATCCGGCATAGTGCACCCTGAATTCCCCCACCATCGCCAGATACGGCGCCATTTCCGCCGCACAATCAGGTGGAATGGCGATAGATTCTCTCGAAACGAGGATATAGAACGCGCCGGGATCAAGGATTATGCGCCCGTCCTTGGTGCGCACTTCTTCCCAATAGTCGCTGGGATCATAATGACTTAGCTTTGAAAGATCGACCACGCCCGTATGACGCTTGGCGCGGTATCCGACCAGATCCCCTTTCTCAGGTTGCAAATCTACTGAGAACCCAAGTCCGTCCGAAATCACAGGATCACCAGACACGATTGGCGTACGTGCATGCACCTCCCGCAATTCGTCATCGCTTAAAAAGGTGCGCCCTTGACGGAATATGATTTGGGTTAGCATTTGACCGGGTTGGGCCACAACAGAAAAGCTCTGCGGGCAAATCTCAGCAAACAACGGTCCCACGTAACCCTCTGGAATTCGGTCGAATTCCACGCCTTGGTCTGTGATAACGCGCGTCATAAGATCAAGCCGTCCGGTTGAGCTTTTGGCCGACGCAGCACCCGTCATACCTGCGGGAAGTGCAAGGTTTTCCATCAATGGCACAACATAGACGCAGCCCTTTTCCAGAACCGCACCGCCGCTCAAAGCAATCTTGTGCATCGTCAATTCATCAAGTCGGGTCGCTACATCGTTTTGCCGCCCCGGCAGAAACGACGCGCGTACGCGATAGGCTATATTTCCAAGGCGCAAATCGAGACTGGCAGGCTGAACCTGATCCTTCACGAACGCCGTTGTCGCCCCGATAGAGCCGTCAGAAATCATCTGTCTGATCTGAGTGTCAGCAAGAACTCCGGTTTTCATGACGTTCCTCGCTTAAACGAAAACACCCGCCCAGATCGTGGGCGGGCGGTTTTAGAATTGGTCGGGCTAGCAGGACTCGAACCTGCGACCTTCCGTCCCCCAGACGGACGCGCTACCAGGCTGCGCCATAGCCCGACGAATGCTGTTTCATACCGTGTTTCAGGATGGGAGCAAGTGGAAAATCCCATAAAACACTCAGGAATTTGCTACAATTGTCTGGTGAGTGATGACGCCCATAAGCTGATCCCGCACACGCGCCAAATCTTCGAGATGCGCGTCCAAATCACCCAACCTAAGGTGCGCCAAGTTGGACAATGGCCCCGTCAGGAACGCTAGAGATTGTTCGCCATCGAGATCGGCAATATGATCAATATCGATGGAAGTGCTGATTGGATCTTCGGACGTTGCTTCTGTCTCGGGCGGCGGAGTTGCAAAGGTTTTACTGCGATCTGATGCAAATTCGAAACCGGGAAAGCTCATTTGATCTTGCGCGGTCTGTGCAGCATCATCAATCTCGATTGCCTTACGAGGCGCCACAGACGTAAACATCGGTTCTTCGATCAACACAGGTTTTGCTTCAGATTCAATGACTTGCTGGGCGTCTATAAACTGATCATCATCGCTGAGATCAAAGATCGACAACGCACTAACATGTTTAGCGCCCTTGTCCCGTAAAAGTTTTTGGACGTCCTTAACAGTATGTCCATCTTGATGCAGTAACCGTTTGATCCCACCTAAAAGCATCATGTCGTTGGGGCGATAATACCGACGCCCGCCAGCCCGTTTAACCGGTTTGACCTGACTGAATTTGCTTTCCCAGAACCGCAGTACGTGGGCAGGCGTATCAAGCCAGTCCGCAACTTCGCTAATCGTGCGGAACGCGTCTGGCGACTTGCTCATTAGAAAACCCTAGTGGTTAAGACTTGTTACCCGCAGCTACGCGGTCTTTTAGAAGATGCGATGGACGAAACGTCAAAACCCGTCGTGGCGAAATTGGAACTTCTTCTCCGGTTTTCGGATTGCGACCCACACGGGCGGCTTTGTCGCGAATGCTAAACGTCCCGAAGGATGAGATTTTGACCTGATCGCCGGACACCAATGCGTCGGACATATATTCCAAAACGCTTTCGACCATGTCAGCAGATTCATTTCGTGAGAGGCCGACGCTATGAACGATCGCATCGCTTAGGTCCATCCGTGTCAATGTATGTTCGCTCATTCCATTTCCCTCTGTTATTGGCGCTAGAATAGGGGGAAGCTAAAATACGAGTCAATAACAACGGCTTGGCGATTGTAGTTTGATCACTATTCTCGGCGGATTTGCCTCAAATTCAGGATATAGGTGCCCTACCAGCGAACAACAACGCTGCCCCAAGCTAGCCCGCCGCCGATTGCTTCGGTCACGAGAAGGTCGCCTTGCTTGATTTGGCCGTTTTGTTTTCCGACGGAAAGTGCCAGCGGAATGGATGCAGCTGATGTGTTTCCGTGATCTTGCACCGTCACAACAACGCGCTCCATCGGGACACCCATTTTCTTGGCGGTGCCCTTGATGATACGAATGTTCGCCTGATGCGGCACGATCCAGTCCACATCATCGCCACCCAAACCGATTTTATCGAGCGCCGTGTGCGCCGTTTTGGCAAGCTTTTCGACTGCGTGACGGAAGACCTCTTTGCCTTCCATGCGCAGATAACCCGTTGTATTTGTGGACACACCGCCGTCGACGTAGAGGATGTCTTTGTGGCGTCCGTCTGAATTCAGATCGGTGGCCAATATTCCACGGTCGCTGTTCGTGCCGTCGCCAGCTTCGCCCGAGACGATAAGTGCGCCCGCGCCGTCGCCGAAAAGAACGCAGGTGCCGCGATCTTCCCAATCCATAAGACGGCTAAACGTTTCAGCGCCGATAATCATCACAGTGTTCGCTTGGCCAGAAAGGATCAAAGCGTTTGCATTGGCAAGCGCGAACACAAATCCGGCGCACACAGCTTGAACGTCAAACGCAAAGCCTGAGGTCATGCCAAGCTTAGCTTGAACCATGGTCGCCGCAGACGGGAACGTCAGATCGGCGGTCGATGTCGCGACAATAAGCGCATCAAGGTCGGACGGTTCCATCCCTGCGTCGTCAAGTGCCGCGCGCGCAGCCTTTTCAGCAAGATCCGAGGTCATTTCACCCTCAGCCGCAAAATGGCGACGCTCAATACCCGAGCGCGATTTAATCCATTCGTCGGTGGTTTCAAGAAAGGATTCGAATTCAGAATTTGGCACAACACGCTTTGGCAAATAGTGTCCAACACCTTTCACAACTGCCCTAAGTGTCATCGAAAATCCCTACGCTTGTTTTTAGTCGTCTATTTGATCAAGTACGGCCGCGGATGCGACCCGTGCTGCCAGCTTTTCGTCGAAACCGGACTGTCCCAACTGGTAAGCAAGCTTTAGCGCAGACGCAACGCTCGTGGCATCAGCTGAGCCATGAGATTTCACAACCGTGCCATTAAGCCCCAGGAACACACCGCCATTCAACGCGCGTGGATCAATGCGCGTGCTAAGACGCCGCAGCGAGGTATAGGCCAAAAGGGCGGCCAGCTTTGACATCGGGGAATGGTTGAAGGCTTCTTTCAGCAATTCCCGGATCAGTTTTGCAGTCCCTTCGGCACTTTTCAGCGCGACGTTGCCTGTGAAACCGTCGGTGACAATAACGTCAACTTTGTCCGACGGGATATCATTGCCTTCGACAAAACCGACGTATTCGAAATTCGACACTTCGGCGTTCAAGTTCATCAGTTTTTGAGCGGCTTGAAGTTCGGGTCGGCCTTTGTTGTCTTCGGTACCAACATTCAACAGACCAATACGCGGGCGCTTTATATCTAGGCCGTTGCGCATATAGGACGCGCCCATCAGAGCGTACTGAAGCAAGTCGTTTTCATCGGCACGAACATCCGCACCAACATCCAGCATGACGTTCGCACCCGAGGCGTTACGGGATGGCCAAAGCACTGCAATTGCAGGGCGATTAATGCCGGCCAGCTTGCGCAAACGCAGCATGCTGATGGCCATCAAAGCGCCGGTGTTGCCGCAGGAAACACAAACATCCGCGTCGCCCATTTTGACGGCATCAACGGCATTCCACATGGACGTGCCCTTGCCGTTTCGCATCACTTGGCCGGGTTTGTCGGTCATATTGACCACGCCGTCGGCGTGACGAATATCAGTTCGATCCTGCAGGTTTTTACGACGTCCGACCAATTTGGTCAGAACATCCACCGGTCCGTGCAAAAGAAACGCAACGTCGGGATTCTTTTTGGCGTAACGCGAACAACCGGCGACGACTGCCGCCGGTCCTCGATCTCCACCCATGGTGTCGATAGAAACGATTACGCGCTTACCGGCAGATTCGGGATTTTCGATTGTGCCGGTCATACGATTGGACTTTCGGAATGGGCTTAAGCCGCATCCTCATCCAGATCGATCTCGTCTGCAAGTGCTACAACTTCGCGATCAGCATAATGACCACATGAAGGACAAACGTGATGCGGGCGCTTAAGCTCACCGCAGTTTGTGCATTCATTTGGGTTGCCAGCGACGAGAGCGTCATGTGCACGACGGTTGTTGCGACGTGATTTAGATACTTTGTTCTGTTGGACGGCCATGTCTCAAACTCATTCTATACAATGGGCGTGCCGCCCGGTTTCCGTGTATCCGTGGGCTGATAGGCGTGTCTTGACGCACTGTCCAACCCTTTTTTGGATGAGTTCGCGAAAATACTTATAAATGCTGCAAGTGCAAGGGCAATTAGCCCTCGTTTTCAGTATTTTCGCTTGGTTTCATCATGGCTGCGAGTGCGGCAAATGGTTTGGCGTCATCATCCGACATCGCCTGCTTGCCGGGTTCGGTGAAATTCAGATCTTCGACTTTGACCTTTGAAGACCTCGGATAGTCAGGCATTTCGATCGCAAGGGCTTCTTGCATAATCAGATAGGCATCGATGTAGTCGCCAAGTTCTTCGATCTCGTCATCTGCGGGCATTTCAAATTCATCGCCCGTCGCCGCAGCAAGTTCACGGTGAAATTCGCGAGTGATCACCGCGTCAATTCGGGTCGGGACCGGATCCAGCGTGACCACGCATCCTTGGACGATACTTGCCCCAAGCTTCGCCGTCAGACGCCAATCGCGCCGCCCAAGAGGCGAGATTTCGCCGACAAAGCTCAGCTTCTTAAGGCTTAAAAGACCCAAGTCAGACGCAATAACTGCACGCTCGTTCCCATCGGGGCGATACGCAAAATGTGTTTGTTTCTTCGTGGGTAGATCTGCCGCACGGTAGGCATATGGCGAAATGTCGTTTGGTTTCATAGGGTGTAACTTGTTTTCTTGATCAGGGGACGTACCTTGTATATCGGAATTAGAAGGCAATCTAAGTCGATACAAGGGGGCGATCATGCATCGGAACACGAGACTGGCACTTGGTGTCTCGCTTATTCTCGGGGCGATGGTCGTTAGTGGCTGTTCGCCAGACATTCGCAAAAGCGGTTATTATCCTTTAGAACAAGAGCTTGAGACGATAAGCGTCGGCCAAACTACCCGATCTGACGTCCTGCGCGCCGTCGGTTCTCCGTCTATTGGTAAGGGTGAAGGCGACGACGTGCTTTATTATGTCGGGCAACGTGCACGCCATTTCGGGCCGTTTAAACCTCAATTGATTGATCGCCAAATCGTGGTGGTGTCGTTTGATTCGGCAGATCGCGTGAAAAACGTACAAATTCTTGGCCTCGAGGACGGTCAAGTCGTTGTTCTTTCTCAACGTGTGACTGAAACGATTAGCGGTGATTATGGCTTCTTCCAGCAATTGTTTGGCAATGTCGGAAACTTCGATGCGTCCCAATTGTTTGGCGCTTAACGTGGTTCTGTGCTGACGCTGACCAAAGGTAGATTTCACGTTCGACTGGCTGCGACGCCCCAAGACATTCGCGCGTCGCAGCATCTTAGATTTCTGGCGTTTCATGGATCATCCAATGCGTCTGAGAATGACCATGGTTTGGATCAAGACGCTTTTGACGATCAATGCGATCATGTGTTGATCGAAGACTATACAACCAAGGATTTGGTCTGCAGCTTTCGGATTAAAACGTTTTCGACGGGTCGCGACATCGGTAATTCCTATTCTGCGCAGTTCTACGACTTGTCGTTGCTGACAGATTTCGATGCTCCAATGGTTGAGGTTGGTCGATTTTGCGTTCACCCGTCCGTTGCCGATCCAAATGTTCTGCGCATTGCGTGGGGGGCTTTGACGCAACTGGTTGATGCGCAAGGGATTGAATTGCTGTTTGGGTGTTCGTCTTTTCACGGCGTTGATACCGACCTTTATGCGGATGTGTTTTCGATTCTGCGCGAAAAGCATCTTGCCCCTAAAAAGTGGCTGCCAGAGATCAAGGCTGACGGCGTTTTCGACTATAGCACCATCGGTGGGCAGGTTGGTGACAGGAAGGCCGCGATGCGACTTATGCCTCCGTTGCTAAAAACCTATCTGATGATGGGTGGCTGGGTCAGTGATCACGCCGTTATAGATCGACAGCTCAACACCTTGCATCTGTTCACCGGGGTTGAGGTTAGTGCGATTCCTTTGGTCCGTAAGCGGCTTTTGCGGGCATTGGTTGATGCACCTGCTTGATCTTTGTTTAACGCGCGCGTAGCAGCGGCGCATGGCACGAGCACCCATTCTTCAGTTATCCGACATTTCACTCACCTTTGGGGGGGATCCGGTTTTTGCCGGTCTCGACCTCGTGGTGCCAGCCGGTGATCGCGTTGCCCTTGTGGGGCGCAATGGATCGGGCAAATCCACCTTGATGAAAGTCATGGCTGGGCTGGTTGAGGCCGATAGTGGCGCCCGTGTGGTGCCCCCCGGTGTGTCCGTTGGCTACATGGAACAAGACCCGACCATGGAGGGGTTTGAGACGCTTGGTGACTACGCATCCAGCGGCCTGAACGAAGGCGAAATCTACAAAGTCGAAATCGTTGCCGAAGGTTTAAAGTTCGATCCAAACGGGGCCGTCGCGACAGCATCCGGAGGCGAGCGTCGCCGCGCGGCATTGGCCAAGTTGATGGCCGAAGCGCCAGAATTGATGCTGCTGGACGAACCGACCAACCACCTAGACATCGAAGCGATTGCGTGGCTTGAAAACGAGCTAAAGCAAACCCGTCGGGCGTTTATCATCATTTCACACGACCGCGCATTCTTGCGTGAACTTACCCGCTCAACTCTTTGGATTGACAGGGGAAAAGTTCTTCGGAACGAGCAAGGTTTTGAACACTTCGAAGCATGGCGAGACCGGCTTTGGGATGAAGAAGACATGCAGCGCCACAAGATGGATCGCAAGATCAAGGCCGAAGCCCGTTGGGCGGTAGAAGGTATCTCGGCGCGGCGAAAGCGCAACCAAGGACGCGTGCGGGCGCTTCAAGACCTTCGATCCGAACGATCGTCGATGATCAAGCGCACCGGCAGCGCCGAAATGGGGCTGGAAGCCGGACCCAAAAGTGGTCGCAAAGTGATCGAAGCCCATGGAATTTCAAAATCCTTTGGCGACAAGACCATCATCAGCGACTTTTCGCTCCGTATCCAACGCGGCGACAGGGTTGCATTTGTTGGTCCAAACGGCGTCGGCAAGACCACGTTGTTGAATATCCTGCTGCAAAAAGAACTGCCGGATTTTGGGTCGGTGCAACAGGGCACAAACCTCGTGCCTGCCATTTTCGACCAGAGCCGATCAGAGCTTGATCCCAATATGACCCTTTGGGAAAGCTTGGCCGGTGATCCCGATATGCGTGTGTCTGGCAAGGCGGATCAGATCATGGTCCGCGGCCAACCCAAACACATCGTTGGGTATTTGAAAGAATACCTCTTTGACGAGGCTCAAGCCCGGGCACCGGTGCGGTCGCTTTCCGGTGGCGAAAAGGCGCGGCTATTGCTGGCGAAGCTTATGGCCAAGGAAAGCAATCTGTTGGTCATGGATGAGCCAACGAACGATCTCGACGTAGAAACGCTCGACCTTTTGCAAGAGCTGTTGGACGACTATAGCGGAACGGTTCTGCTGGTAAGCCACGACCGTGATTTCCTTGATCGCGTCGCGACGACGACAATCGCGATGGAGGGTAACGGTAAGGCCACCGTCTACGCTGGCGGTTGGTCCGACTATCAGTTCCAGCGTGCAGAACGCGAAACTAATCCAATTGACCAAAAATCAACTGGCAAGAAGTCGACCACCAAGGGCGGAAAGCCCAAAGTCCAATCCCCAAAGGGGCTTTCGTTCACTGAACAACACCGGCTTGAAGCTTTACCTGCTGAGATCGAACGCATCGAGGCCGAGATTGCCAAGCTGGAAGGCCTTATGGCAGACCCAGAGCTTTACACGCGTCAGCCTGTGAAGTTCCAAAGGGCGTTAGAGGCCCTAGCGCAGCGACAGAAAAAACTGTCTGCCGCTGAGCTTGAGTGGATGGAACTTGAGGAAAAGGCTGGCGCCTAAACTCCGCCAAGGCCTTACTGCATGCGCAATGCGCCATCGATGCGAATGGTCTCGCCGTTCAAATACCCACATTCAACGATGAATCGCGCCAAGTCGGCGTATTCTGACGGGTGTCCCAATCGCTTGGGGCAGGTAACGGAAGCGGCCAGTCCGGCCTGAATATCTTCGCCCAACCCTTCGAGCATGGGGGTTAGGAAGATGCCGGGCGCAATGGCCATCACCCTGACACCAAGATTTGCCATATCACGTGCCATAGGCAACGTCATACCAGCGATGCCCGCCTTGGATGCAGCATAGGCTGCTTGACCTTTTTGGCCGTCAAAGGCGGCGATTGAGGCCGTGTTGATAACCACGCCGCGTTCCCCTTGATCATTGGGGGCATTATTCGTCATTTGAGCCGCCGCAAGGCGCGACACGTTAAAGGTGCCGATCAGGTTGATATCGATCGTTCGCTGAAACATCGAAAGCGAATGCGGACCGTCGCGTCCAACGGTTTTTTCACCGGTGGCAATGCCCGCACAATTGACGGCGACACTCAGGCCATCCATTTTTTGGGTCGCACTGGCGATAGCGTCGGTCACGGATTGCTCATCTGTGACGTCGGTTTGCACGAAATGCGCCCCGATTGCTTGGGCAACGTTTAGGCCTTTGGGGTCTCGATCCAGAATGGTCACTTGCGCGCCTTTGCTTCGAAACAAAGTTGCGGTTGCCAGACCCAAACCGCTGGCGGCTCCGGTGATGACGGCTTTGGAATTTTCGATGCGCATTTGGCGGCCTTAGATTAATTGAACATATGTTCAACTAATGTGGCACATACCTGTCTGTCAAAATTTCCGTTACGGCAAAATGGGTCTTAGGCCGAACATGACGCGCCGCCCAAGACGCAGAATTTCGCGCAATGGGGATGGTTAAGGGAAACCGGCTTTTCGGCATCTTCAAGGGTTGCCCCCATTTCAAACGCCTCGTCATAGGCGATAAGCGTGCAGGCCAATACGACGGGCTTGTCGGCGTTCTTGCGCTTCACAACCATCCGAGACGACGAACACATCACGGCATTAGGTGACTTATCCAAGATACCCCAACACGCGTTGGTGATTTCGGGCACGTCAACGTGGACGTCCATTTCAGGGAACAAAACGGTCTCAGCCGGATTGTTGGCATCAATTTGCAGCGCATTGTCCGCAAATAGCTTTGCAAACCCATCGCGAGAGTCCCGTTCGGATTCAGCAAATGCAACCCGTCCGGCAACGGCGGTCTGAATTTTGGCATCGCGCAACCAGATCAAACCTTGACGTGTAATCTCAAAACTGCCCTTGCCACGTTCAAGATCGTGGACGCTTGCATCGTGATGATCGAGCGACACGCGCAGGGTCAATTGATCGGGGTAGGTGTCGTTCAACTCTGTCAATTTGACTTGAATTCGGGTGCGCATCATCGGGCGCATGGCGTTGGTCAAAACAAGAACCCGAAATCCAGCACGAAGACTGTCTTCGATCATTTCGAGGATGTCTGGATTCATAAACGGCTCACCGCCGGTAAAGGCAATTTCTTGAACACTCCAATTGCGATCCCCAAGCTGGTCGATAAAATCGCGCACTTCCGAGGCTGCCAAATAAGCCAGCGCATCATTGCTTGGTGAGCTTTCGATATAGCAATTCACGCATTCAATATTGCACAACGTGCCGGTGTTGAACCACAACGTCTCAGGCTTGGACAAAGAAACGCTCGCCCGTTTTTGTCCATCAGCCGTGACAAACGGGTCTTCGAACTTTCCAAGTAGGTGTGGTATATGATCTTTCATGCCTGTCCCCGAAGTTTCATCGCACCGTAGTTATCTAATATCCAACAGAAAAGTAGGAATAATCTTTGATACATCTTTGTGATAATCCGTGTTGAATATGGACATGGTCGTGACATCCCGATAAACGGACACCGTTAGCGCTAACAGAAGGGCCGTGTTATGGTTACCCGCGTCATCCCAGTCGACCCATTTGATCTCGTCATTTTTGGCGGGTCCGGCGATCTTGCCCGCCGAAAAATCCTTCCTGGCTTATATCGCCGTTTTTGTGACGGACAGGTTACGAACGGTTCAAGGATCATCGGCGCTGCAAGGGCAGACATGAGCGCGCAAGACTATCGTGCTTTTGTTTCAGCCTCGATCGACGAATTTGGCGGGGTGGCCGATGACGATCCAAGCCAAAAACAAGCATTTTTGGAAATGCTGGATTACGTGCCCATCGACGCAAAAGGTGAAAACGGGTGGGATGCATTGGCGGAAAAGTCGAGGGACGACGTTGTTAATGCCTTTTACTTCTCGGTCGCGCCGTCTTTATTTGGCGACATTGCATCGCGTTTGAAACGCTTTGGTCTGGCTGACGGAAAAGCCCGAATTGTTGTGGAAAAACCGTTTGGTAAGGACTTGGAAACAGCGCGCGATTTGAACGCGGTCCTGGCAACTTATTTTGACGAATCCCAGATATACCGAATCGATCACTATTTAGGCAAAGAAACCGTTCAAAACCTGATGGCCGTCCGTTTTGGCAATATGCTATTTGAGCCGCTTTGGAATTCTCAGTACGTCGATCACATCCAAATCACCGTTGCTGAAACCGTCGGTATCGAAGGACGAGGCGACTATTACGATCAATCCGGTGCAATGCGGGATATGGTGCAGAACCACCTTATGCAACTGTTGTGCCTGATCGCCATGGAACCCCCAGCGAAATTCGATCCGGATGCTGTTCGGGATGAAAAACTTAAGGTTATCAGGGCGTTGGACCCCGTTGATTGGCATCACATCGTGCGTGGTCAATATGCGCGACATCACGGCGAGCGCGGCTACCGCGAGGCTGTTGGGGACGCGAAATCAAAGACCGAAAGCTTCGTGGCGCTAAAAGCGAACATCAGCAATTGGCGATGGGCTGGCACGCCGTTTTATCTGCGAACCGGCAAGAAGATGCGCGCGCAAGCCAGTGAAATCGCTGTGGTTTTCAAGGATACTCCACACTCAATCTTCGGCCCCGAGGCCGGCAACCACCGAAATGTTCTCGCGATTAGGTTGCAGCCCAACGAAGGCATGACGTTGGATGTAACGATCAAGGAACCCGGTCCCGGCGGTATGCGGCTTTTGGATGTACCCCTAGATATGAGCTTCGCCGAGGCTTTGGGCGGGGAAACCGTGCCCGACGCCTATGAACGGTTGATCATGGATGTCATTCGCGGCAACCAAACACTGTTTATGCGCGGTGATGAAGTA
>Ga0316204_10005199_pt1 | contig 21953 bp, 20 predicted proteins | sample 6monrhotite_MG_2_FD_205661 | JGI IMG/M metagenome (GOLD analysis project Ga0316204, IMG submission 205661) | Microbial mat bacterial communities from mineral coupon in-situ incubated in ocean water Damariscotta River, Maine, United States -... | ecosystem: Environmental > Aquatic > Marine >... | reverse complement strand
ATATCCGCTTCGGTGATGTATTTGATGCCTAGTAAGTGATTTACACTTAATTCCTTCATAGTTCGTATTCAATTATTTCTTAAGTCTCCCCTTGAGGGGAGATTTAGAGGGGTGTTTTGGTGTTATCCTATATCCCGAGCCCCATTTAAAGGAGCTTTGTTAGTCATTTATAAGGTATACTGCGTCTTCGCCTTCATTTTCCATCCAGCATACTTTCACTTTTTCTTCATTGATCGCATCCACCTGTCTGCCGCGATAGTCCGGCTGTATGGGCAGATGTCTGCTAAATCTTCTATCAATTAATGTGAGTAATTCAATTTCAAGGGGTCTTCCAAACGATTGGATGGCAGTGAGTGCCGATCGTATGCTTCGCCCTGTATATAGGACATCATCGATAAAAACCACTTTTTTGTTTTCCACGATAAAGTCTATGTTGGTTGTGTTGGCTTCTAAAGTTTTTCCGCTTCTTCGGAAATCATCCCGATAAAAAGTAATATCGAGGTGACCGTATTGAATGTTTTTGATTTTATACTCCTGTTCCAACATGCTTTTAAGACGGTTGGCCAAAAAGATTCCTCTAGGCTGTATGCCTATAAGGACGGTATTTTCAAAAGTATCGTGATTTTCAATCAATTGACAAGCCAAACGGTGAAGCGCAATCTTAATTTCGGTAGCGTTTAATAACACTTTCTGGCTCATAGAAGGGTTCTGAATCTTTGTTCAGGGTACAAATTTAAAGGTTTTTGTTGAATTAGGACGTTATTTACGGCTGAAAGTATGGAGGCCGCCCGTTGCGTTAGGGATAGAGCGCATTGTTTGAGCTCTTTTTAGGTTCCTTTGAGCGCAGCCGAAAGGTTCCAGACCTAGAAAAGCGAGCCGTAAAAGCCCGCCCCACGAGAGCATTAGCGACGTTGGGGAACGCCCATAAAAAAAGCCTCTCATTGCTGAGAGGCTCGTGTATTTAAAAAATTTCGGGAATTTTATTTTCCGTCCATTTTGTCTTTAAGTGCTTGAAGCGCTGAGTTTGCATCCCCTAATGTAGGTTTTGCTTCATCGGCTTGCTGCTGCGCCTTACGGGTAGCTTGCTTAACGATCTTAGCTTCTTCTTCCTTATGGATGGCCATGTGCGATGCTACCACTTTCTTGAATTCTTTGTTGAATTCAATGATTTGGAATTCTGCTTCTTCACCTTTTTTAAGTTCTGAACCATCTTCCTTCTCCAAGTGACGTTTTGGTACAAAGGCAGTAATATCTTCGTTGAAGTTAATTACAGCTCCTTTGTCTACCATTTCATCAATGCTAGCCGTGTGTTTGGTTCCTAAGGCAAACTCTTCAGAATATTTATCCCAAGGGTTTTCTGTAGTTTGCTTATGACCTAAGCTTAATTTACGTCCTTCTACGTCCAATTCAAGTACAATCACTTCAAGGTTATCACCAATGTTAGTGAATTCGCTTGGGTGCTTCACTTTCTTAGTCCAAGAAAGGTCGCTAATGTAAATTAATCCGTCAATACCTTCTTCTAGTTCAACAAACACACCAAAGTTTGTGAAGTTTCTCACAATTCCTGAGTGCTTAGAACCCACGGGGTATTTGGTTGTAATATCCGTCCATGGGTCTGGCGTCAATTGCTTGATACCTAAACTCATTTTACGCTCTTCTCTATCTAGTGTTAAGATTTGAGCATTTACTTTATCTCCAACGTTTACGAAGTCTTGTGCACTACGTAAGTGTGTAGACCATGACATTTCGCTCACGTGAATCAAACCTTCCACACCTTCAGCAACTTCGATAAATGCACCGTAATCTGCAATTACCACTACTTTACCTTCAACACGATCACCAACTTTCATCTCTTCTCCAAGAGCATCCCATGGGTGCGCGTTCAATTGCTTCAATCCTAATTGGATTCTAGTTTTGTCCTCATCAAAGTCAAGGATTACAACGTTTAATTTTTGATCCAACTCAACGATTTCGTTCGGGTGGTTGATACGTGACCATGAAAGGTCTGTAATGTGCACCAACCCGTCTACACCTCCAAGATCCACAAATACTCCGTATGAAGTGATATTTTTCACAACACCTTCTAGTACTTGACCTTTTTCAAGCTGACCAATAATTTCTTTTTTCTGTTCTTCGATATCCGCTTCGATCAATGCTTTGTGAGAAACTACAACGTTTTTGAATTCGTGATTGATTTTCACCACTTTGAACTCCATTGTTTTTCCAACATACACATCGTAATCACGGATAGGCTTCACATCAATTTGTGATCCAGGTAAGAAAGCTTCAATTCCGAATACGTCTACAATCATACCACCTTTCGTACGACATTTAACGAATCCATTGACAACTGTTCCTTCGTCATGAGCTGCATTCACACGATCCCATGCTTTGATGGTTCTTGCTTTACGGTGCGATAAAATTAACTGACCCGTTGCATCTTCACGCACATCGATCAATACTTCTACCTTGTCTCCAACTTTTAAATCTGGATTGTAACGGAATTCATTTAAAGAAATAACCCCTTCACTTTTCGCATTGATATCGATAATTACATCCCGATCCGTTAGGAAAATTACTTCTCCTTCTACCACTTCGTCATCTAAAGTATCTACGAAATTTTCAGCGACTAACTTCTCAAATTCTTGTAACTGCTGTCCATCAACAGGGTCGATACCCTCTTCATAGTTGTGCCAGTTAAAATCTTCTAGAAATTTTTTAGGATCTGCTTCTTTAGCGGAAACCTCTTTTTTTGGTTGCTCAACAACAGCTTGTTCGGTTGTTGTAGCTTCTGCAGTTGCTTCTACCGCTACTGCTTCTTCTTTTTTATTTTCTTCAGCCATGTTTATACTGATTTGCTTTTGAGACGTCCTTTTTGTTAGATGGAGCTATTGTTCAAAAGCATTTTTTGTATTCTGTGTTCTTTCTGAAAGTGATGCGACGAGCCCACAGAAGGGTTCTATTTAGTTGTTTTCATCCCTCTTGCTTTCTGATTATGTCGCCAAAAGGGGTGCAAAAATAACGTTTCTATTTTGATTTTCAAAGTGTTTGGTGATTTTACAGTACTAGTTTCGGAAGTGATGGAAGAAAAATAGTGTTTTAAGGAAGACTGATGCTTTTTTATCAAATGATACGAATTTTAATAAAAACTTTTAAAAGTTGGATATTGTTACTGCATAGTTCATGCTCAATCCAATGAAATTAGGGGTTTAGCTATCCCTACTCTACCGTATACCATGGTACTTTACTTGTTAAACTATCGTTAAAATAGTACTTTGTATTACATAGTACTGTAACCTTTTTAATTGTTGGTCGTCTATCTAGTATAACAAAACAAAAAAATAATCAATTTTAAAAACAACAAATCATGAGAACCTTAAATAGTAACACATTGACAGAGAAACCTAAAAATTCAGTAGGATTTACTTGGAACACTAAAAGACGCTTTAGATAAGCAACCACATTTATCACCTAATCAATAAACGAATAACACCATGAGAACTTTAGACCGCAACACCTTGACAGAGAAACCAAAGAATTCAGTAGGATTTACTTGGAACACCAAAAGACGCTTTAGATAAGCAACCACATTCATCACCTAATCAATAAACGAACAACACCATGAGAACTTTAGACCGCAACACCTTGACAGAGAAACCAAAGAATTCAGTAGGATTTACTTGGAACACCAAAAGACGGTTCAGATAACCGTTTTCAGACCAAAAACATTAAAACCAAAAACTATGAACTTAGCACAGAACATTCATAAAGTAATGAAGCGTAGCACAGAGCGGAGGGATCTTTATCTAAACAAGACGAATGACGCTGGCTACAACAACTTCGAGTGGCAACTATCCAATAGACCACACTTTCTATAATCACGTTTCCAATGTTATTGGCACTGTGAGCAACCACCCCTTGACCCGGGTGGTTTTTTTATGTCCTTATTTTCATGAAATTATATTCGTCCAGCGATGCGATCCTTTGCCAATTGCAGTACCATGTGAAATTGGTCCTCTACATTGGTTTCGCTATTGTCTATCACAATAGCATCTTCGGCTTGGGTAAGCGGCGAGTCTTCACGAGTAGAATCGATGAAATCCCGTTCGGTTACATTTTCAAGGACTTCTTCATAGCTAATTTGATCACCCCGCTTTGTAAGTTCATCAAAACGACGGCGGGCTCGAATCTCTGGAGACGCGGTCATAAATATTTTCAAGTCGGCGTTAGGAAATACAACGGTTCCTATATCCCGTCCATCCATAACGATACCTTGTCCAACTCCCATTTTTCGCTGTTGTTCGACAAGTTTTTTTCTTACTTCGGAAATAGCCGCAACTGGGCTCACGTATTCTGATACGGCGAGCGTACGTATTTCTTGCTCTACATTCACTCCATTGAGGTAGATGTCTCGTTTCCCTTCTGCATTTTTAACAAAACTTAGTTCAATTTTGGGCAGGGCCGCGATCAATGGCGCTTCTTGCACCTGATCTTCAGTAATAAAACCCTGCTGCAAACCATATAGGGTAACGGCGCGATACATGGCACCTGTATCGACGAAAAGATAATCTAAATAGTCTGCCAATTGCTTTGCCACGGTACTTTTACCGGTAGATGAGAATCCGTCAATAGCAATGGTAATGTGGTGCATTATTGCAGGTTTAAATTCAATCCGAAGTAATTGGATGCCGCAGCGGCATTAAATTTCGAATACGAATAACTAAGCCGCAATTTATTAAGTTTAATAGAAAAACCAGCACTCAAACCGGCAAAAGAACGTTGTTCAATAATTCGAAGTTCCTCTCCCCTTCTCAGATTGTAACCCAACCGGATGTTAAAACCACTTTCAGGAAATAATTCAATCCCGACAATCATATGTCGGAAGGCATTATCAATAAATCCAATTTTTTCTGAAGTCGTTCCTCCTTCTAAATCGTTTATATCGCGATTTGGATTGGCGAATGCAATGTTCCATTGCTGCATGTTTTCTAGCGTAAAATGCCAGCGAATTGGTATGTTTTGTAATGTTTGAGAAATCCCTAGTATCACTTCAAACGGAAGCTTTTCGTAGGTGTCTTGATAAGGCGTTATTTGTGTTCCAAGGTTTCTAGCAACGCCGGTGATGTGCAAATCCCATGGCTCATAAACGTACATTACACCAATATCTACCGCTACACCAAAGGAGGAATACTGCTCTAGTTTGGACGAGATAAATTTTACGTTTGCGCCAACATGGAAATCTGTAAAAGCAATGTTACGGGCGTGCCCCAAAGAAAGGGCTACTTCACCACCGCTAAAACTACTGGTTTCATTCCCTTGTTCGTCATAGCCGTCAAAATTTCCGTAATTGATATAGGTGACACCGCCATGCAAGACTTGAGTGCGTCGGTCCCACAAGTAGGCATAAGCCGCAGTTCCGTAACTCACATCACCCAAGTAGTCCACAAAATTGACGGACAATTGATTGTCCATGGCCCAATTAATACTTGCTGGATTAAAGAGTCCCTGTGTTGGATCGTAGTCATAATTAGTCACGACCTTCCCTCCTAAGGCAGCCTGACGTGGGGAATTAACAAGACTCAGAAACTGATACGTCGCTCTACCTCCCACTTGGGCATAAGATGCAGCAGCAAAACATAAGGCAAATAAAAAGACTAGCTTTCGAATCATTAATTTGTAGTGTCCTTCTCTGGTAAGATAAACGAGTACAATGATAAATTATTTTCAGCAATGAGAAAAGGTTTCCGCCTGCAACTTGTAAGATTCTAACTTCAACGGGGGTAACGCTTCAAAAAAGAAAAATTAACTCAATTTTTTTGCGTTCTTCACCTTCTGCTGCGTAATGGCTAATCGTACCACATCACTCATCTCTTTAACGTAGTGGAACGTCAAACCTTTCAAATATTCAGGTTTTATTTCTTCAATATCACGTCTGTTATCTTCACACAACAAAATTTCTTTGATTCGCGCTCGTTTGGCTGCTAGTATTTTTTCTTTGATGCCACCCACTGGTAAAACTTTCCCTCGAAGGGTAATTTCACCAGTCATCGCCAAACCTTTTTTCACTTTACGCTGGGTAAATAGCGAAACAAGTGATGTAAGCATGGTGACCCCAGCGCTCGGTCCATCTTTTGGGGTAGCTCCTTCAGGTACGTGGATATGAATGTTATACTTTTCGAATACCACCGGTTCTATATCCAATAGCGCCGCATTGGATTTGATGTATTCCAAGGCAATAGTAGCAGACTCTTTCATGACTTTACCCAAATTCCCGGTCATGGTCAGATTTCCTTTCCCTTTTGATAATGCCGATTCTATAAATAAGATGTCCCCACCAACACGAGTCCACGCCAAGCCAGTTACTACACCGGCAACGTCATTATTCTCGTATTTGTCCCGTTCAAGTTTTGGGCCACCAAGCACTTCAATGATAATGTCGTTGGTTACTTTTACTACATATTCTTCCCCCATCGCCAAGTTCATGGCTGCGTAGCGCACCATTTTTGCGATTTGCTTTTCTAAGGTACGCACCCCACTTTCTCTGGTATATCCTTCTACAATTTTTTCAAGCTGTGGTTTGGCAATTTTCAGGTGTTTGGCGGTAAGACCGTGTTCTTTTAATTGCTTCGGAAGTAAATGTCGTTTTGCGATCTCCACCTTTTCTTCTATGGTATAACCAGAAACGTTGATAATCTCCATGCGATCTCTCAAGGCTGGCTGAATAGTACCCAAACTATTGGAAGTAGCGATAAACATCACTTTGGACAAATCGTACCCCAATTCCAAGAAATTATCATAAAAAGCGTGGTTCTGCTCCGGATCCAGCACTTCTAACATGGCCGAAGAAGGATCTCCTTGGTTACCCGATGATAATTTATCTATTTCATCCAAGACAAAAACCGGGTTACTGGTACCTGCCTTTTTTATACTTTTTACGATACGCCCAGGCATAGCGCCAATGTAAGTCTTCCGGTGCCCACGAATTTCTGCTTCATCTCTCAGACCACCTAAGGAGACGCGCACATACTTTCTTCCAATAGCCTCGGCGACGGATTTCCCTAAAGAGGTTTTACCCACACCGGGAGGTCCGTAAAGGCAAATGATGGGCGATTTCATATCATTCCGAAGTTTTAGGACTGCTAAATATTCGATGATTCGTTTTTTTACGTCATCCAAACCATAATGGTCTCTATCCAGAATTTTCTTTGCCCTTTTTAAATCGAAGTTATCCTTGCTGTATTCGTTCCATGGCAAGTCTAGTAGCAGTTCGAGATAGTTTCGTTGGATGCCAAATTCGGCCACCTGAGGGTTCATTCGTTGTATTTTCAACAATTCCTTCTCAAAATGATTGGCTATTTCCTTGCCCCACTTTTTAGTTTTCCCTTTGGCCCGCATTTCTTCAATCTCTGCCTCATGAGAACTACCGCCCAGTTCTTCTTGGATGGTTTTCATTTGCTGCTGAAGAAAATAATCGCGCTGTTGTTTATTGATATCGGTTTCCACCTTAGACTGAATATCCATCTTAAGCGATAGCTTTTGTGACTCGATATTCATATACCTCAGCGTTTCCAAGGCACGTTCTTGTAAATCGTTTATTTCGAGCAATTTTTGTTTTTCAGCAACAGAAATATTCAAGTTGGATGATACAAAATTAATAAGGAAGGAATTACTCTGAATATTCTTTATCGCGAATGCGGCATCCGAAGGAATATTCGGACTTTCATTAATAATGTTGAGTGCTAGTTCCTTGATGGAATCGATAATCACACTAAATTCCTTATTATCGACGGCAGGTCTTGCCTCGGCTACTTCATTGATGGTAGCGGTCAAATAGGGATCTGTGGTAACTAATTGGTTGACTTCAAAGCGTTTCTTTCCTTGAATAATCACGGTGGTGTTTCCATCAGGCATTTTCAATACTCTCAGAATGCGGGCCACGGTACCAACGGAATTGATATCCTCCATGCCAGGGTTTTCGTTTGCTTCTTCCTTCTGAGAAACCACCCCAATCACTTTGCTTCCTTTGTTGGTCTCATTGATGAGTTTAATGGATTTATCTCTTCCTGCCGTAATTGGTATCACTACACCCGGAAAAAGGACGGTATTTTTTAAAGGGAGTATCGGTAAAGTTTCAGGCAATTCTTCTTTTGCCATCGCATCTTCATCCTCCGGAGTCATCAATGGAATTAATTCGGCATCTTGATTCAACTCCTCAAATGACAAACTGTCTAATGTTACTAATTTGGATTTAGCCATATATTTTGGTGAGACATTCTGTCATAATTCCAAAGGAATACGAATGTCTGTTATTTTGTATTAATTTTATATTTTTCAACAAAACCTCTAAAAACAGTAAGTTTCATGGGTTTTCCATTACTATAAGGACAATTGTTATGCCAGTTGGACTGTTTTTTCAGAATAAAGTGTAACAAATTGTAGCCAAGTATATCTCTAGTATAAACGAACCATTTTTTTTGACGCTAACCAAACAAAATATTGACGCCTTGCTCGCTCTTTGTCAAGATGGAAATCAGATGGCACAATTGGAAGTGTATAACCGCTACCAAAAAGCCATGTACAACACAGCACTCCGAATTGTAAAAGATACCGCTGAAGCTGAAGATATCATGCAAGAAGGTTTTATTACTGCCTTTAGCAAGCTCGACAGTTTTAAAGGGACCGCTACATTTGGATCGTGGTTAAAACGAATTGTAATTAATAAAAGTATTGTTCAATATCGCAAATCACAGCGTTTTATTCAGGTATCGGAAGACTATATTAAAGACGAGTCTGATGAGGAATTAGAACGTGCCAATGATAGTCATAGTGATGTACGAACGCATCAGTTGCTTGAGTGCATGAATGACTTAACGGAAAGCTACCGAAACATACTCTCCCTTCACTTTATTGAAGGATACGATTACGAAGAAATATGTGAGGTTTTAGAAATAAGCTATGCCAATTGTAGAACCATGATATCCCGAGCCAAAGAAAGTTTAAGGAAAAAATTAATAACAGTTGAAATATGAAGCAAAAAGACACTATAGAACAGTTATTTGAGCGTTTGGAAGGAAGTTTCGATGTTCAGGAAACCCCACCCAATCATCGAAGACGGTTCCTGGATAAGTTGGAAGCTACCGCTTCCTCCCAGCGGAGATTCAATATGTGGAGGCCACTATCAATTGCAGCATCCATAGTATTGCTGGTCTGCTCAGGGATCTTTTTGCAAGGAGCTGATTCGGATGTGGAAGGATTGGCGAGTGTTTCTCCTGAAATGGAACAGACACAAACCTTTTTCACTACGGTGATTAGTCAGGAATTAGAAACCCTAAAAGGTTTCGAAGATGCAGATAGTAAATTATTAGTTGAGGATACGCTAAACCGTTTAGCAGTCCTCGAAGCAAGTTATGACCAACTCAAATTGGATTTGGTGGAAAGCGGAAATGACAAACGTGTGATTTCAGCTATGATTGCCAACTTTCAAAACAGAATTGAATTATTACAACAGGTGGTAGAAAACATTGAAGAAATTAAAACTCTTAAAGCAAACAAAAATGAAACAGTTATCTAAAATAGTAGTACTCTTATGTGTACTACCCATGGCACTATTTGCCGCTGAAAACCCTAATTTTAAAGGGAAGTATACTAAAACCAAGACCTTAAAAAAGGAATACACCGTGAATGCCAATGCTGGTTTAAAGGTGACTAATTCCTATGGCAACGTGGATATTGTTACCTGGAATGAAAACAGAACCGTAATCGAAGTAGTGATTACAACAAACGGAGACGACGAAAGCAAAGTTCAAGAGAAGCTTGATAAAATTGATGTCGATTTTAGTGGTAGCGCCTCTCAAGTATCAGCGAAAACTTTATTCGGAGATCGAAAAAACTCTTCTTGGAGCTGGTGGGGAAAGAGCAACAACGTGAAGATGGAAGTAAATTACACCATCAAATTACCCATCGGAAATAGTGTTGACCTAAGCAACGATTACGGAGCTATCAGTTTGAATGAATTAAACGGAAACGCCAGAGTGAGCTGTGATTATGGACAAGTGAATCTTGGATCCTTGAATGCAGATAGTAATTCTATCAATTTTGATTATAGCAAAAACTCTACGATTGGATATATGAAGAGCGGAAAAATCAATGCCGATTACTCGAGCTTCATTTTGGAGAAAGTAGGTGATTTGGACTTAAATGCGGATTATACTAAAAGTGAAATCCAACAAGCAACAAGCATCAATTATAATAACGACTATGGTAAAATAATAGTTGGATCTGTAAAGGATTTAATTGGACGTGGTGATTACATCCCACTCCGTTTACAAACGCTCACAGGAAATTTAAATGTAAACACAGATTACGGCTCTGTGTCCGTTGAAAATGCAACTAGCTCGGCCGGAGACATTACCATAGACGCCTCTTATGCAGGAATTTCTGTTGGATATGCTACAGGATATAATTTTGATTTTGTGGTGGACTTGACCTATGCGAGCCTAAAAGGAGAAAGCGGACTTGAAATTGAAAAACAATCAAAATCCAATTCTAGAAAAAACTACAGTGGATACCACGGTAGTAAAGGATCTGGTAATACCATAAATATTAATTCCGATTATGGCGGAGTAACATTAGAACGTAACTAAAAAAAAATAACTCATGAAAACTGTATTAAAATTAAGTTTAGCAATCACACTTTCTCTTTTAGGTATTTCTGAAAGCCATGCACAATGGGGAAATAAGAAAGTTGTAGGAAATGGAAATGTAACCACTAAAACCGTCAGCACCGGTAACTACGATGGAATAAAAGGTGTTGGGTCTATGGACATCCACTTGGAAAGAGGAACAGAAGGAAGTATAACGGTTCAAACCGATGACAACCTTCATGAATACCTAGAAATTGAAGTAAAGGACAATATGCTTGTGATTAAAACAAAAAAGAATGTCTATTTGAAAACTAAAAAAGGGATCCACGTGACAGTGCCATTTAATGATATTTCTGAAGTTTCTCTAGTTGGATCGGGAGATGTTGATACTAATGATACCATCACTGCTGATGACTTTGAAGTAAATGTTACAGGATCAGGGGATGTGGAGCTTACTATAGAGGCTAACGATGTTGATGCCAGCGTAACGGGTTCTGGAGATATCGTACTGCGGGGAACTACCAATTCCTTAGAGGTGAGTGTAACAGGCAGTGGAGACTATGAAGGATCTGATTTAATCGCTCAGCACACGGACGCAAAGGTATCTGGATCAGGAGATGCAAGAGTATATGCGAAGCAGAGTATTAAAGCACGTGTACACGGCTCAGGTGATATCGTGTATTATGGTAACCCAGCAAAGAGTGACACTAAGACTTCTGGCTCTGGAGATATTTCTTCGAACTAAGAACAGTAAATTATATCAAAAAAAAGCCGCTTCCAAGGGAGCGGCTTTTTTTTATGTTTTTTTTTAATACTGAATTACAAACTGACCGTTGGTAATTTGATACTCCGTTGAATCATTTCCAGCTGGGTCGATGCCCGTAAATGTAAATGTGGCCTCTACGATTCCGCTGCTCAATTCATAACTAGTAATGGTTAAGATACCAGGTTCTGAAGCAAAAAGAATCGAATTTCCAATATCTGGATTGTACAATCCTACTTTCTCACTACCATCTACAAGTGTTGTGGTCATTTCGTGCTCACCCACTTCAATCGTAATAGGGAATGAAATAGTTAAACTTTGGTTGGTTAACTCATCAATTGTGGTAACTATGATTCGCGTGTTCGTTCCAAAAGGTGCCTGAGAGACTACAATGCTAGAGGGTTCATATGAAACGCCGTCAATTTCAGCAGAGAAAGAATTTTCTACGACCGTAGAATCGTCTATATAATCGATATTGAAACTACCTTCCGTAATGTTAAAATCTCTTGTATCAATAGGAGGAACTACATCAGAGGCAATGAAAGAAAAAGTTGCTGCCAATTTACCCGTGGCAGCACCAAATTCAGTTAATGTAATGGAGCCCGTATCAGCAAATTCACCTGAGGTGTAGGTCTGACCTGCAGGCGTGGTATATATTGCAATTAGCTTAGTTCCGTCCGAGATAGGATCCACAAAGTTAAAAGTGCCAGTTCCCAATCCTTCTGGAATGTCAATTCTTATGACAGCCCCTTCGTTGGAGGTCGCCACTAATTTAATCATAGGCTCTCCTGCCACCATCACTTTTTCCGCAGTAAATGTCTCATCCACAAATTCCTCACCTTCAACATTTGCAAAAAACTCTGGATCTGGATCTACACCTACTCCGCCACCTCCGCCGCCAACACCAATGGTGCCGTCTATCGTTAAAGGGATGGAATTAAAACTTCCTTCAGAAATAGTTACATTTTCAAAAACTGGATCACCGTTGCCATCCAAGACAGGATTTCCGTCCGCATCTAATTGTGGACGCACCCCTAAAATTGAGAATGTCCCTGAAACCAATAGGTTATCTGCATCTAGTGCGGTAATATTTAATTGTCCAGAACCTCCTCCTGCTCCCATGGTTACAAATGGATTAAAGATAGATCCTGCTTGAAAATAAGTTCCACTGTTTGGATTAACGTCAGAAGTCGTTAAATCAAATGTTCCCACTGCGGCATTCGTAATTCCTAAAAATATAGATTCACCGTCCTGTTTTGCTCCTGAAATAATCAATGCACCTACCTCCGGATTATAAAGGTTATTGGTAGTCTCCGCTACAAATGACGTAGCGCCAATTGTTGCTACAAACTGTCCTTCTTCAGCAGCGCCTGCGCCTCCATCATCAATTATAAATTCTCCTTCTAATGGTTCATTATCACAAGCTGAAAAGGTGAATGCTATAAGGGCAACAAGCATCCAATTGAGTAATTGTAACTTCTTCATAGATTAAGTAGATTGTTTGGTATACAACGCAAACATAAAGAAAAATTGCCTAATTGTTTTCATTTCGAGGCACTCTAAGTAGTAAAAGCGCACCTATTACAAAGAAAATTATGAGAAAAAGAATAGAATATCGCATACTACCAGTGAGTTCACCTACCAGACCATAAAGAAACATCCCAATAATGATTCCTATTTTTTCAGCAACATCATAAAAGCTAAAATACGATGTGGTATCCTCTGTTTCTGGTAAAAATTTCGCGTATGTAGACCTTGATAAGGCCTGTACTCCGCCCATTACCAGCCCTACTAATGCTGCGGCCACGTAAAACTGAGTTGGCGTTGTGACAAAATAGGCATAAGCACACAATGCAATCCAAAAAATATTGATGTAAATAAGCGCCTTGATATTCCCAATTTTTGCTGAAAGTCTCGAGGTTAGTACAGCACCCACGACAGCGATAAGCTGGATCAATAGAATACTTACAATGAGCCCCGTAGTTCTTTGGTCGTCACTTCCCCATTCCAACTCTTGCTCTCCAAAATAAGCGGCGGCTAACATGACAGTTTGTACGGCCATACTGTACACAAAAAAGGCAACTAGGTACTTTTTTAAACGCACTTGGGACTTTAAAGCAGTTACTATCGAACGTAATTCTCGATATCCCTGAAATACCACGCTAGTAGTTAACTTGCCTGTATTGCTATTTCCTTTGGGAAGATATAGATAGGTATATTGACTAAAAAGAATCCACCATGCCCCTGTCAAAACGAAGGACCAGCGCATCATCTGCACCTTTTCTTCTCCTGTTTCCTGAGTCATGATCATGGCCAAACAAATAACTAACAATAAAACACTTCCTATATATCCAAGAGAGAACCCTTTAGCACTAATATAGTCATGTTGCTCTTTATGAGCGATATCTGGCAGGTATGAATTGTAGAAAACTAAACTGGCCCAAAAACCTACTAATGCCAAAATATAGGCGAGTAAACCTAGGTAGATGTGATCCAAACTAAACCAAAAAAGCGCTATAGTACTTAGCGCGCCTAAATAACAGAAAAACCTCAGAAAAACCTTCTTATTTCCAATGTAATCAGCTATTCCCGATAGAATTGGAGAAATCAATGATACAATTAAGAAAGCCAAGGCAGTGCTAAAAAAAATCACATTACTACTATCTAAAAGGAGCCCGAACACCGCTATCTTTTCAATTTCAGCTATTCTGAAAAGCGCCCCGTAAAATAAGGGGAAAACAGCCGAAGCAATCACCAAACTATACACCGAGTTTGCCCAATCGTAAAACGCCCAAGCATTTAATAGTTTTTTACTCCCTTTTTCTAAATTTCTCATGCTGACATAAAAAAAGCTGCTAACCTATAAGAAGGCATGTTGCAGCTTATATTTTCAATTCGATGTTATTTCTTAAAACTAGTCACTCCATATTTGCGTGCTTCTGTCTTCGCTTGTGGAGCCCATTGAGTGATGTTCTTAATTCTTGTATCGCTTGATGGGTGTGTGCTTAAAAACTCAGGTGGAGCCTGTCCACCCGCATTGGCTTTCATACGCCGCCATAAATCTGCCGCTTCAATAGGATCATATCCTGCGATTGCCATGAGCGTTAAGCCAATTCTATCTGCTTCACTTTCATGATTTCTGCTGAAAGGCAACATGACTCCTACTGTACTTCCAATACCGTAGGCTTGATTAAATATTTGCTGTTTTTGAGGGTCATTACCCAAAGCCACATTTCCTGCAACCGCTCCAATGGCTTGCAATTGACCTGCACTCATTCGTTGTTGCCCGTGGTTTGCCAACGCATGCGCTACTTCATGCCCCATAATGGCAGCTATTCCAGCTTCACCATCTGCGATGGGCAGAATACCTGAGTAAAACACGATTTTACCTCCTGGCATACACCAAGCATTTACAGTAGGGTCATCTACTAAATTATATTCCCATGCATAGTCTTTCAAATAGCCACCATAACCATTCGCTGTTAGCCACCGTTCTGAGGCTACAGATATTTTCTGCCCCACTCGCGTTACCATATTGGCATCTGCAGTGCCTTTCACTATTTTATTTTCACTTAAAAATTGATCGTACTGCTGAAACGCCATAGGAAACAATTGCGAATTAGGGACCAAGGCTAAGGTCTTCTTTCCCGTAAACGGATTGGTACTACAACTTAATACAATTACTAAGAGGGTTACAAGTGAAATGGTCTGCTTAAGCTTCATTCTATTGGAATTATAATTAAAGTGATAAATATAGCTATATAATTTTAGATGCCCGCTTTTAGAATAAGTTGAAAATCGATGATAAATCAATTTCAACGAAAACAAAGATGGAACGACTTTTGCACTCAAGCAATCTGTATCAAAACTTGAATTATGAAAAAATTACTTTTATTACTTATTGCTAGCAGTTCACTCGTATTCTCATCTTGCGAAGGTGACCAAGGACCCCAAGGGGAGCCTGGGATTAATATTTTAGGTCAGGTCTTCGAAGTGACGGTAGATTTTACCGCTGGCAACGATTATCAACAACTAGTAAATATCCCAAATAATGTGGAAGTGTTTGAAAGCGATGTTTTACTCGCCTACTGGCTGGAAGATGTTGTTCCCGACGGGAATGGTGGCACTATAGATCTTTGGAGCCCTTTGCCTCAAACCATCTATATTGATGGAGAAGGATCGTTTCAATACACCTTCAATCATACCTTTGTAGATGTATTGCTATTTTTACAAGGAGATATTGATTTAACCACGTTAGGAAATGGTTTTACGAACGACCAAACGTTCCGAATAGCAATAGTCCCTTCTGAATTCGCCGATGCCAATCTAACGATGGATCAGCTAATCAGTTCTGGGGATTTTGAATTTATTGGTAACTAAAAAATAAAGAATGAAGCAACTAGGTCTTTTACTAATTTGCTTGGTGTTTTTAAGTTGTAATTCTAAAGCACAAAGCAATAAAAAAGAAGCAGTGTTCTCTGTGACTAAAACAGAGGCAGCATGGAAGGCGGAATTAACCGAATTACAATTTTATGTGCTGCGTGAAGCAGGTACAGAGCGACCTTTTACGAGCGAGCTGAATAAAGTTTCTTCGGAAGGTACTTTTGTCTGTGCTGCCTGCAGCACCCCTCTTTTCAAAAGTGCAAATAAATTTGATAGCGGTACTGGCTGGCCAAGTTTTGATCAAGAAATTAAAGGAAACGTGGCCTTTTCAACCGATTATAATTTAGGCTACGCTCGTACGGAAGAACACTGTTCTAATTGTGGCGGTCACCTGGGTCATGTTTTTAGTGACGGACCACGAGAAACTACTGGCAAAAGACATTGTATCAACGGTGCTGCCTTAAAATTTATACCAAACAATGAGTAAGTATACCATAGAAAAGTCGGAAGCTCAATGGCGAGAAGAATTGGGTGAGGAACGGTATCGAATTCTTCGACTAAAAGGAACGGAGCGACCTTTTACGGGCAAATACAATTTGACCGCAGAAGATGGAACCTATAAATGCGGTGCTTGCGCCACGCCCCTATTTGTAAGCGACAGCAAATTTGACAGTGGTTGTGGGTGGCCTTCTTTTGATGAATCAATAGAAGGTTCGGTTGAATATATTAAAGATTCGACCTTAGGAATGATTCGCACAGAGATTCTATGTGCTACCTGCGGAAGCCATTTAGGCCATGTTTTTAACGATGGCCCAACAAAGACCGGACAACGCTATTGCGTAAATTCACTTTCGGTGGATTTTCAGAATAAATAAAAATCAACACTTTATAAGCATGCCAAATTCAGGATACTTCTTCTGGGTTTGGCATTTTTTACACCCTTTACCTTTGCAGAAGAGCACTTAATTTGTCACGCTTCAATTTCCGAAGAAAATAATTTTTAAAATTTGGAATTTGTTTTTTGACCCTCTTCTTTCTTCGATGCCTATTATTTCGTAAATTCGCTACTTCAAAAATCAAGCAATACCAAGACAATATGAGTAAATACGATATCATAGTATTAGGAAGTGGTCCTGGCGGTTATGTAGCTGCCATTAGAGCTTCTCAATTGGGACTCAAAACAGCCATCATCGAAAAGGAAAGCCTTGGAGGTGTATGCCTAAATTGGGGCTGTATTCCAACCAAAGCCCTTTTAAAGAGTGCCCAAGTTTTTGAATATTTAAAACATGCGGAGGATTACGGTCTTACCGTGACAGGTGCCGACAAAGATTTCAACAAAGTGGTAGCGCGAAGCCGTGGTGTTGCTGATGGAATGAGTAAAGGTGTTCAGTTCTTAATGAAGAAAAACAAAATTGACGTTATCAATGGTTACGGAACCTTAAAGCCCGGAAAAAAGGTGGATGTGGACGGAACCGAATATAGCGCAGATCATATTATTATTGCTACAGGTGCTCGTTCTAGAGAATTGCCAAACCTCCCTCAGGATGGTAAAAAAGTAATTGGGTATCGTGAAGCAATGACATTAGCAAAGCAACCCAAAAGCATGATTGTGGTAGGTAGTGGAGCCATTGGCGTGGAGTTTTCAAATTTCTACAATTCTATGGGAACTGAAGTCACTATTGTGGAATATCTTCCGCATTTGGTGCCGATTGAAGATGAAGATGTTTCAAAACAATTTGAGCGTATTTTTAAGAAATCTGGCATTAAAGTGATGACCAATGCCTCGGTAGAAAGTGTAGATACTTCTGGGAAACTGGTAAAAGCGACCGTAAAAACTAGCAAGGGCGAAGAAGTTATTGAAGCGGAGGTTGTTTTATCTGCGGTTGGAATTGTTTCCAATTTGGAGAACATCGGATTGGAAGATGTAGGTATCGTGCAAGACCGAAATAAAATTATTGTGAACGATTGGTATCAAACAAACATCCCAGGGTACTATGCTATTGGCGATGTGACGCCAGGTCCTGCGTTAGCGCATGTAGCTTCTGCGGAAGGAATTACCTGTGTTGAAAAAATTGCTGGATTGCATGTGGAGCCTATTGACTATGGAAATATTCCAGGCTGTACTTATACATCGCCAGAGATTGCTAGTGTTGGAATGACGGAGAAACAAGCTAAAGAAGCAGGTTATGAATTAAAAGTTGGAAAATTCCCTTTTTCGGCCAGTGGAAAAGCAAGCGCTTCTGGCGCTAAAGATGGTTTTGTAAAAGTAATCTTTGATGCCAAATACGGCGAATGGTTAGGTTGCCATATGATTGGTGCCGGTGTTACCGATATGATTGCGGAAGCGGTTCTAGGCCGCAAACTTGAAACCACAGGTCATGAAGTGCTAAAAGCCATTCACCCCCATCCAACAATGAGTGAAGCTGTTATGGAAGCAGTAGCAGATGCTTATGGGGAAGTCATTCACCTTTAGAATAAAAAAACAGATTGATTGAAAGCCTCGTGAAATGCGGGGCTTTTTTTATATACTAAAACCCATACCAAGAAATAGCACGTTAGGCGATAGTTCTGCAAAACCCAAGGAGTATTTTAAATTGAGTTCTATTTTTTCAGAAAAATGATACGCGGCGCTAATATCTCCTCTTACCTTAAATTTATTAATAAAGATATCAAAAAAGTAATTTAAGCTAGGCCCCACCAAAAGACTAAAATTCTCGGCAACATAGTATTCAGCATAAATGGGTGCATTAATAAATTGAAACTCCCCCACTCCTTTATAAAGTAACTCAGGTTGGATGTGAAAACTTTCCGTCATCTTAAAATCTAGAAAGACGCCCCCGAAGTAGCCTACTTCGGATTCCGGGTTTTCACCAAATTGGGCTTGGTCTTCATTGAAAAAGGTAAGGTTGACTCCTCCTTTAACTCCAAAATCGGTTTGGGCAACTGCTAAAGTTGAAACGGATAAGACAAAAACGAAGGTGAAAAATAGCTGCTTCATAAGGTAGCTTTGCATAAGGCTATCAATAGAACGGCTAAAGATTTAATTCAGTATCCTATGGAAAAAATATTCAAAACTACGTAGCTATGAAGTAAAACTTTTGAGCGCCAATTCATAGCTTTGTAAACCAAAACCTAGTATGACACCTTTTGCTGCGGGAGAGATGAATGACTGGTGACGAAATTCTTCTCGTGCCAATGTGTTGGAGATATGTACTTCAATTACTGGTGTTTCTATTGCCTTGACGGCATCCCCAATCCCTACTGAAGTATGTGTGTAAGCAGCTGCATTTAAAATAATTCCGTCGAAAGAAAAACCTGCTTCCTGAATCTTATCAATAAGTTCCCCTTCTATATTTGATTGAAAGTGTTCTAATATTACGGTTGGATTTTTCCGTTGCAAGTCATTGAAAAACTCTTCAAAGGTTAAATCTCCATAGATATTTTGCTCGCGTTTGCCGAGTAAATTCAAATTTGGTCCGTTGATAATGATAATCTTCAAGTGATCAGAAATTAAAAATCGAATAATAGCCCTAGCTTGCCATGAATATATCCAACGTCAATAAACACATATTTTACTTCTGCATATACATTTACGTTGTCCATGAGGTTGTATTTATAACCAGTACCGGCATTAATCCCAAAATCTGTCACCGATTGAGTAACATCTCCACCTGTTGGGTTTCCACCCCCTAAGCCCAATAACTTTAGATTGGCGCTCAAGTATTCTCCACCAGCTAATAAATAAAATTCGTCATATACTTTGTAGCGTGCATTTACATCCAAAATGGTCCACTTGGAACGCACCCCTTCGTTGTCAGACACGGCATACGTGAAAGTGGATGATACTCCCCAATGTTCGTCAAATTCATAAATTAAATCGGCACTACCTCCAAAACCATCAAGTTCAGTAAGATAACCTGCCGCCACACCCATACCAAAACCTTGAGCTTGCGCGCCATACATTGAACCTATTGTGAGAAATAAAAAGAGTAATTTTTTCATTGTTTAAATTTTTTTATATCCCATCAAAAATACGGTATTCGATGGAAATAAGACAACAAAGCATAAAAAAACCGCTCCTAAAATTAGCAGCGGTTTTATAAAATTTAATGCAGGTTAGTTATCCCCTAAAATCAAGGGCATTCCACTTTCGCCTCCACCAATCACAATTACTTTTGTATTTGGTGATTCGGACAATTTTAGTGTGGCATCGATACCTTTGTCTTGTAATATTTTATCGGTAAGTGATGCACTTAAAATGCGGTTAGACTCAGCCTTTCCTTCAGCTTCGATAATCACCTTTTCTGCTTCCTTCGCTGCCGTCACCAGTCTAAATTCATACTCCAACGATTCTTGCTCTTGGCGTAATTTACGCTCAATCGCTTCTTTAATCGTATTGGGTAGGGTAACATCACGCACGAGTACTTCATTCAGTTGCACATATTGCTTCTCCAATATTTTTTTGGTCTCTGCATAAATTTCATCCTGAATCGCATCACGCTTACTAGAATACAATTGTTCTGGTGTGTAACGACCTACAACGCTACGTGCCGCAGATCGAATAGCTGGCTGGATCACACGTTGTAAATAACCTTGCCCCAATGACTGGTGCAGGTTTCCTAGATCCTTATAAACTGGCTCATACCAGGCAGACGCATCAATTTGAATTTCCAATCCATTGGAAGACAATACTTTCATTTTTTCAAAAAGCTCCTGTTGACGCACTTCATATACATAAACCTTGTTCCAAGGTGCTACAAGGTGAAACCCTTCACCCATAGGTGGTTCATCAGTGACTACACCGTCACCAAAAGTTTCAAACAAGACTCCAGCCTCACCAGAGTCTATAGTAACTGCCGACTTAGCCAGCACGATTATCAATATGATAACGATAATAATTATTGGTATTCCAATCTTAGGTAATTTATCCATAATGTTTTTTTTTTGATAGTTATATAAGTCCGTTATATTTTCTAATAAACCACTCAGCTGATAGCGCTAGTACGATTAAACCAAGTAGGTAGTTCCAATCTATTAAAGGTACGACTTTTTGGTCGTTTTTCTGGATGGGTTTGTACAAGTCACTTTCTATTAATTGATTCGCCAACTCAGTTGCTTGATTTAGAAAATAACTAGTTCCTCCTGTGTTGGTCGCAATTCTCCCTAGTTTCGTTACGTCCGCATTTAAAAATTGTTGCTCCACGTTGAATTCTAGAATGGTAAAATTGCCACTACGGGCGATACCTTCATCCTTTACTGATACTGTAAAGTTATAGCTAGCAGCATCTAAGGTGTTTAGATCAACCTCGTAATAGTTGTTTTTTAGCAACATGGGAAAGACCGTTATTTCTTCTGTTGTTTCGTTTTTCACGCTAATGTTTAACTCGGCCCTGTTGTCAAATACGAAGTTTTTATCAAAGAACTGTGCCGAAATTTGAAGCGCATTGTTGTTGTAGTAAAAAGTCTCATAATTGACTTCCATCCTGCTACGGCGTTTATTGGAAGCCAAGTATTGCACGATATTCCCTACAAACTCATCAAAATCTTCAAAGCTTTCCGCAGCTAAAAACGTTTGTGCTCTCCAGCGCCAAAATCCCTCGCCATCCCAAATGGCGTTGCGTACTCCGTTTACTTCCGAAGAAGCAATCAAGGGAGCACCCGTGCTAAACCCGTCAACAGAGGCTTCCAGGAGTACCTCATGTGGCACATTGATTTCTAGTGTCCCAAATTCAGAGTGTAGTGGCGGAAAATCCTCAAATCCAATTTCCTCAACAGCATAGGCACCATAGTTAACATTAAGACTGCCAGTAACATCTTCGCTTTGATTCGTAACATCTTTACTGAAATTTCGTTGTACTGCATTTAAAAAATTCCAATCACTCGAAACCCCAGTAATTGTTAGTGTATTCTTCTTCAGCTTGGTGATTTCAGTATACACTGAACTAAAACTTCGGTCAGGTTGATACAGTATTATCAATTGATAATCGTTAAGCAATGCTGCCGCTTCACTTGGTTTTTTAAAGGTGACTGTGCGTTGTTCGTTTGTTTCGATGGCTTTTTTCAAAGCTCCAATATCTGGGTGAATAATTCCACTTACAATTAATACGTTGGTAGCCTGATCGATTACTTCTACGGCAAAAGCTTTGCTGTTGTTTATTTTGTTC
>Ga0316204_10005198_pt1 | contig 21953 bp, 20 predicted proteins | sample 6monrhotite_MG_2_FD_205661 | JGI IMG/M metagenome (GOLD analysis project Ga0316204, IMG submission 205661) | Microbial mat bacterial communities from mineral coupon in-situ incubated in ocean water Damariscotta River, Maine, United States -... | ecosystem: Environmental > Aquatic > Marine >... | reverse complement strand
AAGCAGGCAGCAAAATGTGAACCAAGAAGGTGTCTAGGGAACTAGGGGCTATTCATTGGATCCCAGAACAAGCTTGCTAGGTCTTCGCTGTTGGTTTCTGTGATTTCCGTCAGCGCTTCTTCCACCTCCTTTGCGCTATTGGCTAACGTCACCCTTCTGATCCATATGCAGATCATCCATTCGAGACCATATTCAAGGTCTTTTGGATTATGAAACACGTAAGTCATGCAGGCCTTCGGATTGGCTTTTGTTCGAGCTTTCAACTTGCGGGGGTCATAGGCAACGGCCTGCAATATGGTTGATCCGAGTCGTCGTTTAGAGACTGATGGATGATCCGAGAACAAGTATCCGTGCAAATCTTTTATCGGCACCCCATTCACAAATTTGTTCTTGACCCACCGGTATAACAAGGTCTGGCAGATGATATTGCGAAGATCGAAGAGATCGTACCTTGAACCCGGAACGGAAATGTACGTTCTGAACGAAAGTGCCTCTCCGTTCTGGTCAATTATCCCCCGTTTTGGTTGATACTGGTTTGGGTAAATAGGACTCGTATCTGATGTCTGGATTTGATATCGCTTCCGGGCTCGAGTTGGCCGCAACGGAAACGGGCCTGCTTGCGGGAGTTTATCAGACATTGGCTCCCCCTTTCGGCTCGCACTCATGCTCTGAGATCCATGAGTTCAATGCGTCGAAGTGATAGAGAACTTTGCCACGGATACGCAGATATTTGGGCCCGTATCCGTATACACGCCCCTTCTCGAAAAAGGATGTGCTGAACCCGGTTAGACCGCTAACTTCTTTTGTCGTGAGCAGTTTTCTCGAATGGGAGAGTTGTTTCGCGTCCAAAGGCTGGACGTGAGGTTGATTGTTCGTAGTCATGGAGTTTGACTTTCCTGGTCGCGCGAAAGTTTGCGCTAACTAACATGTGTGCCTGAATGGGCCGTCGTTATGTGGAATGTCGCATGTGTTAGTAAGACCTAGGGCAGAACTATCTGCATGTGGGGTCCGTTTGACCGGTCAAGGACACCTAGTGTGTCAGGCCCACCCTAATTTGCGGACTTTCACCGCCCCACGGATTGTCTGTCCGCTTTGGCTTTCACTTCTTATGGGTTCATCTATTTCTATTCTGCACATTGGGTCAAGAAAAGTTTCTTCGCACTCCTGCGCTGTCCAAAACCCTCTAACCTCCGCGTATGCGCGCGCGACAACCCGACTATGTGATCGCCCGTTTAATACATTAGATTTTGTGATTGGCTCGGTCAATACCGCTCCCGGATTCCGTCGGAGCGGGATCGCCCAACCCGCCTGTTGCTCTGAGGGCCGTCGATGGGGTGGGGTCACCCGTGGTTCAGTCGCGCGGCTCTTTCAGTTCCAGGATGCGTTTGGCCACCAGTTCGACCGGCTCGCGCAGGCGCTCGGCGTTCACCACGATGTAGCCGCCGGTCACATCGCCATTGGTGCGGTGGTTCAGCAGCCGCTTGAGCGCGTAGTAAGGCACGTCGAGGCTCTCGGCGATGGTGATGAACGTGCGCCGTAGGTCGTGCAGGGTGAAGCTGACGCCAGACCCGGCCGACACGCGCATGAGGAACTTCTTGGTTTCGACCAGATGGCCGGTACGACCCGGTCCGGGGAATACCCACGGGGAGCCTTGGTTCGCCTCGCGCCGTTGGGTCAGCAGGTCCGTCAGAAACTCCGACAGAGGGAGGGTCAGGGGATCGCCGTTCTTGGTGGTCGGCAGGTGAAGGGTCTTGGCCGAAAGGTCCACGTTCTCCCAGCGCAGTTGCATCACTTCACTGCGGCGCATGCCTGTGAACAGCGCGGTCATCAGGAAATCCCGCGAGTAATCCGGCTCTGCCATAACCGCCTTCCACCATGCAGGCAGATCGACAGCGGTCACAACGGTCTGGCGGCGACGTTCTTTGAACCATGCCCGCGCTTGGGTCAGGATTTGCACCGGATTGGGCGGGTAATCGTTCTGCGTCGCGGAGGTGAAATTATAGACCGAACGAAAGTGGCGCATCACGTTGTTGGCAGTGGTTTCGCCGTGCTTCTTGCCAATCTCCTGATGCTTCTTAAGAACCATCTGGCGGGTGATTTCCTTCATCTCTTTCTTACACCACGCCTTAAGATATAGCTGTGCCGACCGGCGGTAGTTGCTGACCGTGTGTGGCGACAGCGTTTTGCGGGCCTCGAAGAAGCGGTCAAAGGCCATCTCTAAAGTGACCCGTTCCTGTTTCTCTTTGCGCTTCTCTGCATTGGGGTCACGCCCTTCGGCCATCTCGCCCAGAATGACCAGCGCCTTCTTGCGGGCGATCTCAGGAGCGAACACATCGGCCCGGCCAATCGTGACCCGCCGCGTGCGCCGGTTCACCTGCCCTTCGGCAAAGAACACCTTGGAGTTGGCCCCGACCCGCAACCCGAAGCCGGAAAGCATGGTGTCGCGATAGAAAACCTGACCGCTCGTGGGATACGGAACTTCATCGACTGCGCGGCGCGTAAGACGTAGATTTGGCATTGTGACCCTCCTTCTGGCCACAAATCATTATAAGCACATCCAGAGAAAAAGCTCGACCTTTCATCGAGTTATGTGGTGCGCGAGGATGTTGTGCAAAAGAATGAAAGCGCGTCAAATCCCGGTTGAGCCAATGGAAGAAAAAAATGTTAAGCAGCAACTCGAATCTGTCCAGAAAGCTGCTATATTGAGAATACGTCGGAGGTTCTTCGGATCGACGCGGTCGAAAATGGCTGCATGTATGAAAAAGAACTGAGTACACTGATTTTTGTGAACCTCCAAAATGCTGACTTTTAAGCAAGGAGGTTCCTGTTATGGATCCCCATTTCTACTCTATGTGTAATGCAGGCCTTGAAAGCCTGTACGGGCTCACGAACGTTGGCTCGACCAATGAGACTGTCCAATTCGAAGACGGTTCACTGGTCGAGGTAGGCGATACGATCGCCGATCCTAAGCCCACGGTTGAAGAGCAAATGATCCTGGAAGACATGCACGGGGAGGTCCGCACGTTCGTTGAGGGGCTGACGCCGTATCTGCAATGTGTTGTCATCCGCCGTTTTTGGATGAATCATTCCCCCCAGAAAATCGCTGATGACCTCGGTCGCCGCCGCCCTGCGATCTACGACGCGCTGGCTCGTGTGACCCGCTTGGGACAGCGTGACTTGGCGCCTGTGCTCGCCCAGTAAGCAATATGGTGGCCCAATTGGGCCACCTCCGAAATCTACGCGGTCGAAAATGGCTGCAGAAAAGAAGGAAGACAGACATGGCCAATCAACTTGAGCTTCAGATTCAGTATGCCGACGACATGGATAAGAACGGCATCGACTACACATTCGCCGTCGGCGAGGCATTCGTCGAATCTATGCGAAACACTCGCTACGATCACACCGGAACCGCAATTGATGAATTGATCGACAACGCTATCGAAGCGAGTGCAAACGTGATCAGCATTGCTTTCGGTTTCGAGAAGAAGGGAATTAAGAGCCCTAACGCAATTGCCATTATCGACAATGGACATGGCATGAAGCCTAACATGCTTCGGCGTGCGGCTGCTTGGGGAGGCACTCACAGACATGCCGCTGAAAAGCGTGAGGGCATGGGGCGCTTTGGGTTTGGCCTTCCCAGCGCTTCGGTAAATCAGGGAAGGCGGTTTACGATCTATTCGAAGCTGCAAGGTGGTGACTGGAATTCTGTCACAGTCGACTTGGATGACATCCGAGATCACAAGTATTCTCCTGTACCTGGAAAGGTGGAAGTGCCGGAAACCTCACCCGACAACTTGCCCCATTGGGTCGTCGAAAATATCAAAACTAATTTCCCGGCAGGGGAATTGAATCACGGCACAGTAGTGGTGTGGGAAAAACTTGATCGGCTTTCGTGGTCAACCTCAACAGGGCTGGAGAATAATCTCCTGCCCCATTTTGGGACGAACTACAGGAATTATCTGTCTCAAACACAGATCGTTTTAAACAACACCCAGATTGTGGCGGTCGATCCCCTATTCATCACACCTGGCGCTCGGTTTTACGACGAGAATGCACTCAAGGCTGCATCACTGGGCTCTAAGGATGTCATCGTGAAATCGAAGAGAACGGGCAACCCCTGCACGGTCAAGGTGCGATACGCTTCGATCCCACCCGGATTCTATGCAAAGGATCCGAACGAAAACTTGAGAGGCTTCAGTAATGCTAGGTCTCGGGTTAAATCTCAGAACCTTGGTATCATCATTTGCCGAATGGGACGCCAGATTGACGTCATCGACAAGGTAAGTGTGCAGGATGGGCACAAGGGGTGGTCTGGCCTTGGGCGATTGAATGGCAACGATGATCGCTATTGGGGGTTGGAAATCGATTTCCCGGCTGATTTGGACGAAGAGTTTACCATCGCCAATACAAAGCAGGGTGTGATCATTTCCGACCGGATTTGGGAGCTCCTAAAAGATGATGGTGTTGTGACCGCAGTCAAAAGTATGCGCAAGGCATATCAAGACGCGGTCAGCAAGAAGGCAAAGGAAACGGAACAGGATGAGACAAAACTTCGTCCATCCGAAATTGCTGCAAAGAAGGGTGCAGAGCAAACTAAACCGGGAAAAGTCCAAGCTGTTTCGCCCGAGCGTGAAGAGCAAGCGAAGAAGAATTTTGAAGAATTCTTCAAAAACGAAGCAAAGCAGCGCAGAATTCCAGAATCGGAAGCGAAAGTGCAGGCGGAGGAAGAGGCCAAGAAACGACCATATAAGGTCGAATTCGAATCCATGCCCGACGCACCTTTCTTTCGGATGGAGCAGCGCGGTCCAATGAAAGTGCTTCATGTAAATATGGCACATCGGTTCTATAAGGACATCTATGCTAGCCCGTCAGCTACACGCTTTATGCGCAATGCTCTGGAGGTGGTGCTGATTTCCATTGGCGAAGGAGAACTGGACGCGATTGGGAACGTCAGCAAGGAAAGCTTCTACCACGTTGAGAAGCTTGAGTGGTCGAAGAAGATGAACGTAATGCTTGGCGCTCTGAGCGAATTTGCAGAAGTCGTAGACGACGAAGCGGCCTAAGGCGACAAGGGAATGGCAAAAGAGCCCACTGCGGTGGGCTCTTTCTGCCGTTATGAACTATGAAAAACAACAATCTAAAGAAAGCGTTCGCTCCCAATAGGCTTCCCACAAAGCTATTCGATGCGCTTGCAACAACGGTTAAATCTCAGTCTCAAGAAGACTCATACGATGTAGCTGTTTGTTACCGGAATCAAGCACGCAATCACGTCCTTAGCGGGAACGATGGCAACGCTGATTCTGAACAACTTCGCCTTGCTGTTTGCTATTCGATGCTGGCCGATTTCACGGAACAAGGTTGGAGTATCGCAGTTCAAGACAATCAGATCTTCGTCGAGCAGCCATCCATTGACTGGACGGAAGACGAAACGGAAGCACAAGTTAAGAAACGAATTCGCAAAGGGTTTGAAGCCGTCAGCAACCGCCAACTGGCCGACCCGACCAACCGCGAGTTTATTCGCCGCATGGAAGCCCAAAGAGAGTTCGAGGGTAAGACAGTGTCGGTTCTCGATGTTATCGACGATGGGGCAGAACTTGCTAATGAATTAAGACGGTTGGCTGCCGAGCCATCGGAAAAGGCATTGGAAAAAGTCTCGGCAGTAATTTGTCCAGAGTTGGTTGAGTGCCGGGGGGATGAGAAATGCCCTTACACTGGTTACCGCTTGCAGGACATTTGGCGGTACTTCCGACATACATGGTCTCTCGAATACAAATTGTTGCCGGGCAGAACGATGCGGATGCTGGTTCGAAATTCTGCTCGCCCGAACAAGCCTGTCATCGGTATTGTGTTGCTCGCCAGTCCAACGGCGAACCTTCTGAGTCGAGACAAGTGGATCGGATGGACATTTGACGAAGTCATCTCCGGCCTTCTGGAACAACGGTGGAGCGCCGAAGACGTCGGACGCAAGCTTTTTGATGCAATCAAATCTGCGATCAAGCAGATACGCACAGACGATTTGGTTCCTCGAAGTGCCCTAAACCATCCAAAGCCAGAGCATTTCTTTGCACTAGACCAGACGGTTCACAAAGCTCTCCAAGATCGGGCACGAGACTTGGAACTAGAAACCGCCGACTATCTCGTTGATATCCGTGGGCTCGACAAATCGAAAATCACAAACAAGCAGTGGAAAGAACTTTCCGAGACTTCATTGTTCAAAAAGAAACGAGCGGAGCAGCTTATTCCTCTTTTGAAGGCGCTTGGAACTATGAAAGAGTATGGGTTTGATAAGCGCCCCGGCACTGCCCTCTACGAAGCCCTTGTAGAAAAAGATGGAAAACAAGCGGTTCAAACCGCGCTGGGTGAAATAAAGAAAGTGCATTTGGCCTCAGAGGTCGCCGATCTTTCCGTATGCGGCGCTGTCGCGCCATACAACATGCTTATTGGTGGAAAGCTGGTTACAGCCGTTATGGCATCCGAAGAAGTGCGTGAAATCTATGAGCAAAGGTATGGAAAGCAGGTCAGCGAAATCTCTTCCCAAATCAAAGGCCAACGGGTACAGCGGTCTTCGGATTTGAAACTGTTGACGACAACAGCTCTTTATGGGGTTGGCAGCAACCAATACAGCAGCCTGACCTTGCGGGCGTCTAAACACCCCGAGCTAGCAAGCGATGTCGTGTGGAAAAAGATTGATAGCAGTACAGGTTTTACCGTTACCCACATCAGCGATGAAACGGTTCAACTCATGCGAACACTGGGCATCAAGGAGTACGGTCGCCGAAGGATCAATAGTGTTTTTGGAGAGGGTAGTAGCCCCAGAACACGCCAGATCCGCGAAGGATTAAATCTGCTAGGCATTAACAACAGTGAGCTTCTTGAGCAGCCCAACAAGAAGAAAGTGTACGGCTGTGAGCTGTTTCCTGGGGCAAAAGGCCAATTGCTTGGTTTTGGAGATGTCGGAACTGGCGCTGAGGTTAGATCAAGCTCAGTCGCCGCAATTTCAGGAAGTTGGGCGAAACGCTGGCTATTGCGGAGACTGGAAAACGAAAAGGTGCTGAATGATCTCGCACGCTTTAGACCAGTTCATATCTCCGAAGAGCTCAAATCACGGTCAGACAAGTTTGCAGAAGTAAGGCAGAATTGAGAAATTACCCTTCCTCGTAGGGGTTCCCTATCTCATCAAGTATCATACTGGCGGTTTGAGCTAGCTGTTTGATTCGATCTGGGCATATGCAATTGGAGCGCCCTTCATCAACTAAAGACTGGAGGATGCTTTTCATTTCTGGACTCCTGCGAATGAGCGAGACTTCGGTTTCAAACCGCTCAAGGTATTTTCTACTTCCTGAGATAATCGTACCGACGTGATGTTGGTCGCCGTCCGCAAAGCAAAAAATGTCTTTTCGATCAGTTCTAACTGTGTCTGCTACAAGCCAAGCGCGCTTTTTCATGGGCATCCTCGAGGTGGTCCTAGAGAAAGAGATAGCATAACTATCTGAAATGTATCTGAAAATCGTCACGGGATGTCCTAGAGTATGCTAAAGTGTCAAGCGAGATGTGTTTGAGCATGTGTAGCAATGTTGACTGTAAGTACCTGGGAATGACTCGGACACATTCTTGGGTTGAACGCGCAAGATTCACATGCTCTGTGGGCTGTAGGTAGGTGGCAAACAAGCAAAGGTGTTCGGAATGCGCCGTATTTCAGCAAGAAGATTCGATGCGCTTTGTTATGTCCGCGCTCCCCACATGCATTTGATGGCGAGGGAAGTCCGGCATTACGAGTCGCAGGACCGGACAAACCTAGCGATAGTGGTTCTTGACTACACCGATCGCGATTTCGGTTTCATTATCTTGGGCCGTGATTCACGGGAACTATTTCGGGCAATTGAAGTAAGTTCAGACTGGTTCCCAAATCCGGACTTGGCAGAAGAAGCGCTTTCACTTGCAATACAGAAATATGAAGGCGACGGACAAGCTTGTTACCCGCAAGACGACGAAACCGGAAGCCCGCACAATATCTATGAACCTCGAGTTTCCCCAGAGAAGCAGCATCAGTATTTCAAGGTTCTAGTTGAAGAGCCGCGTATGGAAGCAGCTAGGAGAATCATTCAAGAGATTGCATTTTCGTTCGTGGACGTAGACGGAAATTACATCGAGCAGTTTCAATCTACCGCATTTGATCAACGGCTTTGGGAGCTATTTTTGTATGTTCTTTTCCACAAGGAGCTCTTTGAAATTGACAACACACAAAGTGCTCCCGATTTCCACCTAAAGAAGTTTGGTGAAGAGCTGTTCGTAGAAGCCGTTACCGTTGGTGCGAACCCAGATTTTGATGTTGTGGCGGATACGCCCGCGATGGTTGCTGAACTCTCGAAGGACTACGCGCCAATCAAGTTTGGCAGTGCTCTGTTCTCCAAGATTAATCGCAAACGCCAGTATTGGGAGCTACCACACGTTGCTGGGAAGCCGTTTGTTTTGGCTGTTCATGACTACCATGGTTTGGCCGATGGCCTAAACCTTGGATCGATGACTTGGACGAGAGCTGGCCTCGTAAACTACCTGTATGGGGTAAGGGACGAAGTTGAGACACGAGATGGCGAAATTGTCGGTCCAAAAATGATTGTGGGGCGTAGCGGTCTGGAACCTGCGCGTCGGAAGATTCATGAGCACAGGTTCAAACACAAGGTGATACCAAGTCGGTTTTTCGATCAACCTAATGCTGAGAACGTGAGTGGCGTCCTTTTCTCTAACGGCGCGACGATTACTACGTTTAACAGGATGGGAAAGATTTCTGGTTTAGGAGGCGCTGATGTGAAAATGATCCGAACAGGGATTTGGGTGGGTGACGACGGAGTGACAACTTTCCCCTTCGCCGAAGACGTGGATGGTGAGGATTATGACGAGGCTTGGGGTGACACGGTTACACTATTTCACAATCCAAGGGCAAAGCATCCTATTGATCCGGATCTTTTTCCCGAGATCGGGCATGCGGTATTCGATCCCATCGCATTCGAAGTGAAGTATTCACTTCCCCCTAAGCATGTAATGAGTTCGTCAACCATGGTCATTGCTCCGACTCCCAATGAAAACGAAGCACCAGCGGCGAACGATCCTTAAAACCCCGGAATGTGAACCCAGACATCTGCCAAACGCGGACAATCTGAAGTATGTTGTCTCTGAGGGGGTATTTTCTGGATCCCTTTCTTTAGAGTTGACGCAATAGTAGGGCACCGTTTTGGACGCTAGTAGGGGATTAGTAGGGTGTATGTGTCAAACAATCGGAAACGTCATGTGGTTGCATCCAAAGGCTCACTCTGAATTAGTCAATAAATCGTAGGGAGTTAAGCGACCGGCGGTGGCTCGGTCCAGCTCTATGCAACGACCCGACGCCAAAATTCGTAATTCTTTGGCCAAAGTTTCATACCCACTACGATCATCTGCTTCCTAACGCCCGCGCTGAAACAAGAAAACACGTAGCTTGTCTGTCGAAGGGTCTGTTTTCCAAGTTTGTGTCCAGACGTTTCGCAGTTGCAGCGAATGGCCGCGTCCACTGGTCGTGTCAAAATATGCAGCTGCAGTCCACGACATTCTGCTCTCCTTCCGGAAATTCGCCGCCCTGGAGCATCTGGCCCTGAGCGCAGTTCGCGGCTAGCACTCACCGCCCAGAGCCGACCTTCACTCGTCAATCGCAATGCTGCGATGCAGCCCTCCGAAGGAGACATTTGCGGCAGGCGCAGAACGTCAGTCACGCGGTACTTAGACGGTCCGGATTGGGGAAGCTGTGCTGCGGCGGTGGTGACCCCCGATGACTGGCCGGATTGCCCTGCCAATGAGCCTGAATTTGGAGAAACTCGTCCATTCGGCTAGCATGATGGCATTTCAGTTTCATGCATTCTGGGGGGGCTCAATGACCGCAATAAATGTCAATTCCATTTCAAACGAAGGGTTGCCGACACCTTTTGTCGATTTCCGGGGTGTGGATCAATCCGCCTCGCAGCGTTTGACCACGCTTTTGCGAGATCGGCCACCCGTGGAAGACACCAGTACACTCACCGAGTATTTCGCAGAAGCCGGAATAGAACCGACGTTCCACGACGGTCTGCTGGCGTGGTTCTATGGCTACGATGATCCTTGCGATTGTTGGCGCCGGGTCAATATCAACGATTTGCGGTATGACGAGACAGCGGCGATGTTCTCAGTTTTGGATGGCATAGATGCAACCACAGCAGAGCTGATCCAGAAAATCCGCAGCACCCAGCCCCGCCCAACAGGATTCGACGAGTTTTCGGGGCAATTGTTAGACGCCGGGGTCCCTGCACCGATAGTCGAACGTTTGTCCGTCTGGATGGATGCAGAAATCAATGACGTCACCAACATGGCGAACGACGCGGAATGCATCGCGGCGCTAGCCGAGGTGCCAGTTCTGGTCGCAGTCTCGCCGACAGAAGCCGCGCCTGGTGACACAATCAAACTTGACGTGCGGAACCTGCAAAAGAGCTCTCGGACCTGGGTCGAAATCAACGGATATCCAGCCGAAACGCTCCGGTTTGATGTTAGCGAAAACCTTATCGAGTGCCAGGTGCCAGACGAGGTTGCCGACAACGCAACGATAGAGATTTTTTTGAGTGGAATGCCTGGGCCTGTCGCAGGCGACTTGACGATACTGCCCAAGATCATTCAGCAAGATTGCCCGGAATCCATAGACACGCGGGTCATTGCGCTAGGCACGACGGCATCGGTTCTGATTGATGTGGAACGCACCAATCCGCTTACAGACGAGCTGTTCTCCGAGACGCTGCAGACCGAATACTTCTGCGGCACCAACAGTGTTGTGCTGCGCGGCGGTGCGATGAACGCGCCGGTCCCGATCAACTACACGATGACGGGCGTTCTTAGTCCGACACTCTATGGGCTGATCAGCTCGACCTCTGTTCTTGCCGCGATGAATGTCGTCCAATTGATCGGACGCAAGGAGAAGGATGCGTCCGGCAAAGAGCGGGTCGTCTATTACTTCTTTCGGGACGGTAAGTGGTGGCGCATCCGCGATCCGGAAAGCAAGCATCCCGAAGATCCAAACGCCATCGATGTGCGCGATGATATCCCCGACAAGAACTTCACCGAAGCCGACGCGACGACGACCGAGGAATTGCGCGAGAAATTCTTTCCCACAGGCTGGGAAGAAAACTGGCGCGAGTTTGAGGAATCGCAGAGAGTCCAGATGCAACTGATGTGGGCAATTGGTTGGCAGATGGGAGGCGGTGACGCGGAATCGGCCAAGCTGGTGTTCGATATCAAAAAGGGCCTCGACGCAGGCAAAAGTTGGGACGAAATCCTTGGCGAACACTGGCGCACTATATTGTACAGTGTCATCTTTGGGGTGGCGCTGGGCAGTGCGGGTAAACTCTTGCGGGTCCTCAAACGGTTCTTCCGTTATATGTTTCCGAAACTGATTGAGCGCATTACGCGGATCGTCAAAAACGGCGATGACATCACGATTACAACGACTCCGGAAACCTGGGTCGGCAACACGTCCGGAAAACTGGGTAAGAAAGTCGGCGGCAAGGGAATCACTGCGCGGGTCACCGGGCGGATCGATCGCGGCAGAAATGTTCTATACTGCACACCGACTGATACGCCGTGGGAAAACGCAACCGGACGGCGTGGCTTCGCACGGGATCTGTTCGAGAACTGGCTCGAAAAGCTGAAGAAGTTTGCGAGGGAAAAGAAAGTTGGAAATGTTGAGATCGACGTAGAAACCATATCCGAAGAAGGTGCCAAGATGGCACGCGAACTAAATTTCGTCAAAGTTTCGGAGAAGACGGTCGGTGGCGTCACGCGAGCCAAGTGGACCCGGATTTATCCCGTGGATTAGGATAGTGGGTGCTGTCAGACGAATGCGAACTAGTCTCTACTACGACAGTGAAGCTGCCTTTTATGCCGCGCCATGCACACGCCACTCGGACAGAGCGGCGCCTCGTTTCAGCTTGAATTTTTTTCTGCTGTATAGCGCGCGTTCCTGGTTGAAGAGGTTGTGAACTGAAGCGCGCACGGTGACGAATTTCTGCAAAGTTCGCGTTCGGCGCAAGCGCAGCATGGCCCCCTTTGGTCGTCGAAACGGTAGGTGTGAATTCTCCACCCGATTACTGAGCCACCGCCCTATCGTCTGCTTTTGGGCGTTTCCGATAACTTTCATGGCCGCGCCGTATGACCGCAATCTATCCGTCACGACCGCTTCCGGATTGCCAAAGCGCTTCATTGATTTCCTGAGGAATTTCAAGACTGCCTTACGATCTCGGCGCTTAGTGATGTAGCGTTCCAGGACCGCGCCTTCATGATCTACCGCCCGCCAAAGGTAGTGCGTCTCACCGTTGATTTTCACGATGACCCCATCCAGATACCAACGCCAGTTTGAGTATGCACGCATCCGACTGGCCCGCTTCCTGCGGATATCAGAGGCGAACAACGGGCCAATTCTGTTCCAACAGAACCGAACTGTTTCGTGACTGATTTCGATGTCGCGTTCATGCAGTAGATCTTCGACATTTCGTAGTGACGGCGGAAATCGAACCTACAGCATCACCGCCAGGCCGATGATTTCGGGGCTAGTTTTGAAGTAGCGGAATGGGGAAGGTTTGGACATCCGGGGAAGCTACGGTACCGCCCTGCCCGGCTCAAGCCGGTTTCCTCTGCCAACACTGGCGATTAGATATGGTGAAAACGCCAGGTCGAAAACAGACGTCAATTCACAACATCAGTTGTGGCAGCCAGGTCGCCAGCCATGGAAACCACAAAACCAACAGCGCCGCGACCAGGATCAACAGGAAATATGGCGTTGCGCCGATAAATATCTGCGCAAGCGTGACCGTTCTGTCAGACACCGCGCCTTTCACGGTGTAAACCAACAGTCCGAACGGCGGCGTCAGCAACCCCGCCTCGATCACGAGGATGCCAAAGATCGCAAATGCCACCGGATCAACGCCGAGCACCAGCGCGATCGGGGCAAAAATCGGAACTGTCAGCAGGATGATGGACACGCTGTCGATCAACATCCCAAGCAAGATCCAGATCAGCATCATCAGCGCGATGATCAGCCACGGTTCTACCCCAAGCCCCAGGAACAATGCCTTGATGTAATTCACTGCTCCCCCGATGGCGAGCAGGCGTGAATACATCTGCGCCGTGATCAGCAGGAACATGATCGGCGCCGTGGTTCGCCCCGCCTGGAAAATTGCGTGAACAATGTCGGCCCATCGCATGCCCTTGATTATGCCGATCACCAGCGCGCCCAGCGCCCCAAAACCCGCCGCCTCGGTCGGGGTGAACATGCCTGTCCAGATGCCCCCGATTACCAGCAAAATCAGGGAAAGAATGCCCAATCCCCCGATCAGTTCTGATCGCACCTCTTGCGGGGTCAGTTCCACCAAAGGCTCGGCGAATGCAGGGGCGATATCTGGATTTCGGATCGCCGCTATGATGACATATGCGGCAAACAGCCCTGCCAGAATGATACCCGGAACAATGCCCGCGATGAACAATGCACCGACGCTCATCTCTGTCAGGATCGCCCAGACAATCAGCAATACAGACGGTGGGATCAACATGCCCAGGCACGCTGATCCTGCAACCGCTCCAAGTGCGAAAGTCTGGTTGTAGCCCACTCTCTTCATTTCGGGGTAGGCAATTCGCGAAAACGCGGCCGCTGCGGCGATGGAAACCCCTGTAACGGCGGCAAACACGGTGTTGCCGGCAATCGTGGCGATCGCCAGTCGCCCGGGCAGTTTTTTCAATGTGCGGTCACAAATCCGGTACAAATCCCCCGCCGCCCCCGATCGCGAGATAAAGTCGCCCATCAGCACGAACAGCGGGATCACAGCAAAGACATCCTTTCGCACAGCCTCGAATGCCGTGTTGCCAAGGATCGAAATCGCCGCTTCGAAACTGCCCAGCATCAACCAGACGCCGAACCCCGAACAAACCGCCAGCGCGACACCGATATGCGTTCCCAGCAAGATCAGAAGGATCAGCAGCGCCAACATCCACAGAGCAATATCACCACCCATGGCGTCAGACCTCTTCTTTCACAGGATTCAATGAACCCCGGGCTTCTGTGCCGTTGATCAAACGGCCCGTCCAGTCATACCAAATCATCGACAGATAAGCGTAAGCCCCGAAAACAGAGATCACCAAAACCGTTCCGCGCACCGGCCATGTCGGCACCCGAAGCGATCCCTCGCCTTCGTATTCACCGATCCGATAGGCGTCCCAAAACGATGGCCAGGTGCTCCACAACACCGCCATGAAAACACCAAAACCCAGGATCGCGCCGAACGTCCTCAGCACTTTTTGAATTCCGGGCGGCATCGCATCTGCAAAAATCGACGTACGCAGCATCGACCCCGAATAGATTGCCAGCGGCAGTTGCAGAAAGGTGATCGCAACGACCGAATTCTGCAAAATTTCTTTGGTGCCGGGAATCGGACTGTTGAACAAACTCCGGCCTGCCACGTCCCCGAAAATCAGAACCGCCAGTGCTAGCGTCCAGAATGCCGAAAAAAGATGCACTACGCGCGCGATTTTTATCATCGCTCCCATGAACCTCCCCATTCAAAAGACGCTTTCAATACGCTTGAGCCGAAGCTAGCGGTTCCCCCTTTCGGGTCAAGTCGAAAGTAAGCAGTCGATAAATTAGAAACTGGCAATCGCATCCGGACGGTTGACTGCACGGAATTTCTATGAGGAAATGCATGTAGTTTAGCGGTCGATAAATAAGTGCTCGCGTTCGGGGTAACGGTCGAAACAAGGGCCATTCGGATCAAAAGAGCATTGGACAACTTGGGAGGACTAATATGTTATCATTTGGAAAGATCGGCGTTGGTGCCGTTGCATTATTTGCCTTTGGCACCGGGGCGTTATTCGCTGATTCGACGATCACGTTGAGGATCGGCGCTGGCCACCCCAACGGCCCCGCGGTCTATGTGGCCGACACTGCCAATTTCTTCGTACCCGAGGTCAAACGCCGGGTAGCCGAGGAAACCGAGCATGAGGTTGAGTTCGTCGAGGGTTACGGCGGTGCGATCGCGGGCGTGGCCGAAACACTGGAATCCGTGCAGAACGGTATTCTTGACATTGGTGCCTACTGTATCTGTTTTGAGCCAGCCAAATTGTTCCTGCACAACTTCCCCTATTACGCGCCCTTTGGCCCACAGGATGCAGTACAGCAGATGAAGGCCACCCGCGCCGTCTATGATCAGGTGCCGTGGCTCACAGAACAGTTTACGTCGGAATACGATCAGGTGTTGCTGGGGCTTCATGGCTGGGACAACTACCACCTTGGCACCACCGATCCCTGGGATACGGTCGAAGATCTGAAAGGTGTCAAGATCGGCGGTGCCGGACCCAACCTGCCGTGGCTTGAATATGCCGGCGCCGTGCCGGTGCAATCAACCTTGCCTGATGGATATTTATCCTTGCAAACAGGTGTTTATAACGGCTGGTTGATGTTTCCCTCGGCTTATCTGGGATTCAAATTCTTCGAGCCTGCGCCGAACTACACCTTGATAGGGTTCGGTTCGATGGGGGTGAACGCGCTGACGATGAACAAGCGCAAATTTGACAGTCTGCCCGAGGACGTCCGCCAGATCATCGTCGAAGTTGGCCGCGCCTATGAAGATCAGGCAGGTCAATCCAACAATGCGCGTCAGGCCGCCGGTCTGAAGGGACTTGCCGATGTCGGCGCCAACATCAAGGAACTGGGGGAAGACGTGCGGACCGATTGGGCCAAATCACTTGCAGAATTCCCCAATCGCCAGGCTAAGGAAGCGGATGGTCGCGGGATGCCCGGCACCGAGGTGATGAAAGCATATCTGGCCGCCGTGGATGCGTCTGGCTACCAATGGCCATTTGCCTACTCGATCGACTAGGAACGGAAGGGTCGCCTTTCGGCCCATCCCCAAGAAAATAACAGAAAGCGCGGGTCAATCGCCCGCGCTTTTCTTTTTCGATCATCTGGTACGGTGTGACGGGTCTGTCAGACCCTCCCCAACGCTTTCAGGATGCGTTCAGGCGTCATCGGCATCTGCCAGATCGAGGTATTCAATGGCCGCAACGCATCATTGACCGCGTTCAGAATCGCCGCAGGCGCACCGCCGGTTCCGGCTTCGCCCGCCCCCTTGGCCCCAAGCGTCGAGGTCTTGGTCGGTGTTTCAACATGTACGACCGAGATATCCGGCATTTCGCCCGCCATCGGCACCAGATAATCCGCCATCGTCGCATTCAACAACTGGCCGTCATCGGAATAGATGCATTCTTCGTACAATGCCCCGCCGATACCTTGAACCACGCCACCCCTGATTTGTTCATCAACCAGTTGCGGGTTGATTACCCGGCCGCAGTCCTCAACCGCCCAGAAGTGGAGGATCTTCACGAATCCGGTCTCAATATCCACCTCGATATGTGCCGCCATCGCGCTGTTGGTAAAGACAAAGGGAAAATCGGTCACCCGATAGTGCCGGGTCGCGATCAGTTCCGGTTTGCAATCGGGCGGCAGTTCATTGCCGCGGTAATAAACGGTGCGCGCCAAATCACGCAGGCTGATCCTTTCGGCTTGGTTTGCGGCATCGACAACCAGACCATCGCGAATATCCAGTGCGTGCTTGTCGGCCTGCAACATTGTCGCGGCCACGTCCAGCACCTGCTCTTTCAGCGCCTGCGCTGCCAGCAGCATCGCCTCGCCGCCAATGCCCGCGCCCCGCGACGCCCAGGTGCCGCCGCCATAAGGGACGTTGTCGGTGTCGCCGGTGGTGATCTTTATCCGGTCCATATCGATCCCAAATACATCCGCCGCGATCTGCGCCAGGATCGTGTTGGTGCCCTGCCCCTGCTCGGTGATTGAACTTGAGGCATGTAGCGCCCCGCCCGCGTCCAGCCGTATCGTCGCACCGTCCTGCGCCGAAATGGGCGCACCGCCAATGCCATAAAACATCGGGCTGGGGTTGGTGACCTCGACCATCGTGACCAATCCGATGCCGCGATAAATGCCGTTGTCACGCTGCGCCGCCTGATCTGCGCGTAATCCAGCGTAATCCATCTCGGCGATCAACCGGTCCAGCGACTGGTGATGTGACAGGTCGTCGAATTTCATCCCCGACGCCGACGTGCAGGGATAGGCATCATCTGCAATCAGATTGCGACGACGAATCTCAACCGGGTCCAGATTAATGGTAGCAGCAGCATCCTCGATCAATCCATCTGCGATGGCCATCGCGATCGGGTGGCCAACGGCGCGATACTGACACATCAGGTTTTTATTCTGGAATACAACACGCCCACGCGCGCGGTAGTTTTCGATCCGATACGGAGCGCCGGTCAGATTCAGGACCTGATTGCATTCGATGGCCGAAGTGCGCGGATACATCGAGTACGGACCGATACCGGTAAGGTCATCAAAATCCAGCCCGACAATACAGCCGGTCGCGTCCACGGCCATCCGCGCGGTCACCACATGGTCACGCGCATGAATGTCGGACAAGAAACTTTCGTTGCGATCGGCCACAAACTTTACCGGGCGCTTCAGAAGTTTCGCCGCAACGGCCGTCGCGACGTCATCGCCATAGGTGTGGATCTTGATCCCGAACGATCCCCCCACATCATGGGCCACCACACGTACGTTTTCTTCGGGCAAATCCAGATGCTTGGCCAGCACCGATTGCATCATGTGCGGTGCCTGCCCCGAATACCAATAAGTCAGCCGACCTTCTGACGGATCATAATCAACGACCGAGGCACGGGATTCCAGCGTCACCCCTGTGTGACGACCAAACCGAAAGGTTCGTTCCACCACTGTGACATCATCGCGGGCGAACGCCGCATCGACATCACCCGCGTCGACCAGCCTTTCCCACGCCAGATTGTCTCCAAATTCTTCGTGAATGACCGGCGTGCCCGCGTCCAAGGCGGTTTCGGCGTCGCAAACCGCTGGTAGCGGATCAAGATCAGCCTCTATCAAAGCGAGGGCATCCTCGGCTTCGGCGCGGCTTTGTGCGACGACCATCGCAATCGGTTCGCCCTGCCAGCGCGCGACATCCACCGCCAATGGCATTTGCGGGGCCGAGCGCAGACCGGTCAAATGGGTCAGCGTGCCAACATATGGCGTCACATGGTCGACGAAATCCGCACCCGTATAGATGGCCACGACCCCCGGCATCGCGCGCGCCTCTTCTAGACCAAATCCGTCAATACGGGCATGAGCATAGGGCGAGCGCAAAAAGGCCGCATGCAACATGCGCGGTAATTGCAGATCATCGACGAATTTCCCGCGCCCCTCCAGCAGTCGCCGGACGTCAGGGCGGGGAACAGAGCGGCCTATATAGCTGTTGGGCCGGTCGAACAAATGCAACGGCTCATTCATGCCCCAACCCCCTTTTCGATCACATCACACACTGCATCGACAACGGCCTGATAGCCGGTGCATCTGCAATAATTCCCCGAAATATGTTCCCGGATCGCTGCGCGGTCGGCGCCGCCGCCGGCTTCGACATATTCCAGCGCAGAGGCCAACATGCCCGGCGTACAAAAGCCGCATTGGAGCGCATTTCGCGCCTCGAACGCGTCACGAAGTTCTTGGCCCCGTCCGTTTTCGGCCAAGCCCTCGATCGTGGTAACAACGGACCCTTGCGCCTGTACTGCCAGCATCAGACAGCCGCGGATCATGGTGCCGTCAACTTCGACCGTACAAGCACCGCAGACGCCGTGTTCACATCCGACATGACTGCCCGTCAGCCCAAGATCGCCACGTAAAAAATCCACGAGGTTGCGCCGGACCGGAACGTTTGCCGAAACCAATTCGCCGTTAACAGTCAGCGATATCGCCTGTGTTTGTGTCATCAGCCAAGCCCCTTTAACGCACGTTTCAAAACCACCCCTGCAAGGTGCCGTTTAGTACCTGACTCTGCGTTCAGATCGCCGTCAAACGGTAACGCGTCGAGACTATCGAGAGCGGATTGAACCGCAGCGTCCGAGATGCCGGAAGACAGCGCCAGTTCTGCCCCCGTGGCCCGGATCGCGCGATCTGCGTTGCCGAAGAACGCGATTTTGGCTGCGCCCTGGGCAGGGATCGCGATCGCGACCCCGGCCATGGCGTAATCCCCATGACGGCGGGCGAGTTCGTAAAACCCAAACCGGTCATCTGGTTCGCGTTGGGGAATTGAAATCGCGGTGATCAGCTCTGCGTCTTCCAGCGCGGTTTCATACAAGCCCAGAAAGAAATCATCCGCCGCCACCCGACGTTTCCCGTTTGCCCCTTCGACCTCTACCGTGGCACCCAGTGCCAGCATAACCGCAGGCATTTCCGCCGCCGGATCAGCAAGGGCGATACTGCCGCCGATGGTACCACGGTTGCGAATGGCAGCATGCGCAATATGGGGCAGCGCCAACCGAATAAGCGGGGCGTGGGTTGCAATTTCGTCCGACTGCGCAAGTTCAGCGTAACGGGTCATCGCACCTATCGTGACAATGCCATCGGCCACGTTGATGCCGCGCAAATCGTCTATCGCGTTCAGATCGACAATCGTCTCAGGGGCGGCCAGACGAAAATTCATCATCGGCATCAGGCTTTGCCCGCCCGCCAATGGCATTGCCTCATCGTCGGCAAGAATTGCCAATGCATCTTGCAAGGTGTCTGGTCGGACATACGAAAAATCCGGAGCCTTCATGATTCCCCCAATTGCAACCCGGCAATATCTCTGTTGCGCTTGACACCGGATGCTACACATTATTTATCACTCTATAAATAACGATCAAGAACTTATTCGGATGCCAGAATGGTCGACGTCAAACCCAAGACACAGATCGAAATGGAAATGTCGGCCACTGGCCAGTCGCAAGCCTCGAGCCTACGCGGCGACCCGAGGCAGCGGCATCACGATTGCCACTGATTTGAAAACCCCGCCGCTTTGATGCGGCATCAAGGAGCCAAATAATGACGAACAAACTCATGCCCAATACGCAAGCACCTGACCTGTCGCTTCCTCTTGTTGGCGGCGGAACATGGACGCTGGCTGAACAATCGCCCGAAATGTTCACCATGGTGGTCTTTTACCGCGGCCTGCATTGTCCGGTCTGCAAAGGCTATATGAGCAAACTCGAGGCGTTGATGGACGCCTATTCCGAGGCTGGATTTTCTGTCGTCGCCGCGTCGATGAATGACAAAACTCTGGCAGAGCAGTCAGCATCAGAATGGGGCATTAGCAAATTGCCCATGGCCTATGGGCTGGACGAAGCCACGGCAAAGGCCTGGGGCCTTTATATCAGCGAAGGTATCAACGACGTCGAGGCAAAGATGTTTTGCGAACCGGGAACGTTCTGGGTGCGGCCGGACGGTTCCTTGTATTTGATCGACATTGCGAACATGCCATGGCCACGCCCCGATCTGGAATTCTTGTTGTCGAAAGTCCCGTTGATCAAAGAGCGGAACTATCCCGCACGCGGCGGCTATTCGGGCTGAGCAGCACCCCGAATTCTGGCAAGTTCCCGAATAAACGCGTCCAGCGAGCTTTCGATAACAAAGCGCTTGTTATCAAGCTGGGCGCGTTCATAAACCAGTTTCCGTACCCCGTAGTAATAGATGCCACCATGCAGCACCCATGCATATTCAATCTCGTCTTTCGTTGGCGTCAAATCGTCCAGCCCGTCCTCGAACCGACATTCACGCACGATGGGTATCAGGATGCGATCCCTCACACGCACCAGGTAGCGGCGATTGATATCGACCCCTTTTAGTCCGGAAAACAGGAATATCCGCATCCAGTCAGCCCGGAAAACGACATCCGTATAGCTGTCGTAAAACGCGATCATACGTTCGCGGACCGGCAAGCTTCGGTCGGCGATCATTGCGTCCCATTCGTCGCGCCAACGGTTAACGTAAACGGCTTTGTAGACCTCTGTAATCAGGTCGTCCTTGCTGGGGAAATACCTATAAAGCAACGGCTGCGTTACACCCAACTGGCGGGCCAGTTCGCGCGTCGAGCTTTCGAATCCCTCTTGGGCAAAGAACTCGATCGCTTTGGCGATGAACTCTTTGCGGCGCTCATCTGACGACAGGCGGCGGCGTTTCGGAGTGGCGGCGCTGTCAGGCATCTTGCCATCCGTCATAGATTTTCAGCCAATGTCCCACATCAAGCCCCGGCGTTGCTGATACCTGATAAAGCAGTCTTTCCTTGCGGCGTCCAGCAAGCAGCCCAGATCAGCGGCCGTTACATCACTATTCGGGTCGATATTTCAACCGAGCCCGGCCGGAGGAAGCCCGACCGCCACTCCCACGCCGGCCCACGAAGTCTGGCGGCACGCGCGGCGCGCTTCTTTATCGACGCCAGGGCGACGCTCGGACGGGCCTGTTTGACGTGCCTCAAGACCTGATCGGTGGAACGGGGCGAAATGGACACTGGTCGCAATGGCCTCTCGGGTCAACCAACGCCAGGGTCGCCCGGCATTCCTGTCAGTGGTCCGCCAGGTGGGGTCAAGTTGTTCGCGGATCACAGCGACGTGCACGGCTTCAGCTTCCGTCGGACGAATGCGAACCCGTCTTTGCAAGGGCAATGAAGTTGCCCCTTATGCCGCGCCGAGTTGACGCCACTCGGTGAGGGCGGCGGCGCGGTAAGACCGCAGCAGATCGGTCGCGATGACATATGGTGGGCCGAACCGTTTCATTGTTTTTTCAAGTAATTTCAATGCCACCTTGCGATCCCGGCGCTTGGTCACATAACCTTTCAAGTACCTCGCCCTCGTGATCAACCGCTCTCCGGAGATAGTACGTCTCGCCATTAGTCTTCACGAAAACTGTCCGTCGTCAAATAAAATGGAACATCAGAGCGGCTTGAGCATTGGAGGCTCTGGTTCGTTTGTGTGATTGATTATGCGGCTTGTTTTTGATGTTGCAAGCGGCGTTTCTGGATTGTCAGTTTCTT